>WNGL01011619.1_pt1 | contig 12472 bp, 8 predicted proteins | sample 5400591 | NCBI WGS metagenome assembly WNGL01 (sample SAMN13153377, study PRJNA577476) | soil metagenome | isolation source: 80 cm soil or saprolite under Garry oak tree replicate 1 | place: USA:California | collected 2016-06-15
CCGCCACCGCCCTCGGGCGGAACCCAGGTGATGTTGTCGTTTGGATCCTTGACGTCGCAGGTTTTGCAGTGGACGCAATTCTGCGCGTTGATGACGAAGCGCGGCCCGGTCGTCTCCTCGACCCATTCATAGACGCCGGCCGGGCAATAACGATTGGACGGACCGGCATAGACATCGTGTTCGGAAGTCTTCTGCAGGCTCATGTCGGCGACCTTGAGATGGACCGGCTGGTCTTCTTCGTGGTTGGTGTTGGAAAGGAACACCGACGACAATTTGTCGAAGGTGAGCTTGCCGTCCGGCTTCGGGGCTGCGATCGGCGCATGAGCTTTTGCCGGATCGAGCGTCTTGCGGTCGGGCTTGGCATGCGACTGGGTTCCAAACAGCGAGAAACCGAGCGTGTTGCACCACATGTCGATACCGCCGAGTGCCACGCCGACGATGGTGCCGAACTTCGACCACAGCGGTTTGACGTTGCGGACCCGGTACAGATCCTTGCCTACGGGCGAATCGCGCCACGCATTCTCGTATTCGACCAGTTCGTCGTTGGCGCGCCCCGATCCGAGGGCGGCGTTGAGGTGTTCGGCAGCCAGCATGCCGCTGCCCATCGCATTATGGACGCCCTTGATGCGCGGCACGTTCACAAAACCCGCCGCGCACCCGATCAGCGCACCGCCAGCGAAGCTCAGGCGCGGCACCGACTGATATCCGCCCTCGGTGATGGCGCGCGCGCCATAGCCGAGCCGCTTGCCGCCTTCGAACAGGGTGCGGATCGCGGGATGGGTCTTGAAGCGCTGGAATTCATCGAACGGCGACAGATACGGATCGTCGTAATTGAGATGCACGACAAAACCGACCGCCACCAGATTGTCGTCGTAGTGATACAGGAAGGAGCCACCGCCGGTGGAGTTGTTCAACGGCCAGCCGAACGAGTGCTGGATCAGACCTTTTTGATGCTTGGCTGGATCGATCTGCCAGACCTCCTTGAGGCCGATGCCGAATTTCGGCGGCTCGCTGCTGGCGTCAAGGGAGAATTTCGCGCTCAATTGCTTGGTCAGGCTGCCGCGCGCGCCTTCGGCGAACAGCGTGTATTTGCCGAGCAACTCCATACCACGCGTATATGACGACTTGTGCGAGCCATCCTTGGCGACGCCCATGTCGCCGGTGGCGATGCCGCGCACCGCGCCTTTTTCATCGTAAAGCACCTCGGTCGCGGCGAAGCCCGGGTAGATCTCGACGCCGAGCGCCTCGGCCTTGCGCGCAAGCCAGCGGCACACATTGCCGAGCGAGCCGATATAGCAATGATGATTGTTCATCAGCGGCGGCATCGCGATTGCCGGCAGCGGAATAGCGGTGCCGGCGGTCATCCAATAGAACTTGTCGACCTTGACCTGCGTCTTCAGCGGACAGTCGGCGTCGGCGCGCCAGTCCGGAAGCAACTTGTCGAGCGACACCGGATCGATCACCGCGCCCGACAAGATGTGGGCGCCGACTTCCGATCCCTTCTCCACCACGACGACCGTCAGATCGGCATTAAGCTGCTTCAGCCGGATCGCGGCGGCGAGGCCGGACGGCCCGGCGCCGACGATCACGACGTCGAATTCCATCGATTCGCGCGGCGGCAATTCTTCGGTGCTCATGATCTGATCTCAGCCGGGTTGAGAAAGGACGTTTGTTTCCGATTTTTGCGTGAAGAACAACCATTGAAATGCGCGGCCGGGCGTATCGTTGCGGCGCGATACGCTCTAGAATGACCGGATGCCCAAGACATCGCGCCATGACGCCTGATCCCGCCCCCAGCGTCCAGCAATTGCTCGCCTTTTATCTGGAGGCCGGGGTCGACTGTGCGCTGACCGACGAGCCGGTCAACCGGCTGTCCGATCCTGACATTATCCCCATCTCCACCCCCGTCTCCGGGTCCCGCGAGACGGCACCGCCCAAACCGGTGAGGCCGATCCCTGCCACGATCCCGGTCGCGCGCGGCGAGACAACGCCCGGGCCGGAAGCGGCGATCGCTTCGGCACGGGAAGCGGCGCGAACCGCGCCTTCGCTCGAGGTGCTGCGCGCCCTGCTGGAGAATTTCGATGGCTGCGCGCTGAAATCCACCGCCACACGCCTGGTATTCGCCGACGGCAACCCGCAGGCGCGCATCATGTTCGTCGGCGAGGCGCCCGGACGCGAGGAAGACATCGAGGGGCTGCCGTTCGTCGGCCGTTCCGGCAAGTTGCTGGACCGGATGATATCGGCGATCGGGCTCGACCGCTCCAGCGCCTACATCGCCAATGTCATTCCATGGCGGCCGCCGGGCAACCGCACGCCGACGCCGCAGGAGACGCAAATCTGCCTGCCGTTCATCCAGCGGCAAATCGAACTGGTGAACCCGGATGTGCTGGTCACGCTCGGCAATCCCTCGACCCAGACCCTGCTGTCGACGCACGAGGGCATCATGAAAACCCGTGGGCGCTGGGTCGACTATGACACCGGCACGCGGATGATCCGCGCGCTTGCCACGTTCCATCCGGCTTATTTGCTGCGCTCGCCGTCCTACAAGCGCATGGCGTGGCAGGATTTGCGCGCGATCGCCAAGGCGTTGGAGCAGGGAAAGGCTTCCTCTTCCTGAGGAGCGGCGTCTTCGCCGCGTCTCGAAGGATGAGACACTATGGGCCGCATGGTTCGAGACGCGCCAACGGGTCCGCGCGAAGCGCGGCCCGATGATAAACTCCGACGCGCTCCTCACCATGAGGAGCAACGTCGCTTACGGCGTCTTCGGCCGGACGATGGCCCAGCCGATCCGCAGCAGCGGCTGCCGCCCGGTCACCGGCCACTCGAACGCCCGCGGCACTTCCGGCACCAGGCCGGGAAATCGTTGCGCGATGTCGGCCGGCGGCGTGCCGACCGTATCGGATGCGCGCCAGACCACGACGCCGCCGGTTTCAGTGAATTTCGCCAATGTCAGCCAGGGCGTTCGTTCCGGTGCCGCGTCGAGCAGCAGATGCGGACGGCCGGCATCCAGCGAGATCAGGGTCGCAAGCTGCGCGTCGCCTGTCACCGCGCGCAGCGGGTGATTGGTCCGCCGCTCGAAGCTGTCGCCAAAAAAATGCGCGATCGCGGTTGCGGGCAGCGACGTCGCTACCTCGCCACCGGTCCAGGGCAGCAATAGCGTCGTCGAGGTCACCGCGATCGCAGGGGCGATGACGGCAGCCGCCCAGACCAGACGCAGCACTTGCTGACGCCGCAGATGAACGAGGTCGCCGGTCGCCACGATCGCCGCCAGTCCCGACATCAATAACACGATGCCCCCGCCCGCGACACGATCGAGACCAAACAGGCCGGAGATCAGACTTCCCGCGAGCGCGGGGGCAACGGCGAAGAAATAAACGAAATCCCGCGCCAGCGGATCGACCGGCGGCCGAAAGATGATCGGCGCATCTTCCGGGTTGCGGCCGAACCAGCCCGAGTTAATCACCACCAGCAGCACGATGCCGGAAATCGCCAACAGCAAGCCACCGAGCAGTCCGGCCCAGTGCAGCGCCCTGTCGCCCAAGTCCGCGATCGCCGGCCATGGCGGCAGCGCCAGGGTGTCGGCGCGCATCAGCCAAATGAGATACGGCAGCGCCAGCACGACGATCACCAGCAGCGCGAACAACGGATCGAACGACATCAGCGTGCGCCGTCCGCGCTCGGTCGCCAGCGCAAATCCGGTGACCAGCATCAGCAGGCCGATCGCGGCAGGGATTGTCAGCAGCAGGAGTCCGGCTTCGATCGACCATGCGAACCACGCGTTGCGACGGCCCTGCCCCATGATTTGCCAGGAATGCAAAAGCAGCAGCGCCCAGAGCGGCCGCGCAAGCACCAGGGGCCCGAACTCGACACCGGGCGAACTGAATGCCGTGACCGTCATCGTCAGCAGGACCGCGAGCACCGCCTGTTGTCCGCCGACAATGGCGCGCGCCAACAGATAGAGCGTCCAGAACGTCGCGATCGCGCAAAGCTGCGCCAGCAGATAGACGCCGAACATATGATTGCCCGCGGCGCGAAACGCGATATCGCCGAGCCAGAACGCCAGCGGCGGGCCGAGAACGGTTCCCACCTGGTATTCCCGGCCATACGCGAGAACGGTCGCAAGGTCGCCGGGAGGGCTTCGATACAGCAGCACCGGCAGGATCAGCCACAACGCCGCCTGAAACAGCACCACAATCCAGACCACCAGCCGCGGCCGGGCGCGGATCAGTTCGATGACCAGGGAGGTAAAGCGCATGAAACGTCCGAAATGCCCAAGTCGGCGTGTTCGATCTCGAACACGGTGATAAAGCGCGTGAGCCGCTGAGGCAACAGATTGATCCCTCGTCAACGCGCAAGGCGCCTCCGCTCGGCATCATGCATCGTGATGCTCCCGTCCAGCAGGCACGACATGAGCTGCAATCGGAGCAAGATCGTGATTGCCGCAAGTCAGCTTTCTCTCTGAGAGCCAAACACCTTAGCCATGACACTTGGCGAGACACTTTAGCTATGACATGTGGCGAGACAGCTTCGTTCAGCGGCGAACGCGGCATCCGAGCGCCGACTTCGCCACACCGCGCTTCACTTCCGCTCTGCCGAATTTTTCACGATGCTGTCCGATCGCGTTCGCGCACGACGTCTTTCTGCTCGCCGGCGTAAACGATCGTCGTGTGCCAGTTGTGCAACTGCGGGAACAAGCGCGTGGACTGCCGATGAATCGTTCGAGCAATTGACATTGCGTTTCCCGCGTTTCACAGTTCGCATGAGCCGATCGATTTGCGGAAGATGCGTCGAGGGCTTGCGATGCGGCTGAGCCAGCCCGTCGACGGCCCTGTAGCGGCCAGTAATTTTCACAGTAAGCGTCGGATAGTGCGTTGCGCGACCTCGGCTGATCATCGCCACGAGGTGGGATGACTCCGCCGTAGTCCGGTTCATCTGCGTGGTCTTGCCGTGCGTCATCTCTCATAGCGGGGCCCGTGGTTAAGGCCGCACAAGGAATGTCACTTGCATCAGAGAACCATTCGCTTTTGGCTCACATGTCTGGTCATCGGCTGCGTTCTGCCGGCGGCGCTGGGATCTGTGTTCCTGTTCACCATTTCCTATCAACAGCAGCGGACGATCCTCGAACGCAACACGACCGCGACAGCGCGCGCGCTGATGCAGGCGATCGATGCCGAGTTGTTCGGGCTCCAGTCGGCGTTGCAGGTGCTCGCGTCGTCGCAGCGTCTGGCTTCCGGCGATCTCTTCGGTTTCTACCGGAAGGCGAGCGAGGCATTGCCGAACATGGGCGGCAACTACATCGTGGTCACCGACTCCACCGGTCAGCAGCGGCTCAATACGCTCAAGCCATTTGGAGATCCGCTGCCTCAGTTGCCGCTCTCCGCCAAACTGCAGCGGGTGTTCGACACCGGTGAACCTGTCATTTCCGATTTTTTCGCTGCTCCCGATATCGGGCAATCCGCGATCACCCTGGAAGTGCCGGTATTCTCCAACGGGAAGGTCATCTACTCGCTGGCAATGGGCATCTTTGCCGATCGTCTTGGCGATATTCTGCGCCGGCAAAATCTTCCGCCCGACTGGATCACGGCGATTTACGATAGCAACGGCACGATCGCGGCACGCACGCACAAGCCGGAACAATACGTCGGCGGAAAAGGGTCCGCCAGCTTCCTGCGAACGTCAGCCGAGGTCAGCGAGGGCGTCACCGAGGTCAACTCGCTTGAGGGCGTTCCTATGTTGAGCGCCTTCAACCGGTCGCCGCGGTCGGGCTGGGCTATCGGCATCGGCATCCCGAAGACCGCTTTGAGGGAAAATCTGTGGCGATCCATGGGCTTCAACGCCGCCGTAACCCTCGCGCTGCTCGCATTGAGCATCGGGATGGCGAGAATCATCAGCGTCCGAATCAATCGCTCGGTCCGATCCCTTCGCATCCCGGCCCTTGCGCTCGGAACGCCGGAATTAGTGTCAATTCCGGATAACGAAATCGTCGAAGTGAACGACATTGGTCAGGCGCTGATGAAGGCCTCCCAAATAATCAGGGAGAGCGTGGTGGAACGCGAGCAAGGCGAATTGGCGACGCAAGAAATGGTTCTGGCCAAGCAAATCGCCGACAGAACCAGCCGCGCCAAGTCAGAGTTCCTTGCATCGATGAGCCACGAGTTGCGGACCCCGCTGCATGCCATCTCGGGCTTCGCCCAACTGCTAGGTCGGTCCGGAGATACGCTCGCCCCCGAAAAGCGGATTCGCTATACGGAGAACATCATGGAAGCGAGCACCCAATTGGGAAAAATCATCGATGACGTCCTCGACATGGCGAGTTTCGAATCCGGCCACGTCAACGTGAACTGCGAAGTTCTGGATTGTCTGGAAGTCATGGCTGAAGTGAGCCGCACGCTGGAGGTCTCGGCCAGGAAGAGAGGCATACTCTTTACGGTGGACACCTCAGCCAATCTGCCCTCGATCGTCGCCGACCGCGGGCGCCTGATTCAGGTTCTGTTGAACCTTGGAAGCAATGCGATCAAATACAATGTCGAGGGCGGATGGGTGTTGCTGACCGCGCTTCCCTATGACGACGTCGTGCGCTTCATCGTCCGGGATACCGGAAAGGGAATTCCTGCCGAGCGCCAGCGTGAAATTTTCGAGCCTTTCAATCGACTTGGCGTCGAACTCACCCAGCGGGAAGGCAGCGGCATCGGGCTGACGATCAGTCGCCGGCTGGTGCAGGCGATGGACGGCAAGATCGGCTTCGAAAGCTTTGTCGGCCAAGGCAGCAAGTTCTGGGTCGAGCTGCCGGTGGCCAACGAGACCGCGGCGAAGATGGCTCGTCCACCGTCGCTGTTCGCGACGGCAGCGGACACTCGATGCAAGATTCTCTACATTGAAGACAAGATTCCGAATGTCGAGCTGATGCGCGCCATCATCGAAGATTTGAGCCATACGCGCTTCATCGATGCGCAAACGATAGAGGAAGGGCTCAAGATAGCCCGCTCGCTGCGGCCCGACCTTGTCATTACCGATATTCACCTGCCGGACGGCAAGGGTTTCGACGTTTTGAGGGGTCTGCGCAATGACGACCGAACCTCGCACATTCCCGTTGTCGCACTGACGGCCGATGCCATGCCTTCCAACATGCACAACATGGAGCTGGCCGGCTTCCACCATGTCTTGACCAAGCCGCTCAAAATACCGGACCTGATGGAAATTCTGCGTGCAACACTCAAGGCGGCCTGAGGCCAACAGATCGCTCGGCTGACGCGCGCAACATTGTCCGCTGTCAGACCTCGGCCGAGACCTCGACGCTGGTCTGGATCTGGATCTGGGTCTGCGTCCGCCCCAGGCGGCCCGCGACCGCGATGGCTTCGTGCTGCTCACGTGCCGCCGCGACCGGCGCAAACAAGCGGCGATGATGCACCGTGGGTCCGAGCCGGTTCAGCGCCTCAAGATGCTCCGGCACGGCATAGCCCTTGTGCGACTCGAAGCCATAACCTGGGCAATCCTCCGCCAGCTTGCACATCAACCGGTCGCGCGCGACTTTGGCGATGATCGAGGCCGCCGCGATCGAGAGAACCAGACCGTCGCCGCCGATCACCGCTTCGCAATCGCAGGAGGTGTCGAGCCGGTCGCGGCCATCGACGAACACATGTTTCGGCAGGTCCGGCAGCGCATGCACCGCGCGCGCCAGCGCCCAAAGTGACGCCCGCAGGATATTGTCGCGATCGATCCGCGCCGGCGATGCGAAGGCCACCGCGAACGACGCGGTGGCGCAAATTTCCTCGAACAGTTCCTCGCGGCGCTCCGGCGTCAGCCGCTTGGAATCGTCGATGCCTTTGGGGATCCGCTTGGGATCGAGCACCACCGCCGCGGCCACCACCGGACCGGCCAGCGGACCGCGCCCGGCCTCGTCGCAGCCGGCCACCGGCCAGACGCCACGCTTGATCAGCGCGCGCTCGCGGCGAAAACTCGGCGGCGCGACCGCAATCACGCCTTTTGGCAGCCTGGCGGGATCTTTCCCGGATTTATCGCGAATCATGCGGGGATGGTGCGCAAGCGAACCCGGCGGCGCAACCGGGAACTCCCGCCGGCCCCGGAATTTCACCGCTCTCAACAGGCAGGCGGCTGCGAGCTCCCGCGTTTCGTAGCGGCTGCTTTGCCGTCCGCCGCGCATTAGCGCGTTTTCAAGCGATATGGAGACCGGTTCGCGTCAAGAAAACGCGTCAAATCAAGAATCTAGAGTCCCGGTTCAATCCGGCAAATGAATGCGCCGGTCTTCGCCCACCTCGATGCCGGGTGCGACCACGGCTTCCCAGGGATGACCGTCGGGATCGGCAAAATATCCGGAGTAGCCGCCGTAATCGGTCTTATGCGCGGGTTTCAGCAGCGACGCACCTTTCGCGACCGCGAAATTCAGCACCGCATCGACCTCATCCATGGTGCGGCAATTCCAGGCCAGCGTCACCCCGCGAAAGGCCTGCGGACGCGGATGCTCCGGCAGCGTCACGTCCTGCGCGAGTTGATCCCACGGGAAAAGCCCGATTGCCGTGCCGCCGGTCTCGAAGAACGCAACAGTCTCGCCGGTGGCGCGAAATTTTCGCGTGAAACCAAGCGCTTCGTAAAAGGCGATACTGGCGCGCATGTTGCTGACGCCGAGCGTAATCATGGTCAGCCGCGCGACGGGTGCGGGCATTTCTTGATTCATAACGGCTCCTCCCTGCGGCTCTAAAACAGGCTCAACTGCTGCCCGCTGCGCTTTGGCCGCGCGAAATGGTCGGTGGTCAGTTTCGAACGCCGCTTGTTGAGCCCGAGCTTCTCGCAGGCAATCTCGAACCGGCGTCCGATCATCCAGGCCATCGGCCCGGTGCCCTTCATGCGTGTCCCCCACTGCGAGTCATAATCGCGCCCGCCGCGCATGTCGCGGATCATGGTGAAGACGTGGCGATAGCGATCGGGGTAATTCGCCATCAGCCATTCGCGGAACAGGTCGCGCACCTCCAGCGGCAACCGCAGCAGCACGTAGCTCGCTTCCTTGACGCCGGCATGCGCCGCCGCATCGAGAATGCGCTCGATCTCGGAATCGTTCAGCGCGGGGATCACCGGCGCCACCATCACCGTGGTCGGAATTCCGGCCTCGGACAATTGCCGCAGCGCTTCGAGCCGCCGCGTTGGCGTCGAGGCCCGCGGCTCCATGGTGCGCGCGAGTTTCGGATCGAGCGTCGTGACCGAGAGTGCCACCTTGGCGAGATTGCGTTTTGCCATCCGCGAGAGAATGTCGATGTCGCGCGTCACCAGCGCCGACTTGGTGACGATGCCGACAGGGTGCGAGGCGCGCTCCAGCACTTCGAGAACGCCGCGCATGATCTTCCGCTCGCGTTCGATCGGCTGATAGGGATCGGTGTTGGTACCGATCGCGATCATGCGCGGTTCGTAATCCTGCGCCGCCAGTTCCTTTTCCAAAAGCGCCGGCGCGTCGGGCTTGGCGAACAGCTTGGATTCGAAGTCCAGCCCCGGCGACAGGCCGAGAAAAGCGTGGGTGGGCCGCGCAAAGCAGTAGACGCAGCCATGCTCGCAGCCCCGGTAAGGGTTGATCGAACGATCAAAACCGATATCGGGAGAGTCGTTGCGGGTAATGACCTTGCGTGCGGTATCGACCGCGACCGTGGTCTTGAATGGCGGCAATTCATCGAGACTCTGCCAGCCGTCGTCGAACGCGCCCCGCGCTTCAGCCTCGAAGCGGCCGCTGTCGTTGGATTGCGCGCCGCGGCCACGTCGCCGCTCGCGCTCGATTGCGACCGACGGTTCGGGAAAGGAAGAAGGCGCACCCGCCGGTTCGGAGGGCGCCGTGACCGGCGGGTGCTTGAGGGCACGAGAGGATGCTCTGCTCATGGTGAGAACGTAACACGCCACGAGAACAAATCAAGAACAAACCTTCGGCGATGATCGAATTTGACTCGTCCGCTGCCAATCGGGTTCCTGCTTCAGGCGAATCAGTAGCTGGCGGGTTTGTCCGGGGCAAAATTACCGATGGCAGGCGGCGAATTCAACGAAACGTCGGCAACCCCTTGAGTTCGATCGCCGCACATGAGCAGGGATCGATCAGGCCTCTCCAGCAGTAGTAGCGCATGTCGGTCGATGACATCCAGCACATGGCCGCGATGGCCAACACCCTGGAGTCTGGAATGCCTTGTTTTCACCGGCGGCATCGGCGAACACAGCAAGGAGATACGGCAGCAGATATGTAATCGCCTGCGATGGTTAGGGGTGACAGTGGATCCTTCCGCAAATGATCAAGCGAAGCTGTGCATCGAAGACCAGCGTCGCCCCCTGCCCCGGTCCCGCACCACAAGCCCCCGTCACCCCCGATTGCCGGAAAATGCCGCAAACGGCAGGCTGATTTGATTGTGACAAGGTGATAACAGTCGGCGTTTTCTCTCCTTTTAAGGCATAGAACAGCCGTCAATGTTGAGCGTCATCATCCCCACCGAAGGCGTCGAGCAGCCCGCGGTCGCCACCTTGGCGGCGCTGGTGCCGGGCGCCGCTGCCGGCGTGATCCGCGAGGTACTGCTGGTCGATCGGACCGGCACCGGTGTGATCGAGCGCGTCGCCGATGTCGCAGGCTGCCGCTTTTTGCGGTTCGAGGGATCGCATGCGGCGGCGCTGGCGGCCGGCGCCCGGCAGGCCCGCTCGCCATGGCTGATGTTCCTGCATGCCGGCGCCGTGCTGGACTCGGGCTGGATGGAGGAGACCGCGCAATTCATCCAGGGCGTCTCGAACAGCGGCCGTCCCCGCGCCGGAATCTTCCGCTACGCTCGATCGCCCTATGCCGAAACCCGCCTGCGCGATGGTTTCAAATTTGTCGCCAGGATGATTGCGGGGCCATCGGCGGATCAGGGATTGCTGATCGCACGGGATCATTACGAGCGGCTCGGGGGCCATGCGCCGGACGCCCGCCGCTCCGAGGCCAGACTGCTCCGCCAGCTCGGCCGCTCCTCGCGCACCCTGCTGCGCAGCCGGATCATGGTGGCCTGAGGCGCACCGAGATCCTTGCCAAAGTCAAATAATTATTTGACAATGGCAACTATCGGAGGTGCGCCATGCCACAGCAGGATTCCGACGGCCAGATATCGGCGGTCCGCAGCTTCAACCGCTTCTACACACGCAAGCTCGGCGTTCTCGACCAGCAACTGCTGAAAACCCCGTTCTCGCTGAGCGAGGCGCGGGTGTTGTACGAACTCGCCAACAGGGAAAACCTGGCGGCGAAAGAGATCGGGATCGAACTTGGTCTTGATCCGGGGTACCTCAGCCGGATTATCCAGAATTTCGATGAAAACGGGTTGATCGCCCGTAAGGCACTGCCCTCGGATCGGCGGCAATATCAACTCAGCCTGACCGCGAAGGGTCGACAGGCGTTCGCGAAGCTCGACCGCAGTTCGCAGGACGATGTCGCGACGATGCTCGCCACGCTGCCACGCGGCGACAGCGAACGGCTGATCCGGGCGATGGCTGTGATCGAGCGGCTGCTCGGCGCACCGCACGTTTCACCGCCGCCCGCGATCCTGCGCGGTCCCCGTCCGGGCGACATGGGATGGGTGGTGCAGAGCCACGGCTCACTATACGCCAGCGAATACGGCTTCGACTCCTCGTTCGAAGGTCTGGTCGCGGAAATCGCGGCAAAATTTCTCAGCTCGTTCGACGCCTCGCGGGAACGCTGCTGGATCGCCGAAATCGACGGTGCCCAGGTCGGCTCGATCTTTCTCGTCAGGCATACCGACGACGTCGCTAAACTGCGGTTGCTGCTGGTCGATCGCATCGGCCGCGGACAAGGACTTGGCCGGCGGCTGGTCGCCGAATGCGTGGCCTTCGGGCGTCAGTGCGGCTATCGCAAGATCACGCTATGGACCCAGAGCATTCTGGTCGCCGCACGCAGGACTTACCAGGATGCCGGATTCGTGCTGGTGGCCACCGAGCCGCACCGCAGTTTCGGCCAAAGCCTGATCGGCGAGACCTGGGAACGCGAACTGTGACGCGGAGGCGTGGCAATGGACCGCGCCGCGTCACCCCGGAACTCATCGCGCTCCACACCAGCAGAGCTCATCAGCTACGCGTCGAGGCGTACCGGAACATGGCGCGCGTATTGTGGGCTTTGCTGATGAAGATCGTGCGGCGGCGTTGATGTGAACACGCGCGCCGGCGGCGCGAAGCCGGCCTGCTGTCGGTGCCCAGCTAGACGCACCAACCAAGGGGCCTGTTACAAGAGTAATGTCGGATTGCAAAAGCATCGCCTTCTTTGAAGTGTCTGTGCTGCAGAGAACACGGCGTCGCGCCGGCTAAGCCGACGCACCTTTTGCCTTCGGACGCCGCAGGTGCTCATCCAGCCTCGGCATGATCTCGACAAAGTTGCAGGGCCGCGTGCGATAATCGAGCTGGGCTGCGAGAATGCCGTCCCAGCCGTCGCGACAGGCGCCGGGCGATCCCGGCAAAC
>WNGL01008426.1_pt1 | contig 12470 bp, 11 predicted proteins | sample 5400591 | NCBI WGS metagenome assembly WNGL01 (sample SAMN13153377, study PRJNA577476) | soil metagenome | isolation source: 80 cm soil or saprolite under Garry oak tree replicate 1 | place: USA:California | collected 2016-06-15
GGCGACAGACCTCGCCGGCGGAGCGCAGTTCGGCTACACGCTGCTCACTGTCATCCTCGCCTCCAATCTGATGGCGATACTGCTGCAGGGCCTCGCGTCGAAGCTCGGCATCGTGACGGGAAGGGATCTCGCCCAGGCATGCCGCGACCACTACTCCAGGCCGACGGGTTTTCTGCTCTGGGTTGGCTGTGAAATAGCGATCGCGGCGTGTGATCTCGCCGAAGTGATAGGAACAGCTATCGCGCTCAACCTGATCTTCAATATCCCGATCGCCTACGGCGTCGTGATTACGTCGCTCGACGTTCTGCTTGTTCTCTACCTGCAGAACAAGGGGTTCAGGCTGCTCGAAGCGCTCGTCATCACACTGATCGCGACAGTCGGCTTGTGCTTCCTGTTCGAGATCATTCTCTCCAAGCCACCCTTTGGCGCGGTCATACAGGGATTCATTCCGTCGCCGGAGGTCGTCAGGAATCCGGCGATGCTTTACATCGCGGTGGGAATACTCGGCGCGACCGTCATGCCGCACAACCTGTATCTGCATTCCTCGATCGTGCAGACGAGGCAGTATGACGAGACCGTCGAAGGCAAGCACGAGGCGGTGCGCTTTGCATTCATCGATTCGACGATTGCGCTCTCCTTTGCGCTCTTCATCAACGCCGCCATTCTCATCATTGCCGCCGCGACGTTTCACGCCTCTGGTCACGCTGGAGTCGGAGAGATCCAGGACGCCTACAAGCTTCTGACGCCGCTGCTCGGCGCCGGCGCCAGCACAGTCTTCGCGCTGGCGCTCCTGGCTTCGGGACAGAACTCGACGCTCACCGGAACGCTCGCCGGCCAGATCGTAATGGAGGGTTTCCTTAACATCAGGCTGCGGCCGTGGCTGCGTCGTCTCATCACGCGCGCTATCGCGATCATTCCCGCTGCGATCGTGGCAATTCTTTACGGTGAGAGCGGCACCGCAAAGCTGCTCGTCTTGAGCCAGGTGATTCTGAGCATGCAGCTGTCGTTCGCAGTCTTTCCGCTGGTGATGTTCACCTCGGACAAGCTGAAGATGGGCGAATTCGCGAATCCGGTCTGGCTCAAGGCGCTCGCCTACGCTGTTGCGGTAATCATCGCCGCGCTCAACATTTGGCTGCTGGTCCAATTCTTCGGTAAAGCGGTGAGCTGATGTATCAGCGCATACTCGTGCCGGTCGAGCATTCCGAGTACGACGAAGTGATCCTCGATCACATCCGCAAACTGGCGCGGTCGTGCAGCAGCGGTGCGTCGATCGTGTTGATCCATGTTGCCGACGGGTGGGCGGCCCGAAACATCAACCAGCTCGATCTTCGCGAATCCGAAGAGATGAAGAGCGACCGCGAGTACATCGAGGCGATTGCCGAGACGCTCGAGAAGGACGGCTACCAGGCTGAGGCAATTCTGGCCGGTGGTGATCCCGCCAAGGAAATCGCAGCCTGCGCTGAGCGCGAGGGGTGCGACCTCATCGCGATGGCGACGCACGGACATCGCGGGCTCTCCGATGTCTTGCGCGGCAGTGTCGCCAACGAGCTCCGTCACATCTCCATGCTCCCGGTGTTGATGGTGCGCGGACATCCGCATTCGACTCCGCCCCATGCGGGACCGGTCGCGTGAGCGCCGCGCACGAAACGTCACCCCGGCCAAGCCGTAATCCGCTGACCGCGCCGGTCGAGGATTATCTCAAGGCGATCTACTCCATCGGCAAGGGGACCGGAGCCGCCGCGACCAATGAGATCGCTCAACGCCTTGCGCTCGCACCGGCATCAGTAAGCGGCATGGTCAGGCGACTCGCCGAACAGGGACTACTCCCCTACGAGCGTTATCACGGAGTCCGGCTCACCGAAAGCGGTCGTCGAGCCGCGCTGCGCACGTTGCGTCGTCATCGCGTGATCGAAGCATATCTGGCCGAGGCACTTGGTTATCCATGGGATCGCGTCCACCAGGAGGCCGAGAGGCTCGAGCATGCCGCGTCGGACGAGCTGGTGGATCGTATGGCTGCCACCATCGGTGAGCCCGACGTCGATCCACACGGCGCGCCCATTCCAACGCGGGACGGAGCCGTAGATGAAACGGAGTACACATCGTTGGCCGACCTTCCAGTCGGCGCGTCTGGTGTCGTGGTGCGTGTTGCCGATGAGGACCCGGAGATGCTCAGATATCTCGCCGAGCTTTCGATTCTGCCGGGGAAGCGAATCACAGTGAGATCGCGCGCACCCTATGATGGCCCGATCACCCTCGCGGTCGGCGGAGGCGGAGGGGGAGGACGTCACGAGCTATCGATAGGTCCTGCGTTGGCGGTGCAGGTGCTCGTCGCGCCAATTGCAGACAGGGCAGTGAAGCGCGGCTAGCTTTCGGGCGTGCTCTTCACGCTCATTGGCGCGCTCCTGCTATTGCAGACACAGCAGAATTCGCCGCGTACAGTCGCCATTGACGAGTCTTTCGCAGCGCGGGCCAATCTAAAGGTAGGCGATCGCGTCATAGTCTCGTCGCAGCCAGGGGCTGACGACTTTGCAGTGATGACTGCGACGCGAACCGGTTACACGCCGATCGCCGCGCCGGAGACTGTAGTGATTGCCGCGATTGTGAGGCGTGGCGCCGATCCGTCGGAAGTCGCGCGCGGTGATTTTCTGCTCCGAATGCACCTCGACCAGCTGCAGCTAGTTTCTGGCTATGGCGATCGCGTCGACCGGTTCGCAATTGCAACCAAGCCCTCGGCGAATATCGGACAGACGGTTGACCGCATCAATCACGTAGCGTTCGGATTCAGGGCGTACCGCTCTCGCGACATCGCCGTCGAAACATCGCGCACCTTTCAGGTTGTGAGCCGATTCCATCGCGCGATCGGAGTCATCACGATCGTAGCCAGTTCCGTATTTCTGCTTTGCATCATGGTGCTCAAGGTCGAGGAGCGCCGGCGCGACATCGCTGCGCTGCGGTTGATGGGTATATCGCGGTGGTCCGTCGTTCAGTCCATCATCATCGAGGCTGCACTCGTCGCCGTCCTGGGCAGCGTGTTGGGTGTCGCGCTCGGCTGGGCCGCCTCTCTTTTCGTAAACTGGCATTACCAGGCGTTGTATAGGACCCCGCTCGAGTTTTCGATGGTCACGCCGCCGATCGTCACGCTCGCGGTGTCATTATCGCTTTTGCTTGGCATCGGCGCAGGAATACTGGCGTCGCTCCGACTGGTGCGCACGCCGCCACTTGTGCTGTTTGGGCGCTGAGTGAGAACGACGCTGGCGCAGGCATCGCTTATTCGTCATCGCGCACGAACGCTGCTGGCCGTACTAGGCGTTGCGGTCGCCGCGGCGATGCTGCTCGACATGGTGATGCTGGCTACGGGAATGCGCGAGTCGTTCCGCGAGCTGCTCGTCTCGCGGGGGTTCGATCTCCGGCTTGCACCAAAGGGAACACTGCCTTTCGACACCGACGCGACGATCCCGGGTGTCGCGGCGATTACGAGTGTTCTGCGTAACAATCCCGACATCCGGGAGATCAGTCCTGTACTCGGCGCATCGATTCACATCCCGATCGGTAATCGTGAGGGCGAGCGGGACGTGAGCAGCGCCGTTCTCGGAATCGACCCGACGGTTCAGGGAGACTATGAGTTTCTTTCGGGCCGCGATGTGACGACTTCGGACGCGATCGTAGCGAACGATTATCTGATCAGGCAGCTTCGGGCGCGGATTGGTGATACGCTAGCCGTCGCAACGGGCTACGATCCGCAGACCAGGACTTATTCGGGACAGCGGAAGCTCGTACTAACGGGCAGAGCGCGATTCGTTTACGGCGCAGCGGACCAATCGGCCGCCGCCGTCCGGCGCGAGACTCTGGAGGCGATGGAAGGGCAAGCACGCCATGACCGTGCATCGCTGTTCATGATTCGGGTCCGCAAAGGCGCGGATCCCGATCGCGTACGAGAGTGGATAGAAACGTACATCCCGAGCGTGTCGGCGATCTCGATTGCAACGGCGATCGCGCAGGTCGATCAAAGACTCAGCTACTTCCGGCAGCTCGCTTTCATACTGGGCGCGGTCAGTCTCTTCGTTGGTTTTCTGCTGGTTACGACACTTGTTACCGTCTCAGTCAACGAACGCTCGGGAGAGATTGCCGTTATGCGCGCGATCGGGGTGTCGCGAGCGCACGTAGTTCAGCAGGTAGTGCTCGAGGGCGTCGCGATCAGTTTCGCCGGTGCGCTAATTGGCCTCGGACTGGGGTTGGCTACAGCGCGATACCTCAACGCGATTCTTTCGGCGTTTCCGGGTTTGCCGATGGCGATCGACTTTTTTCTGTTTCAGCCCAGTGCAGCGTGGACAGCGCTGGCACTGCTGGTTGCGAGTGGAATTGCCGCCGGTGTTTATCCCGCCTGGCGAGCCGCGTCCCTACCGATCGCCGAGTCATTGCGTCGGGAGGCAATCGCGTGACGGAGTCCGCTCAGACTCCAGCGGCGCCTGACGAGCATCCCATCGTCTCGCTGCGTGACGTGCGTCGAGACTATGCACTTGGTGCGGAGCGTGTGCACGCGCTTCAGGGTGTGACCCTGGATGTGGAGCGAGGAGACTACGTCGCGATCGTGGGACCGTCGGGATGTGGTAAGTCGACGTTGCTGAATCTCATTGGCGTAATCGATCAGCCGACGTCGGGAACGGTTGAGATCGGAGGGAAACGCGTCGACGATATGAGCGACTGGGAGGCGACATCATTTCGGTTGTACAACATCGGGTTCGTCTTTCAGCGCTTCTATCTGATGCCGATTCTGTCGGCACTCGAGAACGTCGCGCTGCCGATGGCGGAGGCAAAAGTGCCACGCAAGGAGCGACGAGAGAGGGCGGCGCAACTCCTTGGCTACGTCGGCCTGAGCAACCGCGAGCGTCATCGTCCGTCCGAGCTCTCGGGCGGGGAGCAGCAACGTGTGGCAATAGCGCGCGCATTGGCGAATCGTCCAACTCTTGTTCTCGCCGACGAGCCAACCGGCGAGCTCGACGCTCACACTGGCGCTGAGATCATCTCCCTCTTCCAGCGGCTCAATTCCGACGGAACGACCATCGTCGTCGTTACGCACGACGAAGGCTTGGCCGACGCCGCGAGGCGGAAGATTCACATGCGCGACGGCAAAGTCGTGGATGGCTCCGCGTGATCGGGCAACTCGCTTTCAGAAACATTGCGTATCGGCCGTGGCGCTCGCTGCTGCTCTTTGTCGGCTACGGAATTGGCGTCGCGGTAATGATCGTCCTGCTGTCGATTGGCGAAGCGATGCTGTCGCAGGCGCGAAACGAGAAGCTGGTCGGGGGCGGGACGATCACAGTGCTTCCGGAAGGTCTCGACATCGAAGTAATGAAGACGGGCGGGATCGGGGGTCTTTTTTTTTCGATCGATCACGCGTCGTTTCTTTACCGGCAAGTGTTCGCGTCACCGAGATATCGTGCAGAAATCGAAGCGGTAGCGCCGCAGATCGATGGGCGGCTGCTCTACGTGCGTGCTGCCGACGGACGCGAGTACCCCGTTCACGCGATCGGCGAGATTCCCTCTGCGACCCGATCGGTAGGCGCAGCTGCAGAGATCGTCGCTGGCAAATGGGAGAACGACGAGGGTGACAGACGATGGAGCGCGCCAAGCCCACCCGAGTTAATAAACGAGATCGATCACTTCCACCTGCCTTCGGATAGCGTTGCGAACCGGGATACCTGGGCCGAGTGGCACTACTTCAACGTCCTGTCGCCCGACCAGAAGCGGTGGGCGTTCATCTCGTTCATCATCGCGGGAGATGTCACGGCAACAAAGTGGGGTGGGAAACTGGCGATCACGCTCAGGGAACAGAACGGCGCGACACGGCGATTCGGGGCCACGTTCGACCGTTCGCGCATTCGGTTCTCGACCGCCGACGCCAATCTTGTCTTCGGCGACTCGCGCGTCACGGTCCTTCCGGATGGTGACTACGACGTGCGTGCGTCGGCGCGCGAGGAGAATGGTAGTGGAAGCAGATTATCTGTCCACCTTCGCGTGCGTCCCGCGCCGTACGCGTATTTCCCAGGGATCTCGATGCGCTCCGGAGGATTCATTTCGGGCTACACGGTCCCTGCGCTACGCGCGAGCGCGATGGGCACGCTGTGCGTCGACGGGAAGTGCGATCAGTTCGTCGACGCGCAGGCTTATCACGACCACAACTGGGGAGTATGGCGCGGCGTCACCTGGGATTGGGGCGCATCGCGCGCGGGCCAATACACACTGCTGTACGGACGCGTGTATCCTGGCGAGGGCGACAGCGCAGTTTCGATTCCGCCGGCGCTCGTCTATCTCATAGACTCGCTCGGCTTCCGCGCTGTGTTTCGGCCGAAGGTGATCTCTTACGACGATGGTCGGACGTTGAGTGTTGGCTCGGCGCGAATACGGGTTCCATCTCACGCCACCTTCGAGGACGCGCGCGGAAATGATACGCTGCGAGTCGACATTACGATCGAAGACGCGATCGCTACGGACACGAGACCCAGACGGAGCATGAACCAAGGCCAGGAGGAGCGCGGAGATCCGCTCGGCAGCGAAAAAGCCCGACCATATTTTGTGCAGATGAAAGGCACCGGAAGAATATCAGGCGGGCTCGGCGGGCAGGTGATCTCCGGTGCGGGTGCGGGTTTCTTCGAGACCTATCGATGACCGATACCCACGGCTTCATTCAGTTGCTACTCGTCCTCGCGGCGGTGCTCATCACAACGCGGGCACTTGCTGTACTTGCCGTTAAGCTCGGGCAGCCGGCGATCCTCGGTGAGTTGATTGGCGGAGTAATACTCGGCGCGTCAGCGCTGGGAATCCTCGATCCCGCCGATCTCGCCATCAAGACGTTAGCCGAGCTGGGGCTTTTGATTCTGTTGTTCGAGATCGGACTCCAGACGGATCTGCGAGCGCTAACCAGAGTCGGCGGAACTGCTTTCATAATTGCCGTGATTGGCGTGACACTGCCGTTCCTCTTCGGCTACTCCGCGCTCATCGCAATGGGCGTGAATAATCTGGCGGCGATCGTGTGCGGTGCTTCGCTGACGGCTACGTCGATTGGAATCTCGACGCGAGTCCTCGCCGATCTCGGTTTTCTGCAAACGGAAGAAGGTCGGGTCGTTCTTGGAACCGCGGTACTCGATGACATTATCGGACTGGTCATACTTTCAGTCGTGGGCAGCTTCGCCGCCGGCGCCGCAATGACAGCTGGCGGAGTGATTCGTACCAGCGCAGTGGCATTCGGCTTTGTTGCCGGCGCGATCGCGATCGGCAGCTTCGTCGTGCCTCCACTCTTCCGCGCGCTTCATCGTCTTCGCTCACCAACGACGATCGCGGCGGTGGGTCTTTCCTTTGCCTTTCTCCTCGCCGCGCTGGCAGGAACGTTGGGTTCCGCGATCATCGTCGGCGGATTCGTAGCGGGCGTGCTGCTCAATCGCATCGAGCAGTGCGATGAAGTCCGCCGATCTGCGGCGGCGATGGGCAGCTTGCTCACGCCGATCTTTTTCGCCTCGGTGGGCGCGTCGGTCGACATCCGCGCGGTGGCGCAGCCGAGGACGTTGCTGATCACGCTCGTATTGTTGGGAACGGGCGCGATTGGAAAGATTCTCGCCGCCTATGTTCCGTGGTGGTTCAAGGGCAATAAAGCTCTCGTCGGTGTTGCGCTTCTGCCGCGCGGAGAGGTGGAGCTGATCGTAGCGCAGACCGGGCTCGCGATTGGCGCTCTCGATGCCTCACTATTCGGTGCGATCACGCTGATGGTGCTGGTGACAACGCTCATTTCGCCGCCGCTGATTCACAGCGTGGCGAAACGCGATCCGCGCGGGCCACAGTTGATGGCAGATGCACTGGCAGGGTAGCGTTCCGGTTGTTCAGACTTCTAACTGCAACTGAACGGGCGGGAGGCGTCAGCTGGTAGGCACGAGGCGTTAGGTCACTACGTCGGGACGTTACTGGCGCCCTTCGAAGTACAAGCAACTGTCTGTGCCGTACCACAAGTAGGTGCGTCCCGACGTCGTAACCTCTAACCTGGCGCCTGCTCGGCTTACGCCTCCCGCCCGTTCAGTTGCAGTTGAGAGTCTCTCGGCTTGACATCCGGCGCTCGCGGCTTCCGATTGAACGTCATGTCCGCGGAGATCCACATCGGCACACAAGGCTGGAACTACGATGCCTGGGTCGGACCGTTTTATCCGAGCGGCACGCGCCCCTCGGATTTCCTCACGGTGTATGCGCGAGCCTTCGACACCGTCGAGGTGGATTCGACGTTTTATGCATCACCGGCTGAGACGACAATACGCAGCTGGTTCGAGCGCACGCCGAGAGGATTTATCTTCGCTCTCAAGCTGCCGCAGGAGATCACGCACGAGCAGAGGCTGCGCGATGTCACTGGTGCCTCCGAGATCTTCTTCGAGAGAGTGCGCGAGCTCGGCGACAAGCTTGGGCCTGTGCTCGTCCAGATGGGACCCGACTTTCAGCCGGGTGAGCTGCCGGCGCTCGTCGATTTCCTGGGACGAGTGCCCAAGGATCTTCGCATCGCGATCGAGTTCAGGCATCGCGGCTGGATCACCGAGGGAGTGCTGGCGCTGCTCAAAGAGCACAACATTGCACTCGCCCTGAGTGATGGCAGGTGGATACCACGCCGACTGATGCTCAATCTCGCCGCGCGTCCCACCGCCGACTTTGCTTACATAAGGTGGATGGGACCGAATCGGGATCTGGTCGACTATGCGCGGGTGCAGGTCGATCGCTCGCACGAGATTGATTTGTGGTCCGAGGCGATCGAGGATTTATCCGAAAAGGTCTCGCAGATCTACGGCTACGTGGCGAATACTTTTTCCGGGCACAGCCCCGCCACTGTGCGCGAACTCCAGCAGCGACTTGGGCAGACGCCCGTCGATCCTGATTTGCTGGGCGAGCAGATGTCGCTCTTCTGATATTGAAGCTGCACTGAAGACTACCGGCTTGGGGCTGTGGGCGGGCCGGCTCGGGGCTGCAGGCTACAGACCTTGAGTCTCGCGTGTGACTCGAAGTGAAATGGGGCTAGGATGTTTCTAGGACATTACGGAGTTGCGTTTGCGGCCAAGCGCGCGGCGCCGCGCACTTCGTTGGGCGCGCTGACATTTGCCGCGGAATTTCTCGACGAGCTGTGGCCCATTCTACTGTTGCTCGGCGTCGAGCAGGTCCGCATCGTACCCGGGCTCATGGCGATGAGCCCGCTCGATTTCACTTACTATCCGTTCTCGCACAGTTTGGTGATGGCGATGGTCTGGGGCATACTGGTTGGCGGCGCATACCTTCTGTTGCGACGCTACGGACGTGGCGCGTGGATCGTGGCAGTACTTGTCCTGAGCCACTGGTTTCTCGATGTCCCGGTACACCGGCCAGATCTTCCACTGTGGCCGGGTGCATCGAGTCCCAAAGTCGGCTGGGGACTCTGGAATTCCGTAGCCGCTACTTACGTGATCGAGCTCGCTATCTACGCACTCGGCATCGCCGCCTATCTTCGCGCGACGCGCGCGCGTGATCGCATCGGGAGCTGGGGACTCTGGGCGTACATTTTTGTCCTGGCATTAATCTTTGTAACGAGCAACGGCTCACCACCGCCGAGTGAGCGCGCACTGGCGTGGACAGCGCTCGGGATCTGGTTATTCGTGCCGTGGGCGTGGTGGGTGGACAAACATCGTGAGTACGTCGGGCGCATCGCGATTCCAGTGGCGCGTCCGACAACGTTCTGAATAGTGGACCAGCGTTGCGTTGCTCGGCTCATTGTTGCGGCCGTCGCGCTGCTGAATCAGAGCGGCTGCGCGTCCATGCCATCGTCAACTCAGAGATTCCCCTCTGGCGGACACCAGCTGACCCGCGCGCCATTCGGCCGAGCGCCTGACGGACAGGCCGTGGAGCTTTTCTCTCTCACGAATATTCATGGCATCGAGGTGCAGCTCACCAGCTACGGCGGGATCATCACGTCGCTCAAGACGCCGGACCGCTCGGGCCGGTTCGATGACATCGTCCTCGGCTATGACAGCTTGAGCGGGTACCTCCACGATAGCCCATACTTCGGCGCGATCGTCGGCCGCTACGGCAACCGGATTGCGCGTGGGCGATTCACGCTCGACGGAACCACCTACCGCCTCGCCGTCAACAACGGTCCGAACAGTCTGCACGGCGGCCTTCGCGGGTTCGACAAGGTCGTCTGGAACGCCAAGCCGTTCCGAAACGAAGACGGCATGGGTGTCGCTCTCGATTACACGAGCGCGGACATGGAAGAGGGTTATCCGGGGACTCTTCGTGCTACAGTCACTTACACGCTCACGGATGACAATCGGCTGATCGTCGACTATCAGGCGACGTGCGACAAGCCGACGCCTGTCAATCTCACGCAACACAGTTACTGGAATCTTGCTGGTGATGGAACCCGCGACATTCTCGGGCACGAGCTCACCATCGACGCTGACTCGATGACGCCGGTGGACTCCACTCTCATCCCGACGGGTGAGATCTCTCCCGTCGCTGGCACTCCGTTCGATTTTCGGACGCCGATGCGTATTGGCGCACGCATTGATCAGCGCCAGAACACCCAGATTCGCTACGGCGGCGGGTACGATCACAACTTCGTCCTCAACCGCAGCGCGACGGATGGCTTGGTGCACGCGGCGCGGGTCGCCGAGCCGACGACTGGGCGCACACTGGACATCTTTACGACAGAGCCGGGAATACAGTTCTATTCCGGGAACTTCCTCGACGGCAGCATCACTGGTAAGGCGGGGCACATCTATCGCTACCGTTACGGATTAGCTCTCGAGACGCAACATTATCCCGACTCTCCCAACCATCCGAATTTCCCATCCACGATCCTGCGTCCCGGTCAACAGTACCGGTCGCGCACGATCTTCGCGTTCGGAGTCACGCCCTGATGAACGCGACAATGCGGCCGCCGATCGCCGAGATCGCGTTGCTATTCAGCGCGGCAGCGAGCTGCTTCTCGGTCGGACCTCTGGACGCGCAACCCACGTCGATGCAGGTGGAGACGCGCGCAACGCCCCGCGCCGTGTGGACGAAGGAGCGTGCGCGGGCGTGGGCCGATTCCACTGGATGGCTGGTCGGCAGCAACTTCATTCCCAGCACGGCGATCAACCAGCTCGAGATGTGGCAGGCGGCAACGTTCGATCCGCGCACCATCGATCGCGAGCTCGGTTGGGCAGAGACACTCGGGTTCAACGCGATGCGCGTCTTCCTGCATCATCTCCTCTGGCAGCAGGACTCGATCGGCTTCCTGAAGCGCATGGATGAGTTCCTCACAATCGCCGACCGCCACCATGTTCGACCGATGTTCGTGCTCTTCGACGCGGTTTGGGATCCGATGCCGCACCTCGGCCCGCAGCGCGCACCGATCCCGCACGTACATAACTCCGGCTGGGTGCAGAGCCCCGGCGTCGCGGTCCTCTCAGACACAGCCCGCTTCGAACAGCTGCGTGGCTACGTGCAAGGAGTCGTCGGACGCTTCGCGAAAGACCGGCGGGTGGTCGCTTGGGACGTATTCAATGAACCCGACAACACCAACCGTCCGGCGTATGTCGCGTACGAGCCGCTCGACAAGGGAGCACGCTCGTTCATTCTGCTGCGCAAGGCGTTCGCGTGGGCGAGAGAAATGAATCCCTCGCAACCACTCACGGCTGCGCCATGGAAGGGAGACTGGATCGATCCGAATCGCCTCGACCCGTTGACAGCGTACATGCTCGACAGCTCCGACGTCATCACCTTTCACAGCTACGATGATAGCGCGACGGTCGAGCGACTCGTAACGGCGCTCGAGCGATACGGCGGGGGACGGCCGATCATATGCTCCGAGTACATGGCTCGTCCTCGGGGAAGCACCTTCCAGAGCATCCTGCCGATTTTCGCTCGGCGGCGCGTCGGCGGGATCAACTGGGGTTTCGTCGCAGGAAAGACGCAGACGATCTATCCCTGGGACTCCTGGTATCGGGAATACACGGCGGAGCCGAAAGTATGGTTTCACGACATCTTCAGGCGCGACGGAGTGCCGTACGATGCTGCGGAAGTACGATGCTGCGGAAGTTGCGTTCATTCGCGCGCTCACGGCTTCGATGAGATTGCGGGGCTTGCAAGAGAGGGGTTAGATGTTCGCTGAAATAATCGCTTTCATCTGCACCGGCTTGTTCGCGGGGGCCGCGTTGTACGTGAGCGTCGTGGAGCATCCCGCGCGGATGTCCTGCGATCTCCCTGCCGCCCTCGCTGAGTTTCGGCCGAGCTACAAGAGGGCAGCCGTGATGCAGGTGATACTTGCGGTTATTGGAGTGACGGGAGCTATCGTCGCCTGGTACCTCGGTCGTGGCACTTCGACTCTGGTAGCTGCGATCGTGTTTGCCACCGTGGTTCCGTGGACGCTGATCGTCATGATGCCGATCAATCGGCAGCTGCTCGACGAGACCCGCACATCTGAAACGCCCGAG
>WNGL01011120.1_pt1 | contig 12470 bp, 8 predicted proteins | sample 5400591 | NCBI WGS metagenome assembly WNGL01 (sample SAMN13153377, study PRJNA577476) | soil metagenome | isolation source: 80 cm soil or saprolite under Garry oak tree replicate 1 | place: USA:California | collected 2016-06-15
CGCCAGGAGGCCAGGAGACACGGCATTGCGCGGCGCCTCGGCGAGCGAAGCGACGTGCAGTGAGGGTGAGAGGCGGAGCCCCTCGTCACTGCGAGAGCGCCGATAGTGAAGCGGAAGTTGCGGCCGAGGTGCGGCGCGCGATCGGGGAGCGGCCGACCCACCTCTCCTTCGACGTAGACGTCGCCCCCACGGAGGGCTGAACTGCCCTGTTCTGCTACGAGGGCAGGGCCAGCCCCAGCCGCTCGCGCAGCCGGAGATGCTCGTCGCTCGCCACGAAGACGAGCAGCTCGCGCAGGTCGGCGCGCGCGCCGACCGCCGCCGCCACCTCCGCTGCTCCGCTGACCTTCGGCCCGGCCTCGCGCAGCACCACCTTGAGCGCGGCGGGCACGTCCGCGGCGAGGAGCAGGCCGGCGCGGTTGGCCGTGGCGGTGAGCGCCGCCTGCCAGGCATCGAAGTCGGGCCGGCCTGCGGCCATGACGGCGCGCGCCGGCTCCTCGAGCGCCTTGCGGACCTTGCGCGGCAGGGCGCGCCCGACCGCCTTCGCGATCGCCTCGCGCGCGTCTCCCAGCGTCTCGTCCGCAGGCGCGAACTGGCGCAGTGTCGCGGCGAGCAGCTCTCGGAGCGCGTCGGGCGGGAGGCGCGCCGCCAGCGCCGAACCGGCTCGCAGCCGAGCCGCGGCTCGAGCGAGGAGGAACCGCAGCTCGGCCGGGGCCTGCCGCTGGGTCAGCTCGGCTCCGACATAGACGATCGCGGGATGGCCAGGGGCGAGCTGCAGCTCCGCGCCCTCGCCGCCGGGGCGCAGCGCCGGCGCGGCGACCCCGACCGTCGCGCACAGCTCCCCCAGGATCTGCTCCAGCGCCGCCGGCGCCCGGCCACGTCCGCGGGCGGGGGCAGGGAGCTGCGCCACCTCCGCCAGCGCGTCGCCCGCGAGCGCCAGCACGTCCGAGAGCGGGCCGCGCTCGCGCGGATGGCGAAGCGCCAGCCAATCGCCCTCCGCCAGCGGGCGGGCGGGGGTGAGCGGCGCCTTGAGCGCCTTCACGGCCTGGAAGGCGCCGTCAGTCCGGACGTCGCTCGCCTGGAGGAAGCGGAGCACTCCAGCCGCGACGAAAGCGTGGTCGTTGGCTCGACCGGCCTGGGCGAGGCGAAAGATGGCGCGCCAGCTGCCGACGCGCGCCGGCTCCTCGCCGAGGAGGCAGCGGTGCTCCTCGAGGGCCCGCGCCGGATCGGCTGCCGCGCAGGCCTCGGCCAGCTCCGCCCGCGCCTCCACCAGCCCGGGGTCCGCGCTGAGCGCCCGCTCCAGCTCGGCGACGACGGCCGGCGCCTCACCGGCGCCCGCCGCCAGCACGCGCGCCGCGCGCAGGTGAGCGCGGGCGCGCTCCGGGCCGGGCGGAGCAGCGGCCGCCGCGGCAGCGAGCGCGTCGGCCACCACGGCAGGCGCGCCGCCGTGCTCGGCGTGGCGCCCGAGCGCCTCCAGCACGGCCGGATCCTCCGGCGCCAGGGCGCGCGCCTTCTGGCACAGCTCGAGCGCCGCCGCGGTGTCGGCGAACGCTTCCGCGCGGATCTCGGCCAGGGCGAGCAGGTTCTCGACGCGCGCGGGGGCGTCGGGCGCCGGTGAAGCGAGGAGCCGCCGCAGAGCATCCGCCGCCGCTGGCCAGTTGGCGTTCTGGCGGTGGATGCGGGCCAGCGCGGCCAGGGCGGGCGGATGGTCGGCCGCGAGCGCGAGGGCGGCGTGAAGGTGGCTCACGGCGCGGGCGGGATCACCGAGCGGGCCCTCGTGGAGGGCAGCCAGCGCGAGGTGAGTCTCGCGCAGCTCGTCCGGAGCGCCGCCCTGAGCGAGCGCGGCGGCGAGGTCGGTTGCCGCCTCGGAGCCCCGGCTGGCCGCGGCGAGGAGCCTCGCCCGGGCGCGCAGGGCAGCGGCGAAGGCGGGCCGTGCCAGCACCGCCGCGTCCGCGGCCGCCAGGGCGCGCGCGGGGTCCGCGAGCTGCTCCTCGGCGAGTCGCGCCGCCTCCAGCCACCGCTCGGCGGCGGGGAGGTCGGCCTCGAGCCGAGCCCGGGCGGCCAGCGCCTCGTACCGGGCGAGCGAGGGTGGTCCGGCGCGGAGCAGGTCCTCCGCCCGCTCGACCAGCGCGCGGTCGCCCGGACAGCGCTGGATCGCGTGCTGCCAGTCGTTCGCCGCGGCGCCCTCGTCGCCGAGCTGCTCGCGGGCGATCCGTCCGGCGGCCAGGAGCGCCTCCGCCGCCGCCGCCGGATCGCGGAGGAGCGCGGCCTCCTTGCGCCAGGCTGCGTGCGCCTCGCCCCAGGCGCGCGCGCGCACGAGCTCGCGCCGCCGGGTCCGCCAGGAGGGGAGGTCGTCCGCGCCGGGCGCGGGCTGCGCCGCGGCCTCGGCCGGGAGGCGTGCCGTACCGAGCTCCTCCGCGAGCAGGAGGGCGGCGGCGTCACCGGGTACGTCCTCCAGGGCGGCCAGGCAGGCCTCGAGCGCGGCGGGGAGGTCCCCGAGCCGCTCCGCCTGCAGTCGGGCAGCGCGGACGAACAGCGCCGCGCGGGCGCCCGGTCGGGCGCGGGCGGCCTCGGCGGCGAGCAGCCGGGCCAGCTCCCCGTGGCGGCCGGCGGCTGCGAGGAGCCGCTCCAGCGCCCGCAGCGAGGGGCCGAAGGCGGGCACCTCGTGCAGCGCCTCCTGGTGGACCTCGGCTGCCAGCGCCGGGGCGCCGAGGTGCTCTTCCCACAGCTCGGCCACCTCGCCCAGCAAGGCTGCCCGCCGCTCCGGCGCGCCGCGGGCGGCGGCCTCGGCGCGCAGCACCTCCACCAGGCTCTCCCACTCGGCGCGCGCCCGGTGGAGACGCGCCAGCGCGCCCAGCGCGCCGACATGGGCGGGTGAGAGGGTGAGCACCTCGCGATAGGCCGCCATCGCCTCGGTCGCATCGCCCAGCCGCTGCTCGAGGATCTCGGCCCCGCGCACGAGGAGGGTGGCCGCCGCCTCGGGCGAGGGCGCCGCCTCGGCGTCCGTTCGCCAGAGGGCGACGAGCTCCCGCCAGCGGCCGGCGCCGGCGTAGATCCGGCCCAGCGCGCGCAGCGCGGGGCGGTGCGCCGGATCGATCCGCAGGATCCGCTCCTGCGTGGCGGCCGCGGCGAGCGGGTCGGCGAGGTGCTCCTCCTGCACCTCGGCGGTGCGCTGGAGGAGCGAGACGGCCGAGCGCGGGTCCCGCGTCACGGCGAGGAGGCGCTCGTTGAGCGGCACCAGCTCCGAGAAGCGGCCGGCGCGGTCGTACAAGCCGGAGAGGGTGCGCAGCGCGAGGACGTGCCCGGGCGCGGCCTCGAGGGCGCGCTCGCAGGCGCGCGCCGCGGAGGCCAGATCCCCCAGGCGGTCGTCCTGCAGCCGCGCCAGGCGCAAGAACAGGGCGATCCGCTCCTCGATCGCGTCGGTGTGGGCGAGGTCGTCCTCCAGCAATGCCGCCAGGTCCACATGGCGTCCGTCGAGATCGTAGCGGCGTTCCAGCGCCTGGCGAGCGGCGTGCAACGCCGGATCGAGCGCCAGCGCTTGCTGATACAGCTCGACCGCCTCGGCGGGGCGGCCGAGCCGCTCCTCCAGCACCTCGGCTGCCTTGAACGCGCGGTGGGCGCGCTCGCGTGGATCCTGCGCCGCGTCTCGCTCGGCCAGGAAGGTGGCGAGCAGCCGCGCCCAGTCGCCGGCGCGGGCGTGCAGCCGTCCCAGCGCCACCAGCGCGCCGCGGTGCGCCGGGTCGAGCGCCAGCACCGCCTCGTACCCCGCCACCGCCTCGGCGGCGCGGCCGAGCCGCTCCTCGCAGATCTCGGCCAGGCGGAGGTTCCCGGCCACGAGGTCGGCCACCTCGTCACGCGCGCCGGCGGCGTGGGCCGATGCGCGCGCGCGGAGCGCCTCGGCAGCCGCCTCCCACTCGCCGCGCTGCTCGTGCAGGGAGGCCAGCGTGTCGAGGACGACCATGTCCTCGCCGCCGAGCTCACGCGCGCGTCCGAGTGCTTCGCGGGCGGCCTCGTCGCGGCCCAGCTGCGCCAGGCACCGGGCGAGCTCGCAGGCGGCCAGCGCGGCCTCGCGCGGCGACGCGCCGGCGGCGTTCGCCTCGGCCGAGAGCACGCGCGACAGATCCTCCAGACGCCCCTCCCGCTCCGCGGCGCGGCGCGCCTCGCGCCGGACGGTCGCGTCCTCGGGGATGCGCTCGAAGGCGCGCAGGGCGAGGTCGGCGGCGAGCGCGGGCCGCTCCAGGCGCTCCTCGGCCACGGCCGCGGCGGCACCCAGCAGCGCGGCCGCCCGCGCAGGGGAGGCCTCGAGCTCGGCGCAACGCTCCAGCGCCCGAACCCGATCGTCATGGCGGCCAGCGGCGGCCGCCTCGGCCAGCTCGGATTCGGCGACGGCGAGCTGGGCTTCGACCGAGCCGGCGTCGGCCACGAGCGCCGCGCGATACCGCAAGAGCGCGGTAGCTGGATCGCGGAGCCGCCCGGCCTGGAGCCGGCCAGTGGCCAGGAGCAGGCGCGCACGCGCTTCACCGTCGGAAGCGAGCTGCGCTTCGCGATCATAGAGGGCGGCCTCCGCGGCCGCCTCGGCCTGGTCGCTCGAGGCTGCCTGGGCGGGGGGTGGAGCCGTGACCGGGCCAGAGCCGAGCTGCGCGGCCGCCGCGGCGCCGGGCGCACTCGCATCGACCTCTGCAGCGTTGGGAGAACCCATTGCGGGAACCGGCTCGGCCATGCGCGCCTCGCTCAAGTACGCGAAATACCGCATGTTTAGCACGCGCCCCGCCCGGGACACAAGCTGGCTCTTGCTCTGTCAGTGAACCGTGGGACGGGCGATGGGACGCAGGCCGATCCGCCAGGATCAAAGCTCGAAGCGATCGATCCGGCCCTGCTGCTGGAGGATCTCGAGCGCTCCCTTCGTGATCTTGTCCCGGTCCTCGCCTTGAAGCTTCACCACCTGGGACGCCAGGGATCGCTCGCCTTTGCGCGAGGGGGGCGGAGGGATGACTGCGACGGCCCAGCTGTCGCCGAGATCCTTATCCACCGTCACCTGACACTCGATGGTCCCGATGAACGCTCGCGCCATGTGCGGCTGTTCCTCCGTTTTGGGTGAAGGCGGCGGCAATGTAGCGTAAAAGGCGCACCATGAGAACGCGACTCCTGCTCGCGACGTCGCTCCTGGCCTGCTCGAGCCCGCGGCCGTTCCCCACCCGCGGCGAGCCGGTGGTGAGCTTCGAGGGCAAGGTGGAGGCCGGACCGCACCGCATCGGCGCGGAAGATCTCAAAGCGCTCCCTCGGCGCGCCTTCGCGGCAACCGCGCCCGCCGGCGGCGCGCCGGCGCGGTTCGAGGGGATGGCGATCGCCTCGTTCCTGGCGGACAAGATCGAGCTGAAGCGCGACGCCGACCTGGCGATCTTCCGCGGCGAGGGTGGGAGGGCGGCGGCGGTGCCGCTCACGGCGATCCGGCAGCTGAAGCCGGTCCTCGCCGACACCGTCGACGGCGCCCCGATCTCGGGCTGGCGGAAGGAGGCGTCGCCCTTGCAGCTCGCCTGGCCCGTGCAGGAATGGCCCGGGATCGATTCCGACCCGCGGCTGCGCTGGTGGTGGGTCGGGGCCGTGACGAAGGTGGAGCTGGCCAGCTGGAGCGCGACCTACGGGAAGGCGCTGCGGGTGCCGCCGGGCGCGAGCGACGCTGCCAGGCTCGGCGCCGACGTGCTCGCCACCTCGTGCATGTCCTGCCACCGCGTGCGCGACATGGGGGGGACGAAGGGGCCCGAGCTGACGGTCGCCGTCGCCGGAGAACCCAAGTCGTTCGCGACGGCGATGCGCGACCACCTCCGGACCGCCTCCGGACATGCCTCCGCGCCCGAGACTCCGCCCGCCGCGGCCGGCCAGGTGCTCGCGTTCCTCCGCGCCGTCGAGCTCGCAGCGCGACCCGAAGACGAGGTGAAAGAGCCGGAGCGACCCGAGGCGCCGCCAGCCAATCCACGTCTTCCGCCGCGGGGGTACTGAGGCATCCGGGATCAGATCGCCCAGATGAACCCGATCTTCACTCCGACCAGCTCGGCGATCTGCTTCGCGACCTGACGGCCGTCGCGGTTCGCCACCCAGCGCGGGACGATCACGTGAAACTCTCCGTGCGTGAGCTCGGCCGCGCTGGCGAAGAGCTGCCAGCGGCTCGCCAGCTCCTCAAGGGTCAGGCTACCCTCGGCGGCCACCACGTCGAAGAAGACGGGGCGCGGTAGCTGCGCGAAGAGGCTCGGACGGTGGTCCTTCATCGCGCCGTGGATCACCTCCGGCGGCTCCCACCCCGGCAGGTCTGCGCGGACACCGCCATAACCGGACAGCGGAAGAGCCTCCGCCATCAGCCGGATGGCCCCCGCTCGGTCGAAGCCGTGGCTCGCGCCGCTGGACTCGGGCTCGACCATCTCCGCGCCGCCTCCTCCCCTCACCATCAACGTTGTGGCCGCGCTGCGAAAAGTGAAACCCCGGAGCGCTCACCCGCCAGGAGGCCGAGCGCCATGACGCGCTGGTGACACCGCCCGGACATCCTCTCGACGTCCATCAAGGGGTGCCCATGCTCGCTGCCGCGCCTGTCCCCTCCGCCGCCGCGCAGGATCTCGATCGCATCGACTGGGTGCAGTCGCTGCCGTTCTTCGCCGTGCACGTGGTCGCGCTCGCCACGGTCGCCTTGACGCCCTTCTCCTGGGGGCTCTTCGCGCTGGCCCTGGCGGGCTACTTCGGCCGGATGTTCGGCATCACCGCGGGATTCCACCGCTACTTCGCCCACCGCTCGTACCGGACCGGCCGCGCCTTCCAGTTCCTGCTGGCGCTCCTCGGGACCATGTCCACGCAGAAAGGGCCGCTCTGGTGGGCGGCGCACCACCGCGAGCACCACCGCTACTCGGACACGCCGCAGGACCTCCATTCTCCGGTGCAGCGCGGCTTCTGGTGGAGCCACGTCGGCTGGATCCTGGTGCGCCGGTACCACCCGTCACGCCACGACCTCATCAAGGACTTCGCCCGCTTCCCCGAGCTGCGCTGGCTCGACCGCTGGCACGTCGTGCCGCCCATCGCCTACGCGACCGTCCTCCTCGCGCTCGGTGGGGTGCCCGCGCTCCTGTGGGGCTACTTCGTCTCGACCGTGTTGCTGTGGCACGGCACCTTCCTCGTGAACTCGCTGGCGCATGTCATCGGCCGCCGTCGCTACGAGACCGGCGACGACTCCCGCAACAGCCTGCTCATCGCACTCGTGACCATGGGTGAAGGCTGGCACAACAATCACCATCACTATCAGTCCGCGACGAACCAGGGCTGGTTCTGGTGGCAGGTGGACGTGACCTGGTACGCCCTGCGCGTCCTCGCGGCGCTCGGGGTCGTGCGCGACCTTCGCACGCCGCCGGCCACCGTCCGGGCCGCCGGCGTTCGGGTCGGGGCCCGCTCGAGCGTCCGGATGCGGGGCGGCGCGGCCACGCGCGTGCGCGAGTCGGCGGCTCCCGGCGCGTGAGTCCCCGGAGCGCGGCGGCCGGGGCCCCGCCCGGCTAGATCCCGCCGTCTTCCATCCAGACCAAGGGGGCACGGGTGAGCACGCGCGTGGAGTGGCCGAGGTACCGGGAGTTGCTGTGCGAGGTGCCGGAGCTCGAGCTGTCCGTCGATCCGAGTCGGATGGGCCTCGACCGCGCCTTCCTCGAGCGTAGCGCGCCGGCGCTGGCGCGCGCCTTCGAGGCGATGGACGCGCTCGAGGCGGGCGCCGTCGCGAACCCCGACGAGCGCCGGATGGTGGGGCACTACTGGTTGCGCGACCCGGCGCGCGCGCCCACCCCGGAGCTGCGCCGCGAGATCGAGGACACCACCCGCGCGGTGCAGGCCTTCGCGGCCGACGTACACGCCGGCCGCCTCAAGCCGCCTCGCGCCGGCCGCTTCGGGCAGCTGCTCTGCATCGGCATCGGCGGCTCGGCGCTCGGGCCGATGTTCGTGGCCGACGCCCTCGGCGATCGGGAGCGCGACCGGCTCGCGCCGCACTTCCTCGACAACACCGACCCGGACGGCTTCGCGCGGGTGCTGGGCGGCCTCGGGCCGCGGCTCGCCGAGACCCTGGTGGTGGTGACGTCGAAGAGCGGCGGGACGCCCGAGACGCGGAACGGCATGCTGGCCGCGCAGCGGGCCTTCCGCGACGCCGGGCTCGACTTCGCGAAGCAGGCGGTCGCCATCACCCAGGCCGGCTCGGCGATGGACGAGGTCGCCGTGCGCGAGGGCTGGCTGGCGCGTTTTCCGATGTGGGACTGGGTCGGAGGCCGCACCAGCGAGACGTCGGCCGTGGGACTGCTCCCCGCCGCGCTGCAGGGGATCGACGTGCTGGCGCTGCTGGAGGGGGCGCGGCTCTGCGACGTAGCGACTCGCCGCCACGACGTCGCGCGCAATCCCGCGGCGGTGCTGGCGCTGGCGTGGCTCGCCGCCACGGGCGGGAAGGGCGGCGCGAAGGCGATGGTGGTGCTGCCCTACAAGGATCGGCTGCTCCTCTTCAGCAGGTACCTCCAGCAGCTCGTGATGGAATCGCTCGGCAAGCGGCTCGACCTGGCCGGCCGCGAGGTCCACCAGGGCCTCACCGTCTATGGCAACAAGGGCTCGACCGACCAGCACGCGTATGTGCAGCAGCTCCGCGACGGGGCGGCCGACTTCTTCGCCGTGTTCGTGCGCGTGCTGGAGGCGGGGGGCGCGCCCCTGGAGGTCGAGCCCGGCGTCACGGCTGGTGACTACCTGCACGGCCTCCTCCTCGGGACGCGGGCGGCCTTGCACGAGAGCGGGCGCGGCTCGCTCACGCTCACCGTGCGCCGCGTGGACCCGCGGACGCTGGGGGCGCTCGTCGCGCTCTTCGAGCGGGCGGTGGGGCTCTACGCCTCACTGGTCGGCGTGAACGCCTACCACCAGCCAGGCGTCGAGGCGGGCAAGAAGGCCGCCGCCGCGATCCTGGCCGTGCAGGCGCGGGCCGCCGCGGCGCTCTCGGCCGCGCCGCGCACGGCGGAGGAGATGGCCGCCGCGCTGGCGGAGGCGGACGTCGAGACGGTGTACCAGCTGCTACAGCACCTCGCCGCCAACGGGCGGGCCCGGCGCGAGGGCGAAGGGACGGCGGCCAGGTACTACAAGTAAACTGCCCTCCGGGCCGCGACGTCCTCGTCGAGCATCTGCTGCAGCGCGGAGCGGGTGCGCTCCGTGAGGGCCAGCACCTGGCCCGCGTCATCGGCGGCGGCGCGGCCGAGCGCGGCAGTGTCGATGGGCGCTCCGAACCGCAGCGACCAGCGCGAGGGGAGGGGGAGGATGCCGAGGGGCGCGAGCGGCAAGGACGGGGTCGTCGCGAGGAACGGCATGCCGATCCGCTCCGCGAGCCAGCCGGCGCGCGCGAAGGGCGCGCTCGTCTCCTCGCTGCCGACGATGGCGCAAGGGACGACGGCCGCGCCGGTGCGCAGCGCGATGCGGGCGAAGCCCCCGCGGCCGAAGCGATCGACTCGGTAGCGCTCCGGCCAGGGGCGGCCGGCGTTGCGGCTGCCCTCCGGGAAGACGGCGAGGACGGCGCCGCCGCCGAGGAGCTCGAGCGCGTGCTCCGGGGTGGCCGCCACCGCCCCGAGACGGGCCGCGGCGCGGCCGAAGACGGGCGTGCCGAGCGCGCGGTCGTCGAGGAGCGGCCGCAGCTCCCGCCTGGCCGGGTGCTCGCGCAAGAGCGCGAGGCGCAGCACGAGGGCGTCCCAGAACAGCGCTCCCCCGTGATTGGCGACGATGATGACCGGCCCGGTGGCGGGGACGTGCTCCACCTGGCGCGTCTCGACGCGCCACCACGAGGCGTAGAGGAAGTCGAGCAACGGGGCGGCGCGGGCGGGGAGGTCCCGATCCATGCCGTACGCGTCCAGCGCGCCCGGGGCAGCGCCCGCGAAGATGGAGCGCAGGGCGGCGAGGCCCCCCAGGCGGCTGGCCACGAGCGGCAGGAGGCGACCCGCCAGCTCGGCCAGCTCGCGCGCGTGCTCCCCCGCGGTCTCCTGCAGCGCGAGCCCGCGCAGGCGCGCCGAGGCCGCGGCGGTGGCGGATTCGACCTGCTGCTCCATCGCGACGAGTCGTTCGCGCAGCGCAGCAGCGGCCCTTCGACTACGCGCCTCCTCCGGAGGCGCTACGCTCAGGGCGGACGGGCCGTCTGATCGATCGTCCGTGGCCGAGGGGCGGGGCTGCCGCCCCTCTCCCCCGACGGGGGAGAGGGCTGGGGTGAGGGGGGTCGAGGCCGAGGCCGAGGTCGGGGTCGAGGTCGGGGTCGAGGTCGGGGTCGAGGTCGGGGTCGAGGTCGGGGTCGAGGTCGTGGTCGAGAGCGAGAGGCTCTCGGGCGTCCTCACCGCCGCGCCGCGCTCGAACGGATCATTCCCCAACGCCCGCTTTCCCGCTGGCTTCTTTCCTTGCTTCCTGGCCGCCATGGCCGTGGCCTATACCGGCAGCTCACCACCTCGTCAAACGGTGCTTCGGGTCAGGGGCTGCGGCAGCGGGCTGCGCCGGCCGGCCTCGTCGGGAACCCGTGCTACAAGGTCGCGTGCCGCGCATCCTGCTCCTGCCGCCCGGCCTCGTGAACCAGATCGCTGCCGGCGAGGTGGTCGAGCGCCCGGCCTCGGTCGTGAAGGAGCTGGTCGAGAACGCGCTCGATGCCGGGGCTCGGCAGGTCCAGGTCGAGGTGGAGGAGGGCGGCCTCGCGCTGGTGCGGGTGGTCGACGACGGTTGCGGGATGGACGCCGCCGACGCCTCGCTCGCGCTCGAGCGGCACGCCACCTCGAAGCTCGCCGACGCGGAAGGGCTCTCCGTCATCGCGACCATGGGCTTCCGTGGCGAGGCGCTGCCCGCCATCGCCTCCGTCTCCCGCCTGCGCATCGACACGTGCCACGACGCCGCGGGCGCGGCCGGGACTCGGCTCGTGCTGGAGGGTGGCCGGTTGGTCGAGCAGGGCCTGGTCGCCCGACCGCGTGGGACGACCGTCGAGGTGCGCGACCTCTTCTTCAACACCCCCGCGCGACGGAAGTTCATGCGCGGGCCCGCGAGCGAGTCGGGGCACGTGAGCGAGGCGGTCCTCCGGCTGGCGCTGGCGCGGCCCGAGGTCGCCTTCTCTCTCCGCTCGGCCGGGAGGGTCTCGCTCGCCTCGGCGGCAGGAGCCACGCTGCGCGACCGGGCGCTGGCGGCGCTCGGCCGCGACGCGGCCGCGAACCTCATGCCCATCGAGGGCACTCGCGGCGAGGTGCGCGTGCGCGGGCTCGCGACCTCGCCCGACCACAGCGAGGCAACCGGTCGGGCGCTCTACCTGTACGTCAACGGGCGTTACGTGCGCGACCGCGCCGCGGCGCACGCGGTGCTGCGCGCTTACGCCGGGTCGCTCCCGACGGGGCGCTTCCCGGCCGGCGTCCTCTTCATCGAGCTGCCGCTCGGGCAGGTCGACGTGAACGTCCACCCGCAGAAGCTCGAGGTCCGCTTCGCGGCGGGGCGAGCCGTCTACGACGCGCTCTTCCATGCGGTGGCCGAGTCGTTGAGGACGGCGCCCTGGCTGCGCCACGGCGTGCACCCCGAGGGTGGAGCGCGGCTGGCCAGCAGCCCGTCCTGGCCGGGGCAGCGCGCGGACCTCCCGGAGACACAGCTGGCAGCGGAGGAGGTTGCGGCGGTCCTCGACCTGGCCCGTGCCCGGCACCCCGACTCGGCGCTGGCGCCGCTCCGGGGCGAGAACGTCGCCTTCGCCTTCCCGCTCTCGACCGAGGGCGGGGCGCCGCGCGCGCCCGGGTACTTCGGCTCGCTTCGCTTCATCGGTCAGCACGCGCAGACCTACCTCCTGTGCGAAGCGCCGGGGGGCGCGCTGGTGGTCATCGACCAGCACGCGAGTCACGAGCGGCTCCTCTTCCAGAAGCTCCGTGCCGCCTGGCGCGAGCGCCGGCTCCTCGTTCAGCCCCTGCTCGTGCCTCAGGTGATCACGTTGCCACCCGGCCCGGCGCGGGCGCTGGAGGGCGCCGCCGACGAGCTGCGCGCGCTCGGGCTCGAGGTGGAGCCGTTCGGCCACGACGCGTTCGCGGTGAAGGGCGCGCCGGCGTCCCTGGCGGGCGCCGAGCTCCCCGGGCTCCTGCGTGACCTCGCGCAGCAGCTCGAGCAGATGGAGCGGGGCAGTGCGCTCGACGAGGCCATGCACGACCTCCTCGCCACGATGGCGTGCCACAGCGCCGTCCGCGCCCATCAGGAACTCGGCGCGGAGGAGGCGCGAGCACTCCTCGACGGCCTCGACGCCATCGACTTCAAGGCGCGCTGCCCTCACGGACGCCCGGTCGTCTTCGAGCTACCGCTCGGCGATCTGGAGCGGCGGGTGGGCCGAAAGTAAGGAACTATCGCAGGGTTTGCGGCGCCCAGGGACTACCGGTAAGGGCGAGCGCCAACTTTGCGGGGGCCTGAGCACGCTCCCGGCAGCCGGCCCCGTGTCGAGCGAGCGAAGA
>WNGL01033676.1_pt1 | contig 12468 bp, 13 predicted proteins | sample 5400591 | NCBI WGS metagenome assembly WNGL01 (sample SAMN13153377, study PRJNA577476) | soil metagenome | isolation source: 80 cm soil or saprolite under Garry oak tree replicate 1 | place: USA:California | collected 2016-06-15
GGAGGGAAGGAATAGATGAAGAGCCATACGGAATACATGGTATTTGAGACCAGAAAGCGACGCGAGATGGTGCATATCACGGACGAAGTTGAACAAATTGTAAAGCGCAGCGGGGTGAAGGATGGTCTATGCTTCGTCTCGCCAATGCACATAACAGCCGCTGTCTACGTAAACGATCACGAAAGCGGATTGATCGAGGATATTGGCAAGTGGCTGGAGAAATTGGCGCCAGCGAGGCCCGACTACAAACATCACGAGACCGGAGAAGACAACGGGGACGCACATCTAAAGTCTTTGCTGCTGCATCACGAGACCACTCTGCCGGTGACGGCAGGCCGTCTGGATTTAGGGAGATGGCAGCGAGTGTTCTATGCGGAGTTCGACGGCCAACGTCGCAAGCGCGTGATTGTCAAAGTTCTAGGAGTGGAATGAGCCATTCTTTGACAGTTGTGCCGATCACGTCAGGGTGGTCCTCCTGCAAGTAATGAATGCCAGAAGCAAGGTGCACAACTCTGCAGTTCTTAAGCCGCTTCGCAAAGCTCTCAGCAAAGGCCGGTGATATCAGAGCGCCTGGATTTCCTGCGAAAAGCAGCTTCGGGTACGACGATTGTGCCAGTGCACAATGTGCATTCTCCAAGGTTGAATGCACATCCGCCGGTTCTCCAGCGATGGGGATTTCATTCGGGAAACGCCAAGTGGGTCGCCGCGACTCGGGAGTAGGAAATGGTGCTCTGTAAACAGCCATTTCCTGATCCGTCAGTTTTCGCACGGTTCCCAAAGGAAGAACCTGTTCAACGAATGCATTGCCTTCAAGTATCATCTCTTCGCCCACTCCGGGCGTCCTGAACTTCTGGAAGGTCTCGACTGCGTCGGGGTGAAAGTCCGCCCAGGTTGGCATCGGCCGAATGAACTCCATAAAAGCAAGCCCACGAACAAACTCCGGCCTGCGGGCTGCCAGGTGAAATGCCAGCGCGGTTCCCCAGTCCTGCGCTATGACGAACGCTGACGAGATTCCGGCGTTATCGAGGAAAGCATCGAGGTACCTGACATGATCGGCAAACCGATAATCGATGTCCGGTTTTCCCGATTGTCCAAATCCGATGAGATCCGGTGCGACACAATGGGCCACCGGCGCAACCAGTGGAAGGATATTCCGCCAAATGTACGACGAGGTCGGGTTCCCGTGGAGAAAAAGCGCGACTGGTGCTTCGGGATCTCCCGCTTCCCGGTAGGCCATGGTGGAACCCAGCACATTCACTTTGGGCAATAAAACGTCTGTAAGAACGGTCATATCTGCTCCTTGAATACGGTTTGGAAAACGATGTTCTTGAAGCGATCGAGCGCGGCAGGACCGCGTTCAACCTTCATGCGGAGAATTGCGCCCTCCCAGGAGGCCAGGAGGAATTCGGCCAGATCCATCGGGTCGAACGTTGCATCGATTTCACCGGAGGTTTGAGCCTCGGCGATGCACGAGGCGAACGGAACGCGCCACTCCTGGAAGATTGCTTCGAGCCTCTTGCGCAAGAGCTTGCTATGAGAAGCGGTCTCAAGACTGAAATCGCCGATCAGGCATCCGCGATTCCATTTGGCGCCTTCCAATGCACCGCTGATGATGTCCAGATACCGCATCAGTCGCTGGCGCGGGGTAAGGGACTTGTCCTCCAAAGCCTCTTTGACATGCCCCTTGGTGTTATCAAAAAAGCGGTCTAACACTTCCTCGGCAAATGCCTCCTTAGAGCGGAAGTGATTGGTGAAGGAGCCCTGCGGAGCACCGGCGGCGGCACAGATATCGCGCACACTCGCTCCCTGGTATCCCGATTGATACATCATCTTGAGGCCGGCATTGAGGATGTCTTCGCGAAGTGAGGGCTTGCTCATAAAACAGAATAATACGCACGTACGTATTGAACCGTCAAGCACTTTTTATGATGCCGAGGGTGCATGCATCTGTCCGGCTCTGGCGGATCGAGATCAGTACCGAGATAAGGGCAAGGGTTGACTCATCCGATCAGCTCCGGTTTGTCGGCGATCGGAAGGTTTTGAGCACTGAGGTGAGGGCTTCCCGCTCAATTTCAGTTTTTGGACCTTCAGCTAAAAATCGAGAGTCAAACCGGAGTAGCGGTCGGGCACTATTTGATTCGAAAGGGACGAAGACGGCCAGACTTAGCGAATTTGGGTTACAAAGTTTGACTGTGAAAACGTATGCTGTCGTTGGCAATAGAAGGGGTTGGCAAGCCCTGCTGATCAGTTATCCGTAATTTTGCGCCAGCCATTCGGCGACTGGGCTCTTTGGGGCAGGGAAAGGTTGAGTCTGTTTCGAGGCATTACGACGAGATCCACGCGCCGATTCTCAGCACGCCCGGCGGCAGTGGTATTGGTGGCAATCGGATGGAACTCCGCATAGCCGGCGGCTGAGAGGCGACCTGGCTCAATTGCGCGCATTTCTAGGAACAGCCGCGCGATTCGAGTGGCGCGAGCCGAGGAGAGTTCCCAGTTCGAATCAAAATCGACACTGTGAATCGGAAGATTGTCAGTATGTCCCTCTACGCGAACATCGTAGGGAGTGCGGCTCAGTGAAACAGCAATCTTACGCAATGTCTCGAGAGTCTCGGGTTGCGGCACAGCCGAGCCCGAACTAAAGAACCCTGCCTCGCGGAGACTGATAACGAGCCCCTCACGATCCATTTGAATGGAGACGGAATGTTGAGAGATTTGGCCGGAGAGCGATTGCTCCAATTCGCGGCGCATTTGATCCAGGTCATGCTTGACCTTCGCGGGCGAAAGGACATCGATACTTACCTCACTCTCCTTAGGAATCAGGTATGAATCTGGTCCAGCAGAGTTGAATGTTGTCCCTTCGGCTGAACGCTGCACAGAATCAGGAAGAAGCGCGAGCGAGTGAAACGCAGTATCGATTGCGACAGAAACCTGTTGCTGTTTTTTCTGGTCGGCTTTTGCGAACGCATAAAGCACAACGAAAAAGGCAAAGAGCAGCGTTATGAAATCCGCATAGGAGACGAGCCATCGCTCATGGGTAACCCGGCTGCGGGGAATTCGTCCTCTCATGCGGTCCGTTCCTTTTCCTTTTTATTGGAGTCTTTCAAGAAGCCGGAAAGCTTGACCTCCAGCATGCGCGGGTTCATTCCTTCCAGAATTGAGATGACGGCCTCGAGCATCATCTCGCGACGCTGGTGCTCCTCGTGCAGATGGATGCGCATCTTGCCCGCAAATGGCAGGAAAAAGAGGTTCGCGACACCCACTCCATAAATTGTGGCCACAAATGCCACAGCTATGCCACGGCCAACCTCCTGGATGTTATCCAGATGCTGCATCACCTGAATGAGACCAAGCACCGCACCAAGGATCCCTATGGTTGGTGAGAATCCGCCCGCGGATTCGAACACAGCAGGAAGTCGCTCTTCCCGATCCGAAGTGCAATCGAGGCTCACGCGCATGATCTTGCGGAGTTCTGCGGGCTCGGTTCCATCCACAGCCAGCATGAGCGGCTGCTTCAAAAAAGGATCATTGATTGTCTTGAGGTCTGCATCAAGCGAGACGACGCCGTTCCGGCGGGCCTTGTTGGCGAAGGCAACCAGCAAGGCGAGGAGTTCATCATTCTGCTTTCTGGGAGCGACGAAGACATGAGCCATGCTGCGAAATGCGGATGTCACCGTAGCGAGTGGAAACTGGAGCAGCACCGCACCCATAGTGCCTCCAAATACGATTAGCGCCGCAGTTGGCTGGAGGATTTGGCTGAGGTTCCCACCCTCAATCAATAGTCCGGCAATGATGCCGGCGCTGGCAAGAATCACTCCGCCGATACTCGCCTTGTCCATGGTGTTCACTCCTTTGCGAGCGCGTTGTGCGGGTTCATTTGCTGGCGTCACTTTCGGTGTGCGGTGAATCTGTGGCGGAGCCTTGAGTTACCTGTCCGGAGACGTCAAGACTCGCGGACGATGCGATTCTTTGCAACTCATCGAAGGAGGAAAGGCGCCGGGCGACAGTTGACAGCAGCCGTGCACGGTAGGCCACCACGCGCTCGATGACATCGCCGAGTTCCTCGCGCACGATGAGCTTCTCTCCATTGATGAGAGTGAGCATGGTGTCCGGCGACGCTTCGGCAATCTTGATCAGATCGCTGTTCAATATCATCGGATTGCCGTTGAGTCTGGTGAGTTCGATCATCGAGGCGCCACCTCTTATCAAGCTCCCATGTTTATCGGCGCCGACAGCAAAAGGATGATTGGGATGCGAATTGCAAAGAACATTGCGAAAAACCATAAAGTGTCAGTCAGGGACGCCGATGAAGGCAATGGGAAACGTGGTTCCTTCCACGAGGTGGACCGGAGCAGGCGGGTAAACATGTTCCGTCGTCTCTTGTCAGGCACTCGAAGCAGGGAACCCAGATCAATTCAACTCGCAAGGAGAATTTGTATGGCATTGGGTGTCCTGAATAACATTTCTGCAATCTACGCGCAAAACAATCTTGCGAATACGCAGGCTTCTCTATCCAAAACTCTGCAACAGCTATCCTCGGGATCGCGCATCAACTCAGGCGCGGATGACGCGGCCGGTCTCTCATTGGCGAACGGATTGCAGGCTTCGGCAACAGCTCTTTCGCAGTCGGCGAAGAACGCTTCAGAGGGTGTCGACATGCTTCAGGTTGCTGATGGCGCCATGGCGCAAGTCACTAATCTGCTGAACCGGGCCGTTACCCTAGCGACTGAATCCTCGAACGGAACAATGAACACCGCCCAGATTGGCGCGGCCAATGCCGAGTACCTCAACATCCTCGGCGAAATCACCAACATTGATGGCAATACGGAATATAACGGCATCGCGTCCTTCGGCACAGCTTCCGCGATCTATACCACAGACGGAACAGTTGGCCAATCCGACAACGCAACAGCGCTCGCGAATGTCGATGCCGCAACACTGGGCCTTACCGCCGCGGGCTTTACGACGGCCGCGGGAGCTCAAGCTGAGCTGGTCCTAATCACCGCAGCCATTGCCACAATTGCAACTGACCGTGGAACTGTCGGTGCAAACATCAACACTCTGACAGCAGTTGGAAATGTGATGAGCACCGAGTCAACCAACACTCTTGCCGCCCAGAACGATGTGACGGCAACCGATTACGGCCAGGCGACCTCGGAGATGTCGAAGTACCAAATCCTCAGCCAGACGGGTATCGCCGCCCTCTCCCAGGCGAACCAGTCGCAGCAGTTAATTACCAAGTTGCTCCAGTAAGGCGCGGAGCGTCAACGCTGTACATGAGCGGGCGGGGAAGGCAGATCAACAGCGGCTTTCCCCGCTTTGCGTTGCACGTATTGCGCGTGCTTCTTTGGGGTTTCTTAATTCTTTGTGTCGCGGCTTGGCCATTGATTTGATCTTGAACGGAACTGGAGAAAGCGCATGGGTGCAGTCGGTTTGAGTTTTGGACCTCCAAGCGGTGGAGACGCCCTGGAAGAGCCAGTTGACCAGCCTGCGGAGCAAAGATACGGCGCTCTCCAGCCTTGGCACGCAGATCTCCACCCTATCCACGGATCTGCAGAACCTCACTGACTTCAGCGGCACGATGGCATACAAAACCGGGTCCAGTTCCGATACCAATGTTCTGACCTTGTCTTCAGCCAGCGCAGTGGCCGTGGCTGGCACGCATACGATCGTGGTCCAGAATCTGGCGCAGACATCGAGTGCGGCGTCCGATCCAATAGGTGCTGCGGATGTGCTCACCGGCAGCATCACTTTCAGAGTAGGGAGTGGCGCGTGGCAGACTGTGCACGTCGGTGATAGCTCCACCGCATCGACCCTCTCCGGGCTCTCCGCGGCAATCAATAGTGCCGGCTTGGGCGTTGGCGCGAGTGTGCTGACCAAAGCGGATGGTACTGTACGTCTCTCGCTGGTAAGCCGCACAGGCGGGACTGCCGGTCAGATTACGATTGCAGACGCGGCGAGCAGTCCGGGGAGTCCGACGACCCTGGCAGACTCCACCACTGCCGATGACAACATTGGCCTGGGATTGGCGACCATTCAAACGGGAACGGACGCTTCCTTTACGGTGGACGGGGTCAAGCTAACAAGCGCCTCGAACACGGTCACGAATGCCATTCCGGGGGTGACCTTTCAGTTGCTCTCAACAGGCAGTTTCGGTTCCACTCCGGAAACGGTCCAAGTGGTAATAGGCAACGATACCTCAAGCATTGAGACCGCCATCAGCACTTTCGTGACCGACTACAACACGACGATGAAAGCCATCGGCGCACAGGAGGGTAAGGACTCGTCCGGCAATCCGGAGCCGCTGTGCAGTTCTTCCATTTTGGCACAATTGCAACAAGGTATGCTTTCGGCAATGAGTTCAGTCTTCGGTACCAACACGATCAACTCGCTGATTTCTCTTGGCATTACCGCGAGCGCCGCTTCCGATGGCACCGTCACTCTGGATGCAGACAAGCTGGGCAATGCGCTGAACAGCAACTTCGATCAGGTTGTTTCATTTTTCCAGAATGCGGGCAGCTTTGGCGCCACATTCTCCAAAACATTGCATGGGCTTGGTAACAATAGCGGCGCCGGTGGTGCGATCAGTCTGGCCCTGAGCGAGGACAGCAGCCAGGAGAAGACGCTGAATGACGATATCAGCAAGCAGGAAGCATTAATCGCCATACAAAAGGAAAGTTTGACCATGGAACTGAACATGGCCAACCAGATTCTGCAGTCAATACCCGACATGATCCAGCAGATCAATGAAATGTATAGCGCGATCACCGGCTACAACTCAAGCAACAACGGATAAGGAGCCTCACATGATCCCGTACCAGACCTGCGCGCTTGAGGGAGCTTCCGCTGTGGAAGTAACGGTGGCCCTCTATGATGGAATTATCCGCTTCATGCATCGTGCAATCGACGCTGTGGAGCGTGGAGACGCAGGTATGCGCCGGTGCGCGGTCAAGCGCGCTATGGACATTGTGATCCATCTGCAAGCCACCCTGAAAATGGACATAGGCGGAAAGCCGGCGGATGCGCTGGCAGAATTTTACACCGCGACGTTTGCACTCATGCTGCAGGGATCGCAGGCAAACTCAAGGGTCAAGTTCGAGCACGTGATCGCCAATGTGCGCAACGTACGCGATGCTTGGCGGCAAGTGGTTCGCGGTACAGTTGCAGTTTCGGCAACATCGGCGCTTAGCGCCAAGCCATTACGGCAAGAAACTGCCTCTATCGAGACTCCAGACTTTGCTGGATCGCGTTGGACGGTATGAGCAGGCAAACGTTGGAGGAACTTGGATGTGCTCAAAGGCCTATGAATAAAGCAGACTGCATATCTTTAGGACTTCGACACCAACTGGCTACCGCATTGGAGGAGTGAATCACCTGGACGGTTCTAAACAGCCTACGCCTTCTAGAATTCCAACTCTATCCTGCAACTGTCAGCTCTTCTTCCAATTGCTGCTTTTGGTACAGGCTGGCGTAGTAGCCGTCCAGGGCAAGCAACTCCTCATGCCGGCCCACCTCAACAATTCGTCCATGATCGAGTACCGCGATTTGATCGGCGTTGCGCACCGTCGAGACCCGGTGGGAGATAAGAATTGTTGTTGCGGTCGAGGTGTAACTGCGGAGTCCGCCTAGAATTCGCTCTTCTGTATATGTGTCTACACTGGCCAGAGCATCGTCTAGGATGAGGATAGCGGGACGACGCAGCAACGCGCGAGCGATGGCAGATCGCTGCTTTTGTCCGCCCGAGAGCGTCACGCCGCGCTCGCCTACCATCGTCTCGAAACCTTGAGGGAACTCCTCGAACTCGCGACGAATATGTGCGGCCTCCGCAGCTTCCAGCAGGTCGTTAGCTGTCGCACGCGGAGCACCAAAAGCCAGATTCTCGCGTATCGTCTCGCTGAAGAGAAACGTCTCCTGAGGAACGATGCCCATGTTGCGGCGGCGAGGCTCGATCCAGCCGGTACCAATAGCGAGATGTTATGAAGAACAGGAGTGTTGCTGTAGCTGAAGCTGAGATTGCGGAATTCTACTTCCCCTTGAAGTACGGTGTCCTGCGTAATAGCTGGATCGGCAGCGTTGTCGTTGATAGCGGGCTCGGCTTTGAGCAATTCGTCAATACGCGTGACCGAGGCGGTTCCGCGCTGGAATAGGTTCACAACCCAACCCACGGCGATGATCGGCCAGATGAGCAGGATCATGTAAGTATTAAATTCCACAAAGTCGCCAACTGAGATGCGGTGAGCAATGACCAGGTGGCCGCCCACCAGCAATGTGATGATCATAGAGATGCCCAGGATGAACTCCAGCGTTGGCCAAAGCATTCCCATCAGTTGAACCAGCCGCTGAGCACGCGAGATGTACTGGCGGTTGAGCTTTTCGAACAGGGTCATCTGCGATTCTTCGCGGCCGAATGCGCGGACAAGACGCGCGCCCGAGTAATTCTCCTGCGCCTGCGAGGAGATCTCGGAGAAACTTGCCTGAATACGCTCGAAGCGATCGTGAATTCTGCTTCCAAGGTATTGGACCAGGATGCTAGCGAGAGGCATGGGCGCGAGAGCCACAAGGGTAAGATACGGGCTGAGTCGAAGCAAAAAGAACAAAGCGAACACAGAGAAGAAAACAGTGTTGGCGCTGTACATGAGGGCCGGACCAAGCAACATGCGAACGGCATTCAGGTCATTGGTCATGCGGGCCATAACATCGCCGGTGCGGTAGCGCTGATAGAAGCCAGAATCCTGACGTTCGAGATGTCGAAAGAGATCGTTGCGGATGTCGAATTCGATTTCCCGCGAGATCCCGATGAGGATCCAGCGCTGGGCGTACAAGAAAATGCCCTTCGTCAGAGAGATGACAATCAGTAGTCCGGAGAATACGAGAATCCTCTCGCGCGTGGTTCCATTCTTCAACTCGTCAATGGCTCTTCCCAGCACCCTCGGAAGCTGGACGGCGGCCGCATTTGTCGCGATGCAGGATAAGGTGCCCCACACGTATCCCCAACGGTAGCGGCGCATGTAACTGAAGAGTGGTGCCAGATCGCGAAACATAGTTCAATTGTACGGTGGAATTCTTGCGTGGTCGATCAACGGGGCCGGTGTTCAGGGAGTGATGCGATTCTCAGGAGATTAAGTCGGCGTACGAAGCAGCAGATAGCCACCCGCGAGTCCGAAGAGGATATCCGGCGACCATGCAGCCAAAGCGGCTGGAAGATAGTTTACGTTGCCCATGGCGCCGAATAGGCCGTCGACCACCCAATAGGCAAGTGCAACCGTGATGGCTATAGCAATACTGGCAAGCGAACCGCGACGGCCCATCGATAAAGCAAAAGGGATAGCCAGCGCCGCCATGACAATCGCTATAAGAGGGTAGGCAAGCTTGTGCCATAGGGCTACCCGAAGGCGCATGGTGTCGAAGCCGCTCTGGCGCAGATCTCTGACATAGTTGTCGAGCTGATTGAAACTCATCTCCTGCGATTGCAGATTTTCTTTCTTGAAGTAGCCTGGGTCCTCGTGAATCTCGGCGAAGGTTGTGTTGTTGAATTCATGATATTGAGTATTGTTGCCTTCAATATCCCGCTCCCAGCCATTCACAAATCGCCAGGAATTCGTGCCGGCGTCCCAGAATACTCGTGCAGCAAAAATGCGCCGTGAAAGCGCAAAGGTTGCCGGATTGAATTCGAATATCGAGAGATTGGCGAACTCATTGCCGTCTGGATCAAAGAATTGGTAATAAAAAATGCGGCCTGGCTCTCCGGAATGCGGCTGTCCAAATATCCACTTTTCTTCGGGATGAAGAAAAGTCTGAGGTGGACGCCCCTTAATTGTGCTTCGCAATGCTTCCTGTCTGCGATTGGCTTGGGGAAGATAGAACTCGTCAAAGAAAAATAATCCTACCGCCAGGACAGCAGAAATAGACACAATCGGAATCACCAGGCGATAAAGGCTGATGCCCGTGGCTTTCATTGCGATAATTTCGCTGTTGCGATTGAGAACGCCAAACGTGACCAGAACGGCAATCAGCACAGCTAATGGTGTGATCGCATACAACATGCTTGGGGTCAGATTGAATAGGTATTCGCCAACTGTGGTAAGGGGAATGTGGTTGCGGAGAATGTCGCCAACCAACTCGAAGAAGGTGAAGACCAGCATTAACATGACAAAGCTTGCTAACACCAGAATGAACATGTTCAGGAATTCACGAACGACATATGCATCGAGAATTCGCGGGAAGACGCTGCGTGAGCCAATGCGAGCCGAGCGTGGCTGCAGCCGATCCAAGAGACCGGTGAGATGGGGGCCATTCGGCTTCATCGCAGTTTTCGGGTTGGGAAAGCGAGCGGTCCATCCAGCGATTGCCGTCAGAACCCGACCACCGCTCGCCATCTGCCAAAGCAGGAAAGTGCCAGCTGCGGCGAACAGCAAGTTGGCCATCCAGACGCCGAGGAAAGGCGATAGCTTGTCTTGGCGGCTCAGCGCTATGCCCGTGTAAGAAAGGACGTAATAAATCAGGACCAGCAGCACTGTGAAGACGAGGCCGGAACTCTTTCCACCCCGACGCGAGACTACTCCGAGCGGCACGCCCACAAGCATAAGCACCAGGCAGGCCGCCGGATAAGAAAAGCGAGTCTGCAACTCCAAAAGGAATCGCTTTCCGTCTGGACCATGAATGCGTTCTAGCAGTGCATCCATGGGTAGCGCGTAGATGGCAGTGTCCATTCGACCCAGGTGCATCTCGTTTTGCTGGCTCAGAGCCAGGGGTAAATCTGTATTTGCAAAAGTTGAAATGTTGTATTGCTGAGGCTGCCCAGTGACCATTTCATGTCGTGAGCCATCTCTTAAGCGCATCAGCAGCTCTTGTGTCGAGTCGTTGACTACAGTCGCGGACGCGGCAGTGGTGATGATTGGCGTGGAGGGATCGCTGACGTCTGCCATAAAAACCCGGTCCCAGTTGGACGCACCTGTACCTCCGCGAACGTTCTGCACGTAGAGAACGGCATTCCGAAAATCCTCGTAGAAGACGCGCGGTTGGATCTCGTAGGAGGCCTGTGAGGTCTCCAGGGCAATTTGCATGTTGAGTATGGCCCTGTTAGCGCGCGGTGCCAAGTACAAGGAGTTCACCAACCCCAGCAGCGTCCCGCCGATCGCCACAATTGAAGCTACTCGCACGAAGTAACCGATACCGAGGCCCGATGCGCGCATGGCAATAACTTCGCTATCTGCGGCAAGTCGGCTAAGGCCCAACAAAATGCCAACCAAAACAGCCATGGGTATGGTGACTTTGAAAAGATTGGGCATCGTGAAGAGAAATACCTCGACGACACTCGTCCATGTGGAACTGTTGCGAACAAGCATCTCCAGGATCTGAGGGAGGCGGGGCATGAAAAGGATGAAAGTGAAGATCACGCAGCCGATGAGCGCGTGGGAGAGAATTTCGCCGAGGATGTATCGGGTCAGGATGCGCACAGGCGGACTCTAGGCTTAGTTTACTCTGCGGGCATAATGGGAAGGGAGCTCGGATGCCATGTCCTCAGGCGCAAGCTATTCGCAAGCACGCTAATCGAACTGAGAGCCATCGCAGCCGCCGCCAGCCAGGGACTGAGAAGGATGTGAAAAGCTGGATACAGAAGCCCTGCCGCAAGTGGAATTCCCAGCAGATTGTATCCCGCCGCCCAAATTAGATTCTGATGCATGACGCCGACGGTGGAACGAGCAAGACCGAGGGCGGCAGGAATTGATGAAGGTTGCGCCCGCAACAAAATCACGTCGCCCGCCTCCTGTGCCAGATCGACACCGCTTCCCATGGTGATTCCAGCGTCGGCCTGGGCCAATGCTGCTGCGTCGTTGATGCCGTCTCCCACCATCGCAACGCGAAGGCCTTCCCTCTGTAATGCTCGAATGTGCGCGAGTTTTCCGGCGGGATCCTGACCTGCAGCGAGCTCATCGATTCCGGCCTGATTTGCGATGGGTGCGGCAGCGGCGGCCATGTCACCAGTGAGCATAAGCACGCGAAGGCCGGCCTTGCGCAGCAAGGCGACTGCCGATGCACCATCAGGGCGCAGAGCGTCGCGCGCATCGAAGCAGCCGACTGGTTTGTCATCCAACGCCATCCACAATCTCGTAATGCCGGGTCTAGCCGGTGGAATGATGTCCGGCAATCTGACTGAGAACTCGCGAAAAAGAGCTTCATTACCGAGGATGCAGATAAAGTTCTCGACTTTAGCGGTGAGCCCTCGACCGGGAAAGATCTGCACATCTTCAGCGGGTTTCCATGTGAGCCCTCGAAGCCGAGCGAAATCCACTACAGCATGCGCCAACGGATGATTTGACCGCTCCTCAGCGGCAGCAGCCATCCGCAGCAGATCCAATTCTTTATACCCCACAACGGTTCGAACAGCATTCAGAACTGGGCGGCCTACTGTAAGTGTTCCAGTCTTGTCTAAAACGATAACGTCCAGATGGGCTAATCGCTCCAACGCTT
>WNGL01016273.1_pt1 | contig 12466 bp, 7 predicted proteins | sample 5400591 | NCBI WGS metagenome assembly WNGL01 (sample SAMN13153377, study PRJNA577476) | soil metagenome | isolation source: 80 cm soil or saprolite under Garry oak tree replicate 1 | place: USA:California | collected 2016-06-15
TGAACGATGCCCTGCAGTACGTTGACGTTTTTCCCGATGGCAATGAGGAGGGTGAGAGTTACGCCGATGTAAAGTGCGCCTGAGAGCACCCCGCCCCAGGCAACTGCGCCAGGGAGAGTCCGACTGGGATCCTGAATTTCGTCGCCCATGACGGAGGCGAGTTCGAGTCCGACCAGGCCGAAGCAGATGACGCCAAAGGAATTGAGGACGAAGCGCGGATTTGCAGGAATCTGAAAGTCCGCAGCGCTGATGCTGGTTCCGAACCGCGACCAGATAATGGCGCCGAGGCCGATCAAAACTGCAGCGGCGATAAACGTTCCAATCGCCCCGATGTTATTGATCCATTTTCCGACGCCAAGACCCAGAATGTTGAGCACCGTAAGGAGAGCCAGCAGCGTGAGGGAGGCGGTCGATGCGAAGATTTTGTTGTCGGCGAGACCCTGGTGACCGGGACCGACGACATAGACGGAGACCCCAACAAAATACAGCATCACCGTCGGCACATAGAGCATGTTGTTGGTCCAGTAGCACCAACCGGAGAGAAATCCGTGAAAGTCGCCGAAGACTTCTTTGGCCCAGAGATAGACTCCGCCCTCGCCGGGGTAGCGGTGGGCGAGTTCGATTACGGCGATGCCCTGTGGCCAGAAAAAAAGAACAAGAGAGATGATCCAGAGCCATACTGTGACACCACCGTTGGCGGCTATTGAGGGAACCACGTTCAGGTTGAAGACTGCCACCACAAAGAGGAGGACCAGGTCGCGCCGTCCGAGGACGCGCTTGAGGTGGGGGGCGGGTTGGCCGGTGGTGGACAAATTTCTCGAAAACCTCGGCGGCTGAAGCGGCTTCCTGAGTGCGTGGGTCGCAGCGCTGAAGCGCTGCGCCACCCAAAAACCAGAGCTTGCCGAGCTTCGCTCGGCCGGACAGCCGGAGGCGGCTGTCCCCACATGAGCAGCTCATCTCACATGGCCATTGCTGTCTTCGCGTGATCGTGGAGCATGCAGGGCGGACAAGAATGTCCGCCCTGCGTAAAGCAAATTCTAGTGCGCGGCCAAGACCGGTTGGCCTATGCGCTCTTGCTGCGCTTTTGTTAGCGACGCAGCGATATCGTCGAAGGCCGCGAGGTGCTCGTCGATGTCAGCGTCGGTGTGCTGGACCGAAATGGTCCATTGTTCATCCCACCAGTACGGTTGCGCCATCACGCCGCGGTTGACCATGCCGAACCAATAGTGACGCCAGAGGTCGATGTCGATCGTGGTCCAGTCACGGTAGTTGCGAATTTCTTTCGGATAGAGCATGAGCGCGCCGTTTACTCCGGCGCTTGCTATGTAGGCCTGTAGGCCTGATTTCGCCACGATCTTGCGATAGCCTTCGGTCAGCTTCTTGCTCAGTTGGTCGACGTGGGCGTAGTTTTCACGCGTGAGGACTTCGCGGAATGTTGCGAGGCCCGCAGCCATCGAGACCGGATTGGTGTTGTAGGTGCCACCGTGAAAAACCTTGTGCTGCGAAATAAGATCCATGACGGATTTGCTGGTGCCGAAAGCGGCGAGTGGCAGGCCTCCGCCGATCGACTTGGCCAGGCAGATCATGTCGGGGGTAACACCGAAGTATTCTGATGCGCCTCCCCAGCAGAGTTTGGCGCCAGTTTTCACTTCGTCGAAGATCAGCAGCGCGCCGTTTTTGGTGGCGATATCGCGCAGTCCTTGAATGAAGCCAGGCTGCGGCAGGCAGAGTCCGACGTTCATCATGATGGGTTCGAGGATGATGGCGGCGATCTCTCCGGGATTTTCTTTGAAGCGGCGCTCGACGGTGGCGAGATCGTTGAACGTGGCGACAAGGACGTTGGCAATCGCGGACTTAGGAACGCCGAGGCCTCCGGGCACGGAGACGGGATTGTCGATGTCGCCGAATTCGGGAGCGTGCGGCTTGACGCTGACTAGTGCTGAATCGTGCAGGCCGTGGTATCCACCTTCGAACTTGACGATCTTGTCGCGGCCGGTGGCGGCGCGGGCCAGGCGGACGGCGTGCATCGTGGCCTCGGTGCCGCTGTTGCCGAAGCGGCACATCTCCACGGGAAAGCGCTGACAGATTTCTTCGGCGAGCTGCCATTCCATGTCATGCGGCATGCCGAACATCGTGCCCGTGCTTAGGCGAGCCGAGACAGCCTTCATGACGGCAGGATGGCAGTGTCCGGCCATGAGGGCGCCGAAGGTCAGGTTGTGGTCGATGTATTCGTTGCCGTCGACATCGCGAAATTTACTGCCGCTGGCCTCCTTCACGAAGATGGGCCAGGGATCATAGGCGCGGTAGTTGCTGGCCACGCCGAGGGGAATGCGTTTGAGATTCTTTTTGTGCGCCTCGGCCGATTTTGGCGTGCGGCGCTCGAACGTTGCGAGCTCTTTCTGCAGGTCGGGATACATCGGTTACTCCGGGAAAGCTCAGGCCGGCGGCGTTTCCTGTGAAGCTGCGGGCCGTTAGATTGCCGGGCGGCAGAGCCGCGCCGGGGCGTTCAGATCAGAAGAAGAATTTCAGCGCAAACTGCATCAACCGCGGATCGCGGGCCTGAGTAATCTGGCCGAACTGCGAGCCATCCGAAGTGTCGCCGTCTGGGTTGAAGAACTGCGTGTGGTTGAAAATGTTGAAAAACTCCGCGCGGAAATCGAGGTGCTTGTTCTCGGATATCGGGATCGTCTTCAGGATCGCAAAGTCTGTATTGCTGATATGTGGCCCGCAACAGATCGTACGGCGAGCGTTACCAAGGCTCCCGAACAACGCGGGATCGTAGCATCCGAATGTGGCGCCGGCGCTGCAGGGCGCGACCGAGTTGTCAGATGCATTCTCCGTGAAGCTATTGGGGTCGAAGGCATAGTTACACAGCCCGTTGAAGCATGTGCTTTGCGGCTTCGTGGTCCGGAATGGGGCTAGCTGGGCCGGTTCGCCTGGCAGCTCGAAATCGAAGCTGTACATCAACTCATTATCCGCCAGGGAAGTGATACGGATGGGAAATCCGGTCTGAAAAGTGGTGACGCCGGAAAGCGCCCAGCCGTTCAGCACCTTGCCGGCAACGCCGCTGAACTTGCGGAAAGGCAGCTCCCAGTAGTAGCTGAAAACAATCCGATGTCGGGCATCGAAACTCGAGAGCGAACGGCTTCGACGCGGATCAATCGGATTCAGAATGCCCTCAAAGCTTGAGGCTTCGTCGAATGATTTGCTGAACGTGTAGGCCGCGGTAAACTGCAACCCCTGGGCAAACCGTTTGTCGAAGGATGCCTGAAAGGAGTTGTATGCCGAGTTGGCGATTGTGTCTTGGGCGAAGATGCTGCTGAACACGGGGACTTGGTCGGCGGGGCAGCCGTTGCCGGTTGTCGGATCGCACTGTGGAGACGAGTATTTGCGGAGGCCGACAAAATTCAGAATCTGTCCGTTGAGTGGCATCGTGGTGCCATTCGGCATGTGGAACGTCGAGATGGGGTCGGTGGGGTCGCTTACGACGGTTGGATCGAGCGTGACACTGAATTGATTGTCCGCCGAGTACTGCCCGCAGGAAGACGGGCTTCCGTATGACGAAACGTTATTGGCATCGTGGTTCGCCAGAGCGAAGATATCCAGACAGGTCTGTGGATTCCCGTAGTTAAGATCGTGCGTCGCCAGAAGACGGTGTCCCTGCGATCCGACATAGCCGACCTGCAATTTTGTGTCTCTGGTCAGCTCGCGCTGGATCGAGAGGTTGTATTGCGCGGAATACTGGCTGCGCATCTTCGGCTGAAACTGGCCGAACAACAGGATGGGGCGGAAAATGCCCCAGTCTACGGCCTGCCCCCGGGGTGGATTCAGAATGCCGTTAAACGGGTTGGGGTAAGAAAACGTCCCGCTTTGATCGAGAAATGGCTCGTTGAAGAGAGTGTTCACCGGGAATGTGCTGCCCCCGAAAGGCGGCTCGGCGCTGAACTGCTCCAGAACAAGCTGCTCAATCGGGTTGTAGAAGAGTCCCCAACCGGCGCGGATACTGGTCTTTCCCGAGTTCCCCGGACTCCAAGCGATACCAATACGCGGAGCAAAGGCTTTATAGTACGTCTGCGTCATAGCAGCGGATATGCTCGCATCTCCCGGCACCACAAGCCCGACCGGAGTTTCCGAGGAACAGTCGGTGTTGGGGCCTCCGCAGGGATAGACGGCGCTGACTTGTCCTGGGCGGAAAGTCTGTACGTGTTTGCTGACGTCGGCAATCGGGGTATTCAGTTCCCAGCGAAGGCCGTAGTTGAAGGTGAGGTTTTGCCTGATCTTCCAACTGTCCTGGGCGAATAGATACAGTCCTGTGCTACGGACATTTTCCACCTGCGCAGAGCCTTGTCCGAACGAGCCCGGAAATCCGAGCAGGTAGTCGGGAAATGGGCTAGTGTCCCCAGTCGTATTGCTAGAGCTGCCATCAAAAAAGTATTCCCCGCTGACATCGAAATAAAGAGTCTGGTCGAAGCGCTGGCGGCGTACATCGGTGCCGAATTTAAACGAGTGGTTTCCCATGACTTTGCTGATGCTGTCAGACCATTGGAACGAGTTGCCCACCTGGGGAAGCTCGCCTTCGCCGTTGTTGCCGATGGTAAATCCGCCGTTCAGTTGAATGAAAGGCAAACCTTCGCGCTGGGGTCCCAATCCGGGATGAATTCCTAACGCGTTCTGGGCAGTGCCATCAGAGAAACAGGGTACGGGCGCGGTGAGCCATGAAGGCGCCGGCGGACATGAATCCTGTAGGAGGCTGGTGCGCTGTGGATGCTGGAAGGTACGTTGTGCTTCGCTGTTGTAGTTGAAGCGGAATTCATTGACCGTGCTGTTGTTGATGGTCCAGGTGTGGCTGATGTTCCACTGCTGAAAGCGCTCACTCGTGGCGGAGGCGAAACCAGGGACGTTGGCGCCGGCAGCCTGAAACTGGGCGAACGGGGAGACTAGATGGTGATCATCGAAATAATAGTAAATGCTGAGGTTCTGCTTGTCGTTGATACGGTGGTCAATCTTGACGGTGAACTGATCGCCGCGCTCGGGTTGCACCGGCACGGTCACCAGCGTATTGCCGTTGGTGGGAGTGGGAACAAACTGAAGCAGGTCAACTGCCGTAGGGTCCATGCAGCCCAAAGGAATGATATTGCCAGGGAAGAGGTCCGAATAGTTGCTGTTATCTGGAATACCTGGGGCTGCCCCCAAAGCGGTTACGCAACCAGGACGCTGATTGAGCGCGAAGGCGCTGGCTAGCACTCCGCTAAAAGTAGGATCTCCCGAAAAATTGGCGAATGGCTGTGTCGCGCTCGGGCGCTCAGCGGTGGTAGGAACGGTCACCGCCGGTGATTGGATTCCCTCACGAATCCTCCTTCCCTCGTAGGACGCGAAGAAGAAAGTGCGATCTTTCTTAATGGGCCCACCTAAAGTGCCGCCAAATTGGTTCTGGTTGAACTGCGGCTTCGGGCATCCATCGGCCGAGAAGCAGTAGGCATTGGCGTTCAGCGCTTTGTTGCGGAAGAACTCGTACATATTTCCGTGAAACTGATTGCTGCCCGACTTTGTCACCACGTTCACGATGGAGCCGGAATTGCGGCCGTATTCGGCGTCAAAGGTGTTGGTCAGAACGCGGAATTCCTGAATGCTGTCGGGCGAGGGCTGTACCGTCGGCAGGTTGACGAACTGATCGTTGGCGTCGCCGCCGTTCACGGTGAAATTATTGGATCGGCCGCGACCGCCGTTCACTGAGACCGCGCCTGCATTGCTGCTGCCGTAGACGATGGAGTTGCTGGAGCCAACCGTCGACATGACGCCGGGCTGCAACTGCAGGAGCTGGTAGGTGTCGCGGGCATTGAGCGGAAGCTCGCTGACAGCGCGGTCGCCTACAACCGCGCCAAGCTGAGTACTCGTCGTCTCAACCAGAGGCGCTTCGGAGGTGACGTCAACGATTTCCTGCGCCGCTCCCAGCTGCATGGTCAAGTTGAGGGTGATGACCTGGTTGATGTCGAGAGCAATGCTGCGGCGGACGTTCTTCTTGAATCCTTTGAGATCGAACTCCAAGCGGTAGGTGCCAACGGGGACTTCAACAAAATCATAGTCACCGTTTCCGTTGGTCAGGGCGTCACGGCTGACGTTGGTGGCTTCGTTGACCAGCGTGACCTTGACTCCTGCGAGGACGGCGCCGGTGGGATCAGCGACGCGGCCAAGAATGCGGCCGCTCGTGCCTTGCGCGACAAGAAGGGTGGAAGTGCAAAGAGACAACGCGACGGTCAGGCAAACGGCGGTCCAGCGGGCTCTCGATGACGGCATGGAACCTCCAACGTATTCGGGGAAGGGGTTGTTTTCAAAACGGCTGCTTGTATCCGACGCCAACCTTGCTATAATCCCGCAAGGTTAGAGAAGGGGGAGGCGAACTGTCAAGAACAAAAATCGCAGAACAAAAATCGCATCCCTTTCGATTCGATTCTAGATTCTTACCGCGGCATCAGCCCTCGGTCTCGCACATAGGGGTATGAAGGCGACAAACTCAGCACCGTACTTGAAAATTGGCGATGTAGCGCGCCGGGTGGGAGTGTCTCCATCGGTGATCCGGTCGTGGGAAAGCCTGGGTCTGACACGTCCACGGCGGACCGAGAGCAAATACCGCCTTTACAGCGCCGAAGACGTCACCCTGCTCAAACGCGCGCGATTCCTGCGCAAAGTGCGAGGACTGAATGCCCCTGCGATTGTGCAACTGCTGAAACGTGAAGGCAGACTACTGCCGGTTCCAGACGGCAACTCGGGGGCAATCGGTGGACACTTGCGGCAGTTGCGGGTGAAACGGAAGCTGTCCCTGGCGCAGGTGGCGCGGGCGGCCGGTATATCGGTGGGATTTTTGAGCGCTCTGGAGCGGTCCCAGATGAGCGCTTCCGTCGGAACTCTGCGAAAGCTGGCGCGCTTTTACAAAACTAACATCCTAAATTTCTTTGATGGGACAGAGGCAAGTAGCCTGCATGTGCCTCCGAAGGCCAGAAAGATTCTTGAGGCTGGGCCGGGAGTGCGCATGGAGTTGCTGGCATGGGGCAACACCGTGATGGAGCCGCATTTGTTTCGTGTGGCACCAGCGGCGGAGAGCGGCGACTCGTACACGCACGAAGGCGAAGAGTTTCTCTACATCTTGCGCGGAGAGTTTGCCATTACTCTGAACAGCGAGCAATACCGGCTCAAGCCGGGAGACAGTTTTTACTTCGAGAGTGCGATTCCGCATCGCTGGAAAAATCCCGGCCGAACGGAAACATGGTTGTTGTGGGTGAATACTCCGCCCACATTCTAGCCAACGGATAAAGATTATTTAAGGTTGCGGAGCGAAAACTTGTTCAGCTCAAAAAACCTGCCCAAAGGTCTCTTGCGATTGTTGGTGGCGCTCCTGGCAGTTCTCTCTTTTGCCTTCACGGAAGCCGGGGCGCAAGAGAAGGTCGGTGCCGGTGCCGCTGACACCATCATCGTACACGCCAAAATCTATACATTAAATGACAAGCAGCCGTGGGCGGAGGCTTTGGCCATCAAAGCAGACAAAATCCTTGCGGTCGGCAGCGACAAGGATATTCAGGCCTACCGTGGATCTTTGACGAAAATTGTTGATGCCGGCGGGCATCTGCTTCTGCCCGGATTCGAAGATTGTCATATTCACTTCATGGATGGGTCGCTGGGCCTGGTAGAGGTTGACCTCAATGGCGCATCCAGCGTGGCGGAGATCCAGCGACGGGTGAAGGTGTATGCAGCATCGCACCCGAAAGAACCTTGGATCACTGGGATGGGATGGACGTATCCAACTTTCGGTCCTGCGGCTTTGCCCGACAAAAAAATTCTGGACGAGGTTGTGCCCGATCGACCGGTTTACTTAGTCGCGTTCGATGGTCACAGTTCCTGGGCGAACAGCAAGGCGCTGGCGATGGCTGGCATCAGCAAACAGACACCTGATCCTGCGAACGGCAAGATTATACGGGACGCCAATGGCGAGGCCACGGGAGCACTGAAGGAATCGGCAGGCGATTTAGTCGCCACACTCATGCCGAAACCTACGCGGGAAGAACGCCTGGCCGCTCTGCGTAAAGGCATTCATGAGGCAAACCAGTTCGGGTTGACTCGCGTTCACAGCGCCGGGCAGGATTTCGAATATTTGGATTTATACGATGAACTACGGCGCAAGGGCGAATTGACGCTGCGTTTTTACGTGGCCTACTTTCTCAACCCGCCGGAGCTCAGGGGGGAGGACCTGGAGAAGATCGAGCAAGCGCGGCGGACCTACCACGATGATTGGATCTCGGGCGGCGTGGTGAAGACGATGCTCGACGGGGTGGTGGAAGCACACACCGCAGCCATGCACTCCAAATCTTTACCCATGCGATTGGGGATTTGGCGGTTCGGGCAGCCTTAGACGCATACGAAGGGGCCGCCAGGACGAATCAGACCAAAGATGCCCGGCCAAGGATTGAGCACATTGAAACCATCAGTGCGGAGGATATTCCGCGCTTCGGGAAACTGGGCGTGATTGCCAGTGTTCAGCCGCTACATCTTTATCCGGACGAAGACACGCTCGACATATGGGCCCGAAACGCTGGCCCAGAGCGTGCGCAGCGAGCCTGGTCATTCCACAGCATTGAAGAACATGGAGGCCGATTGGCGTTTGGGAGCGATTGGCCGGTGGTGACGCTGAACCCGTGGACAGGCATCGAAACCGGGATTACCCGAAAGACCGCGCAGGGAAAACCGGAGGGTGGCTTCGTGCCGGGGGAAGCAGTCAGCCTGGAAGATGCGATCAAGGCCTACACGCTGGGCGCGGCTTTCGCTGGGCGACGCGAAAAGCAGGAAGGATCCCTGGAACCGGGGAAACTGGCTGATTTGATCATGGTGAATCAGGACCTTTTCAAGATTGAGCCCGAGGAAATCGGCAAAACTGAAGTTCTGCTGACCATGGTAGGAGGGAGAGCAGTCTATGAATCTCCGGAGTGGAAGAAAGTGAGCGACGGCCGGTGAGCGGCACACTGGGAGGAAAAATGATCTGGCGGCGCTGGATGGGGCTGTGGCCATTGCTGGCAGTGGTTTTGGTTGCGGGCTCCTGCACTAAGAAGACGCCAACCTTGAATCTGCTGGTGTGGGAAGGCTACGCCGATCCATCGTTCGTGAAGGCATTCGAAGAGCAGCACTACTGCAAGGTTTCAGCGTCGTATATGGGATCGAGCGATGAACTGGTCGCCAAGCTGCGGGGTGGTAGCGCTGGAAATTATGACATTATTTCTCCTTCGAGCGATGTGGCCACCTCGATTGCGTCGGCAGGCCTGGCGGCACCGCTTGATTTATCGAAGATTCCGGGCTACACGCAGCTTTCAGCGCAGCTGACTTCCCTTCCCCTGGTGCGTATGAACGGTCAGGTGTACGGCGTGCCGTTCATGTGGGGACCGGACCCACTTATCTATGACACCACGGTTCTCGTGCAGCCTCCGGATAGTTGGAACGTGCTTTGGGATCCAAAGTATCGGAAAAAGATTTCGGTGTGGGACGATCTGTCCACCGTCTACATGGCAGCGCAAGTTCTCGGCTATGACAAACCCGATTCGTCGCGGCTCTACAACTTGAGCGATGAGCAGCTCGAGGCGGTGAAGAAAAAGCTGCTGGAGCTAAAGCCGAACATTCGCAAGATGTGGTCCACCGGAGGGGAGCTGACGAATCTTTTTCAGAATCATGAAGTTGTAGCGGCAATGGGGTGGCCGCTGATGACCAATCAACTGCGCAAGATTAACTTTCCCGTGGGCGAGACGATTCCAAAAGAGAACACCACTGGATGGATTGATCACCTGATGATTACTGCGGGCAGCGAGAACAAAGACTTGGCTTACGAATTTCTCAAGTACATGATTGAGGCACAGACGCAGAAGAAAGTCACCGACGTTACCGGCTACACTCCGGCAAATCCGCAGGCAGCGCAATTCATGACGCCGGCAGAAGTGAAGAGCTTGCATCTCGACGACGTTGACAGCTACCAGAAGCGCCTCTACTTCTGGCAGAATGTGCCCCGGCGGGCGAAGTACAACGAGATTTGGAATGAAGTGAAGGCAGCGCAGTAGCGAATGCAGCCGGCAACAAGAAACAATCCATGGTCTTCCTCCCCTATTCGACAGCCGCATCCGTGCTCGACACAAGTGCCGCGACACCGAAGACGCTCCTCAGCATTCACAATGTCGCCAAGCACTTTGGCAAGAACATAGTCCTACGGAACATTTCTTTGGACATTGCGGAGGGCGAGTTTCTCACCATACTCGGGGAAAGTGGCTCAGGCAAGACGACGCTTCTGCGAATCGTTGCCGGCTTTGAGAGCGCGACGGCGGGCGAAGTTTGGATGGGCGACGAGCGATTGGACCAGCGGCCTCCTTACCGGCGTCGCGTGAACACAGTGTTTCAGCACTACGCTTTATTTCCTCATCTCACCGTCGAGGAGAACGTGGGGTACGGGTTGCGCGTAGCCAAGCGTCCCGATGCTGAGATCAAGACACGCGTCGAAGAGGCGCTTGCCAAAGTAAAGATGACGGCTTACGCGAAGGTGAAGCCGTCGAAAATCAGCGGCGGACAGCAGCAGCGTATTGCCTATACAGCCGTCCGGCAACGGCATACGTCGCGCAATTCATCGGACACACGAATTTATTGGAAACTGAAGTGCGAGGCGGAATCGCGCGCTGCTCACCGCTATCGTGGCCAGTCCAGCTTGCCGACGGGCCGGCCCTATTCTCTTTGCGACCGGAGAATATTGCTGTCGTTCCGCCTGCCACTCTTGTTGTTTCTGGCCGCGTTCGCCTGCCAGGCAGGGTAGTGAACCAGGCGTTCCATGGAGCCACCGAGTTGATTCGAGTGCAGTGCGCAGAGGAGTTAGTCCTCGTCGTGAGAACACCCAGCAGCGTGGCGGGCCACGCTGAGGTCGAGTTGGAGTTCTCTCCTGCGGATGCCGTTCCGGTGCGCAAGTCTGCCGAAAGGAATTGATTGTTTTCCCGCGCTTACAAAACGGCGGTGACCTTGCCTCCGCTAGTGTGGGTCGCGGCATTTCTGCTGACCCCGTATCTGCTGATGCTTTGCTACAGCTTCTGGTCGGTTTCGGCGGTGCAGGTTATCGTTCACCACTGGAGTCTGGATAACTACCGCGAGTTGCTGCGCGTAGGGGTTTACTGGCAAACGCTATTCCGCTCCATGTGGATCGCGGCCCGGGTGACGATCTTTTCACTGCTGCTGGGATATCCGCTGGCCTATTTTCTTTCCTTTCACGCCGGCAAGCGGAAAGACCTTTTTTATCAGTTGGTAATTATTCCGTTGTGGGTCAGTTATTTGGTGCGGGCCTACGCGTGGAAGACGATCCTAGGATCGGACGGCGTCTTGAACACGTTGCTGCAATACGTGCATCTCACCCAGCATCCGCTGGAGTTTCTGTTGTACAGCCCGTTCGCGGTGGTGCTGACTCTGACGCACATCTATACGCCATTTACCTTTTTGCCGATTTACGCCGCCCTCGAACACATTCCGCGCAATTTGGTGGAGGCTTCGCACGATCTGGGCGCAACTCCCGGGCAAACCTTCTGGAAAATAGTTTTTCCTCTCTCGATTCCCGGGGTGCTGGCCGGCGCAACCTTTGCATTCGTGCTAAGTCTGGGAGATTTTCTGGCTCCACTGCTGTTGGGCGGACCGAGCGGAATTATGATCTCGAACATCGTGGTAAGCCTGTTTGGCGCGGCATATAACTGGCCTTTGGGTGCGGCAATTTCTTTCTGCATGCTGTTACTGGTGGGGAGTTTGATTTTTCTTTCCGAGCGCCTGGAAAGGAAATGGAGCTTCTCGTGAGCGGCAACGGGAGGGAAGCCACGAAGGGACCGCGCTGGTTGTTGGCGCACGCCGTCGCTGTGTTCGCGTTTCTCTACCTGCCGATAGCAGTCCTTATTCTTTATTCGTTTAATGGGGAGGGCGTGGGTGGATTCCCGCCGCGTCATCTGACGTTCGATTGGTACCGCGTACTGTTCTCCGATGGCCCTATCTGGGACTCCGTGTGGAATAGCCTGCACGTGGCCTTCGCAGCGATGGTGATTTCTCTTGCGATCGGCGTGCCGGCGGCGCTGGCACTCGATCGGGCCCAATTTCCTGGCAAAGCGCTTTTCCGGCGGCTCGTACTGCTGCCACTTATTTTGCCGGGAGTGATTACGGGTCTGTCGCTACTCATGCTCTTCAATGCCGCCGCCATTAAACTCAGCTTGCTGACCATTGTGCTGGGTCATGGCACGGCGCTGATTTCGGTCGCCACGACAGAAGTATTCGCCGGGTTGCAAAAACTGGATCGCGCACAGGAAGAAGCCTCGCTCGACTTGGGTGCGAACTACTGGCAGACGTTTTGGCGAGTGACAATGCCGAATTTGAAGCTATCGATCATTGGCGCGGCGCTGCTGATCTTCACGCTTTCCATGGATGAGAT
>WNGL01008880.1_pt1 | contig 12464 bp, 9 predicted proteins | sample 5400591 | NCBI WGS metagenome assembly WNGL01 (sample SAMN13153377, study PRJNA577476) | soil metagenome | isolation source: 80 cm soil or saprolite under Garry oak tree replicate 1 | place: USA:California | collected 2016-06-15
GATGATGGGTATCAGCGGGAAAGCCGGCAATCTGCGCGGCCAAAAAATCGATGGCGGCAACATCTTTGAAGGGCCGCGCCAGCAGGAGTATCCCACGCCGCCGCTCAAGCACTCCTACGCGAGCAACATGTTTGAATCGGCCGTGCGCAGGCTGGGCTATCATCCCTATCCCACGCCCGCGGCCAACTTGAGCGAACCGTACAAGAATCCGGACGGCATTATGCGCGGCGCGTGCCAGTATTGCGGCCATTGCCAGCGGTACGGCTGCATGGTCGGCGCCAAAGCGCAGCCGAGCAACCTTCTGATGCCGGTGCTCGCGCGGCGCAAGAATTTCGAATTCCGCACGGGAAGCTGGGTGCGGCGCATCGTGCACAAGGACGGCCGCGCCACCGGAATCCAGTTCACCGGCGAGAACGGCGAGGAGTTCTTCCAACCCGCCTCGACGGTCGTGCTGGCGTCGTTCACGTTGAACAACTCGCGGCTGCTGTTGCTTTCCAAAATCGGCACGCCCTACGATCCAAACACGCGCAAAGGCACGCTGGGCCGCAACCTCACGCACCAGGTGGGAACCAATACGCGCGTGTTTTTCGACAAGCCGCTCAACGCCTTTATGGGAGCCGGCGAGCTGGGATCGCGCATCTCGGATTTTGACGGCGACACAGGATTCACCGGCGCCGAAGGCGAGCCTTATCGCTTGGGCATGATCGCCCTCAGCAGCAATGGCAACCCTCCTATCGGGTCCTTCGGCATCATGCCGCAGGGCGCGAGCCAATCCAACTGGGGCTCGGAGTGGAAGAAGGCGGGGCTTGAATGGAAGGATCGCTCCGCCTCCATCGGTCTGGCGGGCGAGCACCTGGCCTGGCGCCAGAATTACATGGACCTGGATCCGGCTTACACCGATAAGTTCGGCGATCCGCTGCTGCGCTTCACGCTCAACTGGACCGACCACGAGTACAAGCAGCGCGAGTTCGCCGAGCAGATCCAGGCCAAGATCGCGCGCGAGATGGGCGCGAAATCCGACGAAGGCCCACGGCCCCGCGCCCGTTATAACGTGATCAACTACCAGTCCACGCACATTCAGGGCGGAGCCATCATGGGAACCTCACCCGAAAACAGCGTGGTCAACCGTTATCTCCAGCATTGGGACGTGCCGAATCTGTTCGTGATCGGCGCGTCCTCTTTCCCGCAGAATGCCGCGCCCAATCCGACCTTGACCGTGCTCGCGCTGACGTACTGGGCGACGGAAGTGATGACGGACCGATACTTCAAGCATCCGGAGAAGCTGATATGAAACGCCGAGAATTTCTGACCCTTCCCGCAGCCGCTATCGGCGGCACGCTGCTTTACACTTTGGCGGGCGAGCCGATGCGCCTGCAGGCTCAAAACGGCACGGTGAAGGTGCCGCTGCGCTTTTTCACCGCCGAGGAAGCCAAGGTGATCACGGCCGCCTGTGCCCGCATTTTCCCGAGCGACGCGAGCGGTCCCGGAGCGACCGAGGCCAACGTCGTCATTTACATCGACCGCCAGCTCGCCGGCCCTTACGGCCGCGACAAGTACCGCTACACGAAGGGACCGTGGGTCGAGTCCTATCCGGAGCACGGCTACCAGGGCAAAGCAAGTCCCAGCGAGACCTACCGCGAAGGTCTCAAGACGCTAGGCGATTTCGCGAGCCTCTCGCCGGCCGATCAGGACAACAAGCTCCGCTCGATTGAGAAGTCGCATTTCTTCCAGCTCCTGCGCCAGCACACCATCGAAGGCATGTTCTGCGACCCCATGCACGGCGGCAATGCCGGCCTGATCGGCTGGCAATTAGTCGGCTACCCCGGCCCGCAGATGAGCTACCGCGATGAAGTCGACAAGCACTTCGGGCAGCCCTGGCGGCCCAAGCCAGCCAGCCTGGAACAGACCGCTGGGCGCCGTGGAAAACCCTGGGAAGACGAGAAGGGCTAATTACCTCATTATTGATGCAATCCGCCGAACTGCACTCCCATCCCCTCCGGGTCCTTGACCTGGAAGCTGGTCTTGGCGCTCCCCGTGTACTCCAATTTGCGGCGCTTTAGCTCGGCCTCCAACCCTTCCTTCTCCGCCTCCCAGTTCGTAATGGTGTAGGCGATGTGATCGACTTTGGCCGGACCGCCCTTAGCCCGACTCCGAGGGATAAGTATGTTATTGCCGAACACCAGACGGCACTGCTCCTTTCCGTCGTCCTCGGTGATCTTCATCCCCAGGAGATCCACATAGAAGTCGCGGACCTTCTTGTAATCGTTCACCTGATAAGAGATGTGGTTGACGTAGAGGGCCTCGAGCGGCTTGCCCGCAGCCCTGGCTTCCGGCGCCATCCCGGCCGCCGCTGCTGCCGCCACACTTAAGCTCCGAATGAGCTGCCGCCGGTTCATCTTTCCCTGTTCGAAATCCTGGAGCAATTTTGCGATGACACTTTCCATTGCTGTTCTCCTGTTCGGAAGTTTGCCGGGATTCGATCGCGCTTCCCGGCTGGGTCAGTATATATGCGAAAGCGCAAACTTATTATCAACAGGTACTATCAGTTTTTGAGAAAAGCCTCGGGGCCGAACACCCAAGGTTGCCCTCACTCTGTCCGCCAGGCGATAAGCGTCGGCTCTACCGTCGTTGTGCCTGCTCGCGTACGAGGCGTCCGATGCGCTCGATCTCCGCGTCGGACAGTGACTCGTACACCGGCATCTGCACCGCCGTCATCGCTTTGGCCGCGCCCGGCGACGCCGGTCCCTTCCAGTCGAATAGTTCCATCGTCGGGCAATGGTCGACGTGCATGGGCGCGACGTCGACGCCGCGGCGGATGCAGCGTTTTACCAGATCGAGGTAGCCGGGCACGTACGGACAGTACTGGTAGTAGACGTGGTTGCGGCCTTCAGGAATTCGCGGGATAGAAACGCCGGGTACGTCGCCGAGCATCTCGTCGTAGACCTTCGCGTGCCGCCGCGTTCGCTCGATGAACTCGGGCAACCGTTGGAGCCCCGCGAGGCCGATGGCGGCCTGCACGTTCGAGAACTTCCCGCGGTAGTGCGCGGGCAGCGGATCCAGCCGCCGCACGCTTTCCCAGAGCTTCTCCTCCGGCTTCGAGCCGGTGAACGATGCGACGTACCAGATGGGAAAGAGCGAGAGGGTGAACACGCGCGGGCGGATGAAGGTATGCTGCCACCAGCCCGCGCGCAAGATGCTCTCGACACGCTTTTCGCTCGGCCACTGTTCCGCATCCGCAAACTCCCACACTTTCTTCGCGAGATCGGCATCGCGCACCCACGCGAGGCCCCCGCCGTATGTGTTGAGCGGCTTGAACGCCTGGAAGCTGAAGAAGCTGCCGTCCCCGAAGGTGCCGGCCGGCTGGCCGTTGCAGGTGGTACCGAGCGAGTGCGCACAGTCCTCGATCACCTTCAGGTTGTGCTTCCGGGCAAGCGCCATGATCGGGACCATGTCACACGACATGCCGTAGAGATGCGTCGGTAGGATAGCGCGCGTGTTCGGCGTGATGGCGCGCTCCGCCGCCTTCGGGTCCAGTGTGAAGGTGTGCGGGTCGATGTCGGCGAACACCGGCTTGAGTCCGGCCACGCGCGTTATTTCGGGAACCACCCAGAAGGTGAGAGCGGGGACGATGATCTCGGACCCGGCGGGTATGTTGAGCGCCTTCAGAATAAAGTAAAGCGCCATGCGCCCGTATTCGGTGGACACGGCACGGACGTGACCGCGCCCGCCAAGCACCCGGCGGAATTCCTGCTCGAACTCCGCGATGTGAGGCCCCTGGACCAGCTGTTTCTTGTTGCGGCACTGCGCGATGATTTCTGAGATGTTCGGAACCACCCGCATGCCGAACCGGCAGATCGCAGCCATCGTTTCGTCTCAAGGGTGGAAGGGTTCCACGTAGGTTTTGCGGAGCAGCGGCGCGGCTTCCGGCGAAATCATGAAGCGGATCATCGCGCGCGCGGCCTCCGGCTGCTTCGAGTTCGTCGATAAACCAACACTCGATAGGCACGGCTTATTCAGAAAGCCGGGCAATGGCCCGACATAATCCGTTCCAGGCACACCGACCATAATGTTGGTCTGCTGAATACCGATCTCGAAGTCGCCGCGCGCCAGATAGTCGGTGACGGGACCCGCGGTGGTGAAAACCGTCTTGTTCTTCAACTGCCCGGTGAGGCCGAGCTGCGCGATCCCCTCTGCCACATTCGTGCCGCTGCAGCCGCGCGAATAGCCGATCGATTTGGCCGCGAGCAACGCCGCCTTGTAGGCTTCCACCGTGCTGATGTCGGGTTTGGGCGCGCCGGCCCGCACCGAAAGCCCGAGACCCGCGCGCACGAATGGCGTTACCGTGCCGGCCACGACTTTGCCGCTTTTGACGAGCTCGTCGATCGGCCCGGGATTTCCGGTGATGAGATCAGCCGTGCCGTCGTTGAGTCTCTGCTGCAGAACGGCGTCGTCTGCCTGGACGACGGTGACCTTGTGCCCGCTCGCACGCGAGAACGCGGCGGCGAGTTCTTTTACGCCCGGCGTCGCGCCCTGGTTGGTCAGGATGACGAGGTCGGCCGCCATGGCCACTCCACTCCAGATCGATCCTAACGCTCCCAAAATACACGCTGCGGCGAATTTTGCGCAACTTCCCATGGCTTCCCCCCAGTCCCGTTCGAGCATAAGGCGTTCAAGCGCGGTCGTGCAAGTATTTCGGACAGATTTAGAAGTCAGAATTCCCCGGCAACTTGTTGCCGCGCGATGCCAACCGGCGCAACGAGGATCAAAACGATTCCTGCCGAAACGATCGTCTTCATATTGGTGTCCTCAATTTCGTTTGCGTGACTGATTGCGCGCATGGTAAAGAATCCCATCAGTTAGTTCAAACACTTTGACAGGTAACGGGATCTCTTTGCTAAGGAGTACCATATGCGTAAGAAGCATCCGGGCAGGCGGATCGCCTGCGCCGCACTGACCGTGTTATCGATGATGATCGCGACGGTTGCCGTCGCGCAAGCGCCGGCTCCGCCGCAAGCGCCGCAACCTCCTGAGCCGAAGATCCCGCCCACGCTCGTGCCATCGTATGTGGTCGACTTGATGACAGCGGAAGGCATCGGGGCATTCGAGGGCCGGTGGAAGACGATGGAGGCGAAAATCGTCGAGGGTCCGGCGCTACCGAACGCAATGCCCGGCTACAAGACCTCGTATGACATTACGCCCCATGCCGGAGAGGCCGGCTTCGATGATTCTTCATGGCCGGCGATAGAAGCCAAGGGGCTGACAGACCGGCGCGGAGGTGGAAAAGTCTCATTTTTCTGGTTCCGCACGAATCTGACCATACCGGCGAAAATTGGGAATTTCGAAACTGCGGGCGCCAAGGCGGTGCTCACGGCTTACGTGGACGATTATGCTGAAGTCTGGGTCAACGGGCAGATGCCGCGCCGTGCCGGCATCACCAGTCCGGCCACGATTCAAGGCTTCAACATTCCCAATCGGGTCGTGCTCGCCGATTCGGTCAAGGCGGGTGACAGGTTCCAGGTTGCCATCTTCGGCATCAACGGACCAATTTCGGTCGCACCCGCGAACTTCCTGTTTTTCCGGCAGGCGTCGATTGAATTTTACAAATAGCGATTGATGGAGGCTTCCATGAAGACGAGCATCGCTCTCGCAGTACTAGCCCTGACAGTCATTGCGGGAATCGGCAGCGGTATCGCGCAGGCTCCGGCAGACAGAGTCGTGAAACTGGATCCGGCACTCGACGCGCTCATTTCGGTGGACGCTAAAATCGAGAAGGTTGCGTCCGGATTCGGATTCACTGAGGGCCCTGTGTGGGTGCAGCGCGGAAGAGAAGGCTATCTGTTGTTCACCGACATCCCAGGCAACAAGGTCCACAAGATGACTTCCGACGGAAAGGTATCTCTCTACGAAGACCAGAGCGGGTACCGCGGTCCGTGGAACGGCTGGACGATGTTGACCGTGGGCAGCTCGACGCCGAATGGTCCTTTCATTATGGTAGGCGCGGATGGCCTCGCGGTGGACCCCGAGGGCAGACTTCTGCTTTGCGCTTTCGGTGACCGGGCGCTCGAGCGCGTGGAAAAAGACGGCAAGCGCACCATCCTGGCCGACAAGTACGAAGGCAAGCGTCTCAACGGCCCGAACGATGTCGTGGTCAAAAGGGACGGCACGATCTATTTCTCAGACACATTCGGCGGTCTGCGGAACCGGGCTGATGACCCGAACAAAGGCCTCGAGCGGAATGGCTTTTTCATGCTGCGAAACGGAAAGCTGTCGATGGTGGTTTCCGACATGAAGACCGTGAATGGTCTCGCGCTGTCGCCTGACGAAAAATACTTGTACGTGAACGGCGGCGGCGAGAATTACATCCGCCGGTACGACATCCAGCCCGATGGCGCCTTGGCGAATCCGAAGTTGATCATCGATCTCTCGAGCGACAAAACACCCGGCGTCACCGACGGAACGAAGGTCGACTCCAAGGGAAACATCTGGACCACCGGGCCCGGCGGCGTGTGGATCATCTCGCCGGAGGGCAAGCATCTGGGATCCATTCTAATGACGGAGCGGCCCGCAAACCTCGGGTTCGGCGACGCCGACTTGAAGAGTCTGTATCTCACTGCGCGGACGAGCATCTACAAGGTCCGCGTCAACACCCCCGGCGTTCCGTGCCCCGCGTGCTCGAGATCAGCAGGAACGAATTAATCCGGTGAGGAGAGTAAGTCGGAGAGGCCGATCCTAGCACGGCAACCAGGAAATCGCTTTTCCTGACGAGGAAAAGCCAAACCCTCGCGTGGAATTCGCTTTTCCTGATTGCAGACGTGGCTCCAAATCAGAACAAATACTTGACCCCGAATTGCATTTGCCGCGGAGGTGCATTTCCCGTACTGGAAATACTGCCAAACGTCGTCGAACCAAAATTTCCGTCCGGCGGCTGAAAGCTTGGCGTATTCGTGACGTTATAGCTCTCGACGCGGATCTGCACCGTCTGCTTTTCGCTCACGCGTAGAGACTTGCTGACCGCAATGTCCAAGCGCCTTTGAGGAGGTCCATGCATCGTGCCTACGCCGACATTACCCGGCGTGTATTGGGGCTGGAGTGCAAATGCCGCCGTATTGAACCAACGCTGAACCGTATGTGGACCCGAGTTGGGATCGCCAACCAAATTGGGTCTGTCGCTGCCGCCGACATTGGTTTGGGAGGATGCATTAACGATGTTGTAAGCCAGGCCCGTTGACCAGAAAGCCACGAAATTCGTTTGCCATGCTGCCAGGAAGCCATGGGCGATTCCGTGTAAGTTACTTCCCCAAGGCAAGTCATAGCTGGCGATTCCAACCCACTTGAGTCGAATGTCGTAGGTCGGAATATTACCCCACTCGAATATATGATTGTCCCAGGGCGCCAAAGTCGATTGTTGCGCATGCGCCCAGGTCAGGGATGACGACATCGTCAGGCCGCGAGAATAACGGCGTTCTACTTTGAACTGCGCCGCATCATAAGTCTTCTCGCCCAGATTGGTGATCATGGTGATATTCGTCAATAAGGGATATTGGGAATAGTAGGGCCGTCGCGACTGCACCGGGCCGGGCCCAACGGGAGGCAAATTGATGTTCAGATTTCCACCTCCCCCGCCGAAAGGCTGGCGATCAGCCCGATACCCAACGTATCCCGCCGATATCACGAAGCCGCCCAACTGCTTCTCGAGAACGCTGTTGAACTGTCTGGACCGGGCCGCCTTGTAGTTCGTAACCGGCTGCGACAATACCCCGGCGGGATTGACCGCATCGTTAAAGACCAGTAGTGGAGGAACGTCGGATAGAAACAGACTCGGAAACCCACCCGAGGAGCCGGCACTGGTGAACGGTCCAAAGTTCTGCGTGAACGGAGGATTCTTCAGGAACGAGCCTGCGCCGCGGAGTATGGGGTCGTAAACAATGCCGAAGCCGCCGCGAAAGACGAATCGGTGAGGCAAGCTGGCCGCAAATCCGGCTCGCGGCCCAAAATCCGAGTGATCTGTCTTGACGCCAGCCGTTGGATTCGAGTCCGAGGCCATAACAATTTTGCCGAGCGCGGGATCGAATCTGGAGATGCGGTTTTGCGCCTCGGTGACCGGTGTAAAGATTTCATATCTGAGGCCCAGGTTGAGTGTCAGCCAGGAAGTGGCGCGCCAATCGTCCTGGATGTAGACACTTGGCTCCTTTGAGCGGTTGAGCGGATGAATCGGAAAATGGGTTCGCTGTTCTGTGGTCGGATAGCCAAGAAGGAACGATGCGAACGTGTTCCCTCCAGAGCCACTGCCGTTGCTGGTAAGAGAAGAATCGAACTGATACGTGCTTCTCGGATATTGCGACTGTTGAACGCCAAACATCCGGAATACGGCACCGCCGCCCATTTTTATGCTGTGCGCACCCCTGGTTTTGGTTAAAGATCCCTCGATCTGATGATTGTGATCCTCGGTCTGCATTGGGATAAACGTCGGATCGCCAATGGCCGCGTACGTGGTCGGATTCATTTGAAACCAGGGCAACCCTCCTGTAATTGGATCGCTCGTGTAATTCACATTCTGAAACCCAAAGAGGCTGGCGGCATTGAAAGGGTTCGCCAATGGCCGGCTTGCCGACGTGAAAGGCCGATTGAAGTTATACGTCAGCGACGAGATTAGGCTTGGACTCCATACGCGCAGCCAGTTCACGACGACATTATGGGCAAACGTGTGGTAGGGTCCGGAATAGATTCCATTGACGCCGCCCGTGTTACAGGTGGCATCGAATGTGCGGCCCAGGACCTCAGCCGGCGGACACTGGCTCGGGGTGACACCATTGGTCAAGTTATACGAGTACCTCCCGAAGATCGTATCTTTCTCGTTGAAGTGGTGATCGATACGCGCGTCGGTGGTCTGATTCGTCTGCGATCCGGGGCCGTTATAGGCCAAATTGTTCGCGAGGCCCGGCAGATTGGGCAGGGGGTACAGCGCCATTAAATTCACAGCCCTCGAATCCCAACGATCACGTGGAATGACGTTGCCGGCAAATGGCGTTCGCGGACGGCTCATCGGATCGTAAATGGGCGTGGCCAGCTCTGAAAAATCGCCATTGTGCATTTTCGCGGTCGGCACCGTCACAATGGACGCCATCGCGTTGCGGATTCGGTCCTGATCGTAATCCACAAAAAAGAAAGTCTTGTCCTTTTTAATCGGCCCGCCCAGGCTGCCGCCGAATTGATTCTGATGATTGAGCGGTCTCGTCGCCGCGAAGAAGTTTCTGGCGTCGAAGTTTTGATTCCGCAAAAACTCGTATGCGGAGCCATGAAAGTCATTGCTGCCCGATTTCGTGACGATGTTGATCACTGCCGACAGCGTTCTGCCGTTGTCGGCAGAGTAGCTGTTTGTCTTGACGTTCACTTCCTGGATCGCTTCAAGCGACGGCTTGATTCCCATCCCGCCCATGACACGCTCTTCGTTGTCCACACCGTCAATCATCTGTCGATTTTCGTTTTCGGGCATTCCGTTCACAGAAACGGCCGATGTTTGGCGGCGGTCATCCGGACGATTGCCGCTGATCGTCGCGGTTGCGGCTCCTTCGGCTGCTCCCGGGGTCAATTGGAGAATATTGATGATGTTGCGGCCGACAATCGGAACGTTCTGCACAATCTCCACGTTGAGTTGCGAAGCGATGTGTGATGCATCGGTCTGCAACTGCTGCACGTCACTGGTGACCACGATGCTCTCGTTGACCGTCCCGACATCGAGCCTGAAGTCCACGCGAGCCCGGTCGCCGGTGGCGAGGGTGACACGCGAAGTCCCCGTCCTAAAGCCGGAGAGTTCAGCTTTGACTTCGTATTCGCCAATCAGCAGCGGGGTAAACGTGTAGTCGCCGGTTTCGCTTGTTACGGTCGTGCGAGTGACGTTCGTGGCCACATGGCGAGCCGTCACGGTAACTCCGGGCAAAATCGCACCGCTCGAATCGGCAACGCGGCCGACAATGTCTGCCGTTCCCTGCGCGCCTGCCGGCGCGGCCAGAGCGCACATCGAGATCACGACACCCAGAAGGAACCCAATGCCCTTCGTCATAAAAAGACCTCCCTTTCAGTCTTCAGGAGTATTAAAAATGTTGTCGTAAAGTGGTTGGCGAAAAATTGTTGCAAATTGTGCGGGCCGGGCCGGGGATCGGATTGGCAAGTTGAATTCGAAATTGCCGGTTAGAACACCTTCGATGACCGCCGATGCTTTTTAAGAGGCACGGTCGAATCGAGCAATCGAGTCGGCTGTGCTTCCAAGCTTGTTTTTTTATAAGCAAACCAGCCTTAACTTGACCAAGATCCGGCTGATTGCCTATTTCATTGGGTTATTTCTGCTTGCTTAAGCGGCAGCAAGCACACTTCGCCTCCAACTCAGTCGCAGCCACTGCTGAATGTTGTAAGTCAGACACACCCACACCCTCAGTTCGGACCTTTTGTCGACCTCGCATTCGGAATCGACCTAAGCCGAATTTCTCCTTGATCCACGCATGGGGGAACTCCGCAATTTGCGCGCGAGTGCATCGATGCTGTTACGCAGCCAATGTAAAGGAGCGTGCCAGGTGAAACTATTCCGGCTACGGAGGCACCGGCGTGCGCCTCGCCCGAAACCCGATCCTTTTTTGTGCCCTTTTGTGGGCTATTTACTTCTTCGGAGCGTAAGGGCCCACCTCGGGCTTGCCCTGTGTATCTTTTAGATTTCCAAGCTCCGCGGCCACTCCGCGGTTAATTGCGGCGGTCTCGCTGCCAGCCTGGAAACAGGTAAAGTCGGGACGATCGCGCCAAGCGAGAGGTCCGCACAGCCGCTTCCCGGCCGCCAGAGCTGCATCATGCACGACGTTGATCAGCCGCTCGTAATCGGGCTCGCCCTGTTTGTAGCCTGAAAAATTGCCGAGATCTCCGCTGGCCGCAAATACGGCGTCGACGCCGGGAATCTCTGCGATCTCGTAGGCTTGCGCGGCGCCGCCTACCGTTTCGATCATCTCGATCAGAACCACGTTGTCGTTGATCGTGTTACGATAGCCGCCTGGAACGCTGCCCCAGAAGTCGGGCGAGAACGCGGGCCCGCCGCCCTGGCTGCGTTTGCCGAGTGGTGGAAAATAGGTCCAGTCTCTTGCGGCCTTCCCTTCCTCAACCGTTCTAACGGTGGGCACAACGACGACGAGTGCGCCCGCATCCATCGCATGCTGAATCTCGCGTTCATCCGCATAGGCCACGCGGACGCCGGGAACGGCTTTCGCGTGCGGGCAAGCCTGCCACATTTTGGCTACGTTCTCCCAATCGCGAGAATCATGCTGCATCTCGGTCCAGATGAAGTCATAGCCGGCGTTCGCCATAGCGCAGTAAGTGGAGGGATCCGACGAGGCGAAGACCGTTCCGCCCGTTACTTTCTCGCCTTTCATCATCTTGACCTTCACCGGATTCCAGATCTTGCTGTTGGAAGGCGCGTCGAAAGCGTGGCCGTACTTCCACGTCTTCTCATCGATACGGCCCTGATTGACTCCACCCGGAAGTACATTGGTGAGTGCGCCAGAATCCTTGCCGGCAGGTGCCGCCAACGGGAACTTCAAGGCTCCTGCATCAGGATTGTTGGCATAGGGATCCGCGGTGGGGGGCGCCTGCCCTCCCTGCGTTGAGCTTCCCCGCTGCTGACCTTGTAGCGGCAACAGGGCAAATCCGAGTGCTGCGATCTTCACGACCGTGCGCGCTTAACAGAGCGCGGCCACAGGCACGCTTCCTGGGCACTGAACGTGAGTTTCGCGACAGACTAAATGTCTACATGTCAAGACCTCTTTCGGTCTTTAGGAGTACTGAAACTCGCATTGTTGTATTAAAGTCGCTCGCGAAAAGTTGTTGCAAATTGTGCGGGCAGGCTTGAAAGTCCTGTTGAGCAACCCTGCCGCCGTCTATTAATGCTTCGCCCTATCGGGCTGGCGCTTCGCGGGCGGCTCTCCCTCGTGAGGGTGAGACCGTGGGCGAAGCGAGCGCAGTGGACCGATTTTACGGCTCCCTCAGACGCTATGAATTATTTCCGAATCATCTGGCGAAGGACAGCAACGGCGCTGATGCTCAGTACAGCGATTACGATTGCAGCCTGTAGCGCCAAATCCGCGACGAACCAAAGCGCGGCGCGGCCAGTAGTGCGGATGGCGACGGCAGAGGCAAGTATCCTTTCCGCCTTTCTGAATTTTCCGCAGTTCTCAGTGCAGTCAACCGCTGGACGTTGGCGGCCCGGAAGTCGATCGCCTCAGGTTGTACTATCCACTCTTGAAAAGAATGCTGATTCCGCGCGGGACTTATCCAGGCCAGAACCTTCCCGTGCATACGATCGGAGTCGATGTGCTGCTGGTCTGCCGCGCCGATCTCGATCGCCGATCACGGCGGAACCCCGTCCGACCGGCGGTGTAAATGCGCCGCCACCGGGTTGCTACAAATTGCTACAAGTACGTCCTTGCGCC
>WNGL01010621.1_pt1 | contig 12464 bp, 13 predicted proteins | sample 5400591 | NCBI WGS metagenome assembly WNGL01 (sample SAMN13153377, study PRJNA577476) | soil metagenome | isolation source: 80 cm soil or saprolite under Garry oak tree replicate 1 | place: USA:California | collected 2016-06-15
CAAAATGCCCCGCCGTTTCTGGAGCTATACGGCGGGGAAAGGGAACACACGCACGGAAGAGATCGAGGCGACACGCGAGCGGAAGTGGCGCGAGGTACGGCAGACCCTCCCTGGCCTGTTAGCGTTCGGCGTTATCCTCCTCGTGACGTTGTTGATGTTGTTGATGATGCTGGCAGAGTTCCGCGGTTTTTACCTGGACCAGATTATGGAGATCCTCCGCCCAGGCTAGAGTCCTACAGCCGCCAAGGAGCTACGCATGCGCTTCGCCTACATACTCATCAAAGTGGAACGCAGTCAGGTGCGTGAGGTCGCCAATCAGCTTATTGAACTCGACGAAGTCAGTGAGGTGCATTCGATTTCAGGGCCATATGACCTCATCGCCAAAGTGATGGTACCCACGTACGACGCCCTCGGCGAGGCCATCCCGGACAAAGTCCATGCCATGCAGGGGATTCGGGAGACCGAGACGCTTATCGTCTTTAACGTCTTCAAGTGAACCATGCCAGGCTGGCGTGTAGCCTGTGATCTTCTGCGCACCCCGGTCTTCATTGAGGACTGTAGCATGGCCCTAAGTTGCTTATTACATCGGCTTTGAGAGATCGAAACGCTCTATGATCCACTCGGGGGGCGATACTCTCGCTGACTTGACAGTCTAAGACTCAACAAATATACTTTTGAATGTCGCATACACAAAAAAGGTATCTTTGTCGCGTAGTGGCAACGAGGGCAGCGGCAGGGCAGGCAGGCGTCTGGGCGCTTGGCGTCTCTCAAAGACTACAGACAGGAGGATAGAGCCTCATGGGTAAGATTATCGGTATTGATCTGGGCACGACAAACTCAGTAGTGGCGGTGATGGAGGGTGGGGAGCCGGTCATTATTACCAACCGCGAAGGCAACCGCCTGACACCGTCCGTCGTAGCCTTTACCAAAGACGGGGAGCGCCTAGTAGGGCAGATTGCTCGGCGGCAGGCGGTGACAAACCCCGAAAAGACGGTCTATTCGATCAAGCGCTTTATGGGGCGTCACTATGCTGAGGTCAAGGAAGAGATTACCATGGTGCCCTATAAAGTGGTGGCGAAAAATAACGACGCCTGGGTACGCATAGACGACAAAGAATACGCACCGCCCGAAATCTCTGCCCTGGTGCTGCAAAAGCTGAAGGAAGCTGCTGAGGACTACCTGGGCGAGAAAGTCACCGAAGCGGTGATCACCGTGCCAGCGTATTTTAACGATAGCCAGCGCCAGGCCACCAAGGACGCCGGCCGTATCGCTGGACTGGACGTGAAGCGTATCATTAATGAGCCTACCGCCGCGGCGTTAGCATACGGCCTTGATAAGAAAAAAGATGAGACCATCGCCGTATACGACTTCGGTGGTGGCACCTTTGACATTTCCATCCTGGAAGTGGGCGACAATGTGGTTGAGGTCAAAGCCACCAATGGCGATACGCACCTGGGTGGTGACAACTTCGATCAGCGCATTATCGATTGGCTCGTGAGTGAGTTTAAGCGCGAGCAAGGCATTGACCTGAGCCGCGATCCTATGGCGATGCAACGCCTCAAGGAAGCAGGGGAAAAGGCGAAGTGTGAGCTGTCGACTGTGGCTGAGACCGAAATCAACCTGCCTTTTATTACTGCCGATGCGAGCGGTCCAAAGCATTTGCTGATGAAACTGACACGCGCCAAATTTGAACAGATGATCGAGGCGCTAGTCGAACGCAGTGTGGAACCCTGTAAGCAGGCGCTGCGCGACTCTGGCCTGACCCCGAGTGACATCGATGAAGTGGTGCTCGTGGGTGGTTCGACGCGTGTGCCCCTGGTGCAGCAGGTGGTGAAACGCCTGTTTAACAAAGAGCCGAACAAGAGTGTGAACCCGGATGAGGTGGTGGCGGTTGGTGCTGCAGTGCAGGGTGGCGTTTTGGCCGGCGATGTGAAGGACGTGCTGCTGCTCGACGTCACACCGCTGTCGCTGGGCATCGAGACATTGGGTGGCGTGATGACCAGGCTCATCGACGCTCGAAGGTATTCCTCCGGCGCCGCGTGGTGTCCCCCAAATTGAGGTGACGTTCGATATCGACGCCAATGGTATCGTCAGCGTTAGAGCGAAGGATCTGGGGACCAACAAGGAGCAGGCGATTACCATCAGTGGTTCAGGTGGTCTGGCCAGGGACGACGTCGACCGCATGGTGAAGGACGCCGACCTCCATGCCAAGGAAGATGCTGAGCGGCGCAAGGCGATTGAGACACGCAACCAGCTCGACTCGCTCGTGTACCAGACGGAGAAGACCTTACGTGAGCAGCGCGACAACCTCCCGGCGGCCGACATTAGTGCTGTCGAGTCGGCCCTGAACGACGGGCGGGAAGCTTTGAAGGGGGAAGACGTTGCAGCGATGGAACGGGCCCGTGACCAGATCAACCAGGTGGCCCATAAGCTGGCCGAAGCGATGTACAAACAGGCAGCCAGCTCCCAGACCTCGGGGACTGATGGCCAGCAGCAGGCCGGGGGCGCATCTGGGACTCACAAACGGGACGGTGAGGTCGTAGATGCGGAGTTTGAGGACGTGAACTGATCTCAGAGAAGGATAGCACTATGGACATACGGGATCAGCGCGCCACGTCTGAGGCCCAACGTGCCGAGCACGCTAATACGGTGCTAGAGGAGAAGACCACGGACGAGCGAGGAAGCACAACAGCGCGGGAGAGTGCGGCTGCATCTGAGAATGGTGCAGCCCCGGAGGCGCCGGCCGAGCCGGAACTCACGCTTGAGGCGTTGCAGGAACAGTTAGCTGAACAAGGTAGGAAGGCCGAGGAGTATCTCGACCAGTTGCAACGCCTGCAAGCTGATTTTCAGAACTACCGCCGACGGATGACGCAGGAGAGGTTGGAGGCGGCCAGCCGCGGGAAAGAGGATGTCTTGCGGGGGCTTGTCCCAGTGCTGAATAATTTTCGCCTGGCGCTGCAGCACGCCGACCAGGACGCCAATGCCGTACGGCAAGGCGTGCAAATGATCTGGCAGCAGTTTGAAGGATTCCTGCGTGACCAGAAGGTCGAGCCTGTTCCGACTGTTGGCCAGGTCTTTGACCCGGCGTACCACGAGGTATTATCGACGGTGCCAGCAACCGCCGAGACCCCAGCGAATACCGTTGTGACTGAGGTCAAGGCTGGGTATCGTATCGACGGTCGCTTACTCGCGCCAGCCCAGGTCATTGTGGCACGCGCTGAGGCGGAGGGGTCAGCGGGACCGGAAACCCCTGCCACCTCCGAGGCTCCAGGAGTCACATTCTCTGGTAGCTAGGTGTGTATCTCGGCCAGAACGGCGGGCAGGGCAGTGATGACCTCGCGCAGGCAGGTCCGGAGGCGAGCAATATTGTCTTCGGCCCTAGCCGGGATCTCACCACGTGAGATCTGGGCAATAAATTCCTGGCGCGAGGTCGTCATTAACAGAGCGGCATTGATCTCGATTTGGATGGCGTGGATGCCTTGGACCTCAGGCTGCCCATACGTTCGCACGATGTTCCCTCCAGCATAGCCACTAATATTGTGATGGACCTCGAAGCCGTGAGCCGTGAAGATGGTGGCAATCGTCTCAGACAGGGCAGTGTGGCTCGTGGTCCCATGACTCGTGCCCAGAATGACCTGGTAGTCAAGCATACGCCGGGGGCTACCGGTGTGGCTGTCAAGCAACAGAGCATAACCGTAGGTCGTCTGTAAGGCCCTCAGCAACTGCTCGATGGTCGCGTAGTACGGATCATAGAACGTCTGGAGCCGTGCCTCAAGTTCAGTAGGGCTGAGAGCCCGCGTAAAAATGGGCACATCGCGCATCGTATGCGTGCGCACAACCCCGCGCCGCGAACGCACCAGACCATCGATGTGCTCGAAGTCATTGCGGCGGCGATTCACATCCACAAAGATGCGAGAAAAGGGAGTGGCCAGGACAGTGGCGCCATGTTCGTGCAAATCAGCGTACAGATCACCCACAAACGTATCAGCAAATCCGTACGCAAACGTCTCAAACCAGGGCTCAGTATAATCCGCGGCCGTGATCTCAGGCAGCGGCTGCGTCCCGTAATGGGGAATACTCACGAGAATGGGGACCTGCGCTGCTGGAGGAGGGTACTTGATCAGTGGAAACCCTTGCATCATACAGTTAGACTGGCTCCTATCAATCGAGGAATGGCGTGCGCCCCATCACGGATGACGCCAAGCCGTGGCATGCGACCAAGGCGCTGTTGCCACACGGCCAGGGTACGCTGGATAGCACGTTGCACCATGAGAGCGAGACGGCTCTCGCCTGTATAGGCATATCCAGAAGTGAGCGGGAGTTTCTCCAAGTCGCCAGGGCTGATACCGGTCGTACAGTAGATCAGGCCGGCTGGCCCTCCCACCTGCTCCAGCACCTTACACCACATCTCGACTTCCCATTGGTCCTTCTGCACGACGGGACGCTGGGACAGGGCTGCGACGTAGTCGCGCGGACTTGGCAGACTCCGTAAGAGTTCGAGTTCGTGGACATATTCCAGGGCTCCAATGCCGTCACTACTGTTGGCAATCTGGATCAGCGTACCACCCTGCACCAGGATAGGCAAAGCCCCAATAGCGGCCTTGGCTGCCTGGTAATGATTGATCGTTGAGTCAAGAGTGATCAGCACTTCGTACGGTTCTGACACTGGCACAGTCACGGCCTCAGCCAGGAAGGCCGTCGCGGCCTCAAATGCCTGACGCCAGTGCCCAGCATACACGCCGGTGAGCTGCTTCTCTTCGTTCATGGTGACGTTAATAAGAAAATCAGCCCCCACGCGCTCAGCCACTTCCGTCGCTTCCTGGTGGCAGGGATTGCCTGCCAGGATCAGGTTAGTGGCACAGGGATGTTCGAGGAACTGCGGACTGTGAAATTTTTGCAGCGTTTCCAGGTTAGCCAACCCTGGGCAGATGGCCTTACGGCCCCCAGAAAAACCCGCCATGAAGTGTGGCTTGATCTCACCCGTGAGAATTTTGACGTCAGCATCAAGATAACGCGTATTAATATAGACGTCGGTTCCATGGGCCGTGCGCGCCACCCAACGTAACGCCGTGCTGTCAGTGGCCGAGTGATCCACAATCGCATACCTGTGCACCACATCGGCGCCGAACATGGTGATTTTTTCAGCCTGGGTGCTGGCGCGATGGGTGCCAGTAGCCACGAGAATGGTAATATGCTCTGGTAGGAGACCCTGGGCTTCGAGCCTGTGCAACACTGGGTGCAGAATACTCGCCGGACCTGTGTAGGGGACGTCAGGGCGAGTGATATCAGAGACCACAATCACCGCAGTTTTGTGTGCCGGTGCTTTCTCAGGGCTGGCGGCGGCGATCACCTGAGCCAACGGCAGTGTCCCGCGTGGGGCCAGGAGAGCTTGGGCAATGGCACTCGTCGGGTTGGCAAGAGGCGGCGCCGGGCATGGTATAGTAAGGAGATCTGTACCAGCCGGCACGTCAAAGACAATGGCTGGCATATCGGCGTGAATACGTAAGGGTGACGTTGTCGGCATGACAGCTCTTCTCCTGGAGAGACACTCCTTGATACAATACTGGAGACCGTGTCCAGATATATGCTGTTGTACTGGCCGTAGTGACCTTTGTCAAGCAGCACTGTCCAGAACGAAACGGGTGGTGCAATGAGGCAATCTATGTCAGATACCATGATCAGTGCTGTCGTTGCAGGAGAAGACATTTACGGGGTTGCGGCAGTGACCACCAACGTCGTGGAGCAGGCGCAGCGTGTGCATGGTGCCTGCCCCACCGCCGCGGCTGCCTTAGGACGCCTGCTAACAGGCGGGGCTTTGATGGGGAGCCTGTGCAAAGAGCCGGAGCACCGCATCGCCCTCCAGATAACGTGCAAGGGACCCATACAGAAAATCCATGTGGAAGCGGATGGTGCCGGCCACGTCCGTGGTTATCCGGTGCAATCGGTGGTCAATCTCCCCTCGCGCCATGGCAAACTCGATGTTGGAGGGGCTGTGGGGAAAGGGGTGCTCCATATCATGAAGAATATCGGCCTGGGTGAGCCCTACAGCGGGGCTGTGCCTCTCGTATCAGGCGAAATTGCTGAGGATCTGGCGAACTATTTTGTCCAGTCAGAACAGATTCCCAGTGCCGTCTCCCTTGGCGTGTTTGTGAGTGCGGACCAGATAGTCACAGCCGCAGGAGGTTTCCTGGTGCAGTTTCATGCCACCCTGCCTGAAGATCTCATCACCCATATTGAACATGCATTGGCAGTGGTACCAGCAGTGACCACCATGGTGCGCGACGGGTACACGCCGCAGGAAATGCTCGAGCACACGCTCGGGGGACTGCCCTTGCACGTGCTCCGTCACATGACCCCGATGTGGGCCTGTCAGTGCTCACGCGAACGGGTGAGCCGGGCGCTCGTTTCCCTAGGGGCAGATGTATTACACCAGATAGTATCATATAAGCAAAGCGAGCAGGTACGCTGTGAATTTTGCGCTACAGAGTATGCATTTGAGCCGCAGGAACTCGTGCATCTCTTGCATGAGGCATTAGCCGCAGAGTAGTATGTCTCCATCTAATACACAGAATAGTTGACGCCTCACTGATCCTCCTATATGATGCAAGTCCCCTATAGAATGTATCTTATGGCAGGGAAAAGCTGTGGTAGGTCTCAGGGGTGGGAGGTGTAGGCATGATGACGTATGTTGATTTTCTCAAGAAAGTCTCACTGTTCTCAGAGCTGGATGATGAAGAACTCCAACAAATCGCTGCTGTAGTACGTGAACAGCATTATAAAAGGCACACGACAATCGTCCATGTTGATGATCCAGGCAATGCGCTCTACATCTTGAAAAGTGGACTGGTCAAAGTCACCATTGAAGACCGCGACGGCTATGAGATGATTCTGCGCCTACTGTACCCCACGGATTTCTTCGGTGACATGTCCCTCCTGGACGGGGAGCCACGGTCGGCGACCATCACGACCCAGGAGCCCAGTGAAGTCCTCACAGTCTCCCGTGACCATTTTCTCCATATCATCGAGAAGTCTCCAAAAATTTTGCTCAAAATGGCGGCGGTGCTCAGCAAGCGCCTCCGTAAGACCAATGAACTCATTCATAGCCTGGCGTTTTTCGATGTCTATGGCAAAGTAGCGCGCACATTGCTGAACCTGGCCTCGGAGCGCGGACGCGTGACCGAAGCGGGGACGGTGATTGACATGCGTCTCACCCAGCAGGAGCTCGCTGAGCTTGCCGGCATGACGCGGGAAACCATGGCGCGGACTTTGCGCGAGTTTCAACAGGCCGGTTGTATACGGGTCGAATCGGGCATCATCTCTATTCTCGCCTTGGATATGCTGCGACGCGAAGTCCGTCAGGCGTAAGGGTACGGCTACGGCGTACGGGGGTTCCTGGGGCCTCCTGGCTGGACGGCTGTTGACGTGGGGTCAAAAAGCCGATACATTCCCCACATACGATCCTGTCACAAGTCGGATGGTCGTCCTTCCCAGGGAGAATTGCTATGAGTGTTCAGGCTGGACAAGATGCCCCGGACTTCACGTTGAAAAATACAGAGAGGCAGGATGTCACGCTGAGTAGTCTGCGTGGCCAGAAGAACGTCGTGGTGTTATTTGTGCCCTTTGCTTTTACTGGCGTGTGTACCACCGAACTCTGTTCAGTGCGGGACAACCTCAATAACTATGCCAATCTCAATGCTGAGATCCTGGCCATCAGTGTGGATAGCCCATTTGCGCAGAAGCAGTGGAAGGACAAGGAGAATTTGAACTTTACGCTGCTCAGCGATTTCAACCGTGAGGTGTGCAAGACCTACGGCGCGTACTATGACAACTTCATCGGATTCCAGGGCGTGGCCAAACGTGCCGCGTTCGTGATCGACAAAACCGGCAAGGTCCAGTATGCCGAAGTCCTGGACAACGCTGGAAACCTGCCCAATTTTGACAAGATTCGCGAGACCTTGCAGAGTCTCACGTAAATCTCGTCATCAAGGGCTCAGACGATCTGAGCCCTGATATCCTCATGGCCCGTCGCCATTCTGGTGCTTCAGTTCTCAGCCCTGGCCTCTGGGTGAGGCGGGGCAAACCATATATAGTCCGCCAAGGTCTCCCGCGCCAAGTCTCGCAGGTCAATCATATCATCGGCGGCGACAGCCATGGTGGTCACGCGCTGCATCGTGACGTGTGGTCGCCGTTGTCGCAGCAAGGCCGGAATTGCCAGGCCGTAATCAAAGTGGAAACGTCCAGCGATGGCTAGTACGGTCATATCTGCTGCACGCTCCAGAAACACCGTGAGAGACTCCGCCATCGTATCGTCCTTCAGATGTGCTGCCTCGACAAAACGGTCGCGTTGCTCCTCTGAGAGGGGATGGGCCGCGGCAACCGCCTGCAGGAAATACGTGCGGTACTGAGGCGTAATAGGTAGAAAAGTCGCAGCCAGATAAGCACGCGCAGGGGGGAGTAAGCTCTCCGCGACCGCCTGGAGCCCTTCTTGAGTGACACGACGCGCCAGAGACCGAGGAACGTTCAGCGCCAAGAGTGGCACGCTTGCCTGGCGGGTGTACTGCACTAAGGGGAAGTAATATTCGATGAAGTCCGGAGTCGCCTTGATCTGCATCTGTAACGTCGTGGCATCGCTGTTGCCTGACAGATACGCATCGACGGCTGACTGCATATCGCGTTCGAGAAATTCCATTGCCAGGGCTACACGTTGGGGGCGGTGTCGCACCAGAGCCTGGAGCAGACGCAACTCGAACGCCTGAATGTCGGGATGGTAATGCTCCTCACCTACCGCCACCACCTGCGCCGGCGCCACGGCTTTCACGAAGGCTTCAAAGGAAAGTGTTCTCTGCGTCGCGAGTTCAACCACAGTGCCCTGCAGTTGGGCTCCACGTGCGGCAGTTACAACCACAGTGTCAGCCGGGGGAGAGGCAGTACGCAGGGCACAGGCCGAGAGTGTCAACATTGACAGCAGCAGCATGAAGAGGCGCCTCTGAGGTGCTGCAGGCATCGGGCAGGGCAGAGGAGTTGTCATCGATCTGCATGCCTCCGTGGGCGCTCTGCTGGTACATGCGACGCTTTATACTGCCTCAGGTCGAAGGATCGAGTCGGCGCTATAGTATGGTATTATTGGCAGATTCTCAATCAGGAAATGCCGCCGAGTCTCTGTGACCATAGAAAGGAAGCTGCATGGCGTTGGTGATATTGGTACGACACGGACAGACGGACGAGAACGTCAGCGGCAGGATTTCCGGCCAGGGCCCTGTCCCCCTCAATACACGAGGGCAAGAGCAGGCGCGCCTGGCCGCCGAAGTCCTTGCCCCCCTCGGGATTACTCATCTTTTCTCCAGTCCCTTGGTCCGGGCGCGCCAGACGGCAGAGTTCCTGGCTGAACGTTTACAAAAATCTATCGAGGAAATCCCAGATCTGCGTGAGGTCGGCTATGGAGACTGGGAAGGAAAAACATTCAACGAAATGCGCACCCATCCCGTCGCGCATCAGGTGTTTCATGATCCGATCAACGCGACTTTTCCCAATGGGGAGAGTTTACTTGAGGTGCAGCAGCGGGGCATACGGGTCATTGAGTGGGTGCGGAACTCGTATCCGCAGGGCATCGTGACAGTGGTCTCGCATGGGGATGTGATTCGTACAGCCCTGGCGTATTATCTCGGTATGGCCTTCAACGAGTATCGTCGTCTGGACCTGGATAATGGCGCCATCTCAGTCTTGGAATTATTCGATGGCTGGATACGGGTCAAGGCACTCAACTTCGTGCCGCAAGTCGGTAACCGCTGGCTCGAGTCGTTTTATCCTACCTGGAAAAAAATGCAAGAAGTGGCCCCGGCCCCCTGCATCTCCTAGACACCAATGGTGTCCAGGTCATTGGCCAGATGCGTATTGGCGAAAATGTGTCGGGCTTCCTCCAGGAGCAAGTGCTCACTCTGAGCATAGCGCTGCGACACGTGATTGAGATAGAGCATGGCCACGCCGGCATCCCGTGCCACCATTGCCGCCTGCGTTGCGGTCATATGTCCTGCTTCAGCGGCGAGGGCAGCATCAGCGTGCAGAAACGTCGCTTCACTAATCAGACAATCGGCACCTTGCGCCACACTGCTGAGCTCAGGGAAATACATCGTATCGCTGATGTAGACGAGCTTTTTGCCAGGTTCCTCAGGGCCGAGCACGTCATCGGGGTGGACGAGCTGTCCACTGGGACTCTGCAGGCTTTCGCCCGCGAGCAGGCGGCGGCGTTCCGGACCATTGGGAATGCCCAGACGCGTTGCGGCGTCGGGTAAAAACCGCCGCCGCGGTTTTTCCTGAAACACAAACCCATACGACTGCTTGACGCGGTGCCGCGTCGGAAACGCGTAGCAGTCAAGCTGGCGATGCGTAAACACCAGCCCCTCCTGCAGCACCTGGAATTGCAAGTCATACTGCGCTGTACGGCCAATGTAGCCAGTCATCTGGCGCACCCGTTCAAGCACCGTGGGGTTACCATGAACCACCACATGCTCCACAGGTTGGAGCATGTTCAGGGTTGCCAGGAGCCCGCCCATCCCCAACATATGGTCGAGATGTTCATGACTGAGGACCACACGTGAGAGGTTTTTAAAGCCGATATTGGCACGCATGATCTGGCGCTGCGTGCCTTCACCACAATCGATGAGCCATTTGAGATCCTGGTAGGCGACCAAGGTCGCGGACACATTCCGCCTCGTGGTCGGGACGGCAGCCGAAGTACCGAGAAATGTGATACGAAAAGTTTCGCTCATGAGCCCGTCATTTTTGCAACATGGCTACGGCATCCTCAAGCCGCGTCAAGCAGACGGCCTGCCCCAGTACTTGCATAGTGGCAAACAGCGGCGGAGAAGCCGTACGACCCGTGATGGCCACACGGAGGGTCATAAAGAGATCCCGCGTTTCCCATGCGATGCCCTCGGCGTACGTCCGGACTGCAGCTTCCAGTGCACTATCCTGCCAGGGGCCGTCATAGCGCTGCAACGTCTCACTCACCTCAGTTAAGATACGTGCTGTGTCGCGAGGATTCCGCCCTTTAGGGACGAGGAGGCTCTTGTCGTAAGTCAGGGGTGTGTCATAGAAAAACGCCGCCATGGCATGGAAGTCCCCCAAAGTGGGTAGACGTTCCTGGAGCAACGGCGTGATTGTACGTAGATAGGCTGCATCATCGAGACGCCGGGCTTTGGGCTGGGCGATATGCTGCTGCAGCCGCCGCGTTAATTCCTCAGGGGCCAATTGCCGTATGTACAGGCCATTGAGCCACTCGAGCTTCTGCAGATCGAACACCGGACCACCCAGATTCACCCGATCAAACGAAAATTCTTCAATCATCTCGTTGATGCTAAACACCTCGCGGTCGTCAGGCATCGACCAGCCCATGAGGGCCAGAAAGTTTACCAGGGCCTCTGGGAGGTAGCCTTGCCGTTCGTAGTACTCCAGCGATACCGGGTTCTTGCGTTTGCTGATCTTGCTGCGATCGGCGTTGCGCAAGAGCGGCAGGTGCATAAAGATCGGCGGCTCCCAACCAAAGGCCTGGTACAGCAAGACGTGTTTTGGCGTCGAGGAAAGCCACTCTTCAGCACGAATGACATGTGAGATGCGCATCAGGTGGTCGTCCACGACATTGGCGAGATGATACGTCGGATAGCCGTCGGACTTGAGCAATACCTGGTCGTCGATCTGTTGGTGATCAAACGTGATCGGCTCACGAAACGCATCGTGTACGACGGTCGCGCCACCCTCTTGCACCTTGAGACGCACCACGCAGGGCTGCTCCTGCTTGGCGGCAATATCGGCGGCTGTCAGGTGACGGCAGTGTCCGTCATAGCGCAGCATGTGTTTCTGCTGACGCTGCTGTTGACGCGCAGCCTCCAAACGTTCTGGGGTACACCAACAGCGATAGGCGGCACCGGCAGCGATCAACTCCTGGGCATAGCGCTGATACAGGGCGAGACGCTCCGATTGCCGGTACGGTCCATACGGACCACCCACATCGGGGCCTTCGTCCCACTGCAGCCCGATCCAGCGCAGCGCACGCAAGATCGCTTCTTCATGGCGCCGGTGCGAGCGCGTCTGATCGGTGTCTTCAATACGGACGAGAAATTGCCCGCCGTGGGCGCGGGCAAAAACATAATTAAACAGCCCAATATAGGCGGTCCCTACATGGGGTACGCCCGTTGGACTTGGGGCAATACGTACACGTACGTCTACTTGGGTCATGATGACGTCCACCCCGCTGCCACCGCCATAGCCCTACGCGTCTGTGCGCCTCAGGCAGCAGGTTCCACAGGTTGTATGCACATCCACCCACCACCAGAGAGCTTCTGATGGTAGCATATTTCTCGCGCTGCACAACGGGCCGGCGCGCTCCGTCAGACTTTGGCCTGGCTCAGGCCTCCCCACCCTCACGCCCCTCGCGCCGGGTGAGCTTTTGGTGGCCGTTAGCGCGCGGA
>WNGL01020946.1_pt1 | contig 12464 bp, 11 predicted proteins | sample 5400591 | NCBI WGS metagenome assembly WNGL01 (sample SAMN13153377, study PRJNA577476) | soil metagenome | isolation source: 80 cm soil or saprolite under Garry oak tree replicate 1 | place: USA:California | collected 2016-06-15
ATGACGTCGGCGACGGCCTCGCCGTAGGTCTTGACGTCCTGCCAGGCGTCGACGAAGCGGTTGAATACCTTCTCGAAGGCACCGTCGACGCCGGCGGCTCCGGTCGCGCCCTTCTCGAGCATCGCCGCCGTATCGCCGATGAGGCCGGCGAGACCGGTGCGCTCGAGCCAGGCGTCGGCGGCCGCGTACTCGGCGCCGCACATGGCGTGAAGCTGGTACCCGGACAGCTCCTCGACGCCCGCGCGGTGGAAGCGTCGCAGCATCGCCAGGAATGCCGCCCTGAAGGCCGGCACATGGAGGCTGATCGCGCCCAGGATGAACGGCTGGTCGCGCTCGTCGCTGCGCCCGTCGAGGAGCGTGGCCGACTCGGCGTCGGTGCGGGCCACGATGATACCCGGCACGCCCATCACGTCGAGCTGGAAGCGCGCCGCCGACAAGCGCTTGAGCTGCTCGTCCGCGGAGACGAGGACCTCGTGCCTCCTACGCAACGAAGTCGAGGTTCTCCGTGATACGCGTCCCGTCGCGCCCAAACGCGGACATGTACGCCTCGATGCGGGTGCGCGCGCGCTCGAGGTCGTGGTTGTCGAGGTTGAGGTTCAGGAGATCGATGTACCAGGGCGCCTTGATGTCGCTGCGCACGTAGCGGTCCACGATCTCGCGGGCGATGGGGAGTGTCGTGTCCTTGGAGTCGTCGTGGACGTCCCGGTTCGACGCCGCCCGGAGCTTGGCGTGCTCCTCGGCGAGGAGGCGGCCGAAAAGCTCGGGCGTGAGCGGATCGCCGGCGCGCACGCCGGTCGCGGCGTCGTCGCCGGTGAAGCCGGCCTTCTTGTGCAGCCACTCCCAGAGGATGCTCAGGCGGATCTCGCCGGTCGCCATGTCCTCCATGAGGTACAGGATGTCGTCGTTGCCGAAGAAGTCAGCGGGCTTGAGCGCCGCGGCCTGGAAGCCGCGGCCGAAGGCGTTGCCGTACTGGAGCCCAACGCTGAGGAGGTCGCGCGCCCCGCGCACGGTGCGCGGCGCCGGCTCGAGGAGAGTGAGGTCCAGGGCGTCGCTCACGCCGTAGCCGAGCCGCGGGAACGTGCGGCCGAGCTGGTTCGTCTGCCCGGCCTGCTCCCAGACCGGGCGCACGATGTGGACCATCTTCCAGTGCGCGACCCACTTGCCGCTGGCGCCTTCCTTCTGCTCGCGGGCGCCGCCGGCGACGGCGCGCTTCATGGCCTCCGCGACGCCCTTCTCGGAGCCGACCGGGATGTTGGTCTCCATGCCGCCCTCCCACAGCGCAAAGCGGCCGTTACGGTCGGGCGTGTTCACGGCGCGGCGGACCCGGTCCTCGTAGACGCGCATGTAGCCGTACGTCATGGTGATGGCGTCGATGTTCGGGTTCACGAACCCGGGATCCCAAGCCATCGCGTCGGAGACGCTGTTGATGTAATCCCAGCGGCCGGTGTTGAAGCCGACGAAGCGGTTGCCCAGGGCGGCGCGGATCTCCATGAGCTGGTAGCTGGCCTCGAGCTGCTCGAGGAGGACGTAGGTCTTGATGGCGCCGCCGGGCAGGCCGAGGTGGGCCTCGAGCGCACCGAGGATGTCGTGCCACAGCGCCGCCTCCTCGGCGGTCTGGATCTTCGGCAGGTACAGGACCAGCGAGCGGCCCGCCGCGCGCAGCGTCTGGTGGTTGTTGACGACGTACGTCGCGGCGTCGACGAGCGCGGCGCCAAAGCCTGTGCCGTCGCGGTCACGGATGTGCCGATCGTCGAGGTGCAGGCCGCGCGGGCGGAACATCCGGGTCGTGAACTCGAGCTGCTTTCTCCAATCGGCGATGACGGCCCGCCCGAAGAAGCCCTGGGCCCAGGCGTTCATCTCTCTCGCGACCTCCTCGGCGACCCGCAGGAACGGTTCCTGGTACGCGAACGCGATCTTCAGGTTGCGCTGGTTGTCGAGCGCCATCGTCGAGACCTGACCGAGCGCGTCCTCGCCGTCGAACATCCAGCCGTCGGCGCCGGAGAGCAGGCCGTAGGCGACGTTGCGGAGGCCGGCCTCGACGCTGGCGCGCGGCTTGGCGCCTGGGCCGGTGCCCTGGATCCACTGCCGCTGGAGGTCATCGGGGATGGGCGGGCCGTCGAATTGCCCGTCGCGCGCCTGCTGCCCGGTGAGGCCGGTCCGCGCTATCGGGCTCGCGGGATCGAGGAACTCGATCCGCCGCTGGTCGTGGACGCGGGCGGCGCGCCGCGCGAGCCGCTCGCGCATGATGCGCTGCCGCTCGCCGTCATAGTCGGCGAGCGCCTCCAGCGCGTCGATCACAGCGGGTGTAAGAACGTCCTGATAGCGCTCCCTTACTCCCTTGCGAAACTGCAGCCGTGCACCGGTCGTGGAGCTCATGGCTTCTCCCCTCGCCGTCCGACCAACTTACGATCACCACGCGCCGCGTCAAGAGCATTTGCTCGCGCGCAAACCTTGCGTCCCCAAGGCAGTTCGGCGCCAGGCGGCGACAGCCGATCCGGTGCAGCTCCACGGAACCTAGCGAAATAATTGTTGAGGCGACCCGGGGCAGGACATCAAATCGTAAGCCCGAGGCCCCTCACACATCGGCCGGACAGTGAACTCGAACATGCTTGAACCATTCGAAATACGCGTCCTCACCGATCCACTCCGCGATGTGCGCCCGGGTCTCGCCGAGAAAGCTCAGGTCGGCATCAAACTCGTGGACAACCACGCGCTGGTCGTCCCCGTCGTAGTAGCGGACCGCGTAGTGATTCTCCGACAGCATGACCAAATCGATCCCGCGGCTGTCTTCGAAGTTGAGGCCCAGACAGAACAGCACCTCATCCAGTGTGTAATCCCTGCCCTTGACCGCCAACCGTAGGCACCCGGAGCCGACGAGCCCAAAGCGGCTCTCGATCAAGGCACGGCCTCTCAACCCTGCCATGGCCGCCTACACCGGTTTTTCCGGCGGCGCTGCGCCACCGGGCCGCTTGAAGATCAGGTGCACGCCGACCGTCCCGTACGCCACACCATCCTTATTCGGCGCGATCAGCGCAACCGAGCTCACCAATTCCCAACCGTCGCCGCCCGCCCCGTTTATCCACTCCTCCAGCCCGCTCACCAATCCCTCCGGCGTTTCGGTGTAGAGAACCATGCGGTCAAAGTATTCCCACACCATGGTGTCATTCCTCTCTACCTTCATCCCCAGCGCCGCCAGCGATCGACCAGCCAACTGGACACCGTTTCGAGCACCTCGCTGTTGAATTTGAGCTCGGTGTGGTTGAACCAGCGGGGGAGGTAGCGTATGAAGCCGTGCTCGTGTTGCACGTCCGGCCGCAGCTCGGCAGTTACGTACCGCAGCTCCGCGCCCGGCAACCCGGCCTTCAACCCGGCCGCACCGTCGAGAAGCGACGGAATGTCGCGCTCCGCGTACAGCAGCAGGCATGGGCGATCGTGCCCAGGTGCCGGGCCAAGCGCCGCGAGCAACTCCACGACATAGCCCGAGTAAGGCTCGCGCACCGCCGGGCTGGGGAAGTTCTCGAACATCCACTTCCCCTGCGGCGAGATCGCCACCGTCACCGCCGGTGAGATCGCCACCATGCAGTCGGCCGATGACATTAGGGCCAGCCGTCCCCCCAGGCTGATGCCCACGGCGGCGACGCGCCCGAAGCGACGGAGATAGCCCACGGCTGCTTCCACCTCGTCGCGCATCACGGTGCCGATGGCGGCCCTGTTCTCGCCGTGTCCGCACGGGTCGATCGCAAGCGCGGCCAGTCCCTTTTCGGCGATGACTGCCGCCAGGGCGAGCATGTGCTCCTTCGTCGAGCCGTAACCGGGACACACGACGGCCCCGCCGCGCGGCGAATCCGTCGAGAAAAGAAAGCTCGGGATGGCGTGGCCATCAGGGGCAAACAGATCGGTGACTCGCTGGAAATTCATCATTCCTCGTGTCATCCGGATTTGGCTCCTTGTTCCAACTTGGCCTCCAAGGCCGCCAGGCGCTCCTTCAGTTCCTTCTGCGCGAGCCAGCGCGCGGTCACATCTTGCATGATGGCCGCCACCCCAAGCAGTTCTCCCGCCTCTGCCCGCAGGATCACAACGCTGAACTCAATCGAGATGCGCCGGCCATCTTTCGTCGTCGCTGGAACCGCGAGCAACTCCTTGCCGTACTTGGTGACACCCGTGGCCATCACCCGATCGTAGCCCTCCCAGTGCCGACTCCGCTGGCGCTCGGGGACAATCAGATCCAGGGTCTGCCCCAAGGCCTCCTCGGCAGAATAGCCAAAGATTGCCTCGGCCCCGGAATTCCACAGACGAATGATGCCATCACGACCCGCAAAGATGATGGCGACCTGCGAGTCCTCCACGATGCGTTGGCACAGCCACTCGTGAGGTTGGGTCGATGCCATGCCACCCTCCTTTGGGAAAGATCGGGAGCCCTGGATTAGTCGGCCCCGGAGGAGCTCACTTTGGGGCGTCCTTCTGCCTCAGGACTCGACGCAGGAGCTTCCCCGTGGGCGTGCGCGGCAATTCGCTCACGAGCACCACCTCGCGCGGCAACTTGTACGTCGCGATCTTGTGTTTACAGTACTCGATCAACTCGTCGGACGTGACGCTCTGCCCGGGCTTCAGCACGACGAAGGCCTTGGCGATCTGACCGCGTACCTCATCCGGCACGCCGATGACCCCCGCGTCAGCCACGGCCGGGTGGCTGGCCAGGGTGGTTTCGATCTCCTCCGGCCCGATGCGGTATGCCGAGCTCTTGATGACGTCATCCTCGCGGGAGACAAACCAGAAATAGAACTCCTCGTCGGCAGACACGTAGTCGCCGGCACGGTTCCAGCCGTCGGGGGTCACGGCCAGACCCTGCTTGTCGGGATCGCGCCAGTAGAGCGTACCCGTCGGTCCCCTGACCAGGAAACGGCCGATCTCGCCCGGCCCGGCGAACTTGCCTTCCTCGTTCACGACCTTGGCCTCGTAGCCCGGCACGACGGTGCCGAACGAGCCCGGCTTGGCCCGATCCTTGACCACGTTGGAAGCGAAGACGTACATCATCTCGGTCGTGCCGAAGCCCTCGAAGATGTCGAGGCCGAACTTGGCTTTCCAGGCGTGGTACGTCGCCGCGGTCAGGCTCTCGCCGCCGCCGGTGCAGACGCGCAGGCTGCTCAGGTCGTATGTCTTCTCGGCGCCGGGCACCTGCAACAACTTCCGGTAGGCGGTCGGCGCCAGCGTGAGCACGGTGATGCGATGTTTCTGGATGGTCTCGAACATCTTCTCCGGCTCGAACTTGGCAATGAGCGAGGCGGTCGCGCCGAAGCGCAAGGGAATGGTGGCGAAGGTCGAATAGCCGGCACCGAAAGCCAGCGGCGCCGAGCCTCTTGGCCCGACCGGTCGTGCCGGAGGTGTAGAGCAGCACGGCCAGATCTTCGCGCGCGCGGCGCACGGGGTCGAGCGTCGGCCCGCCGGATTGCAGCAACTCGCCGTAGAGCCGGTAACCTTTGGCCTTGAGAGCCGCGGCGTCACCGCCGATCACGATGATGTGCCGAACCGTCTTCATATTCTCGCGCGCGGCTTCGATCTCGCCCAGGAATCCGGCGTGAGCGATGATGGCCACGGCCTCGGCATCGTTGGCAACATGGGCAATGTCGGCACGCGAGAACAAGGGGGAAATGGGCGTGAACACGGCGCCCAGCTTGAGCACTGCGAAGTTCGCAACCAGCGCGGGGGGTATGGTTGGGGTCAGCGAAAGAACTCGCTCGCCTTCGCCGATGCCCAGCTGCCGCAGCGCGTTTCCGAGCTTGTTGGCTTGGGTCAAAAGCTGGGCATAGGTGATGCGCTGCTCTTCAAAGAGATAAGCGACGCGATCACCGCGACCGGCTGCGACGGCCTTATCGAGCAGCTCCTCCGTGGGATTGAGGCGGTCCGGGTACTTGGCGAATTCGGGGAGCGTGTAGATGCGCGTGGGCCACATTGTGCGCGGGGGCAGGTAGTCAGCCATATGATGGGCCTCCTTTTAGCGCCCGGCCTCGGCCAAAAGGTCTTCCAACCCCTGCTCGACCCGAACCGTTCCGCGGGTTTGGTCGGTGCGTGGAAAGACCAGCGTGGGATACCGCTCACCCTCGAAAACGAGCAACGCCGGGACGGTCGTGCCAAAGTCGTCGACGAGCGCTCCCTTGGCGCCAAACACCGGGCGCACGGTGGCGTCCGGGCCACTGACCGATTTGTGGTAAATCGGGAAACGGTCCTTGACCCCGGCCACGTCTACCGCCTTCGCCTCGATGCCCTTGGCATTCAAGCTTTTCACGAGCTCGAGCGCGCGCGGGATATCGCAGGGAAAGGTCTCGCCAGGCTTTTGGGCGCTGCTGTAATAAAATTCCACCCGCTTTGGAGCTTTCGCCGTGGCGGCCGCAGCCGCGGCCTTGGCGCGTGCCGGGTCGGGCGGGACGTACTGCTTCCCACTTTCCTCGAAGACGTCACATTCCGTCCAGCCCTGCAGCAGCACGGATAGCGTGAAGGGCCACTCGCGCTTCAGGCATTGCCCGAGATAGGCCCTCTGCAGGTTGGGGTCCAGCGCCGGACGTAGATTCTTACAGTGGACGCACAAACAGTCGGGATTATAGTGCGCCATAGGGGCCTCCAGTCTGGGAGTTGCGACTCTACCTGCCCTACCTGATGAACCGCGGTCGGCTGCCGACCAGATCTTCCTTCTTGAGCGGATGCCCACTGACGACTTTGCCGCGCACATTCTTCTCTATCGGAATGGGGCGACAGACGGAAGTGGGGCGCGCGCGCGGCGCCGGACGCGTGAGCCCAGAGCCGGAAATGGGGCTGTAGTCAGGCTTCTCAGCGAAGCCCGGCAAGAGGTCGGGCTTGCCATCGGCCGCCTCCGGCCCAGCCACGCATGTCCCATTCGAGGTCTCTAGCCGCCAGATCTTGCCGCACCCGGCGCACTTGGTTGTGCCTTTGAAATTCCAAAAGGGATACGGATCAAGAAAATTCTTCGTCTTGCAGCTGGAGCATGTGAGCAGCATGGGTTATCTCCTCATCGTCCCTTCAGCTCTCTTTCAGGGTCCCCTCAGATACACTCCTGCTCTTCCAGCCGCTTAAGCTCTTCCGCGCTCAGCCCGCAGATCTTGCCCAGGATGAACTCGTTATCTGCACCCACCGGCCTGAGCGCCCACTTGAGACGCGGCGGGCTCGCGGACGTCTTGTACGCCGGACCTTGGTGCATCAAGTCGCCGAAGGTGGGGTCGTCCAGCCACCGGACGGCTCCGCGCTCCTGCCAGTGCGGATGGTTGGCGACTTCCTTGGCGTTCCAGACCGGCTGGTTGTTGATGTTTGCCTTGTCGAGGGTCGCGGCGACCTGTTCCTTGGTCTTGTCCGCCGCCCACTTTTCCAGCCATGGGTAGATCTCCACCTGACTCTCGGCCTTCACCCGACTGCCGTGCTGGGCGTACTTCTCCGCCATCTTCCCGTCCCCGACCACCTTGCAGAGACGAGCAAAATCGCTGTCCTCGTACGCGCTGATGAGGATGTAGCCCTCCTCCGACTCCTGTGGGTTCTCTGATTGCGGGTAAGACGATTTGCCACACTTGACGATCCCGTGCACACACAACTGGGTATCCCAGTTGCCCCAACGCTCACGGGTGATGCCATGCCGACCGTAGAGGGGAAGCGCGTATTCGAGCTGACGGGTGACTCCGTGCACCTGTGAGTACTCGGTAAACGTCCCCTCGCCAGACACCTTGTCGCGCCAGTAGAGCGCGGCCAGAATTTGCACCGCGCCCATCATCCCTCCCCAGTAATCGGCCAGCCAGATGGTGTGTTTCGCCGGCGCGCCACCCATGAATTCCGGCTTGCCGGTCATGCCGAAGTTACCGCCCTGCGCCTGGCCGAGGATGTCGTAGGAGGCGCGCACGCGACCCGGGCCCCAGCCGCCGAAACCACCCAGCCAGCAATACACCAGCCGGGGATTGACTTCCTTCAGTTGCCGGTAGCCGATGTTCCAGCGGTCGAACGTTCCGGGGCGGTAATTCTCCACCATCACGTCGGCATTGGCCGCCAGCTTCTTCACGATCGCCTGACCCTCGGGGCGATGGAAGTCGACGGAGATGAAGTATTCGTTCGGGTTGGCACCGAGAAATCCGAGACCGGTGCCGCGCTCCGGCACCCAGCGGGAGAGCGGGTACAGGAACGGCTCATTGAAGGGGGTGGTGTGTCGCATGGCCTCGCCGCGCCGGGGGGCTTCGATCTTGATGACCTCGGCACCGAGCTCCGCCAGGTACGAGGCACAGGACGGCCCAAGGATGTACTGCGTGCAGGAGAGCACGCGGTAACCCTTCAGCGCCTCCGGCTTGCCGAAAGCCTTCTTGAAGTCGAAGGTCTCGTGGCAATACTCTTCAAAACTCTGTTGTGCCATCTCATTCCTCCTGGTCAGAGGACCTTCGCTTGCTTCAGGCGCGTGAAGTCGTCGCGGGTAAACCCGAGCAGTCGGCGATAAACATCTTCGTTGTCGTAACCGGTCGGGCGCCCGAGCCACTTGAGCCGACCCGGAGTCTTGTGCTGCAGGAACGGGGTAGTGCCATACAGGATCTTGCCGTAGTGTGGCGACGTGGTTTCGGCCACGTGGCCGCGATACTTGAAGTGCGGGTACTCAGCCACCTCGTTCACGTAGAGGACGCCGCCAGAGGCCACCTGCTGCTTGGAGAGCTTGCGCTCGGCCTCCGCGCGGGGTTGGTCCTTCAACCACTCCCCCAGCATCGTGTAGGTCTTCACCTGCATGTCATGCCCGAGCCGGTCCGCGACCTCGCGCAGGTGCGGATCGCCGAGGATGTCCTCCTCGACCGTGGGTTGCTCGTCGCCTACGGTACGCCAGATCCGGTACCACAGCCGGTCGTGTCCGCCGCCGACCATCATGTACCCGTCCTTGCACGGGTTGACGGCGTAGATATTGATCGCCAGGTCCCAGTTGCCATACCGCGGGCGGATACTTCCGTCCATGGAGTACCAAGCCCAGCTGTAGTCCAGGATCCGGATGACGGCCTCGGCGGCGGTAGCTTCGACAAACTGGCCCTCGCCGGAAACATTGTCGCGGTACAATATCGAGGAGAGAATGCCCACAGCCGCGGCCGTCCCGCCCACGTGGTCGGCCATCCACAAGGCGGAGCGGGTCGGCTGCCCGCCAAATTCCTTTGGATCGCCGGTGCCATGGACGAAGCCACAGGCAGCCTGGGCCGTGGGGTCGAGCATCCCGGGCTTGTCTTTCAGGGGGCCCCACTGACCGCGCTGGCCCACCCAGCAATAGATCAGCCGCGGGTTGATCTCCTTCAGTTGGCGATAGCCAATGCCCCAGCTGTCCCATTGGCCGGGCGGGGCGTTCTCGATGACCACGTCGGCGTGAACGACCAAATTCTTGAGGATTTCGCGGCCTTCCGCTGTCTCCAGGTTGAGCGTGATCGAGAGCTTGTTGCGCATCTCGTGAAGGAACTGTCCGCCGACTTCCTCGCCGGTCTCCTGGTCGCGGAACATGTAGTCCCGCCTGCCGAACGGCGTGTTCTGGCGCAGGGGGTCTCCACCTGGCGGCTCCACCTGGATGACCTCGGCGCCGAGCTCGGCCAGCATCGACGAGCACCAGTGCCCGATCATCATGCGCGTCGAGCAATCGAGCACGCGTAGGCGAGACAGCGCCTCTGGCTTCTCGAAGTTGTGCTCCTGGCGACAGATGGACTCGAGGAAGAGCGGATACTCCTTGGCCTTGTCGGCCAGCCCGGCGTAAACCTCATCCGGCTTGAGAATAGGAATTGCCGGCCAAGGGAAGGCTTTGGTCGTGGACATCTCACTGCCTCCTGTGGACGTCAGACGCTATTTTTGGGCGTCTCGGCAAGTCCCGGCAGACGCCGTAGGCAGATTTGTGCCCACCTCCAGGATTTGTCAAGACCTTTTCTTAAAGAAATTTCAGGCGCCTAGGATCCACTCCGGGCGCGTTAGAGCGAGGCCCTCCAGCGAAGCTTGAGCTGGCGCGCGGCACGGGTCTCGTCGAGGCGGCGGACCCCCGTCTCGTGGGGGGCGTTCTTCACCAAATCGGGGCTCGTCCTGGCCTCGCCGGCGATTGTGATCATCGCATCGGCGAACTCGTCGAGCGTCTCCGGCGTCTCGGTCTCGGTGGGCTCGATCATCAGCGCTCCCGGAACGATGAGCGGGAAGTAAACCGTCGGCGGGTGGAAACCGTAGTCGATGAGGCGCTTGGCCACGTCGAGCGTGGTGACACCCGTCTCCTTCTTGAGCTTCTTGTCGGAGACGACGACCTCGTGCATGCAGGGACGGTCATAGGCAGGGGCGAAGACGTCGCGCAGCCGCGCCCGCAGATAGTTGGCGTTCAGGACCGCCATCTCCGTGGCCTGGGTGAGCCCCTCGGCGCCCATCTCGCGGATGTACGTGTAGGCGCGCACGAACATCCCCCAGTTGCCGTAGAACGAGCGAAGCCGACCCACCGACTTGGGTCGTTTCCCGTCGAGTCGATAGCGATCGCCGTCCTTTTCCACGACGGGCACCGGCAGGTAAGGCTCGAGCGCCGATGCCACCGCGACCGGGCCTGCGCCCGGCCCGCCCCCGCCGTGGGGGGTGGTGAACGTCTTATGCAGGTTGATATGCATGACATCCACCCCGGCGTCGCCGGGGCGGAACTTGCCGAGGAGCGCGTTCAGGTTGGCGCCGTCCATGTAGAGGTAGCCGCCGGCGGCATGGATGACCTCCGCGATGGCCGCGATGTTTTCCTCGAACAGCCCCAGCGTCGACGGGTTCGTGACCATGATCGCCGCGGTGTCGCCGTCGGCCGCCTTGCGCACGGTGTCCACGTCGAGCACGCCCCTTCCGCCGGTGGGGAGCGTCACGGCCTCGAACCCGTTCAGCGTGCAGGAGGCGGGATTGGTGCCGTGGGCGCTGTCGGGGATGAGGACCTTCTTGGGCCTGCGGCCGCGGTCGGCGTGCGCGGCGCGAATGAGCATCAGCCCGCATAGCTCGCCGTGGGCTCCGGCCGCGGGCTGGAGCGTGGCCCGCGCCATGCCGACGATTTCGCACAACGCCCGCTCGAGGGCGTACATGAGGGCCAGCGCCCCCTGCAGCGTCCCCTCCGGCTGGTAGGGATGAAGCGCGGCGAATCCGGGGATCCGCGCCGCCTGCTCGTTGATCTTGGGGTTGTACTTCATCGTGCACGACCCGAGCGGATACAGCCCGATGTCGATGGCGTAGTTCCAGCGGGAGAGGCGCGTGTAGTGACGCGTCACCTCGACCTCGGAGACCTCAGGGAGATGGGCCGGTACGGCGCGCGCGAGCTCCTTTCCCCAGTCCGCGGCGGGGTCGCGGTCGGGCACGTCCTGGCGCGGCAGCGAGGCTCCGGTGCGCCCGGGCGAGCCCTGCTCGAAGATGAGCGGCGTCGTGTGGAGGAGATGTCTCGGGTTCATGACCGCACCTCATCGAGCACCGCGACGAGCTTGTCGAGGTCTTCTTTCCTGTGCAGCTCGGACACGCCGACGAGGAGCAGGTCGGCCTCGGCGGCGTCGAAGCGCCCGAGCGGAACTCCGGGGAGCACGCCGCGCCCGACGGCGCGGTCGACGATCCGCGCCGCGTCGTCGGGGGTGCGGAGGCAGATCTCGCTCCACACGGGAGCGCCCGGGTAGGCGAGCGCGTAGCCCGCCTTGGCCAGGCGCGCCACCTGGTCCCGGAGGTACATCGTCTTGCCGTAGACGAGGCGCGCCAGCTCGCGCAGTCCTTTCGTACCGAGGAGCGACAGGTGGATGGTGAACGCCAGCGAAACCAGGCCGGTGTTGGTGCAGATGTTGGACGTCGCCTTCTCGCGGCGGATGTGCTGCTCGCGGGTGGAGAGTGTCAGCACGAATCCGCGGCGCCCGTCTTTGTCCACGGTCTCGCCGCAAAGGCGCCCGGGCATCTGCCGGACGTTCGCCGCCCGGGCCGCGAACAGGCCGAGTCCCGGCCCGCCCAGCGATGCGCCGAGCGCGAGACCGATCCCTTCAGCGACGGCGATGTCCGCTCCGGCCTCGCCCGGCGAGCGCCCGACCGCGTAGAACACCGGGTCGGTCGTCACCGCCACGCACATCGCGCCGTGCCGGTGGGCAAGGTCGACGAACGGCTTCGGGTCCATCACCACCCCGTAGAAGTTGGGGTTCTGGACCACCAGGCAGGCCACGTCCGGGCCCATCATCTCTTCCAGGTCCTCGGTTGCCGCCGCGCCGGTCCTCTTGTCGCGCGGCACGACCTCGACCCGTCCGGGAAGCGCAGACAGCACCGTCTTGCAGACGTCGAGATACTCGGGGTGGCCGCCGCCGAGGAACAGCGTCCGATCCCGTCCGGTCACCCGCCGCGCCATCAGCACCCCCTCGGCGCAGGCGGTGGCCCCGTCGTACATGCTGGCGTTGGCGACCTCGAGGCCGGTCAGCTCGGCGACCATCGTCTGGAACTCGAACATCGCC
>WNGL01007908.1_pt1 | contig 12463 bp, 9 predicted proteins | sample 5400591 | NCBI WGS metagenome assembly WNGL01 (sample SAMN13153377, study PRJNA577476) | soil metagenome | isolation source: 80 cm soil or saprolite under Garry oak tree replicate 1 | place: USA:California | collected 2016-06-15
GAACTTGACCGGGACCTTTCTATGCGCACAAGCCGTGGGCAAGGTCATGATCAAGCAAGGTCGCGGAAAGGTCATCAACATTGCCTCGGTAGCTGGATTGGGTGGCGCTCCGCCCGCACTCCCAGCCATTGCATACCACGCGAGCAAGGGCGGGGTGATCAGCTTCACCAAGGATCTCGCGTGCAAATGGGCAACGCACAACATCCAGGTGAATGCCATCGCTCCCGGCTGGTTTCCTACCCACATGTCGAGCCGGGTGCTGGAGCACAACCGTGAACTTTTCCTCTCCCAGATTCCTCTCGACCGTTTTGGCAATGAACATGACCTGAAAGGAGCCGCTGTCTTCCTCGCTTCCGACGCCTCCGATTACGTCACCGGCCACGTTTTGGTGGTGGATGGAGGCCAGTCCGCCTGGTAGCACTCGGCGATGTCATGAATATCCCTCTCACTCCGGTGCGCTTTCTGCGTTATGCCGAGCAGCAGTTCCCGGGCAAGACCGCCGTTGTTTGTGGAGACCAGAGGTTCACTTACGCGCAATTTGCCGAACGGGCGCGCGGGCTGGCTGGTGTTCTACTTGAAGCAGGAGTACAATCCGGCGACCGGGTCGCGTTTCTCAGCCTCAACTGCCATCGACTCCTCGAGGCGTATTACGGTGCTTTAGAGGCCGGTGCGGTTTTGCTTCCACTGAATTTCCGGCTTGCTCCCCATGAACTGGCCTACATTCTGAACGATTCCGGAGCAAAGGTACTTTTTCTTGAGAAAGAGTTCCTGGAAGTCGTGAATTCCTTTCGGGAAAGCGCTCCCAACATCCAGACTTTCATCTTGCTCGATGCGCCACCCCAGGCGTGCTGGCTTTCGCCGAAGAATTATGAAGACAGCTTGGCGAGCGCCGCGCCCCACCGCGCCGACGTTATGGAATTCGACGAAGATTCCCTGGCCGAGCTCTTCTATACCAGCGGCACCAGCGCCAATCCCAAGGGAGTAATGCTGACCCACCGGAATATTTATCTCCATGCCCTGTCGGTGTCTCTCCGATTTAACACGAACACCGATACCGTGGAGTTGCACACCATTCCGTTATTTCACGCCAATGGTTGGGGCGGAGCCCATTCCGTCACCTTTGCGGGAGGCCGTCACGTCATGATTTCGCGCTTCGTTCCCGCCGTGGTCTTTCGTCTGATCGAGCGGGAGAGAGTGCACTCCTTGAGCCTTGTGCCCATCATGGCGCTTGCCTTGGTCAACTCTCCGGAGAGGCCAAAATATGACCTGAGCAGCCTGCAATGGATATCCATTGGCGGGGCTGCGTCCTCTCCAACCCTGGTGCGTGAGGTCGAGGAAAAACTCGGCTGCACCTGCTTCTCGGGCTACGGCCTGACGGAAACTGCCCCGGTGCTGTCCACTTCCCAGATCAAGCCAGGATTCGAGCGGGAGGGGGAACAGCGCTTTGTGGCGCAGGCCATGACTGGATGCGCCATCCCCGGGGTTGAGCTTCGTGTCGTGGATTTCGAAGACAAGGACGTACCTCGCGATGCCAAGACCATGGGTGAGATCATCGCTCGCAGTGACGGTGTCATGGCGGGCTACTGGCGGCAGCCCGAGGCCAGCGCCGAAGCCCTGCGCGGTGGATGGTTTCATACCGGAGACATGGCTACCATTAACGAGGACGGCTACATCCTTATTGTTGATCGCCGGAAAGACATCATCGTCAGTGGTGGCGAAAACATTTCCTCGCTCGAGGTGGAGAAAGCTCTCGCGGCACATCCCAACATCTACGAGGCTGCCGTCATCCCCGTCCCAGACGAAAAATGGGGTGAGGTCCCCAAAGGGTTGGTGGTCGTGAAACCGGGATCCCAGCTGAGCGAATCGGAATTGATCGAGTTCTGCCGCACTCGTCTGGCCCATTTCAAGTGCCCACGTTCCATCGAGTTCGTGGAGGCTCTGCCAAAGACCGCAACCGGAAAAATCCTGAAGAAAAATCTGCGCAAGAAGTACTGGGCTGCGCAAACCAATGTTTCGCCCGAATTTGCACCGCGCAAGTGAACCTTTGAATGGAGCATCCGGGTTCATCCGCGGTCAGTTCTAGAACTGCATATTTCAGACCGGAGTGCCCTTGCGATGAGCGATCTAGTTCAACTCACAAAAGATCAAGACGTCGCAATCATCACCATCAACAATCCCCCGGTGAACGCCCTCGGCCCTGGCGTGCCCGAAGGTATTTCCCAAGCAGTCAAGGAAGTCACCCAAGACGAGAGTGTCAAAGCCGCGGTACTCATGGGTGCTGGGCGCACGTTCGTCGCCGGAGCGGACATCAAAGAGTTCGGCAAGATAACTTCGGGGAAGACAGCTCGCGGAGCCGGCCTCCTGCCCCTGCTACGGCAGATCGAAGATTGTCCTAAGCCGGTGGTGATGGCCATTCATGGTACAGCGTTCGGCGGGGGCCTGGAGCTGGCCATGTCTGGCCACCATCGGGTGGGGGCTCCGGGCGCCCAAGTCGGTCAGCCCGAAGTGAAGCTCGGCATCATTCCGGGCGCCGGCGGGACGCAACGTCTGCCTCGGTTAGCGGGCGTGGCTAAGGCTGTCGAGATGTGCGCCCAGGGCAATCCAATTCCAGCACGGGAAGCATTGGACTACGGCATCCTCGATCGGCTGATCGAAGGCGATCTGCTGACCGGTGCGATCGCTTTCGCGCGCGCGGTTCTGGGAAAGCCAGCGCCCAAAACTCGCGAGAGCAACCAGAAGCTCGGCACGCCGGAACAGAATGCGCCCATCTTCGCTGCCGCACGTGAGCTCGCGCGCCAGAAGCAGCGTGGCATGATCGCCCCATTGGCCGCCATCGACGCGGTGGAAGCTGCCACCCAGCTGCCCTTCGATGAAGGTTGTGAGGTCGAGAGAAAACTGTTCAACGACTGTCTCTTCTCGGACCAGTCCAAGGCGTTCATTCACGTCTTCTTTGGTGAGCGCGAAGTGGCCAAGATCCCCGATATACCAAAGGAAACTCCGATTATCCCGGTGAACTCAGTAGCGGTTGTGGGCGCGGGAACGATGGGCGGCGGAATCGCCATGGTCTTCGCCAACGCCGGCATCCGCGTCTTGCTCAAGGACGCAGACCCGCCAGCGCTGGATCGTGGGATGGAGGTCATTCGGAAGAATTACTCGAGTTCAGTCAGGCGCGGCCGGTTCACGCAACAATTTGTGGATGAGCGTCTGCAACTGATTAAGCCTGTGCTTGGCTACGACGATTTTGACAAAGTGGACATGGCGGTCGAAGCTGTGTTCGAGGGCATGCAGCTTAAGAAAGAAGTATTCGGGCAATTGGATCGCGGGTGTCGACCTGGCGCGATCCTGGCGAGTAATACGTCAACCCTGAGCATCGACGAAATAGCCTCAGCCACAGCGCGGCCTGAAGCTGTAATCGGTACACATTTCTTCAGCCCGGCGAACGTGATGCGCCTGCTCGAAATTGTGCGTGGCAAGGCCAGCAGCAAAGCGGTCATCGCAACCTGCATGCAACTTTCCAAGAAGCTCGGCAAGGTCGGCGTTCTGGTGGGCAACTGCCGCGGGTTTGTAGGAAACCGCATGTTCGGCCCCTACCGTCGCGAAGCACAGTTCCTGGTGGAAGAGGGCGCAAGCATTGAAGCGGTTGACCAGGCGCTTTACGACTTCGGCATGGCGATGGGTCCGCTGGCTACCGGCGATCTTGCCGGCCTAGACGTAGGGTGGCGCATCCGCAAAGAATTTCGGCATCTGGAAAAACCAGGAACCCGGCAGCCGTTTGCCGAAGACCGTCTGTGCGAAATGGGACGCTATGGTCAGAAAACCGGTGCCGGCTGGTACAAGTACGACGAGAACCGTCGCGCGATTCTCGATCCCGAAGTCGCCGACTCGCTTCGCAAATGGTCTGCCGAAGCCGGCATCCCACAGCGCAAGATCTCGCCGGAAGAAATCGTCGATCGCTGCATCCTGGCCTTTGTGAATGAGGGCGCACGCATCCTCGAGGAGGGTATCGCCGTGCGCGCTGTCGACATCGACATCATTTACCTGAATGGGTACGGATTTCCGGCCTATCGCGGAGGACCGATGTGGTACGCCGACACTGTGGGGCTGAATAAGGTCCGCGACCGCATTTCGGAATTCCACCGACGGCAGGGCGAACTCTGGGAGCCAGCTCCTCTGCTCAAGCGACTAGCTCAAGAGGGCAAGACCTTCGCCGAATACCATCAGAGCCAGGACTTGACGGCCGCGTGAAAGTGAGTGCCATCTACACACATCGAGAAACCGTTGGGTGACGCATGGGGCGCCTTCTTCTGATTCGGCATGCACAAGCGTCCTTCCTCGATCAGAATTACGACAAACTTTCCGCGATCGGAGAAGCGCAGGCTCTTCGATTGGGGCAGTACTGGGTGCGACAGAAGATGGTGTTTCACCAGGTCTGCACGGGACCACGTGTCCGGCAAAAGGACACCGCGAGGATCGTGGCCGCCGTCTATCGCGATGGCGGCCTCCCTTTCCCCGAACCGGTCGTAATGCAGGAGTTCGACGAATACCACGGTGACGGTGTGCTGGAGCATGGTCTCCCCCGGCTGCTCGGAAGCAACAGCGAGGTTCGCAAACTGCATCAAGCGTTTGAGAACTCGAGCAGTGCAGACCTGCGACTGGCGAATTTCGAGAAAATGTTCGAGATGCTGATCACCAAGTGGCTCGACGGAGAGATCGTTCTCCCCATGGTGGAGTCGTGGGCGGAATTCTGTACCCGAGTCGACCGCGGTCTATCGCAATGTATGTCCGCGAAGGGTCGGGGTCAACAACTGGCGATTTTCTGTTCGGGTGGTCCTATAGGGGTCGCCATGCGGCGCGCTTTCCACCTCTCATCGCAAGACACGCTCGGAGCAGCCTGGATGGTGCGGAACTGTTCTCACAGCGAGTTCCTGTTCTCCAATGATCGCTTTACTCTGAGTACGTTTAATGCCTTTCCACATCTGGACGACATCTCGTTGTTGACTTATAGATAGCATTCGTGCGCACACGCAAGTGAGGCACGCAGTTCTGGGAGCTTCACGAGTCTGACATGGCCGACCTTCGCGACCATCCAACCTCCGTACGAGCCGGGGAAGAACTCGATCTGTCCCGGCTCGAACCGTTCTTGCGTAGCCATTTTCCTGACGCCACCGGCACTCTTAGCGTCGCACAATTCCCCAGCGGCCATTCCAACCTGACTTATCTGGTGTGTCTGGGCGACTGCCAGATGGTGCTGCGCCGTCCTCCGTTCGGCAGTAAGGTCAAAACCGCGCATGATATGAGTCGGGAGTACCGCGTACTCTCGAAACTGCACCTGGTTTACCCGCAAGCTCCGACGGCGTTTCTTTACTGTGAAGACACGACGGTGCTCGGTCCTCCCTTCTACCTGATGGAACGGATACAAGGAATCATCCTGCGCAGAGATCCTCCTGAAGGGCTGGGAACTAACGCCGAGACGGCCCGCCAGTTGAGCGAAGCGTTTGTCGACAATCTCGCCCGGCTCCATGGCCTGGACTACACGGCCATCGGATTGGCAGATCTGGGGAAACCCCAAGGCTACTTGGATCGTCAAGTGAAGGGCTGGATCGACCGCTACCGCGGTTCCCGGACTCACGACTTGCCGGAAGTTGAGAGCATCTCTGTCTGGCTGAATGAACGCAGACCGCGCGAGACTTCCTACGCGTTGATTCACAATGATTACAAGTATGACAATGTCGTGCTTGATCCAATCGATATCACCAGGATTGTGGGCGTGCTCGATTGGGAGATGTGCACCATCGGTGATCCACTCACCGATCTCGGCACGGCCTTGGCGTACTGGGTCGACCCACAAGACCCCGAAGAACTGAAGCAAATCCGCTGGGGCCCTACAATATTGGCTGGCACTATGACGCGGTCAGAACTTGTCTGCCGCTACGCTCAAACCACTGGGCGTGACGTCAGCAACATGATTTTCTATCGCGTTCTCGCTCTCTTCAAGGTGGCGGTCATTATCCAGCAGATCTATTACCGCTATCATCAGGGCCTGACCAAAGACACTCGCTTTGCCTCTATGCCGGAAGTAATCAAGGTTGTCTTGCGTGCGGCCTTGCGCTCAGCCGAGCACAGTTCGCTTTGATCGAAGTATGGATCGGAATGCACAAGGACCACCCGACTAAGAGTAATAGCGGATTACCCACTCCGCTACGCAGCAAGGCTTATCTGAATTCTCACCCTCGATGACTACCGAAAACGTGGCTTCCACACCGTCGGCAATGTCCTTGAGCGCCTGCAGTGTGAAACGGGCTCGAATCCTGGAGCCTGCGGGAACCGGAGACGAAAAGCGGACTCGATTCAGGCCGTAGTTGACGCTCATCCTCACGCCACTGCCGATCTGAATTGCTTGCTGCAGGAAGTGACTTAAGAGGGAAAGCGTCAAGAAACCGTGCGCAATCGTGGTGCCGTACGGTGAATCCCGCTGCGCCCGTTCGCGATCGACATGAATCCACTGCCGGTCCTCCGTGGTTTCGGCAAACTGCTGAATTCGGTCCTGCGTGACCGAAAACCATTCCGTTGTTGCGATTTCGCGGCCCACGGAGCGTCTCAGGGAATGCGGGTTTTCCACGACCAGTGGCGGCACGGAATTCTCCTTGAGGCCAGGCGGATCAGTGTGGTGGAGATTGCGCATGAGGCTTCCTCCGCTTTTCCAGTTCCAGCTTGGCAACCGCTTCTGTGTGCACTTCATCCGGGCCATCGGCCAGTCGCAGGGTGCGAACGTTGGCCCACGCGCTGGCGAGAAAGGTATCTTGCGAAACGCCGGCGCCCCCGTGCGCTTGAATACTCCTGTCCAGAACGCGTAACGCCACATTGGGCGCAACAACTTTGATCATGGCGATCTCAGCCCGCGCTGCTTTGTTGCCGGCCGTGTCCATCATATAGGCAGCCTTCAAAGTCAAAAGACGAGCCTGCTCGATCTCCATGCGTGAGGTAGCAATGTGGGCGCGCAGGGTTCCCTGTTCGGCCAGCGGTTTGCCGAAAGCCACGCGCGATTGCACACGTTCGCACATGATTTCGAGGGCGTGCTCGGCCACCCCGATACACCGCATGCAGTGATGAATGCGGCCAGGTCCCAGTCGTCCCTGCGCGATCTCAAAACCCCGCCCTTCGCCCAGCAACATATTCGAGACCGGCACCCGGACATTCTTAAGGACGACTTCGCCATGGCCATGGGGCGCATGATCGTACCCAAATACCGTCAGCAGCCGTTCGATCTTCACTCCCGGGGCCGACATCGGCACCAAGACCATCGACTGCTGTTGATAACGCTGAGCCGAAGGATCCGTCTTGCCCATGAAGATCGCGACCTTGCAGCGCGGATCGCCCGCTCCCGAAGCCCACCACTTACGGCCATTAAGGACATACTCGTCGCCGTCCCGAACGATGCTTGCCTCAATGTTGGTCGCGTCCGACGAAGCTACCGCAGGTTCGGTCATAGCAAAGCACGAGCGGATCTCTCCGGCGAGCAGCGGCTTCAACCAACGCTCCTTCTGCTCCGGTGTGCCATAGCGCGCGAGCACCTCCATGTTCCCAGTGTCGGGCGCCGAGCAGTTGAATACTTCGGGAGCCATCATGCTGCGGCCCATAATCTCGCATAAGGGCGCGTATTCGAGATTGGTGAGTCCAGCGCCGTGCTGGTCATCGGGCAGGAACAGGTTCCAGAGACCCGCCGCGCGAGCTTTCGGCTTGAGTTCTTCCATCACAGCCGTCGGCGACCATCGGTTGTGCTCAATCTCATCCTGGAAGCGCTGTTCGTTTGGATAGATGTATTCGTCCATGAAGGCTCTCAAACGGCGTTGCAGGTCTTCGACGTTCTTGCTGAATGCGAAATCCATGTGCGTTGACTACGTTTCCGCTCACCTTCAATGCGCGTTCCACGCTTGGTGTCCACGGGTTGAACGGGACCGGGTGCTCAACTCAATGGTCGCCACCCGACTGACTCCGTTCCAGGCGCTCGCGGGCGTAGAAGACGCACGCGATTATATAAAAATCAGATCGCGGGAGTCTCGATCACGTGATAGCAACTCTTCCGAGCTGCCTTCGGATTTTTCTTGCTTGAGCTGGACATCCTCGCTCAGTGATCGAGGTGCGGAATTTATTGTTGGAGATAGATTGCATTGCTGCAAGGCAGCTCTACGCTGAGTGTCGCAGCCCTCAGTTTCGGGCGGAAAGCCAGTGCATAGTCGCGAAGCGTGGCTCACGGACCGCGGACCTAGAATCGCAGAGCCGTGAGAACGAAGCCGCCCGCGTTTGCGGCGGACTCGGGCCCTATGCACATTCAATGGAGTGGAGGGCGGCGTGGAGGTGCAGCAGAGCGGTGCGCGCTGGCTCATTTTTCCTCACCATCGTTGCTGGATTGGAGTGGCGGCTTATGCCGTGGCCCCGAAGGATCGGTCGAGTAGCTATCTTAAGGACATCCTCCACGGGCATCTGCTCGAAATGTAGTTTCGTCTTGAGCATCACTTGCTCCTGGATGAGACCCTAGCAGTCTTCGAAGTTTACGGGTCATTTCTGTAAGGAATGATTTTGCAAGTCTCGTAGGTTACTTTAGCGTTGCCAATTGCTAACATCAGCAATCCTTACGCGGACTTATTGCGGGGTGCCGCGCATCGATCAGGTTCGCACCGGTGGGCGTGCCCGACTGTATTGGAGGAATACAAACGCAGGATGGATTGGCTGGCGGAAGCGGGATAACTGCTTGGTATAGTGACCGTCCTTTACTTTGGTGAGCTGGTCTCAACCCAACGCATAATAGATTCGGGAGTCGTTGCGGTGCTACGGTACGCAATTGAAGTTCGCAAGGAGGCGAAATTATCCAGCGACGCAACGCTGATGGAACTGGCGAACCTTTAGACAGGAAATGCAGTTTTGATTTGCAGTGCAGCGGCCCTCCCCCGATGAAACATCTGAACATCCGCTGGAATCCTGAGTTGCAGGAATGGTTTTGTCTTAGGTGCGGCCGAAGCTCCGACCATGCCACCCCGCACGACGCCCAGGTCGAAATGGAGCAGTTCGAGTGTGACCTTCAGACCACGGAACCAAAGCAAGACAACCTGCCCGGGCGGCGGGTCAAATAGTGCACGCCTTTAGTGCTTTGTGTCCCTATGAGACATCGCGTCCCACGGGATATCTGACAACCTACTGTTCTTCCTTCTTTTCCGGTTCTTTAGGAAGCGGCTTCTCAATGGGTTTACGCGGCAGCATTTGGTCGCGCGTGGCAGCGTCGTAGACGAAGCTGGCCACGATCACGGCGATCTGCTTCAGGTCGTCGGGCTGGAGCCGGTCGTAGAGATCCATGTTGGAATGGTGGGTGCGGGTTTCGTATTCAATCGGATCCTGAATGAACTGGAAGCCGGGAATGCCGACGGCGTCGAAGGAAAGGTGATCGGTGCCGCCGGTATTGCGCATGGTAAGTGTGGTCATGCCGAGATCTTTGAAAGGGCGCATCCAGGCTTCAAAAATAGGCGCCACCGCCGCGTTCTCCTGTAGATAAATGCCGCGAATCTTTCCCGTCCCGTTGTCGACGTTGAAATAGGCCGAGACCTTCGCTTGCTCGGGCTTAACCGAGACCGGACCAGCTTCGCGCCGCAGCAACGTAGGCATGCCTTTCATCAAAGGATCGTCCATGGGCGGACGTGAACCGAAATGCTGCTGAACATATCCTTGCGATCCCAGCAGTCCTTGTTCTTCGCCGCTCCACAGACCGATGCGGATGGTGCGGCGCGGCTTGATGTCGAGCGCTTTCAGAATGCGCACTGCTTCCATCATGACGATGGTGCCAGCGCCATTGTCAGTGGCGCCGGTGCCGGCGTGCCATGAGTCGAGGTGAGCGCCCAGCATGACGACTTCGTCTTTCTTGTCGGCGCCGGGGATTTCGGCGATGGTGTCGTACTGCATGGCATCGTCATCATAGAAAGTATTGGCGACATTCGCTTCGAGCGTCACATCTTTTTTCTGCTGCAGCAGCCGGGCGATGCGAGTCCACGGTTCTGACGCTATGGTGATCTTGGGAACGGTCGCAGTTTCTCCCTGCTTGTAAGACCCGCCCGACTGGACAAAAACCGTGCCACCGCCGGCGGTCCCGCGGCTGTGGTCGATTACGGCCAGAACCTTTTCGTCGGCGAAAAACTGGTTGAGTTCCTTGATGAACTGCTGGCGCTTGAGGAACTCGGCAAGGCGAAAAGGGGGATGCTCGCTCGGGATTTGATACTCGCCAATCCTCGCGAGGTCATCATCGCTCAGGCGTTTGAAGGGAGCCTCGGTAATCGGTTTCACTTCGGCGTCGGGGCCAAAGATCAGGATCATTCCAGCCAGCTTTCCCTTGTACTTGTCGAAGTCCTTTTTGTCTTCAATGGCGACGCGCATGCACCTGCCCTGGATCGGGCCATTAGTGCCGGGCGTCCACGCCTCCGCGTAGGCAATGAGCGGGGCGAGATCGGGCGAGGTCATGCGCACATTAACGTATTGATTTGCCCAGCCTCGGCCGAACGGGCCCCAGGATTCGAGATGCGCATTGCTCAGACCCATGGCGGTGAGCTGGTCGCGGGTCCACTCATTGGCGCGCTTCATATTAGGTGAACCGGTGAGTCGCTCGCCGATCAGGTCCATGAGGCCCGTGGCGAAGTCCATGACCTTGGAGTCGCGAAAGCCCTCGTAGCGGATGCGAGAGATGGTTTCGAGGTCGGGTTTTTCCTGGGACCAGGCAGGAATGACGCAGAGGACCGCCAGCAGCGCGATCAGCACTTGGGCGACTGAGTTCTTTTTTGTAATGAACATTTTTGTAGTGAACCTTGCGGAACCCGGTATGTAAGAACAGTGAAAACGAAGGATTATACACCGCACTAATTTGTTTTTGCTGTACCGGCTGGTGGCTTGCACTCGGTGTTTTCTCCGGGACCCGATCCCAGTTACGGCGAAGGATGTGGGGGTTGCACTTTGATCTTCGCTCTCGGCGATGGAAACATGGGATAAAAGGCCATTTTCGAGAAAAAGCTGGTTTTTCCGAGGGCCGTGCCACTGGCACTTTTGGGGTAAGGTGAGTGGCACCGAAGTGCCATTTGCAGAATTCTGCATTGCGGGTACCTTCGCAAGTGAGCAGTTCTGGGGGAGGGCTGCCCGGGCGTCCCAGACTCGAAAGAGTCGGGACGCTCGTTAATTTTGGGCCGGAAGTTGTTTCACCCCGATCCCTGCTGCCTGGATAAGTCGGCAGCGCCTCAGTCATCGCAACTTGCGAAAATTATCTGAGCATGGCTGCTTCCAGTTCGGCTGGCGGTCCCTCCGCAGCGCCGCACTTGTCGAATCAGCCCATAGGCGGGCTTTTAAATGGTCGTGAGTGGCCTGGCGATTTCGCCAATCGCGAGGCCGTTTCCCTGTTCCAGGCATGACGGCAAACGGAAATAGCTTCCCGTGCTGCCGACGACAATGTTTCCGGATTGCGGCACACTCGCAAATCATGCTACCTCCTTGCGGCGGGACTCTATGTGACTTCCTGATGGATTTTTTGTGATTTAATTGTCAGCATGGAGCAGGCTGAGATTAGTTCGCGCCCGGTGGTTGGAGCGATCGTCGTGGTCAGCGGCCTGGCCGTGTCATTCCTGCTGTGGCTGCTGTACGTGCATCACGCTTCGGCCGATTTCGCCGGGCGTTGGATGTTTTTGCCGGCCCTCAACGCGCTTCTGAATGGATCGTGCGCGGTTGCGCTCTGCGTAGGATTGTATTTCATCAAACATCGCAACCGGGAAGCGCATCGCAGGAGCATGCTGCTGGCGTTCGCCTTCTCTTCGGTTTTTCTCGTCAGCTACATCGTGAACCACGCACTCCACGGCGACACGATTTTTCCCGGACACGGCCCGGTGCGCACGCTGTACCTTTCCATTTTAGCCAGCCACGTAATCCTTTCCGTCGTCGCCCTGCCCATGGTGCTGACGACCTTCTTTTTCTCGCTGACCGGCCGGTTCGCGATGCACCGCCGAATCGCCCGCTTCACGTTCCCCATTTGGCTCTACGTCTCGATCACCGGCGTGGTGGTTTTCGTGTTCCTAAAGGCGTATGTGTATTAGAGCCGGTCTGATCCGGCCGATCGAATGAGGATGAGGGCAGAAACCGCCGCTTAATTGGTCGAAATGGTGAAGTTCACCGTGATCTTGGCTTGAGTCTCGACTGCCTCGCTGCCTTGAAAGTGCGGCTTGAAGCGCCATTGTCTGACCGCGGTTTGGGCAGCGATCGCCAGGATCGGAGGACCGCTGATCACGCGGAGATCCTGAATGACACCGTCTTTGCTGATGAGAGCCTGCAGTATCACTGATCCTTGCACCTTCATCTGTCGAGCCAAAAGCGGATATCCGGGCCGGACGGGACGGCTTAGAACCTCGGCAGTGTCGGCGGACATTTGCACGCGCTCGGCGGCGTCGTT
>WNGL01015549.1_pt1 | contig 12462 bp, 17 predicted proteins | sample 5400591 | NCBI WGS metagenome assembly WNGL01 (sample SAMN13153377, study PRJNA577476) | soil metagenome | isolation source: 80 cm soil or saprolite under Garry oak tree replicate 1 | place: USA:California | collected 2016-06-15
GCGACGTCCACTACGCCATCAGCCTGAGCGCGGGCACGCCCGGGCTCGACACCTGGTACGTATATGGGAAAGAAAAGTATAGCTTTGAGCTGGGCGGGGGGTGTACAGCAGTAAGTGCACCCAGATTCTACCCCCTCATCGACACCGGCCAGATCAATGGACTTCTCGGCGGTCTACGCGGTGCGGCGGAGTATGAAACCTTGCTGAATCTGAAAGGCAAAGCGACCGCGGGCATGGATGCCCAGTCCGCGACCCATTTCCTCATCATCGTCCTCATCGTGGTCTGCAACCTATTCTACTTTCTTGCTGGCCAGGAAGGACGGCGGCGGGTATGAGTACCGAGGCACTGATCGGCGCGTGGGTCGCCACGGGCCTCAGCCTGTTCATGTACAGCTTCCTCTACAAAGACAATCCGTTCTTTAAGCTCAGCGAACACATCTACGTCGGCGTGTCCGTCGGATACACGCTGATGATCACTTACGACGAGGTCATAGTCAAAAAGCTCTACGTGCCGATGGTACAGCAAGGCAACTGGTGGCTAGTGCTGCCCATGCTGTTGGGACTGCTTGTGCTGGCCCGTTTCATTCCCGCGCTTGCCTGGCTGAGCCGTATCTCATTCGCCTTTATCGTCGGCTTCGGCTCTGGGACGGCGATCCCGCGACAGATCTCCTCGTACATCCTGCAGCAGCTGCAGGGCACGCTAAAGCCGTTGGTGACCGTCGGCGCTGGAGGGGTATCGGGGGTTACCTTCGCCGGGCTGAACACGCTCCTCGTCCTTGTTGGCGTCGTCAGTGTGCTCTTCTATTTCTTCTTCTCGATTGAGCACACCGGCATCGTGCACCGAGTCGCCCGGGTTGGGATCTATTTTCTGATGGTCTCATTCGGCGCGGGGTTTGGGTACACAGTCATGGCACGCATGTCGCTGCTCATCGGTCGCTTTGACGAGTTGATGCTGTACGCCTCAGCGGACTATGGCTATGCGACGCTCGTGCTGCTCGTAGTTGTGATTGTTGGCCTGGTGGGGTGGGAGCGGCTTTCACCCTAGCACTCATTGCTAACTTGCGAGCCCATCTGTATTAGGAAGACGTCATGTCCATCGCGGTAGCAGTATCGAAACACGGCAAGACCGTTGTCGCCGCTGACACCCAGGAGAACTTCGGCGACCGAAAGGTTCTTCGCACCAACCACCGTTCGGCCAAGATCATGAAGGTCGGGGCCTCCTATCTCGCCCAAACAGGCTGGGGAATCTACGAGAACATCCTGACCGATTACCTCTCGAAGGCCGAGGCGCCACGGCTGCGAAACGAGACCGAGGTCTTCACCTTCTTCGTCAGGTTTTGGCGACAACTTCACAAGAAGTATTCGTTCGTCAACGATCAAGCCGACGATGACGACAAGACACCGTTTGCCGACCTCGACGCATCCTTTCTCGTGGTGAATCGTTCGGGAATTTTCCACGTATCGGGCAACATGAGCGTAACCCAGTTCAACGAGTATTATGCAATCGGCTCCGGTGGGTCCTACGCCCTTGGCGCCCTGCACGCTCTCTACAACCAAGACCTCGAAGCCGAGGAGATCGCCAGAGGAGCATGCGGAGCAGCGACCAACTTCGACATCTACTGCGGTGGGGAGCTGGACCTCTACCACGTTCGCGGCGGAGCTGCCTAATTCTAGTTAGCCCAGAGCTGCATTTGTGCGTGAATGCGAACCACCTTGGTTCTTCTTCCGGGCCTCGACGGCACAGGCGAGCTCTTCGAACCATTCCTCACTGCGACTCCAATGGAGTAGTCTGCTACGGCTGCTCACTCGATGCCGCGCGGCCTTTCCGGAGAGTTCACGCAGATAATACAGCTTGGCACGGCGTACCCGACCACGAGAGACCACGGTGATCTTATCGATACGGGGCGAATGGAGCGGAAAGATGCGCTCGACCCCGACCCCGTAAGAAATCTTGCGTACGGTAAAGGTGGCCCGGTTGCCGCCGTTGGCGCGGCTGATCACCACCCCTTCAAAGACCTGGATGCGCTCCTTATCTCCTTCGATAATCTTGGCGTGGACGCGGACGGTATCGCCGACTTTAAAGTCAGGAATGTCGGTCTTTAATTGGCTCGCTTCGACGGTATCAACCAAGTTGCTCATGATGGTCTTCCTCCACAGCGGTCAGCAGGACAGGGGATAGGGAACAGGGTACAGGGAACAGGAAGGGATCCCCAGTCTCTCCTCCTATAACCTGTCACCTGTAACCTAGAGCGAATTCGTTTGGTTTACCCGCAGTAGCAGCAAGTCCTGGATGCCCGCCTGCGCGGGCATGACGGAAAAGAGCTTCAGAGCAGTGTCATTCCCGCGAAAGCGGGAATCCAGTTTTTGGTAAACCTATTTGCACTTTGCTCTAATTGTAGTCGAAAGCTGGACGCGTGCCGTTGTCTTATCGTGCGGACCGGAGGCGGTCAAGCAGGATCGCCGCAGCCGAGCGGACCGAGAGATGATTGTACGCTCCCACTCCCCGGATCGGCTCGAGAATGTCATCCGCCTGTTCCAGTACTTCCTCAGTCAGCCCCCAGCCCGTGCCAAGTAGGAAGAGTAAAGGGGGACCACCCTCCTCCACTCTCCGCCTTATCTCCACAAAGGTCGTGCGCCCCGCCCCTGTTCGCGCCGAGGTCACTACCAGACGGGGTCGTTCCCCGGTCTCCTGTTGGACCGCCTGGATCGTACTAGCGAGATCGTCGGTCAGAGTGACAAGCGCGAGCGCGTCTTTACGGGTTTCATTATATACACTACCGTAGCCGTGCTGCCAGTGGTCGAGGATCTTCTCGGCCAGAGCCCGCAGGGTGCGCACCGGCGTCACGACAAAGTAGCGCTTGACCCCATAGGTACGTGCCGAGCGGGCGATGTCGTGGATGTCCATGTTGGTGATCGAGGTCGTCACCACCTTATGGCCCTTGTCGTAGACTGGATAATGCAGGAGGGCGAGGTAAATATCGGCCATGCAGCGTCTAGGGTCTAGCGTCTAAGGGTCTAGCGTCTAATGGGGATATTCTGAAAACGGCATTCTGGATTCTGTCCTTGACTCATTACTCATCACTCATTTGTTCGAGCCACCGTTTGTCGTCCGCGCTCAAAGTCGCGTGCGCCAACAGGTCAGGCCGCCGCTCACGTGTACGCAGTAGGGCCTGCCTGCGCCGCCAGCGGGCGATCTCGGCGTGATTGCCGGATAGCAACACCTCTGGCACGCGCAGGCCCCGGAACTCTTCGGGGCGCGTATACTGCGGATACTCCAACAGCCCGGCACTGAAAGACTCTTCTTCAGTCGATTCTTTGCGGCCCACCACCCCGGGGACCAAGCGCGCGACGGCGTCGATGACCACCAGGGCCGCAATCTCGCCACCACTGAGGATATAATCACCGATCGAGACCTCCTCGTCCACGAACGCGCGGACGCGTTCGTCTACCCCCTCATACCGACCACAGACGAGGACAAGCGTCTGCCTACCAGCCAGTTCGGCCACTTTTGCCTGCGTGAGCAGTGCCCCCTGAGGGGAGAGGAGAATCCGCCAGGGATGAGAGAGGGGGTGACACACCCCTTCCAGCGCCGCGACTACCGGCTCGGGCTTCATCACCATGCCCCGGCCGCCGCCATAAGGGGTATCGTCGGTAGAACGGTGCTTGCCGGTCGCGTAGTCGCGCAGGTTGTGCACAACACACGACATCACTCCCCTGTCCTGCGCCTTTTTCAACAAGCTCACCGACAAGGGCGAGATGAACAGCTCGGGAAAAATGGTGATGATATGAAATTGCATAGGGTGCGGATTGAGATCGAGCGAGCTGCTCATACAACCTGTTCATGCTTCGACAGGCTCAGCACGAACGGTTGTCATACAGGTAGGGGCACCCCCATGTGGGTGCCCTCCTCACTCAAGCAATCCTTTCATCGGTTCGATGATAGCCTGCCCGCCCGGGATGTCTATGGTACGAACGATCTCCTCGGTTACCGGGATCAAATACTCCTTCTTTCCCCGGCGCACCACCCAGACATCATGCCCGCCGGAGGCAGCCGGTCTTCCTCTACTGAGACAACTGTGTCCCGCAACATCCGCGCCTGTTCGAGAGAATCGACACCCTGCAGCCTCACCAGCACAAAGGGCGCGTGCAGGCGAATGCTCTCCACGGTGTACGCACACGCCGGGCCAGTCTTCCCTTGCAGGAAGACGGTCAGTCCTTTCTGCAACGTCGAACAGGGGAAGGCGTAGGGGAGGAGCCGCAACTCCCCCCGCACGCCGTGGGTGTTGACCAGGCGGCCCAACGGAATCAGTCGGACCGCACGCTGGGCGTCACTTCTCTTCGACGATTTCGAGGACAACTTTGCGGTTCGTACGCGAGGCGGCCGCATTGAGGAGCGTGCGGATGGACTTGGCGGTACGGCCCTGCTTGCCAATGATACGGCCCAGGTCTTCCTTAGCAACCCGCAGTTCGAGAATCGCGGCGGTCTCGCCTTGGATTTCTTTTACCTCGACGTCGTCAGGGTGGTTTACCAGGGCCCTGGCCAGGTATAAGACGAGATCCTTCATAGCGTTCTCTCCCTGCAAGGTCAGGCTACCGGTTCTCGCCCCGCCTTTTTGATCAGCTGGGCAACGGTGTCGGTTGGTTGGGCCCCCTCCTGCAACCACTTCGCCAATCTGTCTTTTTTAAGCTGGACGACCGCCGGGTTCTTGGTCGGGTCGTAGAACCCGAGCTGATCGATGAAACGGCCGTCTCGCGGGGAGCGCGAGTCAGCCACGACGATCCGATAAAAAGGTTTCTTCCTGGCCCCATGCCGGGCGAGTCGAATCTTGACCATAGTGTCCTTATCCATTCCCCCACAGGGAAGGGAGGTTACGTCCCATCTTGCCTGCGCCAAACTGGGAAATCTTCCTCATCATCTTTTTGGCATCGAGATACTGCTTGAGAAAACGATTCACGTCTGCCACCGAGGTACCACTGCCTGCGGCGATCCTCCGGCGACGGCTGCCGTTGAGGATCTCGGGTTTGCGCCGTTCTTCTTTGGTCATCGAGCTGATGATCGCTTCAATATGCTTGAACTCTTTTTCCGCGGCCTCCAAGTCGGCGCCCTGCAGGAGCTTCTTGCCGCCAGGAAGCATGGACACCAAGTCGGTGACCGAACCCATCTTTTTGAGCATGCGCATCTGTTCCTGGAAATCTTCCAGGGTAAACTGGTTCTTGCGCAGCTTCTTTTCCAGGATCTCAGCCTGCTGTTGGTCATAGACCTTTTCGGCCTTCTCGATCAACGACAGCATGTCTCCCATGCCCAGGATGCGCGAGGCTGCCCGGTCCGGGTGAAAGGGTTCGAACGCGTCGAGTTTCTCACCCACGCCGATGAAGAGGATCGGCTTCCCAGTGATCGCACGGAACGACAGCGCCGCCCCCCCACGGGCATCCCCCTCGACCTTGGTCAGGATTGCGCCGTCAAGCCCAAGCCGGATGTGGAACCCGGCGGCGACGTTGACCGCTTCCTGGCCGGTCATGGCATCGGCAACGAGCAAGATCTGATGCGGGAGGATTACGGCTTTCATCCGCTCCAGCTCCGCCATCAGCTCTTCATCGATCTGCTGGCGGCCAGCTGTGTCAATGATGGCGACGTCGCACGCCTGACGGCGAGCTGCGTCCACGCCTTCTTGAGCGATCGCTGGCGGATCTACGGCCGAGCCGTCGGCCAAGGTCGGGTGGACCGGAACACCAATCTGCTCGGCCACGATGCGGAGCTGATCGATCGCAGCCGGACGATAAGTGTCGGCCGGGATGAGGTAAGGCGAACGCCGGAGCTCGAGCTTGAGATAGCGAGCGAGTTTGCCTGCGCTGGTGGTCTTGCCCGAGCCATTCAGTCCCACCAACATAATGACCACAGGCGGAGGCGCGGACAGGTTCAGCTCGGTATACTGCCCGCCGAGCAGCGTCACCAGCTCGGCGTTGACGATCTTGATGACCTGCTGCGTGGGGGAGAGACTGGCCAGCACCTCCTGTCCCAGGGCCTGGCTTTTGACCCGCTCGACGAAGTCCTTAACCACGCGGAAGTTGACGTCGGCCTCGAGGAGCGCCAAGCGTACTTCACGCAGGGCCTCTTCCATGTTCTTTTCGCTGAGCTTGCCGTGACCACGCAACCGGCGAAAGACGGCTTCCAGTTTTTCGCTGAGAGATTCAAACATAGCGGTCAGATGGGATCGGTACGTTCCCGAACTTTCCTGACATATAGAAAGGTTAGCGGAAAGTCAATCAATTCGCCCTCCCTTCCTTGCACGGTAGAGGGAAATACGTTAGCTCTAGACGTGCCAAATGACGAGTAAAAGTAAATTCTCCTTCGGCGTGCTGCTGGTCGTGGGTGCAGTCGGTTACCTGATGTATACCGGTATTCGTGAAACCAGTACATACTACCTTACCATCGAGGAGTTCCTGCTGAAAAGGGAGGCCCTGGCCAACGAAGGAGTACGGGTCGCAGGCCGGGTGCAGACCGGTTCCGTGCGTTGGGATGCCAAGGAGTTGCGTTTGAGTTTCGTGCTGGGACCGTTTAAGAAGGAGGGAGAGGCGGACCACCCGGTCGGCGTGCCTGTACACTACCAGGGCGTCCTGCCGGATATGTTTGCCGAGGGCCGCGATGTGATTGTCGAAGGTCGCTACAACGCCGGGGGCGCCCTGGCGGCCAAGACCCTCATGTCCAGTTGCCCATCCAAGTATGAACCCGAGAAACCAGGTGCTGGGGGTTAGGTGCTGGGGGCTGGGTTCTAGTAAAAATAGAACGCGTATGAATAAGCAACTCTCTAGAGAGGTGTCTCTGACAACACCCAGCACCCAACACCCAGCACCTAGCACCCGCCTATGACACATCTCGGTTCTCTCGCGCTCTACCTCGCTTTTGTCCTCGCCCTATACGCTATTACCACGAGTTTGTGGGGTGCTTCCCGGCGGCAGTTGGTATGGATCGCGAGCGGGACGCATGCCGCCTATGCAGTGTTCGGCTGTGTGGGGGTAGCCGTCGCGGCCTTGCTGCACGCGCTCGTGACCCGGGATTTCAACGTCGAGTACGTGGCCGCCTATTCCAGCTCAACCCTCCCCTTGCGCTACACGGTCGCCGCGCTTTGGGGTGGACAAAAAGGCTCGCTGCTGTTCTGGACTTTTATCCTCACCTTTTTTTCCACCATCGTTCATATCCAGAACAGGACCAAGAACCGCGAGCTCATGCCCTATGTGACCGCCACGCTTATGACGATTGCCCTCTTCTTCCTCGGGCTGCTGTGCTTTATCACCCCGCCTTTCGAGCGGCTGGCCTTTACGCCTAGAGAGGGGTCAGATCTGAACCCGCTCTTGCAGAACTACTGGATGACGATCCATCCGCCCTGCTTGTACCTGGGATATGTCAGCGCTGCGGTGCCTTTCGCCTTTGCTATCGCCGCCCTGGCCACCGGCAAGCTGGGGGACGTGTGGATCCGCACCACGCGGTGCTGGGCTCTGACCTCATGGTTCTTTCTGTCCGTGGGCAACCTTCTGGGTGGTCGCTGGGCGTATGAAGTCCTGGGCTGGGGCGGGTACTGGGCCTGGGACCCGGTAGAAAACGCGGCGATCATGCCCTGGTTTACGGCCACCGCCTACCTGCACTCGGTGATGATCCAGGAAAAGAAGAACATGCTCAAGGTGTGGAACATGGCGCTGGTGATCCTCACCTTTGCGCTGACTCTCTTCGGCACCTTTCTCACCCGTAGCGGGGTGATCTCGTCGGTCCATTCCTTCACCCAGTCAGGCCTGGGTCCTTATTTCATGACCTTTCTGATCCTGGTGATTCTCGTGTCCCTGGGGCTGCTGGTCTATCGCCTGCCCGTACTCAAGAGCGAGAACGAACTGGACTCGCTCCTCTCGCGCGAGGCGGCATTCCTGCTCAATAACTGGGTGCTGGTCGGCCTGGCCTTTGCCACCTTCTGGGGCACTGTGTTTCCTGTCCTCTCGGAGTGGGTGCGTGGGGTGAAGATCACCGTGGGTCCGCCCTTCTTCAACAAAGTCAACGGTCCGCTCGGCGTGTTGCTCCTGTTCCTCTCCGGTGTGGGTCCAGTGATCGCCTGGCGCCGCGCCAGCGCCAAGAGTCTCAAGCGCAACTTCATCGCTCCGCTGTTGAGCGGGCTGCTCACCGGAGCCCTCTTCTTGGCGCTGGGATTCCGCAACTACTACGCGGTGGTGGTCTTTTCCCTGGCGGGCTTTGTCCTGGGGACGATTATCTCCGAGTTCGTCCGTGGGACGCGGGCACGGCAAGCGATGCTCCACGAGAGCGCGGTGCAGGCGCTGAACCGGCTCGTCGCCAAGAACCCCCGGCGTTATGGCGGCTACATCATCCACCTCGGCGTAGTGCTCATGTTTATCGGCGTGGCTGGCTCATCATTCTTCAAGGTCGAGAAACAGATCTCACTCAAGCCCGGGGAATCGTTCCAGGTCGGGCGCTACACGTTGCAATACACTGGCATCAAGAACAGCGAGGACGCGCACATCGCTTCGCAAGCGGCAGAGGTGGAGGTGTTTGTTGGACCACAGCAGATCGACACCCTGTACCCAGAAAAGCGGCTCTATAAGAAACAGAACCAGCCAACCACCGAAGTTGCGATCCGTCCGACTTTGCGTGAGGATCTCTACGTCGTGCTCGGAAACTACGATGCGCCCTCAGGGCTGGCCACTCTCCAGGTTTTTATCAACCCACTGCTTTCCTGGCTGTGGATAGGCGGGCTGACGCTCGTGCTCGGCACTTGCATCACCATGGCGCCAAACCCGGCTGAGCGCCGGGCTCTGGCCCTAGCCGGCGCCCCGGCAGAGATGGCAGGGGAGGCTGCTGCAGACTAGTGCTTAGTCCACCTGAAGCTAATGAGTATGTCATTCTGAGCCAGCACCCTTCGATAAACTCAGGATAAACTCTGCGAAGGCGAAGAATCTCTCGGCAGCTCGGCCACAGCGAGATTCTTCGTCGCTTCGCTCCTCAGAATGACATCTATCACAATCACGTGTGAAAAACGTAAAACGTAACCAGTAACTCAGCTGCTTTTACCTTACGCTTTACGTTTCACGTTTTACGTTTTAGATTTCCGTTTCACGCTTTACGTTTCACGCTCTCAGAGCGTCGGAGAGATGGTTGCAGACTACGAGTTGGCTTCCGTTGGCGTTCTTTCTCTTCTGCTCCACAGCGGCGGCCTCCCTGCCCACCACCCAGGAGGTTGAGGAGGCCCTCACTTGTCAATGTGGCTGCGGCCTGACCGTCCACAGTTGCAACCACCTCCAGTGTGGCTTTGCCGTGCCTGCCAAGCAAACGATCGCCGAGCAGATCAGCCAGGGTGCAGGGAAAGAAGAGGTCGTAGCGACGTTTGTCGCCCGCTACGGTGAGAAAGTGTTGTCGGCGCCCACGACCTCGGGGTTCAACCTGATCGCCTGGCTTACTCCTTTTCTTGCGGTGCTGGGTGGCGGGGTGCTGATTGGTGTCATCAGCCTGCGCTGGACCCGGCATCGCCCACACAACAAACTGGAAAAGTCGCCTATTCTGTCGGGAGTGGACCAGTACCGCGATCGCTTGAAAAAAGAACTCGATACCTTCGACGGCTGACGCTAGACGCTAGACCCTAGACTCCTAGACTCCGAGACCCTAGACTCATGACTTTCTTGCTCTACCTCGCGGGTCTTTCGCTTATCGGCGCGATCGCGGTATTTGTGGCCTTTCCACTGTTCGGGACGACCTCAGATCAGGAGTCTGTGGCTGAGCCGGAAAGTCAGGCTGCGCGCTGGGAAAAACAAAAAACCGACGCCTATGCGGCACTCAAAGAGGCCGAGTTTGACCTGCAGATGGGCAAGCTTACCCCTGAGGACTACCAGTTACTGCGGGAGAAATACGAAGCCCGCGCTCTGGAGGCACTCGCCCACCTGGATCGCTTAGGTCGAGCCACAGAGGAGAAGGTCGGAGCAGGTATGAAACCTGCCCCGACTAACGAAGCTTGAGGTTGAACGCTTGGGGTCCCTTTTCGCCAGGTCGCACCTGGAACTCGACCTCATCCCCTTCGCGCAGATCCTCGAAATAGACCTTGGGCGCCAGACGCGAGCGGTGGAAAAACACCTCCTCCGCCCCTTCGTCAGAAGTGATAAAGCCGAAGCCACGCTCCTTCACGATCTTCTTGATAGTGCCAGTCATATCCTCCTCCTTACTCCCCCCATGAAAGAAGACTGCTCGCGCCTTGTCAAGCGAACCAACAGAGGCCCCCTCACCCTGGTCCGCTCCCACAAGGGGAGAGGGAACCCGCTCATGAGCAGCAAATCTATATAAGGCGGGACGCGTGAGCAGCTGGGTCATCGAGGCTGAAAATCTGCGCAAGACCTTCGCCTGGACCCCAGTGTTGGAGGGGGTCTCCTGCCGCGTTGGTGCGGGCGAAGCCCTGGGTCTATTCGGCCCGAACGGCGCGGGCAAGACCACCTTCTTGCGTCTCCTCGCCACCTTGCTGAGACCCTCAGGCGGAACCCTGAGGCTCTTTGACAGTGCCCCACACGATTCCGCAGTGCGGCGTAGGCTTGGCTTTCTCGGTCATGACAGCTTCCTCTACCCTGACCTCACCCCAGTCGAGAACCTCACTTTTTATGGTCGGGCGTACAACCTTTCTGACCTCGGTGTACGGATCGCAACCGCTCTGGAACAGGTTGGCCTACGCGACTGGGGGAACATGCCAGTGCGCATGTTCTCGCGCGGCATGGAGCAGCGCTTGGCCCTTGCTCGTACCCTGCTCCACGAGCCCGACCTGCTACTGCTGGATGAACCCTACACCGGTCTCGACTCACGTGGAGTTACCACGCTACAAACCACCCTGGCCCGCGCTAAGGGGCAGGGAAAAACCATAGTCCTGACCACCCATGACTTCGCCCTGGGGTTGGAACTGTGCAACCAGGCGTTGATCCTCAACCGCGGCCGCATCGCCTGGCACTCCGCTGGCCGCCTGCCGTCATTACAAGAGTTCATCGAGATTTACCACACTGTCACTCATCACTCATCACTCATCACTCATCACTTTTCATGATGTGGGCCCTACTCTGGAAAGATGTGCGCCTGGAACTCCGCACCAAAGAGCGCGTGTCCTCACTTTTTGTCCTGGCGCTGCTCATCGTCTTCGTGTTCGTCTTTGCCCTGAGCCCAGAGCAAGCGCAGCGCCCGGAGGTGGGTGCTGCCCTGCTGTGGGTGGCATTGCTGTTTGCCGGCATGCTGAGCTTGCAACGGGCGTTTCTGATCGAGCAGGAGCGTGGCTGCCTCTTCGGTCTGCTGCTGTGCCCGTTTGACCCGGGCACCCTGTTCCTCGCCAAGCTGGTCGGGAACGTGCTCTTTCTCGTCCTCGTGCAGGCGGTGGTGACGCCACTCACGCTGCTGCTCTTGGGAGCACGGTTCTCGTGGTCTTTACTGGCGTTGCCGCTGGTCCTGCTCTTAGGCATTGTCGGCTTCTCTGCTCTGGGGACGCTGTTCGCTGCCATCGCGGTCCGCACCCGGGCGCGCGAGGTCTTGTTGCCGCTGATGCTGCTACCGTTGCTGGTGCCTTTGCTCATTGCTGCGGTGAAAGTCACTGGGGCGCTCCTGGCTGGTGCGGACTGGTCGGGGGTATGGTTGCGTGTACTCCTCGCCTTTGACGTGATTTTTGTGGTAACAGGATGGTTGATTTTCGCGCAGGTTGTGCGGGAGTAACCATGAAAAAATTTGAGCCTTTCGCGGATGGCGTCCTGCCCTGGCTCACCTGTCTGGCAATGCTCGCCGCGCTTGCTATGGTCTTTCTGTACGTGCCGACCGAGCGGGTGCAGGGTGTCGTGCAGCGGGTGTTTTACTTTCATTTACCGGCGGCCTGGATGACGTTTCTCGGCTTTTTCATCGTGGCTGGCGCCAGCGCCTCGTTCCTGTGGCAGGGAGACCGCTTCTCCGACCTCCTGGCGCAGGCCGCGGCCGAGGTCGGCATGGTTTTCTGCTCGTTAGTGCTGATCACCGGGTCGATTTGGGCGCGACCAATCTGGGGTGTGTGGTGGACGTGGGATCCACGCCTGACCATGGTTGCGGTGCTGTGGACGATCTACGCCGCCTATGTGCTGCTGCGCGTGCTGGCCGGGGATAACGAGTTGATCGCACGCTACGCGGCCGTACTGGGCATCGTCGGAGTGCTCGACATTCCGATCCTGTATGTTGCTGTGCGCTTGTGGCGGGGGATTCACCCCAAGGTTGAGCGCATGGCGCCAGAGATGGCCTGGACGCTGCTGGTCTGTACCGGCGCGTTCCTTTGCCTGTTCGCCTGGCTGTTGTGGCTGCGGCTACGTAGCTTGAGCCTGCGCGATGAGGTCGCAGCCTTACGCCGGCAGGCTTTGGCGTCGTCGTAGGAAGAGGACGGCTATGCCGTACTTGTTCGCCGCGTTCTGCGCGATCTGGATCGGGCTGTTTCT
>WNGL01016212.1_pt1 | contig 12462 bp, 11 predicted proteins | sample 5400591 | NCBI WGS metagenome assembly WNGL01 (sample SAMN13153377, study PRJNA577476) | soil metagenome | isolation source: 80 cm soil or saprolite under Garry oak tree replicate 1 | place: USA:California | collected 2016-06-15
TCGGCCGGCAAGTTCGCCGCTTGCGGATTGGCAAACGCTTTGGCGGTGGCCGACAAGATCGCTTCCGACTCCGTACGCGCTTCAATGACCTGGCGCTCGGCAAAATCCTGTTCGGCATATTCGATGGATTCCTCGAGCATGCGCTCGATTTCGGAATCGTTTATGCCGTAGCTGGGCTGCACTTCCAGCGAATGGCGCTCGCCGGTGCGCAGATCTTTTGCCGCAACCTGCAGGATGCCGTTGGCGTCGATGAGAAATTTCACTTCGATGCGCGGCAGGCCGGCGGGGGCAGGCGGAACTTTCAAGGTGAAGCGAGCGAGCGAACGGCAATCTCGCGCGAGTTCACGTTCGCCCTGAAGGACATGGATGTCGATGCCGGTCTGGTTGTCAACACCGGTGGTGTAAAGCTCCTGGGCGCTGGCGGGGATGGTGGAATTGCGGGGAATAATTTTTGCGACCGCGCCGCCGTAGGTCTCGATGCCGAGAGAAAGCGGCGTGACGTCGAGCAGGAGCATGGTCTTGACGCCCTGGTCGAGGATGTTGGCTTGGACGGCTGCGCCGAGGGCGACGACTTCGTCGGGATTCAGCTCGATGTGCGGTTTGCGGCCGAAGTACTCTTCCACGGTGCGGCGAATCAGCGGTGTGCGCGTGGCGCCGCCGACAAGGACGACTTCATCCATATCCGCAGGTTTGAGTTGGGCGTCTGCGAGAGCTTGTTTGAGGGGCGCCATGGTACGGTCAACGACGGGATGGATTAGGGCATCGAGTGCGCCGCGCGTGAATTCGTGAATGAAGACTTTGCCGTTCGGCAATGAGAAGCGAAGCGTGGCGGTTTCGCTGCTGGAAAGCTGATGCTTCACGTCAATCAGGGCTTTGCGCAGCTCTTGAGCAATTTCGCCATGCGGAGAGAAATCGATTTCATCATGTTGAAGAATCAATTCGTGGACAAAGGCTTGCAGAAGGTTGTCAATGTCGTCGCCGCCGAGGTGCGTGTCACCATTGGTAGAAAGAACCTGGAAGATATCGCCTTCGGTCGTGGAAATAAGCTTCAGGACGGAAATGTCGAAGGTGCCGCCGCCGAGATCGTAAACGGCGACTTTGCCGCGCTGTTTTTCGTGGAGGCCGTAGGCCAGCGCCGCGGCAGTGGGTTCATTGACGAGGCGAAAAACTTCGAGGCCGGCGATTTTGCCAGCGTCCTTGGTGGCCTGGCGCTGGGCGTCGTTGAAGTAGGCGGGGACGGTGATGACGGCGCGGTCAACGGGTTCGCCGAAGTGGGCCTCGGCCCAGTTTTTCAGTTCGCGCAAAATGAAAGCGGAAATTTCCGGAGGAGTGAAGATTTTTTCGGCGAGCATTACTCGAATAACGTTCGTACTCGCAGGATCGATACGGAACGGAAACAGCTTCAGTTCGTCTTGGATATCGGCGGGACCGCGGCCCATTAAGCGCTTCACGGAATAAATGGTGCGCTCGGGTTGCGTAAGGAGCCTTCTCCGAGCCGCTTCCCCCACAACGATGGTTCCATCCGCATCCAGGCTAACTACGGAAGGACAAAGGGTGCTGCCATAAGGACCCTGGATGCACTTCGGCTGGCCCGTCTGCAGGTCGAGGTATGCGACGAGACTGTTTGTTGTTCCGAGATCGATTCCGACGATGCGTCCCATTGCTCTGACTAACTGACTCTCGATTTGCGATTCGCTCCATGTCCCGGGGCTGAAGCCCCTGCCCTACACATAAAAATCAGACCCGGCAATCAAACGAGCTCTTTTTGAACGTTGGTGACCAGATTCCGGATGTAAGAGCGGCGATTCAGCAAGTCGTTCAATTTCGCCATGATCTCTTTTCGTGTGGTGGCGTCAGCTTGCAGGGCGGCGTCCCATTCGCGCGCGGCTGCTTGAAGCTGCGTGTCCACGTCGCCAAGTTTTTGCTGAAAATGTTCCTCGGCGGATTCGAGGCGTGACTTCAAGGCAGCGAGATCGCCTCCCGAGACTTTTGCTTCGCGAAGTTCGTCGAGGGATTCGTTGAGCTCGAAGACTTCCTCGAGCAGCTCCGGCGGAGCCTGCTGCTTGTGCTCGCCTTCCTTGCGCGCGCCTTCGATTTCCAGAAGATACTCGACGCGGCCGACAGGATCTCGCAAAGTGCGATAGGCGTCGTTTAATTCGGAGCTGCGCTTCAGAGAGAGGCCGCGCTCTTCCTCGGACGCGTTTACAAAATTATCAGGGTGCAGCTTCCAGCTCATTTGCAGGAATTTCTGCTCCAGCCCGCTCATTTCAATCCAGAGCTTGCGCGGCAACCCGAAAATAGCGAAGTAATCCACGCTCTTTGATTGGGTCGTTGATGTGGGCGCTGTATTCATGAAATGCTCTTTAAGAAATTCCCAAAAGGCACAAAAAAAAGTGGCTGGCGGGTGCGGCTGCCAACCACTTGTCAGGCTCGCGAGCGTTCTTTCCCCCACCGTAACCGAATCAGAGGCGAAGAGCACAGACTCCCGACCCGGGCGGGACAGGTTCCGACTGTGCTACTAAGCCGAGTGTGGTGCCGTTCAAGTACAGAAAACTTTTCGGGTCAACGAAGAGGCGCGCGCCAAATTCCTCGAAGATCTTGTCGCGGTCGCGCGACTGGGCATCCAACTTCATGGCATAGGAGAGACCGGAACAGCCGCCACCCTGCACGCCAACGCGCAAGCCGCCGATATCGGGAGACACGCCTTCCATTTCAAGCAGCGCGCGGATTTTCTGCGCGGCGCGTTCGGTAAGGTGGATTTTCGCGATGCTCGGACTTGCGACTTCTGTTGCCATGATCAAATGCTCCAAAAAACCTTTCCAGATTCACTCGCGCCAAGCAAGGGCGCAGCCCGCCTCGGCAGGCACCGGCGTCTGCAAAATTAGCCGGTTGCGGGCTTAGTGCGACGCCTTTTCGTGGACCGGGACTTCGACGCCGTGCTTTTTCTTCCAGTCGCCGATGGCGGCCTTGATGGCGTCTTCGGCAAGCACAGAACAGTGAATCTTCACCGGCGGGAGCGAAAGCTCGCGCACGATGTCCGTGTTCTTGATGGAGAGCGCCTCATCGACCGTTTTGCCCTTCACCCACTCGGTGGCGAGCGAGGAGCTGGCGATAGCCGACCCGCACCCAAAGGTCTTGAACTTGGCTTCTTCAATAACCTGGGTATCGGGATTGATTTTCATCTGCAGCTTCATGACGTCGCCGCATTCCGGCGCGCCGACGAGACCCGTGCCGACATTGGGGTCTTCTTTCGGCATGCTGCCGACGTTGCGGGGATTATTGTAGTGATCAACCACTTTATCGCTGTATGCCATTAGCCGTTGCTCCTTGCCAGATTCACGAGATTGCCGAAACCGGCGCTCTTGACAGCCTTGTCCGTGAGCGAAACGTTCGGCACCGAAGCCGAGCGGCCCGCGGTCAACTGACGAAGAGCGTCCTTGATGAACTCCGCGCCGAGGCCGAGCATCTTCAGAAAGGCGCGGACCTGCTGCAGCTCATGGAAAGAGCGCTCACCGGCGACGGCGGCCTCTTCCCCCTCTCCACCGTAGGGCACAAACGTCACGCGGAAAGCAGCGCCGGTGCCGCCGATGGAGCGATGAATGCGAATTGTTCCTTCGTTTGCCATGTTTCTTCAGTCCTTTAGGCTGTTTGCCACTTCATTTTAGAAATATCGATTCCCTCTTTGGCCATTTCGTAGAGCGGAGACAGCTCGCGCAGCTTGGTGACGACCTGCACCATCTTCTCGATGACGTAATCAACTTCCTCCTGGGTGTTAAAACGGCCGAGGCCGAAACGAATCGAGGTGTGGGCGAGATCTTCGCCGACTCCTAATGCTTTGAGTACGTAGCTGGGTTCCAGGGTTGCCGAAGTACAGGCCGAACCGCTAGAAACCGCGATGTCGTTGATGCCCATGAGCAGCGATTCGCCTTCGACATAGGCAAAGCTCATATTCAGGTTGTTCGGCAAGCGGTGCTCCATCGAGCCATTGATGAAGACCTCATCCAGCTTGGCTTCCAGGCCCTTGCGAAGACGTTCACGAAGCGCAAGAAGCCGCGCGCCCTCTTCCGGCATTTCTTTCTGGGCGATTTCGCAGGCCTTGCCGAGGCCGACGATCCCAGGCACGTTCAAAGTTCCTGAACGCATGCCGCGCTCGTGTCCACCGCCGTCGATGATGGCGGAAAGCTGGACGCGGGGATTGCGGCGGCGAACGTACAAGGCGCCAACGCCCTTGGGCCCGTAAATCTTGTGGCCGCTGATGGCCAGCATGTCGATATTGTCCTTCTGGACGTCGACGGGAACCTTGCCCACGGCCTGCACGCCATCCACGGCGAAGAAGATTCCGTGCTCCTTGGCGATCTTGCCGATTTCCGCTATCGGATTGATCACGCCAATTTCGTTGTTGGCGTACATGATGGTGATCAAAATCGTCTTCGGAGTAATCGCGGCCTTCAAGTCCTCGATGCTGACGCGGCCGTCGCGCTGCACCGGCAGATAGGTCACCTCGAATCCGTGCTTCTCGAGGTTCTTGCAGGTGTCCAGCACGGCCTTGTGCTCGATGGCCTGGGTGATGATGTGGTTGCCCTTTTCGCGGAACATCTCCGCGATGCCCTTGATCATCAGGTTATCGGATTCGGTGGCACCGCTTGTAAAAATTATCTCCTTGGGCGTGGCGTTGATCAGCGAGGCGATCTGCTGGCGCGAGGTTTCCACGGCCTCTTCGCCGGCCCAGCCGAAGGAATGGTTGCGGCTGGCGGAGTTACCAAATTTCTCCGTGAAGTACGGGAGCATCGCTTCGACGACGCGCGGGTCCACCGGCGTGGTCGCGTGATTGTCCATGTAAATCGGCAGCTTGACGGCCATATTCCCTCTTCCCCTAAGTCGAACTCATGTGCGACCGCGAAGCGCTCGACAACGCTACGAGCGCAGGCTCGTGCGGATCTTCGCTCATCTGCGAGATGGTGACCGCACCGAGCACGCTCAGAATGCTTTCGTTGACGCGGCGAAGCGGCTCTTTGACGGAGCATCGCTCGGTGGCATCGCAATTCCCGTGGTTAGTCACGCACGAAGTGATCAACACGGGACCGTCAATCGCCGAAATCACGTCCAATGCACTGATCTGCGCTGGGTCCTTTGCCAACTGGTACCCTCCGCTGGAGCCATGCTTCGCGGCTACCAATGCGCGATGCGCCAGTTTCTGCAGCACCTTGGCCATGAGCGTAGCGGAGATGCCATACTCCTCGGCAATCTCGTTGGCGCTGCAAGCATGCTGGTGGCGATGCATCGCCAAATGCTTGACGGCAATCAGCCCGTAGTCGGCCTTTTTGGAAAGCTTAAACATCGTTCGAGAGGCTCTCTGAACTCTCTAGAATATGCGACTGAATCAGTCGCACATGAAGTATATCCCCAGAGGCAGCCGAAAGTCAACTTCAAGCATTTCCTGTCACCAATTTAACCCCTGTATTTTTAACAACTTATAGTAAGACAAAATTAGTCTTAGTTCCAAGAAGATTTCAGTAAACGGTCTATTGGTATGGCGAACGGCTCAGAGTCCAAGGTGAAGGACAATCTAAAAGGTTGCCATCACCCCGTGATAGCCTAGACCGTGGGTGGACAAGAGGGATGCCGAGACACATCTGTGCAACTAAAGAACCCTGGCGCCAATCTGCTTGCAGGCTGATCCTTTTAATCCTCCTCGTTCCGGCACATACTCCCACGCAAACACAGACGCCTCATGTAGCCGATCGACCCAAGCATTCTGAAGCAAAAAGGAAGAAGAAGCAGGCTCAGGACGGAACCTTTGTTCTGGTAGGTGCAGGTGATATCGCCAGTTGCCAGAGCCCGGAAGGCGCAAGGGCCACAGCTAAGCTGATCGAGCAAATTCCCGGGACAGTTTTTGCCGCAGGAGACCTAGCTTACGAGAAGGGGAGCGCCACAGAATTCAAGACCTGCTACGACCCGACTTGGGGACGATTTAAGGAGCGTACGAGGCCGGCTCTGGGGAACCATGAATATGGCGTTCCGGGAGCGGGAGCCCACGCTTATTTTGAGTATTGGGGCACGCGAGCGGGACCGGCGGGCAAGGGCTACTACAGTTATGATCTGGGCGCGTGGCACATTGTAGTGTTGAACACGAATTGCGGCTTCAGGAACGTGGGCGGTTGCGACAAGGACTCGCAGCAGGAGATGTGGTTGAAGGAAGACCTTCGCGAACATCCCAATGCCTGCATTTTGGCCTACGGGCACCATGCGCTGTTCAGCAGCGGCGTCTTCAAGAGGCATGCGGTGCATCCCGAGTTGCTTCAGCTCTGGGCAGACTTGTATGCGGCCCACGCTGACCTGGTTCTTGCGGGGCACGAGCATTCATACGAGCGCTTTGCTCCGCAAGATCCTGAGGGCCATGCCGACCCGACGCATGGAATCCGGGAGATCGTCGTTGGAACAGGAGGACGCAGCCATGATCCGCTTGGATTTGCCACTCCGAACAGCGAAGTTCGCGAATGGGAGACATTCGGTGTGCTGAAGCTCACGCTCACGGCTGGAAAATATGCCTGGGAATTTATCCCTGAAGAGGGAAAGACATTTCGAGATTCCGGCAGCGGCGTCTGCCACAACCAGCCGAGCGAGTCCAAGTAGGTAGCCGCAGGCAAATTAGGTGGTCGAAATAGCAAGTAGATCAGGTTGAGATTCTTAGGGCCACAACCGGATTGGGCCTTGAGAGGGATGGTTATCACTTTTTCGGAAACTTACTGAGGCTTCGAGCTTGAGCAAGCACCACCTGCGGAAGCGGCCTCGATAAGCTTCTGGATAGCGGGCGCGGGAATCAACAGCAACTGCGCCTTGGGCTTCTTGACTTGTTCGATGATGGCGAGCTGCTGCGCTTTCCAGGCGTCTGGCGCTGGCTGCCCTTTTGCGATGCTGTCGAGGGCGGCGAGCCCCGCCGTCCCGAGAGTGGAGAGATCCTGCGAGTTCGCGGTGGCTTCCTTCGCCAGGAAAGAGCGCTGGGCGAGCGGCTGAAGTTTTGCATCGTTGTCGCGCCAAGCCACGAACTGCGCGCGGAGCCGCTCCCGCGTATTGCCGTCGAGGCAAGACGTCGAGATGAATTTGTCCACGAGCTCGCCGAAGCGCCTTCCCGCATCGCTCTCAGGCGGTACCGCGTCCACCATGTGGTTCAACGGTGTAGTTGTGATCGCCTGATAGGATGTGGACTCCCCGCGGGTGTAGTCTTTCACCGGTTCCAGCACGTCCGCGAGAGTTACCAGCGCCGCAAACTCTTCGGAGGTTGCCGGCCCGGCAATGCGGTGAAGCATTTTGCGGGGTTGGGTGCGGTGCGTTAGTCCAAGCCACTCCAGCCTCTGACTGATTATATCCAGGCGCGCGTACATTGAGTTCGCATCCGTCACCGATTCTGGGGACCAGTAGCGCTCCGCGATGGCCGCTGTCCTGGGCCAGATGCGCCCATCCATATTTTCCCAGTTGACGTATTCGGACCACATCGTGGCTTCGCCGCCGAGCACAAGCTGCTTCTGCTCCGGCGTCAAATCTGCTGCGGCGCCTCCCAGCGGGTCCACCGCGTAGTGCCGGGCCGCGCTCCACATCAAATCAATGTAGTAGCCGTTTGAAAGAATTCCGCGATAACCTTGCTTGGCCGCGGCAGCAAGCGCCTGTGTTCCACGCCACGAATGAATGACGATGTCCTTCGGCGCGCCGGGAACGAAAATTTCGTCCCAGCCGATGGCCGCTTTCCCGTGCTTGTTCACCAACCTTTGCACGCGCTGGCTGAAATACGCCTGCAGGTCTTCGTTCGTTTTGTAATTGTGGGCCTTCTTGAATTCCTGAATTTTCGGATTTGCGTCCCACGCCTTTCCGTTTACTTCGTCTCCGCCGATGTGAAAGTAGTGATCTGGAAACAGCCTGGCCATCTCGCCGATGAACGTGTCGAGAAACTTGTAAGTCTTCTCGTTCGTTGGATCCATCGCGGGGTCCATGACTCCCCATTCGTCATCGATCTTGAACGGCCCCGGAGTGCTGGCAATGTCTGGGTAGCCAACGAACCAGGATGAACTGTGTCCAGGCATATCGAATTCCGGCACGACGCGGATGCCGCGGTCGCGTGCGTACGCAATCAGATCGCGAATCTCCTCCTGTAAGTGATACTGACCGCCTGAGCCCAAACCGGTCAGCTTTGGAAGCTTCTTACTCTCCGCGCGGAATCCTTGATTGTCGGAAATGTGCCAATGGAAGACGTTCATCTTCACGGCTTCCATGCCGTCGAGATTCCGGCGGATGACCTCGAGCGGGATGAAGTGGCGAGCGGAGTCGATCATCAAACCGCGCCATGGAAAACGTGGCGTGTCTTGAATGGTGACAGCCGGCGCTGCAAAACCGTCGGGAGAGACATCCACCAATTGCAGAAATGTCTGTAGCCCGTGCATCGTTCCGAGCGGTGTGGATGCGCGGAGCCTTGCGGTCGTTCTGCTCACGTCGAGGATGTAAGATTCATCCTCGCCAACTTCCTGAATCTCTTTGCTGGCGTGATCGGTCTGAATCACGAGCGTCGCTTTGGCCATCTTGGCCGGTTTGAGGGAAAGGGGGAGACCCGTTTGGCGCGCGAGTTGCCGCAAGAATCGCTCGCCCGCGCGCTCGAGCCGCGGTTCGGTATAACCAGTGAACACCAACGAAAACGTCGAATCCACTCGCAGGCTCCCCGTTCCGGGTTGCGCGCTCGCAGGAAGAGGCATGAGATTCAAAGCGGACTGTTGAGCAGTGGTCATCGCCGGGTACGACAAAGCGCAAAGAACAAGTATGCCAAGGTTTTGCCACCGCGCATTATGAGCCATGGTCCGCAAAATCCTCCCACGCAAAGCGCCAAACTGCTGACGAGTGCTCCGTAGCACCAGCCTCCGCATACTGTCATACCTTCAGCGTCGTGCGAAGTGGATTCGTTGGGTGGCAATAGAAGTCCACATTGGCCTCTCCAAAAGTTTGCAAAGCCAGGTTTTCCCGGCCTGAGTTAGAATAACTTCTGAAGTGTAGCGCTCCTGAATCCACGATGAAGACATCGATCGCTATTTATCCCGGCTCTTTCGATCCGGTCACCAACGGCCACCTGGACCTTATCGAGCGCGGCGAGAAAATGTTTGACCTTTTGATCGTGGCGGTGCTGCGGAATACGGAAAAGCAGCCGCTGTTTACGGTGCCCGAGCGCGTAGAAATGCTGCGCGAAGTCACGGGAAAATGGGCCGACGTGGAAGTGGAGGTGTTCGAAGGCTTGCTGGTCGACTATGCACGGAAGCGTCACGCGGGAGTCATTCTGCGGGGCATTCGCGCCGTTTCGGATTACGAATATGAATTGCAGATGGCGCTGATGAACCGCAAGCTCGAGCAACGGCTCGAGACAGTGTTCATGCTGCCGGGCGAGCCGTACAGCTACTTGAGTTCGAAGCTGGTACGCGAAATCGCGCAGCATGGTGGCCCACTGAACGGGCTGGTGCCCGCGATCGTCGAGCGGAGATTGCACGCGAAATTCTCGTAACTGTGGACTGATAATTAACAACTGTTATCTTCTTTGAAGGAGCCAAGGTGCAATTAACAGACCGCATCAACCGCATTCAAATCTCGCCAACCGCGGCGGTGATCGCCGAGGCGGACAAGCTGAAATCGCGCGGCGTGGACGTCGCGGACTTCGGGCCGGGCGAGCCGGACTTCCCGACACCCGACCACATCAAGAGAGCGGCGATCAAAGCCATCGAGGAAAACAAATCGAAATACACGCCGACAGGCGGAATCATGCCGCTGCGCGAAGCCATCTGCGCGTGGCACAAGCGCGAGCTCGGCTCGTCGTTCGCGGGGAAAGAATGCGTTGTCAGCGTTGGCGGCAAACACTCCATCTTTAACGTGATGAGCGTGCTGATCCAGCGGGGCGACGAAGTGATCATCCCCGCGCCGTATTGGGTGAGCTTCCCGGACATCGTGAAGTATGCAGGCGGGACGCCGGTCTTCGTGGAAACGAAACCGGAAGAAGGCTTCAGCGTGAAGGCGGCAGCGATTGAAAAAGCCATCACACCGAAGACGCGACTGCTGATCCTGAATTCGCCGAGCAATCCGACGGGCGGCGTGGTGCCGCCGGATGAGTACGAACGCATCCTGGCGGTTTGCAAAAAGCACAACGTGTGGCTGATGGGCGACGAGTGCTATTCGCACTTCACCTACGAGCCGCACAAGCCGTACTCTATTGCCAGCGCGGCGGGTTCGAAAGAAAACGTCATCATCATCGGCTCGATGTCGAAAACGTTCGCGATGACCGGCTGGCGGATCGGCTACACGCTGGGTCCGGAGGCGCTGATTCAGGCGCTCATCAAACTGCAGAGCCAGTCCACTTCCAATGCCACATCGATCGCGCAATATGCCGCGCTGGGAGCGATGCGCGGAACGATGGACACTGTACCCGTCATGCTGGCGGAATACGCCAAGCGGCGAAAACGCATCGTCGAAGGCTTGCGCGCGATTCCGGGAGTTACCTGCGAATGGCCGGGCGGCGCGTTCTACGCGTTTCCCAATATTTCGGCGCACACTTCCGGCGCGTCGGGCAGGCCGGCGCTCGCAAAGTCGTGCACGGAAATTTCAAAGTTGCTGCTCGAAAAAGTGCATGTGGCGGTCGTCCCCGGTGTCCTACGCCACGTCCATCGAACGAATCGAGGAAGGTTTGAGCCGCCTCGAACGATTCTTTTCGCGCGCCGAAGCCGCGGCCTGAATCGTGAGTGCCTGGCCGACAGCCCCCGAGCCGTTCCGCATTGAACCGATCTTTTCCGAACGCCTTTGGGGCGCGAGCTCGCTCGCGCCACTTTTTCCGGAAATGCATGACCTCACGCCGCCGATTGGCGAAGCTTGGTTGACTGGTCTTGATTGCCGCATCGCTAACGGCCAGTTCGAGGGACTGACGCTGGGCCAAGCATGGAAAGAGATGACGATTCCGTGGCGTGGCTCGAGACTTCAGCACGAAGCGGAATTTCCCCTGCTGTTGAAATTCATTTTCCCTACCGACAAGCTCTCCATTCAGGTTCATCCCGATGACGCCTACGCGGCTTCGCACGAAGCAGCCGCCGGTGGCCGCGGCAAGACTGAAATGTGGCACGCGGTCTCCGCCGAGGATGGCGCGCGCGTGCTTATCGGATTGATTCCCAAAGTAGAGAAGGCAAAATTCCTCGAATCGCTCAGTGGCAACACAATTGAAGAACTCTTCGTCCACTGGCGCGTGCAACCGGGAGACTCCTTCTTCGTCCCTGCGGGCACACCTCACACCATCGGCAAAGGAATGGTGCTTTGTGAGGTGCAACAGTATTCAGACTTGACGTACCGCGTTTACGACTACGGCCGCGTGGATGCGCAGGGCAAACCACGCGAACTACACATCAAGAAAGCTCTAGATGTAATTCAGTTCGGCGGCCCTATTGTGGGCAAAGTTTCGCGAATCCCTTTACCCGAGCGTCGGTTCCAGAAATTTCTGCTTGTGGCATGCCGCTATTTCGCAACAGAAAGATGGAAAACCTTGACGCAAATTGAGATTCAATCGAACGATGAGCATTTTGACCTGTTGGTGATTCTGTCAGGAAACGGGCACCTCACCTGGCCGGATGGTTCGGCGGAGTATCAACCTGGCGAGTGCTGGCTGATTCCAGCGGGGCTTGGGCCTTTCACGCTAAGTTCGAAGAAATCTACAAAGCTCCTGAGAACATACGTTCCCGACTTGGCAAAGTTGAAAGCGGACCTGCATCGTCAGGGTCTTTCTGAGAATGAAATTGCAGAGACGGTCTTCGGCTGACACAGGAAGCGTAGGGCAATGGAAAAACTAACAACGCATGCTGTGATTCTTGCCGGAGGGCGCGGCACGCGGTTCTGGCCGCGGAGCCGCACGCGCACTCCCAAACAATTGCTCAACATCACCGGCGAAGACACGATGCTGGAGCAGACAGTTGCGCGCCTGAGGCCTCTGATTCCCGCCGCGCGCATCTGGACGGTTACAAACGCGGAGCAAGCCGCTGCGGTCCGCAAGCAACTTCCGAAGGCGGCACGCAAGCGCGTTCTGGCGGAACCCCTCGGACGAAACACTGCGGCTGCCATTGCCCTCGCCGCCATACATGTTCGCCACGCTGCGCGCGGCGACGCACTGATGGCCGTGCTGCCTGCCGATCATTTCATCGCACAGCCGGAGAAATATCGCCGAATCGTAAGCGCGGCTCTGGGCTCCGCTCGCGAACAGGAGCGCATGGTTGTACTCGGGATTCCGCCGACCCGGCCGGAAACCGGGTTTGGTTACGTGGAACGAGCCAGCGAGCCATTTGCTTCGCGGGAGTTTCCTGTTTTTGCCGTGCGGCGCTTTACGGAAAAGCCGGAGCTGGCCCTGGCCAAGGAATACGTCTGGTCCGGCAACTACTTGTGGAACGCCGGCATGTTTTTCTGGCGCGT
>WNGL01007912.1_pt1 | contig 12461 bp, 10 predicted proteins | sample 5400591 | NCBI WGS metagenome assembly WNGL01 (sample SAMN13153377, study PRJNA577476) | soil metagenome | isolation source: 80 cm soil or saprolite under Garry oak tree replicate 1 | place: USA:California | collected 2016-06-15
GGTCGGGGCGCGGGAAAGCGGAAATGGACAGGTCCGTTGAATTCAACCTGTGCCGGTTGACGATCAGTGGAAACGAAGTCCGGACCTTTCAGAAATTGAAGGGCTTCCTCCAGCCTCCAGTCATATTCATTGGCAGGCATCATCAGTGTCATAACCTGAATGGCCGACCAATCGATCAATTTTTCCAACGGCGCAATCATAGGTTGAGCCGCCTAACATTGTTATTAACTCGCAGTGCGTGCACGCCAGCACGCACGGTTGCCCAACCCAATTCTTGAAAGGGGGAACTCTGCTCGTGCCAATCGGAGAATGCGCCCATCGAAGTGACATAGTGATCCCAGCCAAGGCGAGCGTTGCTTTCGCAGACGGCTACCAATCGATCCGGCTCAGGATAAAGGAGGGGGCGCAACAAAACTGCATTGATGATGCTGAACAAGGCTGTGTTCGCCCCGATGCCGAGCGCGAGTGTGAGCACGGCCACAGCGGTGAAGCCGGGGTTCTTCAGCAATTGGCGAAGAGTGAATTTGAGCTCATTCATATCGCTCAGCGGGCGGAGAGCCATTAGCCTGAGGTCAGGAATTTTCCTCTCGTCAACTCAACTGTGTTCGTCTCCTTCCGTTCTGGGTTGACGAGCTCCAGCCGCACTCTTGGGCTGCCGTTTGCGCGGAGGAGGACGCCGCACTCGTCAAGGGTTTTGCCGGCGGTGGGAACATTTTCTATCTTTTGGATTATGAAGCCACCCGACAAGCCGGCCTGCGACGCGGGTGATTGGGGATAGACCTTCGTTACGAGGAGCGTGTGCGTTTTCTTATCAAGACCGTATGCAAATCCGAGACCCACGATTTCTTTCGCGAACTCAGTGGCGTTTTCAGGCTTCAACGGCAGGCGCTGGAGTAGCGTCCAACCAATCGCCTCGGCAGAGACATCGTTTGCCGTCGTCAACACCACTACGCCCCGGCGTTGCGTTTTGTCGAACCCAACCCACGCATGATAACTGCCGGCGCCGCCGGCGTGGCCGAGGAGTTCCATCCCGGGCGGCTGATATGCTCCCCGGTCCACCCAATCCATGCCCGTGCGTCCAAAGACACCGAATCCAGGCATACCGGAAAGGCCGCGTGAATCTTTGAAGCGAACCACGTGCGTTTTCTCCATCAGCGACACCAGCCTGGATGGGGCAAGACCCGCGTGGGCTGACACGTACTTAAGGAGATCATTGGCGGTGGAATGAATGTCGCCGGCCGGGGAATACGCTTGAAGCTTCCACGGCGGCGAAGGCTTGCCGGAGTCGTCATGACCCATTGCCAGTCGCGCCTTCAATTCGGGTGCCAGTGCGATGCAGGTGCTCTCCATGTGCAGCGGACGGCAAATCCGGTTCACGACGAGCGATTCAAAATTCGTCACCTCTTTCAGCGCGATCACATGTCCGAGCAGCGCCATGCCCACGTTCGAGTACTCAAACTCCGTTCCCGGATCGCGGCTCAACGTGTAGCCGGAAAGAAAGGCATACATTTTCTCGAAGGTGTAAGTTTCATACTGCTCCTTCCCATTTGCGCCCGTCATATTGTCTGGGTTGCCGGGAAATCCGGCTGCGTGCGTCGCCAGATCAAGCAAAGTGATTTCCTTGCCGCCATGAGTTGGCATCTTGATTGACGTGGGCAGATACTTCGCCACCGGATCGTCCAGCTTCATCTCCCCCCGCTCGACCGCGTCTTGCAGCAACAAGGCCGTGAACGTCTTGGAAACTGAACCAATAAAAAAGACTGTATCGCCATTCACCTCGCGGTCAGTGCCGTTGCCCAGCTTCCCGGCGCCGAAAATCTTGTTGCCACGCTGATCTGCCAATCCGATCACCATGCAGGCATTTGTTTGGCGAAAGTTGTCACGAAGGAATGCCTTGATGCCGTCAGCTTCCGCGTCAGTGAAGCTGTTTTGTGTCGCAGCCGGGAACTGCGCGGCGATCAAGAGCGCCGCGCAACAGACGAATCGAATGATCGTGTTAATGTTCATGGTCAATGCAGTTTCGGGTTCAGGTTAAGGCCAATGTTCGCCCGTGATGCCGAGGGCAAGCGTGAGCACGGCCACGGCGGCGAAGCCGGGGTTCTTCAGGAGTTGGCGGAGGGCGAAGGAGGTCATTCATGGCGTAAAGCCTCCATTGGATCAATGCGCGTGGCGCGGTGCGCCGGAAAGGAACTTGAGAGCAGCGCCACGAGGCTAAATGCTCCGATCACCAGCGCAAAGATCAGCGGTGTGTTCGGTTCCCAGCCCCCGCCTATGCTTACTTGGCTCCAAAGCACTCGCTGGACCGCCAGGTTCACGACAATTCCTACCCCTAATCCCACAGCAACCGGAACAATTGCCTCGCACAGCATCAAGGTTAGGATCTGGCGCCGAGTCGCCCCGAGCGCGAGGCGAACGCCGATTTCCCGTTTTCGTTGAGAAGCCGCATAGGCGACGATGCTGCCGATGCCGACAATCGCGAGAAAGAACCCCGCGCCGGCAAAGGAGTTGAACAGAAGGAGCAAGCCTCGTTCGCTTCCCAGCCCACCCTTTCTCAACATCGTGTCCATCGTCGAAATGCTGTCCGTAGGCTGGTCAGGGGCCGTCGCTCGCAACTCTTCGCGCAATTTTTGGAGAGATGCCTTCGTACTCGAAGTGGTGCGGATCACCACGGTCGGATAGACCCAGCAGCGTTGAGCAATCGGAACGAAGATAGTCCAACGATACCCTTCCCCTTTATAGCGGACGACCCCGATCACTTCATAGTGAGTTGGATTGGGGCCCGGCAACGTGACGCGTTGCCCCAGCGGGTCGTTCGTTCCAAATAGCCGGCCGGCCAGCTCTTCGTTGATGATGGCCACTGGCTGACTTCCGGCACGATCTCGGTCGGTGAAGAGCCGCCCTCTCAACGCCGTGATGTTGAACATCTGAAAATATCGCGGGTCCGCCTGGACACAGGAAGCACCTAAGGTTTCACCCGGAGATGTGGGCAGACGATCCGTCGCATACGGCCTGACCATAAACGCCGAGCCCTTCGGCAAGGTCGAGCCAATCGTGACGGATTCGATTCCCGGCGTGGTTTTCAGCCGCTCGGTCAGGAGGTTCAGGAGAGCGATCCGCTGCTCCTGTGATTCATATTTTGGGCCCAACATGGCCAGTCTGACATAGGCCAGGTGAGCAGTCTCGAAACCGGGATTAGTTCGTTCTCGGAGATTGAACATGAAGGCGTCGATCAAAGTGGCCGCGCTGATCAGCAGAATGAGCGTTATGGCGACTTCGGCGGTGACCAAGCCACGGCTGATCCTGCATTGGCGCCGGTTGCCGGTTCGCTGATTTCCCTCCTGGAGGGCGCGGTTCACGTCCACGCGGCTTATCTGCAGGGCGGGTATCAAACCGAATAAAAGAGCAGCGACCACCGACGTGCCCAAAAAGAACGCCAGCACACGCCAGTCAAGCACGGGCTCCACAGAAGCCGCAGCCGCCCCGAAAAACATCACTAAAAAACGCGCCACAAGCACATGCATGGCCCATCGGCTGAGCAGAATCCCCAAGGCGCCCCCCGTGAGCGCCAGTAGCAGCGACTCGGTAAGCAACTGCCTCACAATGCGTGATCGCTGCGCCCCGAGCGCCGTTCGAATCCCGATCTCCTTGCCGCGCGTCAACGCGCGAGCGAGCAGCAGGTTGGCCACATTGGCGCACGCTATCAGAAGCACACAACCGACCATCCCCATGAAAAAGAGCCAGTATTTCCAGCTCCCTTGCCGTTCTTGATCCCACCGGTTGATCAGCAGCGAGTGACCTCTGTTGGCCTCCGGATATTGCTCGGCCAACCGACTGCCGATGACGACGGCTTCGCCTTCCGCCTCTTCGCGCGTGACGCCAGATTTCAAACGGGCGATGACTCTCAACGATCTCTGGCTTCGATCCCGGAGATACGAGTCGTTGAGATTCAAAGGAAGACACACGTCCGGACTGACGGCCGATTCCCACGCATCACCTAGTGAAGCGACGGCCTTGGGTAAAACTCCAATGATGGTGTAACCTTGGCCATCTAGAAAGATCACCTTGCCCACGATGGCCGGATCTTGATTCAAGGACCGCTTCCAAAGCCGGTCGCCAACCATAACAACAAGAGATGGGGAATTGGTGTATTCTTCGTCGCTGAAACTCCGACCCAGTACAGGGCGAACTCCGAACAGGTCGAGAAAGCCGTTGGAGAGCGACACGCTGGAGGTCACCGACGAGTATTCGCCTGCCCTCAAGTTGAACTCCCCTTCACTAAAGGCCGCCATCCGTGAAAAAGCGTGGGTCTGCTCCTGCCAATCCATGAGGTCAGGTCCAGATATGCCGCCGATCTCCCTCAGCGGGTTCCGTGTGTGCAGATAATAGAGCCCGTCCGGTTCCGGGAATGGCGGTGGACGAAACAGAATGGCGTTGGCAAAACCAAAGATTACCGTATTCGCCCCGATACCAAGAGCCAGCGTGAGCACGGCCACCGTGGTGAAGCCGGGATTCTTCAGCATTTGTCGTGCGCCATAACGAAGATCTTGTCCCAGATTTTCAATCCAACTCACGCCCCGCTGATCGCGGCAAGTCTCCTTGATGGATTCGACCCATCCGAATTGCCGCTGAGCTGCATAACGCGCTTCATCCGGATGCATCCCAGAATTAATGTTCTCCTGCGTTTGCATCTCAATGTGCGAACGCATCTCGTCGTCCATTTGCGCATCAAGCTTTTGCTTTTGAAACAGCGCGCGAAATCGAAGGCGAAGCTTGTGAAACGAGATCATGCGTTTAATCCTTGAGTCCGGGATCGAGCCGTCCGCGAATCGGTGGGACTGCGCTTTTAGCCGGTCGAAAGAGCACGAATTCCAGCCAAATAATAGTAGCGAGCAGCAGGCCAGACCTTACCCACGCCAATGCCGGAAGATGAACTCCGATCCACGGCTGTGTGCGTTCGAACTGCCATAGGGCGACGGCCAGCGCTGCGAACAACGAAGCGCCGATCCAACCCACAGTTATGCGCCGGCGGCGGCTCGATTGATCCGGAGGCGCTTGGGTTATCGAACTAGGAGGAGTTTTCCGGTAATCTAAGAAACGATATCCGACCGTCATGGAGCTGACACTCCATACCAGAATCGCGAGAACGAGGGTTAGGTTACGCCAAACGGAGCCGTTTTCGAGAGGTTGCAGGGATTTCTCTACAAGGTCCGCCAAAGCCCGGAACTCTCGAACATCATTGACATTTGCCAGCACGGCCCAACCGTCTTTGGCATCCAGGTCAAGCGTAACACGGGCCGCGTGACCAACAGCCCCGCCTTCGCTAAAAAGGGTTTTGTGACCGTTAATATCCAAAACGCTCCATCCCAAGGCGTAGTTACCAATTCCGGGAGTAATAAGTTTCTGCCACGATGATTCGGAAATCAGTCGTCTGCCCTCGAACACGCCTTGGCCGAGCATGAATCGAATCCATTGCGCCATATCACGTGCGGTCGAGTTAATCGCCCCCGACGCAGCAACGTTATCCAGGTCATGGTCTTTTTCTCGTAGAGGGCGGGCTGCTGGCAAGTGGTACCCGATCGCGAAGTCTGGAGCATTGCGCATCGCCCGCATCGACGTAGTACTGGAGTTCATCTCTAATGGCTGAAAGATTCGATTTGAGATGACTCCTTCCCAGGAGGAATTGTTTGCAATGCCAATGCACTCGCCCACGGCGCTATACATCACATTGTTGTATTGAAACTTAGTTCGGAATTTCGCAGAGAGCGGTTTTAGCATGACTGCCTTGATGACTTCTTCGCGGCTCAATTTGTCATTCTTGTGCCAAACTTCGTCATCATACGCTTTAAGTCCGGTCCGGTGAGTGAGCATATCAAGCAGGGTGGCTTGAGCATCTGCCTTTGCGTCGGACATCTGAAAATAGGGGAGAAACTTCTTTGGCGAATCTTCCAGCGATAGCTTGCCCATTTCGGCGCTAATTACGGCCGCCAATCCCGTGAAAGCTTTGGTGCAAGAACCTATTCCAAAGAGCGAGTCGGGTGTTATCGGAAGGTGGGTCTCCAGGTCGCGAAAACCAAATCCTTTCAGGATGACGACCTGATCCTGATGGATGACGACCACGGCCAAACCGGGAATTTGCAGTGTTTGGCGCTGTTTTTCTATCAGCGATTCCAATCTGGCCAGACGGTGCCTGAAATGCCGGGAATCATCATCGATACGCTCGCCAGCCGCTATAGTGCGCGTGCCGGAGGCGCACAAAATGGCGCAGGCAGTGATGCCGAACGTCATCAACCACTTGCGCAGTGTTCTCATATATCCTTTCGTCATTCGTAGCGCAGCGAAGTTTGTGGAACCAGTTACTCATCATTCATGCCTCAATGCCACCATCGGATCGACTTTGGCAGCACGGCGGGCCGGAAAAAAGCAGGCGGCCAAAGCCGTTGAGGCAAGCAGCAGTGCCACCGAAATGAGCCTAACCGAATCGGTCGCGCTGGTTTCAAAAAGCAAGCGGGCGATGAACCGCGTCGAAAAGATGGCAGCAACTAGTCCGATTCCAATTCCCATCAGAACCGACTTCATTCCACCGCTTAGGATCAGAGCGTAAACACTTGCTGTCCGGGCTCCCAACGCCATGCGAATTCCAATCTCACGAGAGCGTTGGCCGACCGCGCAGGAAAGCACGCTGTAGATCCCGATCGCTGCCAGGAGCAAGGCCAGCCCCGCGAAAATACCAAGCAGGAGCGACTGAAAACTCGTGGTGCTGGACGATTGCCTCATCACTTGTTCCATCGTCTGTGTGCTCGTGATCGCCAAACTGCTGTCCATCGTCCAGATTTCTCGACGCACCGTTTCAGCGAGCGTGTTGGGTGGAACAGACGTTCGGAGCATCACTCCAAGTCCTCTGGTCGGATATTGGGCGTAGAGATAGTAGATCTCCGGTCTCGGAGGTTGCGCCAGGCTCTCGTTTTTTATGTCCGCAACCACCCCCACAATCGTTAACCAGGCCTTCTCCTGCAACCCGTCTGGTCGAATTCGTTTGCCAATGGCGCTCTCTTGCGCCCAGAACTGGCGAGCCATGGTCGCATTGATCACAACCACTTTTTGCGCCGTTTCGTTGTCCGCTTCGGTAAAATGGCGTCCATCCAGAAGTGGAACTCGCAACGTCTGAAAATAGTTTCCGCCCACACAACGGATGTGCGCGAACGGGTATTGGTTCGGGGCGAAAGTCCGGCCTTCGATCGCCGTCCCGCTCGGATCCGCGGATCTCAAACGGGCGGCGATCACGTTCAACTCCGGTTGCACTTGCCGCACCTTGACGCCGGGCTTCAAGCGCGCGATCGCTTGCAACCCGCGCTGGCCACGATCAACTTTCGCCGGATCAAGCCGCAATGGCACGCAGATGTCAGGGTTCTCTTCACCGATCCGAAAAGTTTTGGGAAGAACACCGACAATCGTGACCGCTTCATCGTTTATTCCCATGGTGCGGCCAATGATTCCTGGATTGCTTCCAAAACGGCGACGCCAGAGATGATCGCTCAACAATGCGACTCGATCCGCGTCGGGTCGATCCTCTTCCTCGCGAAAATTTCGGCCAAGCGCAAGACGCACACCCGGCGTCGGAATCAGGCCCGCGGACATTCGAATGCTGTTCAAACGCTCCGGTTCATCGACTCCCGTGAGAGTGTGAGAGCTGAGAGAGAACGAACCCGCGTCAGCGAAGAGCTTGGTTTCACGGCGGAGATCAATAAAATTCGGAAGCGAGAAACTCTCCCGGGCCGAGCCGCGCTTAGGAAATTCCTGCCAAACCATCACTAAACGATGGGGATCGGAAAATGGCAAAGGGCGCAGCAATACCGCGTTGATGATGCTGAACATCGCCGTATTGGCCCCGATCCCTAGCGCAAGAGTCAACACGGCCGCAACAGTGTAACCGGGATTCTTGAGCAAGATCCGTCCTCCGTACCGGATGTCTTGGCCAAAATTCTCGATCCAGTTCACCCCTCGCTGCTCCCGACAAGTTTCCTTGATCGATTCGATCCAACCGAACTGATGCAACGCCGCATAGCGCGCCTCCTCTGGCTTCATCCCCGCATCTATGTTCTCCTGCGTCTGCATCTCAATGTGCGAACGCATTTCGGCATCCATTTGCGCATCCAGCTCTTGCTTAAGAAATAGCGCCTGAAGGCGTGATCTCACTGTTCGCAACCAGTTCATAAACATCAGCAGCTTTCTAGAAGATCGACAGAAACGAAGTTGAAATTTCCCAGTGGGTGTTCATCGCAGAAATTAAGCCGGCTTGAGCACTGAGTTGATTGCCCCAGAAAGCCGTTCCCAGTTCGACCGTTCTTCGAGGAGTTGCTTACGCCCAGCGGCCGTTAGTTTGTAGAATTTCGCCTTCCGGTTGTTGTCTGAAAAGCCCCACTCTGATTCGATCCACCCTTGATCTTCCAGCCGGTAAAGTGCGGGATAGAGCGAGCCTTGCTCCACTTGTAGAACGTCTTGGGACATCTGCCGGATCAGCACCGAAATGCCGAACCCGTGCATTGAGCCGAGTTGAAGCGCCCTGAGGATTAACATGTCCAACGTGCCTTGCAGTAAATCAGTTTTTTCTTTTGGCATAAGGTTCCCCAGATGGTCGTCTGAAACGACAATAACGATCTCTCCTGTAGATTGTCAAGGAGAAGAATCTCGGATGGGGGGTGGATTATCGCGAGTCTCACGAGAGGCTTTTCCGGCGTTCTTGGGAAGGAACGGCACTTTCTCAGACCGTTCGCAGTGAAGAATGACAAGGGTCACGGAAAAATAAGTTCTGACATTGGTTAAATACGTCCGGGAGTCACGGGAAGGCCGGGTTCTGTTGAAGCGGCCCGTGCTCTTCCGGGCGGCCTTTTCAATTTTGTGTATCACATACACACGGTCTTTTCGAGAAGCTGGTAAACCTTGGCGCGTGATTCGGGGCACAGTGCCCGCGAACAAAAGAAAACAGCAGCGTTTTGTTCCTATGAAAATCTGGATATTTTTATCTGCACTTTGCGTCGTCGGTTGCTCCTCGCCAAAGCCGCCCGGCGTGAGTGTTCGCCCATTGCCGGCCTCGACCATCGGAGAGGAGACTTCCGCGTCAGTTCGTTATCCCGAATCTCTCAAGGCGTACCACGTTGGCCGTTACGTCGAGCCGCAGAACCAGCTCGTGATGCATGAGCATCACACGGATTACACCCTTGACGAGAGCGGGTCCATCCCGCAGGCTAAAGAATGCGGGAACGATCCGCTTGGTCTTGGATAGGAAGTTGGAGCCGAAACGCAAAGAGGCATTTGCCTCGAAAGACTGGTTAGCGCGAACACGGGCCATTGTCTATGGGATCATTAAAAAAACGTCGGAAAGCCAAAATCAATAAGCATAAGCGCCGCAAGAAGCTGCGCGCTCATCGTCACAAGAAGCGCACCTGGCAGAAATAACTCCGAAAGCTCTCGGAATTGGCGATTGGATGATTGTGCAGGGTTGTGTCCTTGAGGAGAGGAGCAACAAACGCGCGCAACCGGCGCTTGGAGCGATAGACAGGTATTCAAAGATGCTGCGTGGTTATTGCTTTTGGAGCCTGGCTCTGGCCGTCAGCAGTGCGCTGGTGGGTGGTTGTGTGGTTCTGCCTTCCCGCAGTCGCGCTGAACAAAAAGGCGACGCAATCAGGTCGCACCCGCACCCAATGGCGGGCGACAGGCTGGCAGGGCAACTGGCGGAGGCTCACGCGCACTATGCCGCCGGGGTCATTCACGAGATGGAGAATGATTCGGATGCCGCATTACGCGAGTATTACCAGGCAGCCCTGCACGACCCGGACGATGAAGGGCTGATTCTGGAGGTTTCGCGACGGTTCCTGCAAAACAAACAGCCTGACAAAGCTCTGGAACTGTTGACGCGCGCGGCGGCGCGGCCCGGGGCCTCAGGGGCGATTCTGGCCCGATTGGGTTTTGTTTATTCTCAGCTTGGCAAACCTGAGCAGGCGGCGGCGGCTAACCGCGCCGCGATAAAAAAATCACCGGACCGGCTGTCGGCGTATCAAAATCTCTTCCTCAATTATTTGCAGAACCAGCAGCCGCAAGAGGCCTTGAAAGTGCTGGACGACGCCGCCAAACAACTCACTGGCGACATAGAATTTCTCCTCGGTCTTTCGGAGCTCTATGGGAATTTCGGTTTGCAGGTTCCGGCGCAGAAGCAGAGCGCCCAGGCCAAAGCCCTGGCGGTATTGAATCGCGCCGAGCAACTGCATCCGACTAAGCCGGCAGTGCGCTTGCGGCTGGCTGACAGGTTCAACGCGCTGGGAGATTCGGCCAAGGCGGCGCAGCTTTATCTGGAGCTGCTCCAAAAGCTGGGGGACGCGCCGCCGATTCGCGACCGGGTGCGGGCCAAGCTGGCGGACATCTATCTGCGCGGGAGCGACCGCGAAAAAGCGGTCGAGCAGCTCGAGGCGATTATTCGGGACGATCCGACCAATCCACAGGCTTACTACCTGATGGGCAGCATCGCGTTGGAGGAGAAAAAAACGGCCAAGGCGGTGGAATACTTCAGCAAGACGGTTTTACTCAGCCCGGATTTCGAGCAGGCGTATAGCGATTTGGCGCTGGCGCAGCTTGGTTTGAACAAACCGAGCGATGCGCTGGCCACGCTGGACAAGGCGCGGCGCAAGTTTTCTCAGAGTTCACAGAGTTTCGTGCTCGAGTTTCTGACCGGGATGGCGTTCAGCCGGCAAAAGGGGTATGCTGAGGCTATTCAGCATTTCACTGCCGCAGAAGTCATTGCGCAGGCCACCGACCCGAAGCGGTTGAATGAAAGTTTTTATTTCCAGGTCGGCGCGGCCTTTGAGCGCAAAGGGGACTACGCGCAGGCTGAAAAGTATTTTGAGAAATGCCTGCAGCTTGCGCCTGAGTTCGCTGAGGCGCTCAATTACCTCGGCTACATGTGGGCCGAGCATGGCATCCATTTGGACAAGGCCCGTGAATTGATTGAGCGGGCGCTCAAGGCCGAGCCGAAAAATGCCGCTTACCTCGACAGCCTGGGCTGGGTGCTCTTCAAGCTAAATCAGCCCAAGGAAGCGTTAGGCTGCGTGCTCAAGGCGGTCGAACTTTCCGAGGAGCCCGACCCGACCGTGCAGGACCATCTGGGGGACATTTATGCTGCGCTCGATCAGATGAACAAGGCCCAGGAAGCTTGGCGCAAATCCCTTTCCCTGGAGCCGAACGAGCAGGTGAAGAAGAAGTTGGACGCGACGCATTGAAGCGTTGGCGCGCTAAGAGGCTTAAGTCACTTATCAGCGAGATGAGTTAACCAAGGTGCTGGAGTCATGGCGCACCAGTTCCAAAAACACTACACACGCGAGGAAGCGCGAGCACTGCTGCCGCAAATCCGGCAGTGGCTAACCCAGGCCGGTCAACTCCGCGGCGAATTGGAAAAGCAGGATGAGCGCCTGGGTAAAATGATGGCCTCGGGACGTGACTTGGGCGGGCCGGTGGTCAACAGTTGGGTGAAAACCCTGACGAAGATCAAAGAGGTGTTACTGGAATTCCATCGGCGTGAAATCCAGCTTAAGGACCTGGATCGCGGGCTGATGGATTTTCCGGCCATTATCGGTGGGAAAGAGGTTTTCCTGTGTTGGGAGCAAGATGAAGAGGACATCGAGTTCTGGCATGACTTGGAGGCCGGTTACGCCGGGCGGGAAAGGCTGTGAAGAAGTCGCGTAGTGGAGTATCGGAATGTTCAGAGGCTGACTCGAACGCGTCCCCTTATCGCTCCAACCGTCCATTGCTTCCAGCCGCGTTCAGTAATTCCATTGGTGATAGACTTCGTACACGTCCACTCGGCCGCCAGGGAAATAATCGTTGCGAGGAAGTCGGAATGTGCGCGTGGCCCGCTCGTAGGTGAGGATGGCTGGCTCCTGCGGTTTATTCGGATCGTAAGCAGTAAACTCGATTTGTTTGTCGCCGGGGGTCGCTTCAAAAATAACCAGGGCATGGTTAATGGAGAGTTGTGGAAAGCGAACCAGGTGGACGACCAACGGCTGGTTGGTTTCGAGCTGACGCAAGAGTTGTTGGGCAAGGCGCTCCTGCTGGCGCCGGCTGAAGGGAAAAATCATCCGCCAATGGCCGCGCTGAAAGTAACTCTGCCACGAGCCGCCGCATTCGGCTTTCAACACGTCCTCGTGGTCCCGGCTGAAGGCGCGCAAATCCGGGTAACCGGGTATCACAATTCTTTGCGACTCGGGCGAACCGTGGCGGGGACTGGAGCCAACCACGCGCCGAATCAATCGCCGATACGTGGCCTTGTCAGCGACGGGCCTTTCTGGAGCAAATCGCGCATTCAAAAAGAATTGCCGCGCCGAGCGCGCGACGACAAAGCAATGTTGCGAGTATGCCGGGCGCGGTTCACGCCATCGCGTCGTCCATTTTCCATTTGTGTCGTAGCGATATTCCCA
>WNGL01015786.1_pt1 | contig 12458 bp, 13 predicted proteins | sample 5400591 | NCBI WGS metagenome assembly WNGL01 (sample SAMN13153377, study PRJNA577476) | soil metagenome | isolation source: 80 cm soil or saprolite under Garry oak tree replicate 1 | place: USA:California | collected 2016-06-15
TGAGCAGTTCCAACAGCGCATTCGTCTACGCGGCTGGAATACTGATAGTCAAAGTTGTTGATAGAACAACGCCCTACTACTATCACACCGATGCCCTTGGAAGCACCCGGATGATAACGTACTCCGATGGAACATACGCATTCACCGACAACTACCAGCCCTACGGCCAAGACAACGGACAACCAACAGGCAACCTAGCGAACTCCGAGAACGTCAAGTTCACAGGCAAGCCCTACAGTGCAGCGACGGGTTTGTATTACTACTTCCAACGCTGGTATGACTCCTCTACTGGACGGTTCATCAGCCAGGATCCTCTTCCAGGCCGATTGTCGGACCCTCAGTCCCAGAACGCGTATGTCTATGTTCAGAATATTCCCACGACGGCAGTCGACCCTACAGGCATGGTTCAATGCGAAGAGCCTTCCGCGTACTGCGAGGGCCCAGGGGGTGGAGCTATGGACGCGGCTCAGAGAGACCCTAACGCTATTTGTACCGACAATCCCCACGCCTGTGAACTCTGCGGGGACAACCCGGGACTCTACAGGTGCAGCTATTCAGACCCCAATACCGGGGGGTCCGGTACTGGAAGACCCACTACGGGCGACGCTGGCGGTGCACCATCAGGAGACACAGGAACCTCTGGATACTCGCCTCCACCCGATGGCCCAACAGTAACAGTATCCGACACAACACCGCCCATAGACACGGGCGGGATTGTAAACGAAGGAACGCCTACCGGTTCCGGAAACATTCACGATATTGGACCTGGACAGTACATTCCTGAGCATGCCGAACCGAGTAGCGTGATACGTGCTTACGATGTCAACGGGGAATTGCACAATATTGGGGTCTACGACGGTCAAGGAAACTTGGTCGAACGCATCGATGTCTTAGGGAGACCACATTTTGTTGGGCTTCCTCATGTCGTAGAGTATTCCAGTTGGACTCCATCGCCCTTCGCTCGCGGAGGATTTGGTTTCGCACAGGGGGATGCGCGTTTGACCAACGATTACGAGAATGTTATTATTGAGTTCCTTCGATGGTTTGTAGGATAGCGATGGACCTTCCGCTCTCTCCCTTAGAGGTAAGTATGCGAGACACACGGAGGACCAATGTGCTAAGGAAGGGGACTTCTGAGAGTTCAGTCTACATTGAACCTTATGTGCTCGAGAAAACGACTTTAACGGACACAGACTTCGAAGATATGGAGTGGCACGATGTCCAGATTCACGCTATAGCCCTGGCAAATGAATTTCCGCAGCGGACGGAGTTGCTCATAGATTTGGACTACATACTCAAATGGGTAGACCCGATCCATGCTAACGAGTACTTTCGTTTCTGGATAGCACCGGCTACATTAGTCTTCGAGCACGTCTTCGATTTGTCTTTGCATGTTCAAACAGAGCAACTGGACTGTCAGATTGATCAAATCACGCGAGAAGCAAAGATCACTCCCCGAGGCGCACATACCTGGCTCTGGACTCTGAAACTTCACCACGGCGAGATAACGTTCTGGTCAACGGGATACAAACAACATTTCCGACGACAGCCTATACTTCACAACAGGCAGCATTTCAAACGCGAGGAGCGAGGCGGACTCTCGTTCGCCCGCGATATGAACGAATTGGTTTGATGTTTTTACCTGCCATCCTAGTACTCTCTGGATCGGTTCCATATGGAACCTCAATTTGCTCTAGTCGCTCGCGACCTGTCTCCTCGTTGCGGGTTATGTCCGTAAACCCGCGTAGCTTTGTATGAAGCTAACTTAGTTCACAGGGAAACCTTTCAGTTCTGCAACGGGGTTGTACTATTATTTCCAGCGTTGGTATGACGCCTCAACCGGACGGTTTCTCAGCCCGGACCCTCTTCCCGGTCGGTTGTCTGACCCGCAGACTCAGAACGCGTACTCGTATGTCCGGAATATTCCCACTACCCTAACTGACCCGACGGGGTTGGCTGATTGCTACGGGCCTTCCGCGTACTGCGAGGGTCCTGGGGGACAAGCGATGGATCAGGCTCAGAGGGACCCTAACGCTATTTGTACCGACGATCCCCGTGCATGTGAACTCTGCGCAGACAACCCAGGACTCTTCAGTTGCAGCTATTCAGACCCCAACACCGGAGGATCCAGTACCGGAGGATCCAGTACCGGAGGATCCAGTACCGGAGGATCCAGTACCGGAGGATCCGGTATGGGCGACTCTGGTGGTGGAGTGCCAGGAGACACAGGAACTTCCGGATACTCAGCACCCCCAAACCCACCCACAGTCGAGGCTACAACGACCCCGAACATCGAAGTCAACTCAGAGCCTTCGGTCGAAGCATCCGGACCGAGCACGAGCGGTGAAGGTGGAGGAGACACTAGTACCGGATATAAATTTGTGAGCACCCCTGACGGAAAACTAATACGCGTTCCAGAGAATTGGGATGCGCGAGTAGCAGATAACGGTAGAGGATTGGTCTTCCAACAGCCCGGAGCAAGTGGTAATGGTAACATGATTCGGATAATGGACCCGACACCAGCGTATCCTAGAGGATATGCCGTTTACTACAACGAATACGGACAGCCTCTGGATGTCTTCGGTCGGCCGAGCGGGCGGGCTTTTACCCACATAGCCCTTGACTACATAGGGCAAATCTTTGGATGGCCATAAAGTGGAGGGTAGAAGGCTGGAACATACCGAAGTCGACATCGATCTCAGACTAAACGGCAAGACCGTTTCACGATGCTGTATCGACACTGCGTTCAGCCTAGAGGTTCTCGAAAAGAATGCGCGAACGGTAATTCGAATAGGTGGACAAATGAATATCGAGGAAAAGGGAGTCCAATTGCACCTTTCTGGAGAGAATCCGACACAAGCCGCGCAGGCATCGATGCTGATGGGAAAAACTATAGGGCGTGCGATAGGACGGAAGGACGGAAGCTTAGAGGTCGGTTTTACGGACGGGAGCAAACTTGTCGTTCACGTTGACCCTGGCTACGAAGCGTGGGAGGTGAGCGCCAGCGACGGATTCTTTGTAGTCAGTCTACCTGGAGGTGGGTTGTCTAGCTGGAAACCCCGATCATGAAGAGGCAGTCCTAGCCCGAGCATTCATGATATTACCGGCGGAGGTATGAGCGATTCTGGGAATCCCTGTCTATCCCAACAGATACGGGAGGCTCTGGATACTCGCCTCCACCCGACCCACCAACAGTAACAGTATCCGACACTCCAGTCACTGAGGTAGATACCGCTAATGTTAGAACAATTGGGCAGCAGATTCGTAAGTTCCCACCCGTGGGGCAAGAGCCGAATGCTATCCTACGACAATTCAGCGATCAGGGGCTACGAAAGATTGGAATTTATGATTCAAACGGGAACCTCGGGACGCGAATCGATGTGACGGGGCCTCCTCACGATGGAGTGCCTACTCCGCACGTGGTCGACAACATCAACTGGAGGCTGAATCCTCGAGCCCCCACAGGGTGGCAGTGGGACCCCGTGTTTCGAGGTTCTACCAACCAGTTCGAAAATGAACTCATAAGGCTGCTCTCGGAACTGGAGGACTGAGCTTGGCTGGACCACTGTTCCTAATGGTGTTGTCGTTGAGGCAAGGTTCTGTCGATCGGGATATTGCTCGAGAGATTGCGAGAAGCGGAGCCAATCACGGAATTGGACTCATATTCGGTACCTATTCGGTTCGTCACGTTTTGAAGAGTGATGAAAAATTTGTCGACGATGTCTTGAAGGAGACCCCACGTCCACTAGTGTTTCTCATAACTTCTCATCCCTTGGAGAACGATGTGATGGATCTTTTCGAGCAACAGCTTAACGCATGGAATGGCGCGGAGCCAGCTAAAGCATCGATCTTAAAGTTCTTGCACGAAGTGCTGTCGATCACTGGAGTCGAGAAGGTTGTCGCGGTTGTTTGGGACTCGATGGTCCCTGACTACCATCTCATGCCAAAGTATCAAGTGAGTCCCACCCAATTTGTAGACTCGATCAAGAACTTCTATAGAGATCAGGTTGGTGGCCCCGAAGGGATATTCAAAATTGAACTGGGCCCCAATCAATGATTAGCTAGAAAACATCACACTGCCAAAATAGCCGTATACATTCTACTTCGCCTCAGAAGCAAGCGCTTGATCTACGCCTGCAGGTTTACAGGAAAACCCTACAGTTCTGCAACGGGGTTGTACTATTATTTCCAGCGTTGGTATGACGCCTCAACCGGACGGTTTCTCAGCCCGGACCCCCTTCCCGGTCGGTTGTCTGACCCGCAGTCTCAGAACGCGTACTTGTATGTCCGGAATATTCCCACTACCCTAACTGATCCTGCAGGACTGGTTGAATGCGAGGGGCCTTCCGCGTACTGCGAGGGTCCAAGGGGTGGAGCTATGGACGCGGCCCAGAGAGACCCTACCGCCATCTGTACCGACGATCCCAGAGCATGTGCGCTGTGCGCTGACAACCCCCTCTTCCATTGTGAGTACACCGACCCCATGTCGAGGGGATCGATGAGCGGTAACGGTGATCCCGGTGTGACCGCAGACACTGGCACCTCTTCAGGATACTCCCCGCCACCAGACCCCCCAACAGTAACAGCACTAGACACAACATCCACAATAGAACCGATTGACGCAACAGATATGACAACGGTTAGACATTACACGACCTGGGAGGGCAGGGCAGGCATCACCCAATCCGGGGCAATCAACCCAAGCAGAGGCACCGGCCTCGTTTACGTCACGGAGCCCTCGCAGGTCGAGGGACTAACGACCCCTGAAGAGATCGGGAACCGACTCGGCATTTCCCCCGAGAAAGGTGTGACGTATTATGAGTTTCAATATCCTTCGGAGAAGCTGGTGAACCTGCCTTTGACTTCAGGCGGTGCCATTCAATTTGGTATTAGGGAGCCGGTTGTATTAGTGGATGTGGGTGGGATTTGGTGGCCGCTGGTGGAAGTCTGACAGACAGCGAGATTCGGTGCACAAACTGCTCGAAGCTGATTAAGGTGAAGATATTCAGCGCTGGATTCATGGATGTAATCGCTTTCACTTGCGACCGTGACTCCACCGTTCTTACCATATCCACGTACGACAAGATGCTCCATTCGGTGTTGGGAAAATATCCAAACTTGGCTTGGACGGAGAAGCAGTTTAGGACGGTTGAGGCTAAACTTATGACCTGTCCGTGTAGAGGGAAATTCAAGCATGATGCGCTGCCGAAGTGCCCGAACTGTGGAGCAAGTCTTCATTTTGACAGACCCGGCTCGTCGGAATTCGTCGTAGTCGGCAGATGGATTGACGGTGAGAAGCAAAATCCATGGCAGCAGTAGAGTACGGCGTTAGAATTTCGGATGCGCGAAAGCTCAGTTCTCGGCTTGCTTCCGCTCCCGCCGTGACCTCACCTAGAACTCGACTCGGAAAGCTTAGGTTCGAATTCGGAATGCTACGTCTTCGCTGACAGAATGCGGGCAGGAAGAGTCACTGGGACGACTGTGAGCTATAATGATTCGGACGCCCCTTGCAGTACGCTCCTAGTAACCAGCTCCTCCGCATGTTCTCGTCGCAACAAATGTTCTCCCTTATCAAGGCAACGAAAACGCTGAATGAATCAGAGATGCTCAGGTTTACAGACAAACTCTGCAGTTCTGGGACAGGTTTGTACTATTACTTCCAACGTTGGTATGACTCCTCTACTGGGCGGTTCGTCAGCGAGGATCCTCTTCCAGGCCGATTGTCGGACCCTCAGTCCCAGAATGCGTATGTCTACGTTCAGAATCTTCCCACGACGGCGGTCGACCCTACTGGTATGGTCCAATGCGAGGGGTCTTCCGCGTACTGCGAGGGTCCAGGAGGCCGAGCTTGGGACCAGGCCCAGAGAGACCCTAACGCTATCTGCACCGACGATCCCCACGCCTGTGAACTCTGTGGGGACAACCCGGGACTTTTCAGTTGCAACTACTCAGACCCCAATACCCTGGGATCCAGTAGTGGAGAATCCGGAATGGGCGACCCTGGTAGTGCATCTTCTGGAGGCACAGGAACCCCCCAATACTCAGCACCCCCTAACCCGCCTACAGTCGAAGCTCTCTCAACCCTGACAATCGAAATCGACACACCGAGTGTCGAATTCATGGACCCACAATCCATTCGGTTCACTCAGAACTCGGTGTCACAGAATTTTGCCGACGGGCGTCCGGTCGTCGATCTTGCAAACGGGCTCAGCACTGGCGAGATCGACCCCTCAAGTGTTCCGCCGATTCGCGTAGTAGAATTTGACGGAAACCTTTACAGTCTCGACAACTGAAGACTGGTTGCGTTCCAGATGGCCGATACTGGCATACCGGTTGCAAGATTATCTTGGACCCCCGAAGTCGGCGCCGAATTCGTGGACAAATTCCAGCCAGTATACGAGGGCCTCGGAATATTCATCAGAGGAATCGGTCTATGGCCGCCACTCTAAACCCAGTTACGGGTGAACACGGTATAAAGTCCGCTCGCGAATACAGCATGAAGCCTTCGCCATTAAAGGTGCAACTTAGGGTTCACGCAGGCGCCTTAGATTTGGATGGTGCTGAGGTAAGGAGCCTTCTCGAGATTCAAGAAGGTCCTTCAATTTCGAGGATATACACCAATGATGACGAGGGGATTGCTGGCGTGGAGTTTAGCAATAACCCACAGCTCAGCAGGGATGAAGCTAGTTTCTGGCACCAACGTGTATTGAAGAATGCAACTGAGTGGCTTCAAACAAGATCTGAGGATCAATTCGACACTTTAAGAAGGAAAGGTCATCAAATTGACTTGTGTATCGTGTCCTATAGTGGGGCGATACCTCCGCCTTTGCTTAGGCAGATTGCAAGACTCGAATTAACACTTTTCATCATAGATCTGCCGCGGGCGTAAACTGTAAAGTAAGGAGCGATGCAACTCAGAGTGCGCGAACAGGTTTTTGAATCCTAGTCTCCTCAAGGTCTGGGATAGCTACCTCATGAAACGAGGGTCTGACGAAGAGGGTAGGTTGCAGCTACTGTTGCTAGGTCTGGCAATGGCCCTACAGGTTTACAGGCAGACCCGCCAGCGCAACGATAGGTCTGCACAAGTACCTCTAACCCGGATGATGAAGTCCGTACCCGTTTTCGAAAATCCAGTCGAGAAATCCCAGAACCTCAGGTGTTATGTCGCACCATAGATGGACCCCGCTTGGCAAACAGTCGATGCGTCCAGCGGGTAGATTTGCCCTGAATCCTTCGTGGCCAAACCGCGCCGCATCAAATGATCGAGGATTTAGCGGTTGAATCGCCAGCTTGACATCGTTCTCGTCTACTTTTTCGAACTTCTTCCGGTTCTTGTCTACTAAAATACTCATATTTCTATGTCCAATGCGTGCAGCTTCCGGCCTCTCCTGGCCGGGTGGAAAGTTGATCTGTATCAAGACACCCCAGCGGTCACCAACTTCGCTGGCAATCCAGTTGATCGTTTCAAAGGCCCGCAAAGTACGGTTCTGCCATAGACTTTCAAATTCTCCGCGACGCTTATCCAGAGTATCCCATAGATCTTTGACGATCCAGCTCAACTGCCTTGGACCTCTTTTTCCAGAACACTCTTCAGTGTCTTGAGGAAACCTGAGTTGGGAACAATGTAGTCGATCATTACCCTCTCAGCTCTCAACTTGAGATCCATTCTGACGTGAGGGAATATCGCCAATATCTTTGGTGGAGCGGCCATATTCTTCAGCTTCTGGGCGCACGAGAACGGGTCATAATCTAAGGAAGCTAGGTCGAGAACCACCAAGTTCGGAGTACTCAAGACTGCTTGTCTAAGCAGGTCCTCCTCGGTTGTTACTAGCTTCGCATTTGCACCCACCGACTTTGCGAGCTCCATGACTCTCGATTGCAGGAACAGGTCTGAAGTTATCGCAAGAACTTGAACAGTCATTGCTTCATCTCTTCTGAAGATAGTTATAGGACTCTCTGACTCAGCATGGGATCGGAATGCCGCCCACATCTAACTTTGCTGGGAGAGACATAGTTAGCGTTCGTGACCTTTCCCGGTCGGAGATTGATCAGATTCTGGACATATCACAGGTCATGGAGCCTCTCGCGAAGACGGGGTCAGATATGCTTCATGGGAAGATAATGGCGACCCTATTCTACGAGCCGAGCACGCGTACAAGGTTGAGCTTTGAGTCCGCGATGACGAGGCTCGGCGGAACCGCTCTCGGATTTGCAGAGACAAAGGGGACCTCTGTTGAGAAAGGCGAGAACCTCGCAGATACTGTGCGAGTTGTCGAGAACTATGCTGATGTGCTTGTGGTGAGGCATCCCCTAGAAGGGGCGGCTAGAATGGCCGCAGAGTTCTCAAGAGTCCCGGTGATTAACGCTGGTTCGGGAGCAGAGGAACATCCCACCCAGGCATTGCTCGATCTCTACACGATCAAGAAGGAACTCGGGGCCATAGACGGCATCACGATTGGACTCATCGGGGACCTTCGATACGGTCGGACAGTTCACTCTCCGATACGGTCGGACAGTTCACTCTCTCGCGTATGCGCTCGCGAAATACAAAGTGCGATTGGTCCTCATCTCTCCAGAGATACTAAAGATGAGGAAAGAGGTGTTAGAGGAAGTTTCGAAAAAGATAGACGTTGAAGAAACCACGTCGCTACAACAGCATCTGAAAGAACTGGATGTCATCTACATGACGAGAGTCCAGAAGGAACGGTTCGGAGATCTCGCAGAGTACGAGAAGGTCAAGGGGTCATACCGACTAACGTCGGATGAGATGGCACGAGCGAAGAAGAGTTCGATTGTGATGCATCCGTTGCCGAGGGTCGATGAGATAGACTCTAGTGTCGACTCTACAAGCCACGCGAAATATTTTCCACAAGTAGGCAACGGTGTGGTGCTGAGGATGGGATTACTGGGCTTGGTTTTTGGAGCAGTCTAGCCCCTTCGACGATGTCAGTGCAACCCTCATTGAACACTCAAGACGGTGTAGGGGGATGTGGTCTTGTCTGCTACGACGGTAATCTTGTTTCCAATGCCTGTATTGTATATCTTGAAAATATCTGATGTTGTGAGGGTCTCAGCTTTCGCGAGAACCTGAACTGTACCACTGGTTGTCTTTATTCCAATATCCCATCGAGTGTTTCCGCCCTGCACGTACTGGTCTATAGATGTCAGATTGCCAGTGACGGTCGTCTGGGTGGTCGATATGCCGATGGTATTGACCGCTTGGGTCGTTGCCCCGCCTACTTCGATAGAGCTAGTAGGGTCTTGAATGAAATAATGGCCCACTTGTTTTGTAGAAGCGTCAACCACCGCCACCATTTCTGGTACGGTCAGAATCCCTTGTGTTCCATAGTATGGAATGACGTAGATCAACCGAGTGTTCACGGAATAGAGGAGTATGTTTCCGCTTGTCCAGTCGGGATGAAGCGTTAGCTGAGTTTTGATTATTGGATCAGTTGAGACGGCTGAGATGGCTGAGTTAGGTCCGATAACCGTCGTTCCCTCCGGGAACCTGATCAGGTACACCTGCCCTGTCCGGGTTCCCGCTGGAGCGATATAGAGACCTGCTAGGTTCTGAGAGGGGCTGTTGTAGATTTCCACCAACCTGACAGCCGCCCAGGTTAGAGTTCCATTGATGGGAGTGATAATGAACCGAGTGGTCTCGGTCTGTTGTAGGAAGACATTCCGCTGCCACTGCAACGGGTCTGTTTGGAAGTAGAAGTTGTACACGTTTTGCTGAGTGTTGAAATATGTTTCAGGATATCTGAGCTGGGGGAGGAGCCAGGACGGCATCTGCTGGTTCCACTGGGGATACATGGAGCTGTAGAATGACCTGACATAGTCGGTCTTTCCGTTGTTGAACAGATACCCGCTAACCTCTCCAGTTTTCATGTTAGTGAGCGTTGCCGCGAAGAGTCGGAGGATCGACGTATCAGTGTGGTCTGGGTAGTCTGCGAAGTCGCTGGGGCTCTGCCAGTCAACCCAAACCCAGTGCAACAAGTAGACGTTCCCCTGTTTGTCCACCACGGGGTAGGGGTCTGGGTCTAGCTGCATGTTCGGCAATAGAATGTTCGAGATTCTCGTGTCCGCGTCTCGGTATTCGAGAGCTTTGATATTTCCATAGGCGCCATTGGCGAAGTCGAACCTTCCCTGCCAGAAGAACTTCCAGTACAACCAGAACCCCTTGTAGGTATAGTCCGCTGTCCCATTGTAGGAAGGTGGACCTGTGTAATTGGATAGGTGAGCCTCAGTGAAGCCTGGAATATTCAGATAGATTTCGTCCACTGACTGCCATAATCCTCCTTCGCCATAGTAGATCTGGGGAGACTGTGTTAGGTTCCAGATCTTCGTTATGTCCACAGCCTGTGTCGTGGCTGCATCGACTGCGAGGATCTTCTCGGAATGCGTTAGCAGCAGATGCTGGGTGCGCCAGACGTCAGGGTCGTTCTGGAGGCTTGCTTGCACAAGCTGGAGAACGGATACCCAGTATTCTTTTCCGTTGATGTATATGATGTCGACCGGAGCGTTGTCGATGGACATCCAGTTCACGCCGACCAGGGGTTTCATGTTCAGCCGGGCTGACTCATTCGTGAATATCCGGATGTGGTCTAGTGTGTTGGTCTGGTTTCCCGAGCTCGTTATAAGAGACTGGTCGGCACTGGTGACCGAGTCCACTCCGTACGCCCATCGAGTGTACTGGATTGTGGGGACATACGCCGGATTCCATTGATAGTTGATGTATTGCCCAGACTGTGCACGGAGGTATGTCCCGTAAACAGGAAGTGTGATCGTAGAGACCAGGACGATAGCGAGTATCACGAGACCCTTGACTCTGGTGATCTTGATGTGCAGTATTCTCTGGGTTCGTGTGTACCCGGCCACGAACGCTACTCCGATCAGCACAATAACTATGGTGGAAAGAATGAAGGATGTGCCTACGTCATAGACCCAGGCTCCACTGCTCAAGACTGCGTAGATGATTGGCAGCGCGATGATGATGAACAGGTTGCTGAGGGCGACTCGGGACATTCCGAACGCTCTCTTCGAAAGTCCGACCATAGCATTTGCAATGAGCGAGATTCCAAGTCTGATACCCAGTACAGCGAAGGCTAGGCCGATTATTGATGAGACGAATTTGAAGACTTCAAAGGTGAAGACATTGTCGATGCCGAACGTCTGCGAAACTTGGTATGTTCCTGAAAGCCTCATTGCAAGTATTGAGAAATAGTCCTGTATCTGTGCGAACCAGGTGGTGTTTGTCTGGACAAGATAGTTCTGTATGGTAACGAATCGTAGTGCAATGTCATTGGCAATGGTCGCTGCGATTCCCAGTGCGAGTAGAAACTTGATTGTTGTCCATGCAAGGAATGGGGGAGAGGAGAGGGGGAACTTGTCGTTCCATTGCAATTTGCCATTCTTCGATAGGACTGCATGGTCAGGTGTTTCTCCAATGTCCCAGTCGAAGGATGGTCCTGGGCTGGATGATTCATAGTAGCTTCTTCGTCTTGTGGTCTGCATAATTGCTCCCAGGTTCGTCTTAGATAGCAGTCGGAGGATTCCGAGGAGTTTGCTGTGCATGTAGAAATGTCTCTTCCCATCACTTCCAGTAACCGTGGAGATTCGCGGGTCGCTGAGCATGAGGAGAGCTGTTAGGATGAGGGTTGTCCAGATGACAGCGCCGTTTATGTACTGAAGGTTGAGAAAGTTGATTCCCGCTTTCGTTGCGTAGGTTGAGTATTTCACGTCAAGCGTCAGGCCGTTGTTCATGCCGAGGGTGAATGCTGCGAAACTGGCGAGACCGAGAAGAATGTAGTAAACTATCCACGAAGTCCGAGAACCCGACTGGCGTTGAATCCTTGCAGAGAAAAATGAGCCGACGAATACCAATGCCAACAAGAGAGCTGCGGTTGAAACGAACTCTATGGCGAGGACCCAGAGTCCGAGTCCCGTGTTGAAGACGGAGAGCTCTCTGAGTAAGACGAACTGTACTCCGAGAACGACGATAATGGCGAGAATGCCCGTCAGGAGGCCTATTCTGAAGGGGCTCTTCGAACCAACTCGGATCTCTGTCAAGGCTGCGCTTCCTAGACCTCCCGGTCAAACGGTCAAGGAGATAAACTCAATCGAGTCTCATCCAGCGAGTCCACGCACGTATCGCCCTACATGAATCGTCGGATAGGTTCGTTTATGTGAAATCATAGGCGGCGATTCTATCCAAGTCCCTTCGCCTTGACTCGGTCCACAGGTCGAGGGGGATCAGTCTGCCGGCATACTTTGCAATGACTGTCAGCTTATCGGAATTGCACTTCGAGCATTTTGCCTGGATGCCGGTATCAATGTGATAGCATGATTGGCACCGTGACAATATCTTGGAAAACGTGAAGTGTTTGACTCCTGATTCTCCGAGCTGTTGTGAAGCTTTCATCAAGCCTGCGGTTGACGATTTTTCTCCTATCAGGAGT
>WNGL01021668.1_pt1 | contig 12458 bp, 10 predicted proteins | sample 5400591 | NCBI WGS metagenome assembly WNGL01 (sample SAMN13153377, study PRJNA577476) | soil metagenome | isolation source: 80 cm soil or saprolite under Garry oak tree replicate 1 | place: USA:California | collected 2016-06-15
ACGTCGAGCCGGTCACGGTCGAGGGCAAAGACCTGATCGACTATCTGCGCGACCAGACCCGGATGCTCGACCTCAATCCGCGCCAGCAGCTGCTCGCCGAGGAGTTCCTGGGCAACATCGGCGAGGACGGGTATCTCCAGCACACCCTCGAAGAGATCCTCAAGGGCGCGAACCAGCTGCTCGAAGAGCACGAGGCCGAGTCGGAGCTCGATCTGAATGTGGCGGCGTTCACGATGTCGGAAGTCGAAGCGATGCTGCACGTCATCCAGCAGCTCGATCCGCCCGGCATCGGCGCGCGCAACCTGCGCGAGTGTTTGTTGCTGCAGCTCGAGAACCAGAAGCGCACCGACACGCTGGTGTACCGGCTCGTCAAGGAAGCCTTCGACGATCTGATCGCCCACCGCTGGAGCGATCTGGGCAAGCGGTTTGGCCTGGCGCCCGAGGAGGTGCAGCGCGCCGCCGACGAGCTGGCGCGGCTCGATCCCAAGCCGGGGTTGCAGCATTCCGCCGCCAACGACGCCTATATCATCCCGGACCTGATCGTCGATAAGATCGACGACAAGTACCTCGTCTTCCTCAACGACAGCGGGCTGCCGCGGCTGCGCATTTCCAAGACGTATCAGGAGATCGCGCGCGACAAGAAGAAGTACGACGCCGAGAGCAAGGAATTCATCAATCAGCGCCTGAACAGCGCGCATTGGATGATTCAGGCGATCGAGCAACGCCGGCAAACGATGCTCAAGGTCATGAACTTCATCGTGGACCGGCAGCGCGAGTTTTTCGAGAAGGGCATCGACCATCTCAAGCCGCTCACGCTGCGCGAGGTCGCCGACGTGATCAGCATGCACGAGAGCACGGTGAGCCGCGTGACCAACGAGAAATACGTGCAGACGCCGCGCGGCCTCTTGCCGCTCAAGTTCTTCTTCTCGAGCGGCCTCTCGACCACGACCGGCGAAGACGCCAGCGCGCGGTCGATCAAGTCGCAGATTCAGAAGCTGGTCGACGACGAGCCGCCCAAGAACCCGCTCACGGATCAGCAGATCGTGGAGATGTTCGATCGCAAAGGTGTAAAAATCGCCCGCCGCACCGTCGCCAAGTACCGGGATCAGCTCGGCATCCTGCCCGCGCGGATGCGGAAGCGGCTATGAGTCTCGCGACGAACTCGACGGCGCCCGACGTCAGCGTTCTCGTGCCGGCGAAGGACGAGGCCGAGAACCTCGCCGAGCTCGTGCGGCTCACGCGCGAGGCGCTGCTGCCGCTGCCGTACGCCTGCGAGCTCGTGATCATCAACGACGGCAGCCACGACGGCACGGCGCGGCTGCTCGAGGAGCTCACCGCCAAGCATCCGTTCGTGCGCGTCGTCACCCATCGGACACAGCGGGGCATCGCCGATGCCCTGAAATCGGGGGCCGACCTCGCCCGCGGCCGCATCCTGGTCTACTACCCCGCCGATCTGCAGTACCTGCCGTCCGACATCCCGACGCTGGTCGGTCCGATTCTGGAAGGGCAGGCGGACGTCGTCACCGGCACGAAGCAAGGCCAGTACAACAAGCGCCTCGTCTCCGGGATTTACAACACGCTGTGTCGCTGGCTGTTCGGGGTACGCGTCAAGGATTTGAACTCGGTGAAGGCATATCGGCGGGAAATCATGGACGTCGTGCCGATGCGTCCGGACTGGCACCGGTTCATGGTGGTGATCGCTGCCTCGCAAGGCTTCCGGCTCGCCGAGCGGCCCGTACCGGTCCACCCGCGTCGCGCGGGCAGCTCGAAATTTGGGGTCAGCCGCATTCCCGTCGGCGTGCTCGATCTGATGTCCGTCTGGTTCCAGCTCCGCTTCGCGCGCAAACCGATGCTGTTCTTTGGCGTGATCGGGGCGATGCTGTTCTCGCTCGGCCTGGTCGTGGGCATCGTGGCGCTTTATCTGCGCTACGGGCCCCCGCACGTCGGGTTCCGGCCGCTCCTCGATCTGATCATGGTGCTGGTGATCTCCGGCGTGGTGTTATTCGGCTTTGGGTTCGTGGGGGAGATCCTGGCCGGGATGCGCGAGGATGTCCGCGCGCTCGAGCGGGAAACCAGGAGAATTCGCACCGAAAAGTAGATCCGCTAGCAGCGTTGCATCGCCGCAACACCAGCGACGTAGCGCGCCGTTGAAGCCCCCACTACTATAAAACCATGCGGCACGTTCGTCCGGTCATCGCGCTGGGCTTGGCGGTGCTCGCGCTGCACTGCAGCGACGCGACCGGTCCCTCCGTTTTCGATCGCTATCTCGAGCTCGCTCCACGCAGCGTCCTGCTGTTCGAGGGTGACACGCTCCGGCTTACGGCGCAGGTGTTCGACACGCTCGGCAACGCGCTTCCCCAGGCCGGAGTGACGTTCGAGTCGCGGGACACGACCCTCGTTCGCACCGCGCCAAGGGAGGGGGGACGAGGGACACGCCTGACCGGTGTCCTCAGCGGCAGCACGTACGTCGTGGCCCGCAGTGGCTCGGCGCGCGACTCGGCCCTCGTCACCGTGGTGATCACGCGTTCTGCCGTCGCCGGTGTCCCGTTCGGGGCCGCGATCTCCCCGAGCGGCGCCGCCTACGTGACGCTCCCCTGGGCCAACCGCCTCGCCCGGGCGACCCTCCCCAATACGAGTTTCCTGTCCGACGTGAGCCTCGGCGACCTGCCGTCGGACGTGCAATTCAATCGCGTCGGGACGCGGGCGTACGTGAGCGATCAGTACAGTCAATCGATCGCCGTCGTCGACGTGACCACGGGAAGCTGGGTCGACACCATCCCCGTCACGGGCGACGCGTTCAAGGTGCTCGTGGCTCCCGGCGACAGCATCCTGTGGGTCACGACCAACGCCGACAGCGTCTATGCCATCCGCCTCGCGACCCATGCCGTCGTCGCCCGTCTCGCGACCGGCGCCGCTGCGAACGGGTTCGCCGCCCGTGACTCCATGGTCTGGGTGAGCACCCGTGCGGGCGGAACGGTGCTGGAAGTCAATGCCAAGACTTACACGATCAACCGCACGTTCGTGATCGGCGGGTACCCACAAGAGCTGATTGTGTCGCCCCACGGTGACCAGCTCTACATCGCCAACGAGGCCGGGTCTGTCCAGACTCTTGATCTGGCCAGCGGGACGGTGGTGAGTACCATCCCCCTACCGGGAGGCGGGGGGTTCGCGATGGCGCGCAATCCGGCCAACGGCTTGCTCTACGTCTCGACGGGCTACTTCTCGAGCACCGTGTGGGTGATCGACCCGGCGACCCCCACGATCGTCCGGCGAATCATCACGGGCGGCGTCCCGCGCCGCATCGCGTTCAACGCGGCCGGCACCGTCGGCATCGTCGCCAACGAAGCCAACTGGGTCGACTTCATTCGATAGGCAGCACCGACACACCGCCGTACACCCCGTACACGCCGCCCCAAGAGGCTGGTCTCCCTCTGGGGACCAAAACGAAACATCATCGGTATTAGTCCTTTGCGATGCCGCCGCTCGCGCTCGCTTCACTCCTCCAGCATGCACTCCCGTGGCTGTCCACGGACGGCCGGGCGGTGCTCAATACGCTCGTCTGCAACAATGGCCGCGTGGGATCGGCCCAGGCCCTGTGTGAGCGCCTGGGACTCCGCAGCCGCTTCCAGCTCAACCGCCTGTTACACCGCGAAGGGCTCCCGCCCTATGAGGAGTTGTCGGGCTGGGTGTGCGTGTTCTACTGGATGGTGCGGGGCGACGCGGCGGGGGCGGGGCGCGCGCCGCTCCGCGCGCTCGCGCCGCAAACGCACATCGAGACCGCCAGCGCGTACCGCCTGGTCCGTCGCGTTACCGGCCATTGCTGGAAGGACCTGCGTCGGGCGGGCACGCCCGAAGTGCTGCGTTGGTTCCAGTACCGAACGCATCCGCCCCGCCCAACCCGGCAACGCCCCCTAGCCCCGCCGGCGGTGCGGGCCGCCGGACTGCCACCTGGACCCGCGACCTCGGCCGCCGCGGTGGTCCCCCCGTCGCAGCCGCGCCGCCTGGCGCTGCCCGGAGGGCCGTACGGCATCGCGGCGCGGGGACGCGACCTCGCCTACATCGCTCGCGGTCAGGCCGCGTCCATCGAACGACTGGACCTGACGACCGGCCGGCTCACGGGCAGCACCTTCATCGGCTGCACGCCGAGCTGCGTGACATTTGATCCATCCGGCTCGCGCGCGTACGTGAGCGTCCAATATCTGGACCAAATCGCCGTCATGGATGCGACCCGTCACGTGCTGATCCAGACCTGGCCGGTCTGCGGCGACCCCCTGCCGCTCCTCCTGTCCCGCAATGGTCATACGTTGTTCGTGACCACCAACGAGGACCGGCTCTTCGGCCTTTCGACGCTGACGGGACGAGTCCTTGGCTCGCTGCCGCTCCCCGCGACGTCGCATCATCTCGCGTTGCATCCGGCCGCGGACCGCCTCTACGTCGCCACCCGAGCCGCGGGCTCAGTCCTGGAAGTCGATGCGAGCCGGTTGCGCGTGCTGCGCACGTTCCACCTCGGAGGATGGCCGCAAGGACTCGTCGTGTCGCCGGATGGTTTGACGCTCTACGTGGCGAACGAACACCACGGCCTCGATGTGATTGGGGTGGGAAGCGGGAAATGCGTTGCGAGACTCGCGCCTGAAACCGGTTCTGTCGCGCTCGCCATGAGTCCGGATCAGCGTTTCCTCTATACGGGCCATCCGCGCCACGGGAAGGTCGGGGTGATCGAGCTCGCGTCCCTACGGCAGCGGGGCATGCTCGAGACCGGCGGCCGACCGGCGCAAATCGCGTTTGATGGAGCGGGGCAGGTAATTCTGGTGAACGAAGCAGGCTGGCTCGATATCCTTCCCGTCGGAGTTTCCTCCCTAAGGGCTATGACGTATTGAGCGGTTCGGATTGCGACGTCCGAGCCCCTCATGGCTACGTGTGGCTTACCCCATTTCGTGAGAAGGTCTCATGAGCCGGCTTCCGACAATCCTGATCGCTGCGGCGATGGGCGCGACGCTCGCCGTTGGCTGCTCGACGCCCACTGACGAGAACACGAACGGGCTCGTGACGACGCGGCCCGTGCCCGGCGGCGATGGCACCGTTGCGCGGATGGCGCTGCCAGGCGGCCCATTGGGCATCGCCGTCGCGCCGGAGGGATTCGCGTACATCACCCAGCCCAACTTTGGCCAGTCGCCGGGCATGCTCGCCCGCGTGGATCTGAACGCGCGCACGGTGACGGCCTCTTTTCCGGTCGGGATGGTCCCATCGCTCGTGATCTTCAGCGCGACGCGCACCCGCGCGTACGTCTCGAATCAGTGGAGCGACAACGTCGGTATCATCGACGTCGCGTCGAACACGCAGACCGACGTGATTCCCACGACCGGCGACCCGTTTGCGCTCGCGCTGTCGCCCGATGGCGGCACGCTGCTCGTCACCACCAATGTCAATGTGCTCTTCAAGATCGATATCGCGACCAAGAACACGCTGGGATCGATTGCGCTGCCGGCGACCTCGCATCACATCATCATGGACAGGTCAACAACGTCGTGCACGTGGTGAAGCTCGGGACGGGAACGTTTACCAATATCCCGCTCGCGGGGGGGGGCGAAGGGCTGGCGATCGGCAACAACGGCGATCACCTCTACGTGGGCCTCGTCTTCGCCGGCTACGTGCAAGTGATCGACCGCCGCAGCGGGGAGACCGTGCGCCTGATTCCTGTCGGCGGCGTCCCACGCGAGATCGCGCTCGATTACAACGGCCTCGATGTCCTCGTCTCGAACGAGTCGGGATGGGTCGATTTCATCGAGCCGAACGATTCGCTCGTGCCACCACCGCCGCCACCCCCGCCGCCTCCACCACCGCCTCCACCGCCCCCGCCGCCGCCGCCCCCGGATACGGGCGTTACGCGGGTGTCGGTGTGCTGTGGCCCGCTCGGCGTCGCGACTTCAGGTAACGTCGCGCTGGTCAGCCAGGACCAGGGTGCTGCGCTGGCTCGATTCGACCTGACGACCGATTCTGTCACGGCGTCAATCCCCGTGGGCGGTGTGCCGGCCTACCTGGCATTCAACGACATCGGATCGGCAGCGTATGTGGCGAATTTCGGCAACCACAACGTCGGCATCATCGATGTGGCCACCAACGCACAGACGGACGTCATTGCGGTCAATGGAAGTCCGCTGCCGATCGCGGTGACGCGGAATGGCGGCACCGCCTTCGTAACGACGGATGCGAATCGATTCTACAAGATCGATGTACCGTCCAAGACCGTCGTCGATTCGCTCGACCTGCCCGCGACCTCGCATCACTTGCTGAACTTGAACGACACGCTGGTCTACATCGCGACGCGCGATGGTGGAAGCGTGCTGGAGGTCAATCAGCTGACGATGACGGTGCTCCGGACATTCGCGCTGGGAGGGCGGCCGCAGGGTATGGCGGTCGCTACCAATCGGACGGAGCTCTACGTCGCCAACGAGATCAGCAACGTTCTGCAGATCATCAACCTGTCGAGCGGCGCCGTCGCCAGCGTACCGCTTTCCAGCGGCGGAGAGGGCATCGCGCTGGGCCCAGATGGCAAACTGTATATCGGTGAGGTGTTCGCCGGACTCGTCGAGGTTGTGGATCCGGTAACACGGAGCGTCGTGCGCACGATTACCGTCGGCGGGGTGCCGCGCGAAGTAGCGGTCGACGCCGCCCGGAATCAGGTCCTGGTCGCGAACGAGAGCGGGTGGGTGGACTTCGTCCACATCCACTGACCGCTAGCGGTCGTAATCGCGCGCGAGCCGCACTCCGTAGCGGCCGATAAAGAGGGCGAGCTCCTCCGTAAGGCGGGAGCCGCCCTCGCTCCGCGTGCGACCGCCGAGATCGAGCCAGTAGACGCCGTGCTTGGCGAAGGCGCCCAGCTCGTCCGCTGCGAGTGTGGTCTCCGAAAAAACCGTGTCGCCACGGGTTGCCGCAACGCCGTCCATCCGCGCCTCGCCACGCAGCCACAGCAGCCGCCAGGTGCGGCGGCCGTACCGGTAGAGCCGCATGGACCCTCGCGATTCCACACGCACGCCACTGTGCTGCAAGAACCGATCGAACTCCGCCATGATCGTCGCAACAAGAGTGGAGCGCTCACTGTCGCTCAACTGCTTTGGGAAATCTGGCGCCGACCGAACAACCTTCGCCGGAGAGCCGACCGCGAGACTCTGCGGCGGAATTCTCCCCGATACCAGCGAGTTGGCTCCGATCACCGTGCCGTCGCCGATCGTGCTTCCGGGCATCACGAACACGCGCCAGGGCAGCCAGACGCTCGCGCCGAGGGTGACGGGCTCGTAGGTCACCGGATAGCCGTCCAGCGCGTTCGCCCAGGCGCCGTGCGTGAAGATCAAGCAGTGCCCGCCGATGCCGGTATCGTCGCCGATGACCACCGGTTTTGTCGGATTGATGTTCGTGAGCTGCAGGATGATGGTGCGGCTGCCGAGGACAAACTTCGACTCCGGCAGCTGCGGCCCGCCGACGTAGACCTGCTCACGGATCTTCGCGTCTTCGCCGATCTCGATCACGTTGCACGACAGATAGCTGAACGTCCCGATGCTCGAGTGGCGCCCGATGCGGATGGACTCGCCCTGAACCACGGCGAGGAACCCGATCTCGACGTGATCGCCCAGCTCGACTTTTCGGCCGATGACCACACCGCCAAAGCTGATGCGCACACGCCGTCCGATGCGGTAACCCAGCAGCAGCCGATAGGCCAGCACCTTCAGCGGGCTGGGCAGCCAGCCGAAGAGAACAAGGTGACGCCACGGGATGCGCGTTTTGGGGAGGAGCGTTTCGGGCATTGGGGTCGTAATGTACGTTTCGACGCCCTGTGATCAAACTCCCCGAATCCGGCCTCGCAGCGGCCGAACGTTTCGCGATCGACGTGTTGGTCGATCTGGCCCGCCTGATACCGGCGGCGCAATCACTCGACGTCGTTCGCCTGGAGTTGATCGAAGCGGCGCCACGGGATTTGCGTGGGTGGATGGGGGCAGGGTGGGGGATCGACGTGGCGGACGGCGTCGTCCGGGTGCCGCGCTCGGTCCTGCAGGCCGTCGTCGACGTGGCGGGCGCCGCAGCTGAACAGCGGGCCACCGAACGCGACCGCTACAGCCGCGTTCCATCCTCGGCCAATCCGCTGGTCCGTGAAGGACTCGAGCGCGAACCGGTGATTCAGCGCGCCGCCCTCGCGTTACAAGCAGCGACCCGGAACGCCGCGGGCAGGCGGGCATTTCGCACCGTCGCTCCCTGGCCGGACGCGCGGCGCTGGGCCGCAGCGTTCACGCACGATCTCGATGTGGTTTCTTGGTGGCCGGCGTTCACCCTGCTGCGCATCGCGGAGCTCGCGCGCAAGGGCGCCTTCGCGCGCATGGCTCGCGTCGTGACGTCCGCAGTCGGCAGTGCCGGGTTCGATCCCGTGACACAGGGTGTCGTCGGCGTGCTGAACCACGAAGCGAACGCACACATCCGGTCTACCTGGTTCATCCTGTGCGGCACGCCCACGCTGGGGACGATGCGAGCCGGCGATCTCACGTACAGCCCCGAATCGACCAAAGCGCGGGGGATCGTGGCCGAGGTTCGCGCCGTCGGCCACGAGATTGGCCTGCACGGCAGCTTCGCGACGCTCGATCACCACGGGGTGTTCAGCGAACAGCGCGAGCGACTCGAGGGAATCGCCGGTGCGCCGGTGCGCGGGATTCGCCAGCATTACGTGCGGATCCACCCCGGCGTCACCGAGCACGCCATGGCCGGCGCCGGCTTCAGCTACGACACGACCTACGGCTTTCCAGATCGGAACGGGTTCCGGCTCGGCGTCGCCGACGTCGTACCGCGATGGGATGGCGCAGCGCCGATCGCCATCGACGAAGTCCCGTTCACCTGGATGGATCGCGCGCTGAGCAAGTATCGCGGCGTCGAACGGCCCGGCGCCTGGGCGGAGGACGCGCTGGCGCTCGCGGTCACGGCCCGCGAGGTCGGAGGACTCTGGGTGGGCCTCTGGCATCCGAACCTCACGGCGCCACTCGGCTTCCCGGACGCGCCAGCCGCGTACGGGACGACGATCGCGGGCGTGATCGCCGAGTCTCCCTTTGTGGCGCCGCTCGACACGATCGTGCGGTGGCGGCGGGCGCGTCGCGCCGTGCGGGCGACGGCCATTGCGGCCGACGGCCGGGTGGAGGCCGCGTCGCCGGTCGCAGCGCCCCACGAGTTTCAGCTACGGCTGGAAGACGCCGACGGTAAAGCGGCCGAAGCCACGCGATAGACCGCGTCCCACTTCGTGGTGATCACGTCCCAGCTGAAGCGGGTGCGCAGCCGGTCGCGTCCCGCTTCAGCGAGCCGCCGTGCGAATGCCGGATCCCCCGCGACGCGCTCGATCGCGTCGGCGAGTGCCTGCGGATCCGCCGGCGGCACGAGCAGGCCGGACACGCCGTCTTCGATGATGTCGGGAATTCCTCCCACACGACTCGCGATGACGGGGATGCAGTAGCTCATCGCGTCGAGCAGCGCGACGCCGAGTCCCTCGGTGTCGCCGCGCGCGTCGATGATCGACGGCAGGACCAGGACGTCGGACGTGAGAAAGGCCAGGTGCAGCTCGGTGTCCGACACTTTGTTACGGAAGTCGACGGCGATGTTGCGCGCGCGCGCGAGTGCCTCGAGCCGCTCGCGCTCCGGGCCGATGCCGATCGCGACGATGCGTGCCGGCACGCGGTCTCGCAGCCGCGCGGCCGCTTCGATCAGGTACGCAAGCCCCTTGAGCTCAACCAGCCGGCCGACGAACAGAATCGTCACGGGCCGGCCGTCTCCCGACGCGAGGGCACGGGGTGGGGCGTCGCCCCTGCCCGGAAAGGGGGTCGTGTACGGAATCACGTCGACAGGGACCTCGACGAGCTCGCGGATCTCGCGCGCGGTTGCGGACGAAATCGCCACGACGCGATCGGCCCAGCGACACGCCCAGCGCACGAATCCCTTGAGGAAAGGCAGGGAACGCGTCACCCAGCGCAGCTCGATCCCATAGAACGTCAGGACCACCGGGATCCTTCTGGCGCGTCGAGCGGCCCATCCCCACAACGCCAGCGGCACCGGCCAGTGCACATGGATGACGTCGTAGCGCTCGCGGCGGCACAGCCGCCAGACCGCCACCATGCCGGCGATCACGAAGGGCGCCGGCATCAACCGGTAGAGCAGGGAGCGCCGCATCCGGTCGGCCGCCGACTCGTCGTGCGTCAGCGCTTCCCAGCGGGCAAAGAAATAGCGGAACCGATGCACCGGGATGCCGGCGAAGCGATGGTCGCCGGACCCGTGATAGGACGCGGTGAACACCTGTGCATCATGCCCCGCCGCGCGCTGCCGCTTGATCAGCTCGACCAGCCACGGCGCGATGATGTCGCGCTCATCGCGCGGAAACGCGGTCACGAGATGCAGGATGCGCATGGCCTCGAAGATAAGTAACTTTGTCTTCCGTTCGAATCCATGTCATACCGAGGAGCTTGACGAATGGCGAAACGCGTAGCCCCGGCCTCGCCTGAGCTGGCCGCGTTTTATAGTAAGCGCGCCGGTTGGCGGAACTGGGGCGAGGAGAGTATCCGCTATCGCCTCGCGCAGAAGCTCGCGCAGACCCAGCCCGGCCATGCGGTGCTGGATATCGGCGGCCGCGAGGGCGATATCCGCAAGTTCCTCCCGCAAGGCATCAAGTATCAGGGACTCGATATCGCGCCCGAGTTCGCCGGCCCCGACGTCTTGATTCACGACATCACCAAGGGCCTCCCGTTTCCCGACGGGTCCTTTGACCGCGTCTTCATGATCGAGGTGCTCGAGCATACGCCGACGGCGTTTCAAACCGCCGGCGAGGTCTACCGCGTACTGAAGCCCGGCGGCGTGTGGGTCGTGTCGGTGCCCAATCCCTATCATTTCAAGGAAATCATCTGGAATCTGCTGGGCGTGGCCGACAAGTGGGGCCACGTGTACAGCTGGACCAAGCAGACGATGACCCGGCTGGGCGAGATGAATGGCTTCCGGCGTGCCGACTACGCGGGTACGTACATCTGGCCGCCGATACCCGCGCCCTGGTGGCTGCTGGGGCGGTCCATCGCGTACAAGTTCGTCAAAGATTGAAAAAGGGCTGGCTCAAGGCGGGCAAGATCGCCGCCATGCTCGTGGTCCTGGCCTTGATCGCGCGCTCGATCGCACGCAACTGGGCCGCTTTTCAATCGGTCCATGTCACGCTCGATCCGAAGATCGGCTGGCTGGCGGCGTCCGTCGCGGTCGTCTTCCTCACCTACGCGATTCAGATCGAATCATGGCGCCGCATGCTGCGCGGCTGGGACCAGCGGCTGCCATACACCAGCGCCGCGCGGGCCTGGACCCTTTCCAATCTTGGCCGCTACATCCCCGGCAAGGTGTGGAGCGTCGCCGGGCTCGTGGTGCTCGCGGAGCGCGCCGGGGTGCGCCGGAGCGCCGCCGCCGTCTCGGCGTTCGCGATGCAGGCGGTGGTGCTGGGGACGGGCGTCGTGCTGGTCGCGTTCGCCACGCCGCACGCCGCGTCGCCGGTCTTGCTCGGCGGCGCCGTCCTGGCAGCGCTCGTGTTGATCGGGGTGCTGGCCTGGCGCCGAACCGCGCAGTGGCTCGGCACCCTCGCCGACGCGACTACGCCGCTCCCGCCACTGCCCATATCGGCCATCCTGTTGTCGAGCGGCCTGATGCTGGTGAGCTGGATGACCTTTGGAGTCGCCTTTTGGATGCTGATCCGAGGCCTGATTTCCACCGCGAGCGTGCCGATCCCGGCTGCGATGGGTATGTTCGCGCTGGGCTATGTCATGGGCCTCATCGCCGTCATCGCACCGGGTGGCTTAGGGGTGAGAGATCTCGCACTCGTCGGTTTTCTCACGCCCTTTCTCGGCAGCGGGGGAGCGTTGGCGTTGAGTCTGGCCTCTCGCGTGCATCTCACGCTCACCGAGACCGGTGCGGCGGGCATCGCACTGCTCCTCAAGCCTGCTCCAGCTCCGATAATCACGGAGAAAGTCTCTGAATAAGCAGACGCCGCCGGTCAGCATGACAGCCAGTGCGTTTCAGCCGCGCTACCCGACGCTGGCCGCCACTGGGTTCATGGTCCTGTTCATCGCCGTCCTCGCGTTCCCGATGCTGCGGGGGAAGTGGCTGGCCGCGCCGATGAGCGACCAGTACGCCAGTGCCTACGCCGTGCATGAGTGGCAAGCGGAGCAGTGGCGCGCGACGGGGCAGCTGCCGCTGTGGAATCCGATGATCATGGACGGGCTGCCGTACATCGCGGTCGTGACGCATGGCGACGTGCTCTATCCGACGTCGTTCCTCCGCTGGTTCCTGTCGGCCGACAAGGTGACGAATCTCGGGTTCGTCCTCCACTACATCCTCGCCGGCCTGTTCATGTTCCTGTTCCTGCAGCGCCTCAACGTCTCGTGGGTGGGGTCGACGGTCGGCGGGCTCGCCTA
>WNGL01007916.1_pt1 | contig 12455 bp, 13 predicted proteins | sample 5400591 | NCBI WGS metagenome assembly WNGL01 (sample SAMN13153377, study PRJNA577476) | soil metagenome | isolation source: 80 cm soil or saprolite under Garry oak tree replicate 1 | place: USA:California | collected 2016-06-15
CACCCGGCGGTACGGGTCGAGGTGTCCCTCACCGCGCGATTCGTCGATCTCGTGAAGGAGGGCTTCGATCTCGCCGTGCGGGCGGGACCGCTCGTGGACTCATCGCTGCTCGCCCGGAAGCTGGTCGAGACCGAGATCGGACTGTTCGCCTCGCCCGCCTACCTCGACCGCGCTGGACGTCCGCGGCGCCTCTCTGATCTGGCACGTCACGATTGCATCCTCCACCGGGCCGCCGGCGCCACCGCGGTCTGGCGCCTCTCCGGCCCGCGGGGCGAGGAGGAGGTTTCGGTGCGGGGACGCGTCGAGACGGACGAGTTTGCGTTCGTGCGAGCTTCCGCGCGCGAGGGCGCCGGGATCGCGTTTACCCCCATCGGGATGGTCGCGTCGCTCGTGGCGAGCGGCGAGCTCGAGCGCGTGCTGCCGCGTTACGCATTGCGCGGCGCTCCGGTGCATATCGTGTGGCCGAGCCGGGGGTTCGAGCCTGCCGCCGTGAGGCTGCTTCGCGACGCCCTCGTGGAGGCGCTGGCACCGACGCTGGCGTAGGAACTTCGAAGGAGCCAAAGCCCATGACGAGCCTCATGGCATCGCCTCCCCAGCGCCGACGGCGGCGTCACCGATCTGCGTGGCGACGATGGGATTCTCTTCCGCGGTCTTCCACGGCACTGCTGGCCACCAACGCGTCATCCTCGGCAAAGCACCTGCCTCGATGCTCTGGCCTGGCATGGGGATCACTACTTTCACGTCAGCCTTCCGGGCCGCCACCAGCACACGCTCGGCCGGCTCGGTCCACCCGTGGTACGCGAGGTTGAAGAGGCCCCAGTGGACCGGCAGGAGCATGTCGGCCCGTACCATCCGGCTTGCACGAACCGCCTGCTCCGGACCGAGGTGCCAGTCTGGCCAGGAGCGGCCGTAGGCGCCTGCCTCGATCATGGCCAGGTTGAACGGCCCGAGGCGCGCGCCGATGTCGTCGAGTCCAGGAAAGAATCCCGTGTCGCCCGAGTAGTAGACGCGGTGGATCGAGCCGATGAATGCGAAGCCCGCCCATAGGGTCCCGTTCTGGCGGACGAAGGGCGAACGACCCGAGGCGTGCCGCGCCGGCGTGGCGACGATCTCGACGTCGCCGAGCCGGGTCCGCTCCCACCAGTCGAGCTCGACGGTCCTGTCCGCGGGCACGCCCCACGACTCGAGGTGAGCTCCCACTCCGAGCGGAACGATGAACGTGGTCTTCCAGTCCTTCATGGCCCGGATGGTGGGCATGTCGAGGTGGTCGTAGTGGTCGTGCGAGATGACCACCGCATCGATGCGGGGTAGCCGATCGAGAGGGAGGAGTGGGGCGTAGAACCGCCGCGGGCCGAGCCACGAGAACGGGGAGGCCCGCTCGCCCCAGACCGGATCGACGAGCACGCGGAGCCCGTCCACCTCGACGAGGAGCGTGGAGTGGCCGAGCCAGGTCACCCGCAGGCCGGTCGGTGGCGGCCGCTCGAAGCGGCTCACGTCCACGGGCTCGGTGGGCAAAGGTCCCCTCGGTGTCCGCTCGTCGCTCGCGCTGAACCAGTCGAGCAGCGCGCGCCACATGTCGTTCTGGAGCGGCTGCGGGTTCTCGAACCGTCCGTCCTTCCATTGCGGCGAGCGCTCCATCCGAGCAAGGCGTGCCCCCTTGGGCTGTGTACCGAAGGCTGCGCTGCCGGACACCGCAATTCCTGCCACTCCGAGTGCCATGAGACCTCCCATCCAATAGCCGCGATGCATCCCGGGCTCAGCTCGAGGGCTACAGCGCCACGGGGCCGCCGACCCTCGCGCTTCTCGCCGGTGATGAAGGGAACTCGAACGCCACGTTCGTGAGCTTCTCGCTCACCTCCCAGAGCCGTGCCGCAACAGCCAGGTCCTGTGCGCGATCGGCGACGTGGGCCGGGGCCGGGGGCCCGTTCATCCCGGTGAGGCCTCGCGGACCCCAGTAGCTGCCACTCGTCGCCGAGGGATCGGTTGCCGCCCGGAGCGTCGGCAGCGCACCGTCAGCGGGCTTCATCGCGAAGAGCGGGTTGAAGACGCGCAACCAGCCCGACGAGCGTTGCAGGTCGGTCGCGGTCCAGCCGGGGTGGGCTGAGGTGACGCGTACCCCCGAGCCGGCCGACGAGAGCCGCTGACGCAGTTCCAGCGCGAAGAGCTGGTTGGCGAGCTTGCTCTGGCAGTATGCAGCCCACGCACGGTAGGGGCGGCGCTCCCAGTTCAGGTCGTCGAAGTCGATCCGGCCCCAGTGATGGGCGCCGCTCGACACGACCACGATTCGCGCGCCGGGCGTGCGGAGGACGAGGGGCAGGAGGCGCGCGGCGAGCGCGAAGTGGCCGAGGTGGTTCGTTCCGAACTGCAGCTCGAACCCCTGCTTCGTGCGCCCGAGCGGCGGGGTCATCACGCCCGCGTTGTGGACGAGCAGATCCAGCCGCTCATTCGAGGCGGCGAACTTCGCCGCGAAGGCTGCGACCGAGTCGAGGTCCGACAGGTCGAGCAAGGCCAGCGTCACCCTCCCTGCGGGCCGGGCCGCGAGGACCTGATCCACCGCCGCCTTCCCCTTCTCGAGGTTGCGGCAGGCGAGCACCACCTGGGCGCCCTTGAGCGCCAGCATGCGGGCGGTCTCCAAGCCGATGCCGGTGTTCGCCCCGGTGACGATGGCCGTGCGGCCGGTCTGGTCGGGGATGTCGTCGAAGGTCCAGGCGTTCATGGTGTGTTCCTTTCCGTCTCTTATGCGTGAGTGCTCGCTCATCGTTACATCCAAAAAAACTCACCGCCGGATGGCGCTCCAGAAGATCTCGAAACCGTCCCGGCGATGCTTCCGGGCTCCTGCGGGATCGGCGGCGATCATCTGGAGCGTGGCCGAGGCCATGGCCGAGAAGATCAGGTTGAGGAACGCCATGGGGATGTCGCGCAGGGTCCCGTCCTCGATGGCCTGCCGCGCCGTCTCCTCCACCTCGCGGAATGGCTCGGCGGCGAGGCGCTTCGACTCGCTGCCCACGCGGTTCGAGACGAGCAGCAGCTCGAGGACCTTCATCTTCCTCGGGGCGGCGGCGGCCCAGGCGACGTGGAGATCCCAGAGGTGCTGCAGCTTCTTCATGACCGATCCGCCTCGGGGAAAGCCGTGCATGAGCACCTGCGCCAGCTCCGCCTTGAGCTCCAGGTAAAGCGCGGTGACGAGGCCGTCCTTGGACTCGAAGTAGGTGAAGAGCGAGCCCTCGGCGACGCCCGCCGCCTTCGAGATGGCCGCGGTCGGCGTCGCGTCGATCCCCCTCTCCGAGAACAGGTCGATCGCCGATGCGAGAAGGGCGCTTCGCTTTTCGTCGCTGAGCGGGCGGGCCATGGCGGAGTGGACGTTGGATGAGTACGTACTCAACTATAGCGACCCGCTTCCCGCCGCGCAAGTCCCCCGCGATTCGACGTGGACGTTCCCAGGCGGACTCCGGCAGACATCAAGGCGGCGTATCGTAACGCCAGCTTCGTCGGGAATGATCGGGTGGTGTTCAACGTCGGCGGGAACAAGTACCGCTTGGTGGTAGCAGTGAAATACTCGGCGCAGCTCGTCTTCGTCCGCTTCGTCGGCACGCACGCGGACTACGACAAGATCGACGCCGGAGAGGTCTAAGTCATGGACATCAAGCCCATCCACAGCCAAGCAGCACCAGGCCGCGCTCAAGGAGGTCGAGCGGCTGTGGGCGGCCAAGCCCGGCGCGCCGGACCACGATCGCCTCGAGGTCCTTGCAACCCTGATCGAGGACTACGAGGAGAAGCGCCAGCCCATCTTCCCGCCCGACCCAGTGTCGGCCATCCGCTTCCGGATGGAGCAGCTCGACCTCGACCGGAAGGCGCTGGAGCCGGCCATCGGTTCGCGAGCCCGCGTCTCCGAGGTGCTGTCGGGCCGGCGGCGGCTCACCCTCGACATGATCCGCCGGCTCCACCGGCAGCTTGGGATCCCGGCCGAGGTGCTGCTGGCGTCCTGATCGGATGCCACGTCACGCGGACATGTGCCTCGCCAATACTCTTGATCGGGGCCACCGCGTATCGTAGATATACGATTCGTGGCCACCCCTTCCAAAGTACTTTGCCCTCCCCCTTCGCATCCGCAGGGGGAACCGGATCTGCGGCCCGTGGAGGGCGAGGCGGCGGATGGTGAGCTGGCGATCCTTTGCAAGGCCGTCGGCCACCCGGCCCGGGTCCAGATCCTGCGGCTTCTCGTGCGCCGCGACTCCTGCATCTGTGGCGACATCGTGGACGAGCTCCCGCTCGCGCAGTCGACGGTGTCGCAGCACCTGAAGGTCCTCAAGGGCGCTGGGCTCATCCGCGGCGAGATCGATGGTCCTCGCATCTGCTACTGCGTGGAGCCGCACGTCCTCCGGCGCCTCAAGGCCCTCGTCGGAAGTCTCTAGGAGCAAGACACCATGCCTGGCGCTGTTGCCGCCCAGCTGCCGCACCGCGGGGTCGCCCGGAACCTGTCGTTCCTCGATCGCTACCTGACGGCCTGGATCTTCCTCGCCATGGGCGCCGGCGTGGCGCTCGGCTGGCTCGTGCCCGGCATCGTCCCGGCCTTGAACCGCCTCAACGTCGGCACGACGTCGCTCCCGATCGCGATCGGCCTCATCCTCATGATGTATCCGCCGCTCGCGAAGGTTCGGTACGAGGAGCTGCCGCGCGTCTTCCGCAATGGCAAGGTGCTCGCGCTGTCGCTCGTCCAGAACTGGGTCGTCGGACCCATCCTGATGTTCGCGCTCGCGGTGCTGTTTCTGCGAGACAAGCCCGAGTACATGGTGGGCCTCATCCTCATCGGTCTTGCCCGATGCATCGCCATGGTCATCGTCTGGAACGACCTCGCGAAGGGTGACACCGAGTACTGCGCCGGACTCGTCGCGTTCAACTCGATCTTCCAGGTCTTCTTCTTCTCGGTCTACGCCTGGATCTTCCTGACCGCCCTCCCCGGCTGGCTCGGGCTGCAGGGCGCGCGGGTGAACATCACCATCGGCGAGATCGCGAAGAGCGTCTTCGTCTATCTCGGCATCCCCTTCATCGCTGGCGTCGCCAGCCGCTTCGGCTTTCGGGCCTGGAAGGGCGAGGAGTGGTATCGGCGGGTGTTCATCCCCCGCATCTCGCCGGTGACGCTCGTCGCCCTGCTCTTCACCATCGTCGTCATGTTCTCGCTGAAGGGCGAGACCATCGTCCAGCTGCCCCTCGACGTGGTCCGGATCGCGATCCCGCTGCTCATCTACTTCGTCGTCATGTTCTTCGTGTCGTTCTTCATGAGCCGGAAGGTGGGCGCGCCGTACGGGCAGACCGCGACGCTCTCCTTCACCGCCGCCTCGAACAACTTCGAGCTCGCGATCGCCGTTGCCGTCGCGACGTTCGGGATGAGTCACGGCGCGGCGTTCGCCGCGGTCATCGGCCCCCTCGTCGAGGTGCCCGTGCTCATCGGCCTCGTGTCCGTCGCGCTAAAGCTCCGCGACCGATACTTCCCCGGCGAGACGGCGGAGCTCGCGAGCGCAGCCGAGTCCTGGAGGGCCGACGCCGAGGCGCTCCGCGCGGCACGCCCCCGCCACATCCTGTTCCTGTGCGTGGCCAACTCCGCTCGCAGCCAGATGGCGGAGGGCATCGCACGCTCCCTGTCGCCTGCGAGCGTGAAGATCTCGTCGGCCGGGTCGCGCCCGTCGAAGGTGAACCCGTTCGCGATCCGTGCCCTCGCCGAGATCGGGATCGACATTCGCGCCCACCGCTCGAAGGGCGTGGATGAGATCGATCCCGCGGACATCGACACCGTCATCACGCTGTGCGCCGAGGAGGTCTGCCCAGTCTTCCTCGGGAAGGCGCGGCGCTTCCACTGGGGCCTGGCCGATCCCGCAGGCGTGGGCTCGACCGACGAGGAGCAGCTCCAGGCCTTTCGCGACGTCCGCGACGAGCTTCGTCGTCGTCTCTCCGTCCTCTTCGCTTCATCCTAAAGGAGAATTCCATGGCCAAGGTCCAGGTGTTCGATCCCGCGATGTGCTGCTCCACCGGCGTCTGCGGCCCCCAGGTCGATCCGGCGCTCGCCCGCTTCGCCGCAGATCTCGAGTGGCTGAAGACCAATGGCGCCGAGGTGGAGCGGTACAACCTGTCGCAGGAGCGGGCGGCGTTCGTCGCGAACGCAGCGGTCACAGCGGCCATGCGCGCGCGCGACGACGCGCTCCCGCTCCTGCTCGTCGACGGGAACATCGTTTCGCAGGGCAGTTACCCTGAGCGCGGAGCGCTCGCCGAGCTGGCCGGGATCGCACTCCCGAAGAGCATCTACACCGAGGCGGTCCAGGAGCTGGTCGCCATCGGAGCGGCGATCGTGGCCCACTGCGAGCCGTGCTTCCGGCACCACTTCGACAAGGCGCGCAAGCTCGGGGTCTCGAAGGAGGACATGGCGCGCGCCATCACGACCGCGCAGATGGTGAAGGAGTCGCCTGCACGTGCCGTCATCGAGCTCGCGGAGAAGTACGTGGGATCGAGGATCGTGACGAAGCAAGGGCCCGACGCGTGTCGTTCCACGGCCGCCGCTGAGCCGGGGATCGCCGGTCCCGGCCCCTCCCCGAAGAAGTGCTGCTGAGCGGGCAACCGCGTCCTCCTGTCATCGACGAGCTGGAACAGGGAAGCGCTGTCAGACCGTGGCGTGACCGTTCCTGCCCTTCACGCCACCTTTCAGCGGTAGCGCTTGTCCTGGAACCTTCGCCACGGGCCGACCGGCTCCCCTCGCCGTCTCGGCCCCTCGCTCCAGCTGGAAGGCTCCCACCATCGCTGCAAGCTCCTCCGACTGTCCGGACAGCTCAGCTGCCGCCGAGGACGCCTCCTCCGAGCTGGCCGCGTTCTGCTGCGTCACCTGGCCCACCTGCGTCACGGCCTTGTTCAGCTGCTCGATGCCCGCAGTCTGCTCCTGGGCCGACGCGGCGATCTCCGCCACGATGTCGCTCACCTTGCTCACCGAGCTGCTGATCTCGGTGAGCCGCTCATTCACCAGACGTGCGGTGGACTCTCCGTCGATCGCCTGCTTCACGGAGCCACGGATCAGCTCCTCGGTCTTGTTCGCCGCCTCCTTGCACCGCATCGCCAGCGATCGGACCTCCTCGGCCACCACCGCGAAGCCGCGGCCCGCCTCGCCCGCCCGAGCCGCTTCGACGGCCGCGTTGAGCGCCAAGAGGTTCGTCTGGAATGCAATCTCGTTGATGTCCTTGATGATCTGCGAGGTGCTCTCCGCCGACGCCTTGATCTTCCCCATGGCCCCGGCCATCTGCTGCATCGCGTCGACGCCTTCGGCCGAGGACTTCTTCGCTATCTGGGCGAGCCCATTCGCCTGTTGCGCATTGTCGGCGGCCTGCTTCGTCATCGTCGACATCGACTCCAGGCTGGCTGAGGTCTCCTCCAGAGAGGACGCCTGCTCCGAGGCACCGGCCGCAACCGACTCGCTCGACGAGGCGATCTGCCCGGCCGCCGACGAGACTTGCCCGACCACCTCCGCCACCTGCGCCATGGCCTCATGCAGCGCCTCGCCCGTGGCGTTGAGCGCATCCTTGATCTTTGCGTGGTCGCCCTGATAGTTGCCGGCAACGCGTGCCGTGAGGTCCCGCTTCGCCAGCTTCGCCAGCACCTGCGCCGCTTCGTTGATGGGGCCCATCACCGCGTCCAGGGTCTGATTGACGCCCTCCACGATCTTCTTGAAGTCGCCCTGGTGCTTCGAGGCATCGGCGCGCGTCTGGAGCCGCCCCGCCACCGCCGTCTCGACCAGCGCCCGGCTATCGGCCACCAGAAGGTTCACCGCGTCGATGGCCCGATTGAGGCTCTCCTGGATGTCGGCGAAGTCGCCCTTGCACGGGTCTGTCAGCCTCGGCGGGATGTCTCCCTTCGAGATCCGCTCCACGCAGTCCATTGTCGCCCGGAGCGGCCTCACGAGGGTATCCATGGTCTCGTTGATGCCGTCCACCACCGGGCGGAACTCCGCGTCGAGGTGGCCGGTCTCGCCGCGCACGTCGAGCCGACCGGCCGCCACCGCCTCGCGTAGCTTGCCCGCCTCGGCCACCAGGGCGCACACCGTGCGACCGATCCGCCGCGCCAGGAACCAGGCCAGGCCGAGCAGTAGCGCCGCGGCCAGGGCCACCGTCACGGCGATCGTCGCGGTGGACCACGTCGCCGCCGCCACCCCGGCCTTGCCGGTCTCGCGCGAGTCGGCGACGGTCTTGGTGAGGGTGGCCTCCACAGCCGCCTCAGCTTTCTGCTGGTGCGGCTCGCCCACCTGGTATGCCGCCCAGGCCTGCTTCGCAACCTCGGCGACCTCGGGGTCCTTCGGCTCCCGGCTCTCCGCGAGGAGGTCGCGCTCCTGCAGCATCGCGACGGTTCGATCGACCCCAGCCCGCCACGCGGTGAAGGGTTCCTTCCAAGCAGCCCAGAGCCGGAGTGTGGCGTCGGAGTGCGCGAAGGCCTCGAAGGACTTCACCCCCTCGTCGATCTGAGCGAATTGCTCGGCGATCTTCGCTAGCGCCTTGCGATGGTCCTCGGTGGAGTTGTCGGGGAGTAGGGCTGTCTTGATGGCCTCGGCGATCTGGCCCTGTGCCCGATCCACCTGGGCGAGGGCCACGAGGCTCGGGACGGTCTTGTTGGTCTGCGTGTCGAGGTGGCCTGCGATCCCGCGAGCGCTCCACCAGGCGGTGAACCCCACGCCCAGGAGCACCAGGGTAGCGGCAATCAGGGCGGCGAAGAGCTTCCTGGCCATCGTCAGCTCGAGCTTCATCTCGACCTCGGCGGCAAGGGGGTGACGGGACGGGTCCGGCCAACCCTGGGGTGGCCGAACCCGACTCGGCGCACCCCTGGATCAGTGCTTGCGAACGCCCACGAAGTCCTTCTCCACGAACACCTGTCCCTCGGGAGTGAGCATGAAGTCGATGAAGGCCTTCACGGCACCCGTGGGCGCGCCCATGGTCGCGAGATTGAGCGGCCGGCTGGCGAGGTAAGTGCCTGAGCGAACGGTGTCGTGTGTCGGGGCCACGCCATCGACCGCGATGACCTTGACCTTGGCGCGCAGGTCGCGCGGCACCGCCGACAAGAGTCCCAAGCTCGGCGCCCCGATCCCGTTCGGATTGTGGGCCACCTCGACGATCTGATCCTTCGGGAGGTCGATCTCCTTGAAGCCGGATCCGTACGGCGCCTTGTCCATGACGAGCTCGTTGAACATCTCGATGGTGGCCCGCTTCGCCCCCTGGATCTCGGTGTTCACGGCGATGAGCGCGTCCTTCCCACCGACCTCCTTCCAGTTCGTGATCTTGCCGGTGAAGATCCCCTTGAGCTGCTCCTTGCTGAGCTTGTTGACCGGGTTGTCCACGTTCACGAAGAGGGCCACGGCGTCGTACCCGATGACGGTACCGACGACACCCTTGGCCTTCTCCTCCGCCTTGATGGGCCTGGAGGCGCCGGCGATATTCGCCTTTCCGGCCAGGAGCGCCTCGATACCTTTTCCCGAGCCGGGCACGTCGAGGGCCGCGAACTTGGCGCCGCCCTTGGCCTCGAAGGCGCGACGGGCGCCAGCGGCCTGAAGGATCGACTGACCGATGGTGGACGAGCCGCTGTAGCGGACCTCGTCGTCCGAGTAGGCCAGCGTGGGCGCAATGAGGAGGGTGGCGGTGAGGGCCGCGACAAAGTGTCTTGTGTTCATGTGTAGTCCCCTGGAGTGGACGTCTCCACCGGGAAGAACTGCAAGCACCAGGCCGCCCGACGGAGCGCTGCAACGACGTCCGATGTCCTTCGCCTGCGTCGCCTTCCCGCCGCCAGCAGCAGGATGACGACCTCGGTGCGATCGCCCGCTTCCAGCTCGCGCTAAGATCGGTGTCGGGCGGCGACTACGCGGGCGTTGGGCCGTGAACACTCTGCGTGGTGCGGCCTCGACCGCTCGCGACGCGCGGACCGCTCACGCGATTCCTGGCGTCGCGAGCCGCCGTGCGCCCCGTATGCGTTCAAGGCCGTCGGTACGATTCACCGGTGGCGAGTAACAAAGCTCGCGCTTAGCACGGGCGCTCGAGACCCGAAGCGTGTGCCCCATCATCCTGACGTTCTCCAGCGTGAGGGGTGGGATCTTTCCCGGACGGAACAACGAGAAGGTGAAACCAATCAAGCGCCCCAGCAGTGCGACGAACCAGTAAGGGACCGCGGGCCCCTTTGCTGGGTAGCCAGCAGCTTCCATGAGCGCGGTAAAGAAGGACCTCATCGTCGAGGTCTCGTTGTCGGTGACGAAGTACGGCTGGCCACCTCTCCCGTGCTCGATGCTCTGCACCACGGCGCTGGCGAGGTTGTCCACGTGACAGACACTGTACGGAAACTCTCCACCGCTGATCCAGACGAATCGATGTTGACGGAATGCGACTCCAAGGATGTCGATGAACGGTGCATCTTCGCTCCAGACGCCGGGGGGGCGCAGCGCGAGCGTGACCATCGAAGGCCCGTTGGCCTCGAGCACAAGTCGCTCCGCGATGCCCTTGGTCGCGCTGTACGCCATCGATCGATGGAACATCACCGGGAGCGACTCATCTCCGTCGGTAGGACGATCTGCGTCTACCACGACAGAAGCGGCGCTGATGTAGATGAGTCTCTTCGCCCCAGCTCGCTTAGCGGCGGCAAGGACGAGGCGCGTCCCCTCGACGTTGGTTCTCTCGTGGTCCGCGTAGCGCGCAGCGCTGGTAAGCGATCCTGCGGCGTGAACCACGACGGTCGACCCTTGCGCGCCCGTGTCTAGCGACCGGGCGTCAAGCAGGTCACCTCGCACTGGCTCCGCCCCAAGCGCTGACAAAGCCTGAGCGCTCGTCTCGCTGCGGGCCAGACCCCGCACGCCGTGGCCGGCGGCGACGAGCGCCCGAACGATGGCAGCACCGACATACCCACTCCCGCCGGTCACGAAGACCCGTTCACCCATTGTCGTCTCCTGTCGAGGCATCGATGCTCGACGAGGAGTAGCATAGCAACGCTATACCGCGCTGTCTATAGCGTTGCTATATCGCGCCGAAGATCGCGTCCAGGACGCGGGCTCGGACGGCCGCCGAGGCGCCAGCCGCCTCCGGGCTCGCCACGATCGCCACCGCGAGCCCTTGCACGACGCTCCAGAGCATGGCCGTGGCTTCCCGGTCCGAGACGTGCAGCGCCTTAGCGCTGGACGCGCGAGCGACCCTCTCCTGGAGGAGCTCGAAGCCCGGTCGGAAGATCGCCGGTTCTTCAAGGCCAAGGCCCATCAGGGCTATCGACACGTTCTTCTGACGAGCCACGAAGTCGAGCACCTGCTCGCAGCTGGCTCTCAGGTCGATCAGCGGGTCCTCGGTGAGCGCGAGCTCCCTCTTCTTCGACATGAACTTCTGCATCGCGAGCGTGTACACGGCCCGCACCAGCTCGTCCCTGCTCCGGAAGTGGTGGTACAGCGTGGGCATCGTGACGCCCACGGCTTCGCATACGCGACGCGTGGTGAGCGCCGCCGGCCCTTCCTTCGAAAGGATGGTGTAGGCCGCGTCCAGTAACCGGGTCTTCATGTCCGCCATCGCCGGAGCGTCTCCACGTCGCTGGGCTGATGATAGCGTCGCTATACCATGCGGCAGGGCCGGCGAGGAGGACCTCCGCCCGGCCACGCCTTGCGGCGCCGCATCCTCCAGCTGCGCGCCTTCCCGCGCACCCGCTCCCGCAGCATCGAGGCGTCGCCGGGGCTGCCCCGCGTGGCGGCGACGGCGACTGCCTCACCAGCTCCCTCGCGCCGAAGAAGGGGCCGGATCGCCAGCCCTGCTCCGACGAGGGCAGCGTTGGCCAGGAAGTCGCGGCGAGCGATGGCTCGGCCATCTCGAGTGTTCGATCCATCTGGCTGTCTGTTCTTCTTCATGAATGGCCTCCTTGGCGCTCAGCGGTCGATGGCGGCCATGTTCCCTTCGTCGTGGCGCTCGCCGGCGGCCGGCGTGAGGTTGTTCAGCCGTTCGATCTGCTCGGTGGTCAGCTCGATGCGGTCGGCGGCTGTGTTCTCCTCGACGCGTGCCACCCGCTTGGTGCCGGGAATCGGGGCGATGTCGTCGCCCTGCGCGAGCAGCCAGGCCAGAGCCACCTGCGCCGGTGTTGCACCGGCCTCGGCCGCAACGGCCGCGACTTCGTCGACGATACGCAGATTGCGCCGGAGGTTCTCGCCGATGAAGCGCGGGTTGGACTTGCGCCAGTCGTCGTCGGCGAGCTCGTCGTTCGAGCGAATCTTGCCGGTCAGGAAGCCGTGGCCGAGCGGCGAGTAGGGAACGAACCCGATGCCCAGCTCGCGCAGCAGCGGCAGCAGCTCGGCCTCCGGGTCGCGGGTCCACAGGGAGTACTCGGTCTGCAGCGCGGCGACCGGGTGCACGGCGTGGGCGCGGCGGATCGTGGCGGGGCCGGCCTCGGACAGGCCGATGTGGCGGACCTTGCCCTCGGCGACC
>WNGL01011418.1_pt1 | contig 12455 bp, 7 predicted proteins | sample 5400591 | NCBI WGS metagenome assembly WNGL01 (sample SAMN13153377, study PRJNA577476) | soil metagenome | isolation source: 80 cm soil or saprolite under Garry oak tree replicate 1 | place: USA:California | collected 2016-06-15
CGGTGCAAACGCCGCAGACATTTCGCGTGGATGTCCTCCGCCGTGCCTTGTCCGAAGTGCGGCAAAAAGGCTTGCTCGTCACTGACGACACGGCGGCGTGCGAGTTGATTGGCCAGCCCGTGCGGCTTGTCGTTGACCCACAACCCAATCCCAAAATCACCCGGCCAGAGGACCTGCCCTACGTCGAGGCGCTGTTACGCGGCATGCAAAGAAGACATTAGAGGGAAGAGCGCAGAGCGGAGGTCGCTCTTCGCTCTTCGCTCTTCGGTCTTGGCGCATTCTCCGGTCTTGCAAATCGCCCTTTTGTCCTATATTGTCTGCCAGAACGAAAGTTAGAATGCTATGAAACAACGTCTGATTTATGGGATGGTGAGCCTAGCGCTGCTGGTGAATTTGCTCATTGGCGCGCGCATTTATTTGAACTCGGCCCAGGCGGCCGAGAAGGATTCGGCGTATCCCAGTCTGGAGCTGTTTACTTACGTGATGGAAAAAGTGCGCAAGGATTACGTGGATGGCCAGAAGCTGACCTATCAGGAACTGGTCTATGGCGCTCTCAAAGGGATGCTCAACACCCTGGATCCTCACAGCGAATTCATGGACCCGGAAAAGTACAAGGAACTGCAAAACGATACCCAGGGGGCCTTCGGTGGCCTCGGCGTGGTCATTTCCATGAAGGACAATTTTGTCACCGTCGTCGCGCCCATGGAGGACACCCCTGGTTTCCAAGCGGGCATTTTGTCTGGCGACCGCATCATTCGAATTGAGGGCAAGAGCACTGAGAAAATGAGCTTGCAGGATGCGGTCAAGACCCTGCGCGGCGATCCCGGCACTCAGGTTACCCTCACGATCTTTCGCCCCTCCTCAAGCCAGGTGAAGGATTACCGGCTCACCCGGGCGGTGATCAACATTGACATGGTCAAGGACATCAATGGCAAAAAGGAATTTCCGCTCGACGAAAATAAAATCGGCTACGTGCGCCTGGTGCAGTTCGGCGAAAAGACCAGCGACGACCTCGAGGCGGCGCTCAAGAAACTGACCGGGCAAGGCATGCAGGCGCTGGTCCTGGACTTGCGCTGGAACCCGGGTGGTCTGCTGGACCAGGCGGTGGATGTTTGCGAGAAATTCCTCCCGCGCGGCCAACTGGTCGTCTCGACCGAAGGCCGCAACGCCGGCCAAAATTCCGCCCGCAAAGCCCTGGGACACGGCGATGAATTGCACAACATGCGTGGGCAGCGCCAGCGCCTCCGAAATTGTTGCCGGCTGTTTGCAAGACCTCAAACGGGCAATTATCCTGGGCGAAAAGACTTTTGGCAAAGGCTCAGTCCAAAGCATTCTTCCGCTCGCCGACGGCTCGGCCCTGCGGTTGACCACGGCCAAATATTACACCCCCAGCCACAAAGTGATCCACGAGGAAGGCATCACGCCGGACATCTATGTCCCGCTCAGCCCGGAGGAGGACCGCGACATCCAATTGCGGCGCACGCCCGGCGGCGTCGAAAGCCTCGATGAAAAGCAGCGCGACCAGGTCCTCGAGTCGCGCGACCCGCAATTGGACCGCGCGATGGACCTGCTCAAAGGCATCACCCTGTTCACCCAACGCGCGCCCGCCCCTGAGAAGAAACTGGCTAAGGTCAAAAACTGAAAAGCTGAAAACCTGAAAACCTGAAATTTTCAGCATTTCAGCATTTCAGCATTTCAGCATTTCAGCTTTATGCCCCTGCTGGCGCTGGAAACTTCCTGTGACGAGACCGGCGCCGCTGTCGTTCACGACGGCCGGGTCTTGTCCAATGTTGTTTCCTCGCAAGTCAGGGTCCACGCCGAGTATGGCGGAGTGGTGCCGGAATTGGCGGCGCGCGAGCACCTCAAGAACCTGATCCCCGTAGCGCAAACCGCTCTCCAGCAAGCGGGCACGACCCCGGACCAACTCCAAGCCGTGGCCGCCACGCAGGGACCGGGTTTGCCCAGCGCCTTGATGGTCGGTTTAAGGGCCGCACAGGCAGTGGCATTTGTGTTGCGCCGGCCATTTCTGGGCATTCATCATCACGAAGCGCACCTCTACTCGCCCTGGATAACCGGCCAGCCGCCGGTCGCGGATTTCTCGGAATTCCAACCGAACGTCTCGCTTATCGTCAGCGGCGGCCACACCATGCTTGTCCAGGTGCAGGCGGAGTTCAAGCATCGCCTGCTGGGCGCGACCGTGGACGATGCCGCCGGCGAATGCTTCGACAAAGTCGGGAAGCTCATCGGCCTGCCTTACCCTGCAGGGCCGGAAATTGACCGCCTGGCAGAACAGGGCAACCCAAAGACCTTCGACTTCCCGCGTCCGATGATTCACGAGCCGCACGACGATTTCAGCTTCAGCGGATTAAAGACTTCGGTCCGCTATTTCCTGCGCGACCATCCCGAGGTCTTGACTGACGCCTCGCGCCTGCGCGATCTTTGCGCCAGCGTGCAGGCTGCGATTGTGGATGTGCTCGTGGCCAAGACCGCGCTGCGCAAAGGTTTGGCCGCCGCGTGCGAGCGCGAGAACCTCGTCCTGAGAATCACCGAGCCGAACCTGTGCACCGACAACGCCGCGATGATTGGGATTCTGGCAGAACGCAAACTGGCTCAGCGCGCACCGGCAAGTTCCCTGGACGCTGACATCCTTCCGAGCTGGGAGCTGGGCTCATAAAATTTTGTCCTGCGATTTGGATTCACGGGAAGTGGATGACGTCTCGCGCCGTTCGTCGCTGGCGATTGGACCGGGTGAAGTGGGGCGAATTTTTCGCGCTGGGAAGGGGCTGCCTACATTTCCTTCTTTCGGACGAGGCTGCATGGGACGCATGATCAGCACGGCCAGCCCTGCATCCACTCGCCGAGTCTGCTCTGCCAAGGCGATTATGCCGACCTCGCCAGCTTCGCTGCGGCGATGAAGTGTTCCGTGGCCGGTGAATTGCCATCCTTGCGATAGGCGACACCGACAACGAAAGGCGCGGGCGCGGGCGTGAGCAGACGAACTTTCAATCGTGGGCCGGTCAAACAATCGAAGTCTTGATGAACCAGAGCCACGCCCCGGCCAGCCTCGACGGAGGCGATGAGGCTGGTGGCGCTGTCGTGCTCTTCGGCAATCTTCGGCGGGCGTTTCAGCGGCGCGAACAAATTGGAGAGCCACACGTGGTACTCCGGATAGTCGGCGAGCGTATAGGCGATGAGCCGTTCATTGGCAACTTGCTCCACCCCCACCTTGCGCACCCGCGCCAGTGGATGGGCGGGATGCACAGCGACACAGACTGCGTAACGGTGAAGCTCCTCGAACTTGAGTCCGGTCAGGACTTTCGCTGACAACTGAATCAACAAAGCGACGTGCAGCTTCCCGTCGCGCAGCCCGCGCAACATTTCCTGGGTGGACAGGTCGTGAAGCCGCACGCGGATGCCGGGATTCGCTTCCTGAAAAAACCGCAACGCGCGCGGGAGCAATTCCACCGTCAGCGACGGCGCGTAGCCGACGTGGATTTCGCCGCGTTGCCCGCTGGCAACGGCTTTGACCGTCTGCACCGCTTGGTCCGCCCGCTGCACCACCGCGCGGGCTTCCGTGAGAAAGACGCGCCCGACTTCGGTAAGCCGCACGGCTTTCGCGCCGTGGTCGAAAAGCGCCACGCCAAGTTCATCTTCGAGGTCACGAATCTGCCGGCTTAACGGCGGCTGCGAAACATGAAGCCGCGCGGCTGCGCGTGTCACATTTTGCTCTTCAGCGACGGCAACGAAGTATCGCAAGTGACGGAGTTCCATTCGCTGAACAGCTTACCGTTTTGGCCGGGTGAGCCAAGCCGGGAGTATACTCGAAACAATCAATCACACGACCTCATGGGTTGGAGCGGTCGAGCCGAATCTCCTTGAACGATTGCGCTAAGAGATCAAACTTCCGTGCGAAAAAGTTAGCGACACGTGCGTTCGGTGTTGCAAAGAAGACTTGCGCAAGTGTCTATGAGAAGGTGGAACATTTGCATTCTGTCAAATCTCTCCCTAACAACGATATGGCTTCGGCGAACACCGACAAGAATTTGCTTCTTGCGCCCCGCCGATTCCGTGGCGCTGCGCGGGCGATGAATTTGTTTCCGTCGATGATTTCATAATCTTCCGCATCCGGAATTCGAGGATGCAATTACCGGGGAGTTACGTGCCGGCGCATATGGATCCGCGGTAGCCGATCAGACCGGGATCGTGAACGAGTCGAGCGGCTGGTTTTCGCCAACGGCCAGATAATCGCACTGGATGCTCTTGGGTGTCACCTTCACGCGGAGGAATCCGATGTGCTGGTCGGTGGCATACTTGAGGGTTACGGGATACTCATGCTGTATTTTGGTGTTGGGATTCCCCGGAGCCTTGAGCTTGTCCTTGGCGTGGCCTCCCATCCCGGCAACAATAAAAGTGCAGGGCTTCTTCTTGTCAAAGATCGTATCGAAGTGCTGGTAATTATGGACATGCCCGCAGAGGACGAATTCGGGAATGCGCTTGGCCTGCGCACAGGCATTCTTGAGAAGCTCATCCATGTGCTTGGACCCCGCGTGCGAACCGACAGCAATGGAGTGCACGGGGTGATGCATAGCGACAATGAGTGGCCGGTTCTTGGGTGCCTCGGCAAGTTCCTGCGCAAACCACTTGTCCTGTGGATCACGCACGTCGCCGCCAGAGGGCACGTTGGTGTATAGGCCGACGATCGTGCAGAGGGGCGTGTTGAACGTCCAGTAGCAATGCGGCTCGGTCATGGTGCTGCGACCGTAATGCCGGCCCGTTTTCTGCAGGGAAGGAGGCATTTTGGGTTCAGGCGCGCAAAAGTTGGCCATGAAGCCCTGGAGGGAATCGGGACCGCCGGTATAACGTGCGCCGTCATGGTTGCCGGGGATGGCGAGGATGGGATAGTTGTATTCCTTGTAAATGTCGTAAAACTGATCCGGGTATTCGCGATCCTCGCCGTAGTCGTAAACGACGTCGCCCAGGTGGTAGAAGAACTTCACATTGGAGTTGTCGGCATCTGCGACCATTAGCGCGGCGACTTCCTCCTGAAATTTGCCGCGAACGTTGCCGGTATCGCCGGCGGTTTGAAAGATCAACTCCCCCGCCTTCTTGATCTTGCTGATCTCACTTGCGTCAAGGATGTCGGCAAGATCCACCCGGTAAGGTGCCTTGCCAGTGGGGTCGGGGAGATCATGGAAAACATGATCGTTGTCCCACTTTGAGTGATCGACGCTGCTCTGCACGCCGCTGCCGGAAGGAATCCCGAATGTCCGATTGAGCCCTTTTACTGGCATATGTTGTGTCTCCTTTTGTTAGTCGATGATACAACTGATAAGAAATTGCTTTTTGCGCCCCGCCGATTCATTAACGCTGCGCGGTCCAGGGAGAGTTGCTTTTGCGTGGTTTTGATCTTCCGCGAGTTTAGGCTGGCCAGAATCTAGGGCGCACGGTCACGAGCACATCCGCGTTGCCTGGGTGAACTTCGATCCGGTTGTCATGGGGGATGTGATGCAACTCCTCACCGTGCAGGAAAACTGGGCCGGCGGCACCGTCGCGACAGTGTTGTTGTCATGCTTGACCACCGCTCCCCAAGCGGCTTAGTCTAACTTTGGCAGTAGCGTCAAAGACGGAAACCACGTACGTGCTCCCGCCAATAATTCGGGTACCGCGCCGCTGCAGTACATCGAAGCGGAAGTGGTCGCCTGGTTTCGCACCGTCGGGAGCGCACACTGTAATTGCCGCCGTGAGTCGCCGGCCTTGGGCCAGCCGCACCCCCGAGATCGTCGGCCTTTCGGCTTTCGCATCCGCGACAAAGATTCGAGTGCGATCAAGCGAACTGAGTTTTTTGAGCTGTACCTCGCGCTCGTCGCGCACGGCAGGCTCGTGGCGGATACGCGCCGCAACGAGCTCCAGTTGCTCGCCGAGTTCCTCGATCGCTTCGCCCAGCCGCTCGACAAACGCGCCCGCGTGCTCGGCGACCTCGGCCTCCGACGCGGCGTACTCCTGCACGCGCCAGCCGTGCAGCGACGTACGTGGCTCACGAAGATCGAGCTTGGGAAGCATCATAGTCACCGGTCCGGCGAAGTGTCTGCGGTCGAGCACAATCTCGATCTCCGCATCTTCCCGCTCCGCGTTGTGGAAGTCGAGCACCACCGTCTGTGGCTCGTGTTTCCACTTCTGCACCGCTGGTGGCGGCGCCGGCCTTGCTCCCGCTGGGACGAGGTGGAGGTTCCGATGCGCCACGTGCTTGTCGATCATCGTCAGTGCGTCCATGGATGTGTTGCCCGGCGAGAGCAGACGGTCGCTGCTGGGAATGGTCGTCACCAGTGCTGCCGCGCAGACGTGATTGTGCCCGGCGGGGAGTGCCATCGTAGAGAAGTCAAAGTCGTAGTACACCACCTGCGGTACTCGTGCGTCGATCGCTCGGGGAAGCGTGCGGTAAGGAGTCATTGCGTCGGCAAATTGCCACAGGCTCCCCGCGACCCAGTTGGATGTATCGCCATTGATGATGCGCGTGGCATAATCGGCGGGCAGCGGCGGCAGTCCCGCCGCGGCGTCGGTGAGGAGCAGCAGGACGCGTACGTCTGTCCCGGCCACCGGTGTGAGCGCGCGGTTGTGCACCTGGATGAAGATGCGGTTTGTCCCCGCCTCGTCCGCGGTCTCGGTGTGGGCCGTGTCAATGTAGTCGCCGATGTTTGCCGCGAAATCGAGCAGGTCCGGCGGTGATGAAACCGTTGGTCCGCCGAGCGACGGACGCCGCACCTTTATGTCCGGGCTCATCCAATGATACACTTGAAAGTTTTTGGCCGTCGGGTCTTGGTGATTCTCGACCCAAGCATATCGTGCGCCACCGGGCATCCGGCCAGTATCGGCGTAGTTAACCCGCAGGTAAAGGTCGGGGTCGGCCCCGGTCGCAGCATCAAGCGTGATCTCCCACACCCCTCGTCCATGCGTCGCCACGCGCAGTAGCCGCGTGAGGCGCTGGATCGCGAGGTCGGTCACCGCAGCCTCCGGGAGAGCCTGCGAAAAGAGGGCCCAAGTCCACGATGTAGCGCCCTTCTTAGTCCCTTTCCATACGCCGACGTCGCTGCCGAGGTAGACGTTTTCCGGATGGTCGGGATCGACGACAATCGCGTGGCATGGCACGTCGAGCGTAGCAGCGGCAAGCCCCGCCGAATCCCACGCCGCGCCGTCGAAGAACCACACGTGGTCGAAGCCTCCGCCGCCCAGCGCGGCGTAGAATGACCCCACCGTGGCGTCGTGGACCGCGATATCCGCTATGAATCGTCCTGCAGGAAGTCCGGCGGTCGTGATCGGCGTCGTCGTCCACGCCGCACCGACCTTGTCGAAGCGCCACACCGCACTTCGTGTCGCCGCAAAGATACGGGTGCCGCTGGCGAATTCGACTGAGGTCACCGGGTTCCCGTCGAGCACGTCCTGTCCCGCGTTCGGCCCGCCCGCTACAGCGTACGGGTTTGTGTTCGTCGGCAGCGTTGCCCATGTCGCGCCCCAGTCGGTACTGAGCCACAGCCGGTTCGTGCCGAATGCCGCGACTGTGGGAGAGACACCGGGCGGCGAAACCGCAATCGGTGCGTAGAATGCGGTGGCGCTGTTCTCGTTCGTCGCCGCAGTGCGCTGCGTCGCGCTGACATTGTTCGAGGGATCGGTGATCGGAGGAAACTTGAGCCCGGTCCAGGAACCAGTCGCTCCTCCGTCGGTGCTCACCGAAAGCGCCGAGGCGAGGTTCCAAATCCCCGGAGGGCTCTGATAGAAGGAGCAGGCGCGCACATACTGCCGGATCACCTGGTACTCGTCGTTCGGATCGATCGCAACGCCACCGCCGTCACCCTGTGGCGACTCGTACCATGTCGGCTCGCCCCAGAAGCGCAGGTTGCCGTTATCCTGACATCCTGCGTACACCAGCGCATCAGTATCCACTCGTTGGCCCAGGAAGGTCATCTCGGTGATCGCAAGTCCCGTATTGCGATGCGTGAACGTCCCGAGGGCGCCGCTTGAGGTCGAGCGGAAGATGCCACCATCGGTGCCGACCCACACATCGGTGCCGTCGTGAGCCGTCGCCGCCGCGTTGAGCGCGAAGCAGATCGCGTGGCCGTCGGCGTGTACGCCACGCGCGATGTAGGTCGAGTCTGCCGTCGGGTTGTTCGCATTCGCCGCATTGAAGCCAAAGTTGAACGTGGCCGGCCCGCCCGTGATAGTCCCTTTGAACATAGACAACGTCCAGTTGAGGTCCCAAAGGAGATCGCCCACGAGGTACACCGTGTTCGCATTCGCCGGGTCGACGGCAACTGTAATGTCGTACCACCCTTGCCCGCCTATGGTGAACATCGGCGGCAGCCCGGCCACCGCGTTGAACGCCGTGCCGACCAAACGGTAGAGCGTCCCATTCTGCTTAAAAGCGTATGCAATCGCCGAATTGGACTCGGCGACAGCTAGAGCCACGCGCCCCCCCGCAGGAAGACCCGTCAGGGCGGTCCAAGTGGTGCCGTCGAGGCTCGTGTACGCCTTGTCGCCTTGGAAGACGCAGTAGAAGACCTTCGACGCACCCGTTCCAGCCACGACTAGGTCCGTCACGAAGCCGTTAGGAGTGGCGAAGATGCTAGCGACCTGCGTCCAGTTGGTAAAAGGCGCGGCGGCTGGACGCTGAAAGAGACCGGCGGTTGTCGCGGCGAAGACCTTCGTCGGATCGTCGGGATCGATGACGATACGGTAAACCGCACGCCCGGCGAGGTTTGTCGCCTCCAGCGCCCATGTCCCTGGCGCACCACCATTGTCCGAGTGCTTGACGCCGACACCGAAGTACGAGTCGGCGCTGCCATTCGGCTCGCCAGTGCCGACGTACACGATGTCAGTTGCCGCCGCGGCACCGAAGCGCACCGCGATCGCGCCCACCGAGAGCGAGTCGGCTTCCGTGCTGCCGCCGATGAGGCTGGATGATGCCGCGTAGTCGTCGAGGGGCAACCACGTCGTGCCGCCGTCGTTGGTGAACCACACGCCCCCGTTCGCTCCCCCCGCGTAGGCACGCGCTCCGCTCGGGCCGGCGACGACACTGGTGATGCGCCCGCTCACCGGCGGATTTCCCGTGGCTTGGCCGTGTGCGACGACCGACGGGCCGATGGGCGTCCAATTGACAGTGCCGGGACCTCCGGCAGGAGAGGGTGGCGGAACCCAATCACTTCGCCGTTTAGACTCGAACCGACGACGCTGCCTAGACCCTTTGAAGAAGATCTTGTCAAGCACCTTGCCATCCGGCCCACGGCGGCTGGAGAGGAACCAATCCAAGCGTTCAGCGCGGGCGTCGACTTCTCCGTCCTCCTCCTTTCGGCGACGCTTGTAAACATACTCCCTCCTCTCCTCCATTCCGCCTTTCGTCTGGTCCATTGAATCTAATGCTGTTGGTTTCATTTGCTGCGTGATAGACTGCCCACCTGTGTTCTTCATCTCTGCCTTTACGGTCGTTAAGCGACGTACACCCACGGCATACCCATGTAATTAGCGGTGCCGGCACTGAAGTTGAGTTCGGCATAGGAGCCACCACCGCGGGCGTACACATAGAATGAGGCAGTAACTCTCAGGTAGGCACGGTCGGCACCCAACAAGTCCGAGTAGTACATGGTGCGCCAGCCGTCGACGCGACCGTTGACATCGATGTTTTGGCTGTCGATGTTGAGCACGTTGGTAGTGCCGCTGGACTTGTAATTGTACTGGTAACCGACGGCTGAAAGATCCATTCGCACATGCGCTTCCTTGGAATCCCAGAATCCATCGTCCGAACGCACGATATAGAATCCATGGTACGGCACCCAGATAGTCTGTCCAAAATAACGGTAGTCCCGGGACACATAGGAGAACCACCAATCCAAGTAAACCGTGAATGAACCTGCTCCGGTGCCGAAAATGCCTGAACCACCGCCGTATGCGGCGACTGACAGTATTATTCTACCACCCGAGTTGCCCGGGAAGGGATAGGGATAGTAGCCTTGTCCATAGACGCTGCCGTCAGACCCGTGGAGGATGCCGTAGTACGGGGTGAACCAGCCCAGCGAACCCGGGGCGATCAATTGGCCGTTGGCCAGTCCGGGGTGGGCGGCGGTTTCATTTTCCGGTGCCGGGCCACTGTCGGCGAGCCTGGCTTTGATGGTGTCAACTTGCGACTTGGTAGCCGCTTGTGCTTCATGGTGAGTCTTATCCAATTTGTCCATGATGGCGACGGTGTCTCTGGGCAGGATCTTGCGCAACGCCGCGAGCCGTGCCTTGCCCCGGGCGTCGAGGTCCTTAATCTGTTCGGCTTGGGATTTCTGCAACCGCACTACCTCTTCACGGCGAGCAGCCACAAGCTGTTTGAGAACGTCATCACACGTTTTGAATTTTTCTTCCATAGTATTACCTTTCTTGTTTTCTTGCGAGCGGCTTACTGGACCGCTCCCACATTCTGATTTTCAATAACGCTCGACCACCATTCCCCGCCAGCAAAAATGATTGTCGAAGAGCGACATTCTTGTCTAAACACGACATGTTTGGTGCCGGGTGACATGCGTTTGCTTGTAGAGCGGGGTGAAGGTTTGAGGTGAAACCCCATAGACTCTTTTGAACTCATGGCAAAAGTGGGATTCATTCGCGAAGTACAATTCGGCGACCACGGCCTTGTTGGACCAACCTTGGGAAATGAGTTGGCAGGCAACGCGGCACCTCAATTCCCTGGTCCATTGCGTTGGAGTCTTATTGAAAGTCCTTAAGAAAAAGCGTTCTAACTGCCGTAAGGAAACCGGACAAAGCGCGGCCATCACCGCAGGCTGGAACTTCGCTTCGCTTGCCAGTTCTTCCCATTCTCGGATTTTTAATAGACGCCCACTCATATTTCATTCCTTGTTTTTCAACTTCAGTAAGCCGATTTCGCGAACATGGTGCTGATCGGCCAACATGGGGTTACGATTGGTTTTTCATCTATTCGACCTCCCATACCAAGAGAGGTTCTACCTTGAATACGGTCGCAAAAGCTCGGTTCTTTCAAAAAAAGTGAAATATTTTCCAATTCGGCGCAGAGGGGATAAGGAGAAAGTGGCGGTGGCGCGCCGGGTGCGTCGAGAGACGACGATGAGCCTAGAATGCCTCTGAATAAGGACTTTACGTGCTATCTAAGCACCATTCAGGACCGAGACCTTTTCCTTGTCCGTTGAGTCCGATGGGAGGGGGATCTACCCGCGAGGACGTGGAGCCAAGGCGGCGCTTTCTGCGTGGCTTGCAACGGGCTGTTTTGTCGTTAACCCTTCGCGTGGCTCAAGAAACCAAACATCCCTGAGCCCTTTTCCCCGCGGATTTCGCATTGTCTGATGGAAGATGTGAAATCGCCGCATTGAGCGGCAAAGCGAAAGGCTATTATGAAACGATCGATCCTGGCAGTAGTCGGCGGCGGTGTCCTGGTGGGCTTGGCGTTCTGCGTCAGTCAGCACAAAACTCAGCCTGTTTCGCCGGCCGAACCTGTGGCGGAAGCCGCTCCCGGCCCGGCGGGCGATGAACCGCAGGTTGTTGAACCTCTGGCCGCACGACTCGAAACGCCTGCACCGCCCGTGGAGACGCCGAACATCGCAAGACCGGTTTCGCGCCCAGTGGCCGCGCCAGCCAGCGCCGGCCTTGAGGCTTCGTCCTTGAGCCGGACGGTCGATCTCCTGGTCTCAACGCAAGTCAGCTACCAGCAGAAACGGGAGGCATGGAAACGGTTGCGTGACGCAGGCAAGCTGGACCAGGCGATTGCCGAATTGGAAGAGCGAACCGTCAACGATCCGCGCCGAGCCGAGTACCCGGCCGCGCTGGGCCAGGCCTACCTGAAAAAGTGCGGCACCATCCAGGATGTGCGTGAACAAGGCATCCTGGCCATGCAGGCTGACAAGCTGTTCGACACGGCCTTGAGTCTCGACCCTTCCAATTGGGAGGCGCGCTTCACCAAGGCGGTAGGCATGTCCTATTGGCCGCCAACGCTCAACAAGGGCGAGGAGGTGATCCAGCATTTCCAAACCTTGATTCAACTACAGGAGGCCCAAACACCACAAGCCGAGTTCGCGGAAACCTACGCGTGGCTCGGCGAGCAATACCAAAAGGCCGGCCGCGTGGACGATGCCCGGATGGTCTGGCAGCGCGGCGCCGCTTTGTTCCCCGCGGATGAGAAATTGCGCACCAAGCTCGCCTCGCAACCGTAAAGCCGGAGCTCCCAAGACTCGACTGAAACCACCTTCCACATTCGGAGATTTTGGCTATGCTGCGCTCGATGCAATCCAATCAGAAGCCCGCGTCGTTGCCTTCACCCGAACCGCGTCGCGAGGAGGCCATCTTCGATGCCGTCCTGGCGCTGGCCGCGGAACAGCGCGCGGCATACCTCAACCAGGCCTGCGGCGAGGATACCCAACTGCGTCGGCGCGTTGAGCTCCTTCTTCGGTCTCACGACC
>WNGL01007919.1_pt1 | contig 12453 bp, 11 predicted proteins | sample 5400591 | NCBI WGS metagenome assembly WNGL01 (sample SAMN13153377, study PRJNA577476) | soil metagenome | isolation source: 80 cm soil or saprolite under Garry oak tree replicate 1 | place: USA:California | collected 2016-06-15
CTCACCTCCCTGACATCACGTCTGACGCCCGCTTCAGGCTTGCTTCATCTGTCCGGATAGTTCGTTTTTCTTACGATATCCTGGAACTTCTCGAATGCGGAGAGCCGCGTATCCTCTGGATGTACGAACATCTCAGGCAATCCGGTTCTCAAGCGGTTATCTACCTTAATAACGGGATGGTATGCACCGAAGCGCTGGATGCCCCCTACATACTCTTGCTGGAGCAGATACGAGACGGAACCAGCGGAGACTACATGCACGAAACCGGTTTAACCGGAGAAGAGGTGCGTGAATTTCTTGTTTTTACCCTGCAGGAGGGAATTCTTTTGAACGCCGATTAAAATGCACAAAGCACCTCTACCATATTCAGTACTGTGCATCGAAAGAGGTTGCATTTGAGTGATTTTTTCGGTATAACTTTCATTTTTCAGCACATAGTTTTTCACTATGCACCCACATCGAAAGGTGTTTGATCACCATGCATGATAAAATCAAGATATTTTCCGGCAACTCGAATCCGGATCTGGCCCAGAAAATATGCGACAGCCTCGGAGTTCCGCTCGGCGCAGCGCGAGTACGTCGATTTTCTGACGGCGAAGTTATGGTTGAGATCGGTGAAAATGTCCGTGGCCGCGATGTATACGTAGTCCAGTCAACCTGTGCGCCAACCAATGACAACCTGATGGAATTGCTCGTTATAACCGACGCGCTGAAACGGGCATCGGCAGCAACCATAACCGCGGTAATTCCCTATTACGGCTATGCCCGCCAGGACCGCAAGGCTGCGCCGCGCACCCCGATCACCGCCAAGTTGGTTGCCGATCTCATCACGACTGCCGGTGTCAACAGGGTCGTCACAATTGACCTGCATGCCGGACAGATACAGGGTTTTTTCAATATCCCGGTCGACAACCTGTACGCCGCCCCGGTTATACTTAACTACCTCAAAGACCGCTTCAAAGGCGAACAGGTCGTAATGGTATCCCCTGACGCCGGCGGCACCGAGAGAGCACGGGCGTTTGCCAAGCGCCTGGAATACTCGCTTGCCGTAATTGACAAACGCCGTACCGGCCCTAACATCGCCGAAGTAATGCACCTCATCGGTGATGTCCGCGACAAGATAGCAATTATTCTCGATGACATGATCGATACGGCCGGCACCCTGACTCAAGCGGCCAAGGCACTCAAAGCGAACGGCGCCAAGGCTATCTATGCCTGCGCCACCCATGGAGTGCTGTCTGGTCCTGCAATCGAGCGCATCAATGCTTCAGATATTGAAGAGGTCGTTTTGACCGATACGATACCTGGAGGCATCGGTGCCGCTTTGACAACCAAAATCAGAATGCTTTCCGTGGCAGACCTGTTGGCCGAAGCGATCAGGCGGATCCATGAGGATGAATCGGTAAGTTCGCTATTTGTATAGCACCCAAATATGTTGATTATGAATAGGACGGGGTTGACCCGTCACTACACGTGGAGGAACGTATGCAACAGAAACAAATGAATATTGAACTGCGCACCAAGACCGGCACTGGCGTAAGCCGAAGACTTCGCATGGCTGATATGGTACCGGGTGTTGTCTACGGCAAGGGTCTCGATCCGATAACTGTCAGCATCAAGGTCCGTGATCTGCAGGAAGCCATTTCCGGCGCAGGGGGGCAGAACAACCTGATCACCTTGATCGGCGGCGGCAGCCTGGACCAGAATATTGCAATTGTTGCGGATATTCAGCGCGATCCGCTCAAGCGTACTTTCAAGCACGTCGATCTCCATCGCATCAATCCGAATGAAAAACTGCGGGTTACCGTTCCTGTTGTTCTGACCGGCACTGCAATCGGCGTAAAAGAAGGAGGGCTGCTCGACCTGGCCCACCATCAATTGCACATAGAATGCCTGCCGGGAAACATCCCTGACAGCATTACCATCGATGTTTCCGACCTCAAAATAGCCCATTCGATTCATGTCAGTGAAATTCCGCTTCCCGAAGGCATCGTTATTCTTGACCAGGCCAAGATTCCTGTTGTCAGCGTTCTTGGCAGAGCCAAGGAAGAAGAAGCTACGGCTGCGGCTGCCGCATAATAAAATATGAGTACCTATATAGTTGCGGGGCTGGGTAATCCCGGCCCCACCTATCAATGGACCCGCCATAACGCGGGTTTTCTTTTTTTGGATCGCCTTGCAGGGCTGGAAAACATTTCCATTTCAAAAAAATCGTTCTCTGCTCTTTCCGGGGAATGGAATTTTGCCGGACATCGCCTGATACTGCTTAAACCGCAGACATTCATGAATTTGTCCGGAAACTCCGTCATGCAGTCTCTCCAGTTCCACAAGCTCCCGATCTCGAATCTGATCGTCATCCATGACGAGCTTGATCTCCCTTTCGGGGTCGTACGTCTCAAGCTTGGGGGGGGGCATGGCGGACACAACGGCTTGCGCTCCATCATGGAAAATCTGGGCAAGGGCGACTTTACCCGGCTTCGTATAGGAATAGGAAAGTCACTGCACGGGGACACAACCGGCCACGTCCTGGGAAAGATTCCACCCGAGGAGATGGAAGGACTTTCAGCGATACTTGACGGCGGTATAGAAATGCTGAAAACGATGCTTACAGAAGGGCTCCCTAAATCAATGAGTCTCTTCAATAACAAGAATTTTCTGGAAGGATAAAAATCATGGGTTTTAACTGCGGAATTGTCGGACTGCCGAATGTCGGTAAATCCACCATCTTTAATGCTCTAACCTCGGCCGGTGCCGAATCTGCAAATTATCCATTTTGCACAATCGAACCTAATGTCGGCATTGTTCAGGTACCTGACCCACGAATGGACCAGTTGGCAATCATCGTCAACCCCCAGAAAATGCAGCCTACGACCATTGAATTTGTCGACATCGCCGGTCTTGTCAAGGGGGCCAGTCAGGGGGAAGGTCTCGGGAACCAGTTTCTGGGCCACATTCGCAGTGTCGATGCGATCGTTCATGTCGTCCGCTGTTTCGATGACGACAACATTGTCCATGTTAGCGGCCGCGTTTCGCCGGCAGATGACATTGAAATCATCAATACCGAACTTGCCCTGGCTGATCTTGATACAATCGAAAAGAAATTGCAGCGGGCAGAAAAAATGGCGCGCAGCGGCGACAAGAAGGCAAAGGAAGAGGTTGATTTTTATCTTCGGGTACGGGCTCTTCTCGAACAGGTCAAAAAACTTCAGGGAGTTGCCCAGAATGAGGACGAAAGAATCTGGATGCGTGACCTGCATCTTCTGACCGACAAACCGGTGCTTTATGTTGCCAACGTAGCCGAAGACGACCTGGAAGGGAACCATCCCAACGTCGCGACGGTTCGCGCTATTGCAGCACTCGAAGGGGCTGGTGTCGTGGTTATCTGCGGCAAACTGGAAGCGGAAATCGCGGAACTGGATGGTTCGGAAAAACAGGCTTTTCTCGATGACATGGGGCTGGAGGAAGCCGGACTTGACCGCCTCATCCGTAACGGCTATTCGCTGTTGGGGCTCATTACTTACTTTACCGCCGGTGTCAAGGAGGTTCGCGCCTGGACGATCGTCAACGGTACCAAGGCGCCGCAAGCAGCCGGCGTGATTCACACCGATTTTGAAAAAGGGTTTATTCGGGCCGAAGTAATCGCTTTCACCGATTACATAAATTGCTCCGGAGAAGCCGGCGCCAAAGAAAAGGGATTGATGAGACTGGAAGGGAAAGAATACGTCGTCAAGGATGGCGACGTTATGCATTTCCGTTTTAATGTATGATTACACTCTCATTGAACCGGTAACAAAAAGAAAACCCCGGCCAAAACCGGGGTTTTCTTTTTGTTACCGGAATTGCTGTTCTTAATCAGGCACGTGTTACGTTGGCGGCCTGAAGACCTTTCAGGCCTTTAACGATATCAAAATCAACCGCGTCCCGCTTTCCCGCCAACCAGCAGACTGACCTTTTTTATTGAGCGGCTTCATGAGTTATGCTATTGTAAAAAGCTATTTTGTCACTTATTCAACCTGCGGGAGAAAATAATATGTTCAGTTCCCTTTTAAAGAAGTTTATCGGCAGCAAGAATGAACGCGAGCTTAAAAAACTCTGGCCGGTCGTCGGGAGGATTAATGCCCTGGAAGCTTCGATATCTGCCCTCAGCGATGACCAACTGACCGATAAAACCCGGGAATTCAAGGAACGGTATGCAAAAGGTGAGTCTTTGGATTCACTCCTCCCCGAAGCCTTTGCCGTCTGTCGTGAAGGGGGCAAACGGGTACTCGGCATGCGCCATTTCGATGTCCAGCTGATTGGCGGCATGGTCCTGCATTCCGGGAAAATTGCCGAAATGAAAACCGGGGAAGGGAAAACACTGGTAGCCACCCTCCCCGCCTACCTCAACGCAATTTCCGGCAAAGGGGTTCACGTTGTTACCGTCAATGATTATCTGGCAAAACGCGATTCCGAATGGATGGGGCGTCTGTACAAGTTCCTTGGATTGACGGTAGGGATCATCGTTCACGGTATTGAAGATGACCAGCGCCGCATCAACTATGCCGCCGATATTACGTACGGAACTAATAACGAGTTCGGCTTCGATTACCTGCGTGACAACATGAAATTTGACCTGGGCGACTACGTTCAGCGCGGTTTCAATTACGCTATCGTCGACGAGGTTGACTCGATTTTGATCGATGAGGCCCGGACGCCGCTGATCATTTCCGGCCCTACGGAAGATTCAACCGACAAATACTACGTTATTAACGCCATCATTCCAAAGCTGGAAAAGGGCGAGGTACTCGAAGTCGAAGCAAACACACTTTCCGGCAAACGCAAACAGTACACCGGCGATTTTACCATCGATGAAAAGGCCAAGAGTGCGGCCCTGACCGAACAGGGGGTTCTGAAGGTCGAAAAACTTCTGAAAATTGATAACCTGTATGACCCGCGCAATATCGAGATTCTCCATCATGTCAATCAGGCTCTGCGCGCCCACGCCATGTACAAACTGGATGTGGATTATGTTGTAAAGGACGGTGAAGTCCTGATTGTCGATGAGTTTACCGGCCGTCTCATGCCCGGCCGCCGCTGGTCTGACGGTTTGCACCAGGCGATCGAGGCGAAAGAAGGGGTCAATATCGAAAATGAGAACCAGACCCTGGCGACGATCACCTTTCAGAACTATTTCCGCATGTACGAAAAACTGTCCGGCATGACCGGTACCGCCGATACCGAAGCGGAAGAATTTCACAAAATCTACAAGCTTGAAGTATGTGTCATCCCGACCAATAGACCGCTCGTTCGTCCGGATTTCCCGGATGTCATCTACAAAACCGAAATGGAAAAATTCAAGGCGGTTATCGAAGATATCAAGGAGCATTACGCCGCCGGACAACCCTGTCTCGTCGGGACCATCTCGATCGAAAAGTCGGAGGTGCTGTCGGAGCTGCTGAAACGCCAGGGTGTTCCGCACAACGTGCTGAATGCCAAGCAGCATGAGCGTGAAGCGGAAATCGTGGCCCAGGCCGGCCGCAAAGGCGCCATCATGATCGCCACCAACATGGCCGGCCGTGGTACCGACATCGTGCTGGGAGGCAATCCGGATGCCCTGGCCAAACAGTGGCGGCGGGCCAACCCTGAAGCTACCGACGAAGAATATGAAGCTATCGTAGCGAAATACAAGGCGGAATGTCTTGCCGAACATGACGAAGTAGTCAAGCTGGGCGGCCTTCACATCCTCGGGACGGAGCGGCACGAATCGCGCCGTATCGACAACCAGCTGCGCGGCCGTTCCGGTCGCCAGGGCGACCCCGGATCATCAAAATTCTACCTGTCGCTGGAAGATGACCTGCTGCGCATCTTCGGATCGGAGCGGGTCTCCAAAATCATGGATCTGCTCAAAATCGAGGAGGGTGAGGCAATTACCCACGGTATGATCTCACGGTCGATCGAAAATGCTCAGAAAAAGGTAGAGGCGCACAACTTCGATATCCGCAAGCATCTCATCGAATACGATGATGTCATGAACAAGCAGCGCGAAGTTATCTACAGCCAGCGCCGTGAAATTCTGGCCGGCCAGGATATCCGCGAGAGTTTCCTGGAAATGCTGGATGATACGATTGAGGAGATTGCCTCCGCCTACGCCATTGACAAGGTTTCACCGCACGATTGGGATTGGCAGGGAATAAGCGACAGCGTGTACAAATGCTTTAACCTGCAGCTTGATCTGCCGCAGGAGATGATAAGCCGGCTGACACCGGTCAATTTCCACGACACGCTCAGCAAGCAGGCCCATGCCATCTTTGCCGGGCGGGTTGAAGAGATGGGCGAGGAACTGGTTGACCATCTCATCAAGGTAATGATGCTTCAGGCAATCGACACGCACTGGAAAGACCATCTCCTGAACATCGACCATCTGAAGGAAGGGATCGGTCTGCGCGGGTATGGTCAAAAAGATCCCAAGCAGGAGTATAAAAAAGAAGCCTATAACCTGTTTATGGAATTGATGACCCGTATCCGTGAAGAGGTTGTCGAGCGTGTTTTCTGGGTTCAGATAAATCATGACGGCGAAGAGATCGAAGAGATGGAAGAGGAAATGCAGAGCAAGAAGCTGGTTTTCAATCTGGGAGGCGGTGAAGAGCGTGCCCATGAACCGGCCAAGAGCCAGAAAGTGGCGGGACGCAACGATGCCTGCCCTTGCGGAAGCGGTAAAAAGTATAAAAAATGTTGCGGAAAGTAACGATGACCGCCGAGTAAACATCGTATCCCTTCAGGAGGTTTTTCCGTATGAATATAATCGGTTTTTCTTTTTCCACGGTTGAAGCGGCGATTAAAAAGGCCGGCCGCAAAGACCTGGCGCTTATATATTCGGAAGTTCCTGCCACCGCAGCGGCGGTCTTTACCACCAGCAGCGTCAAAGCGGCTCCGGTGCTGGTTTCCCGCGAGCATATTGCGGGTGGAACCGCCCAGGCGCTGATTGTCAACAGCGGCAATGCCAACGCCTGCACCGGTGAACCCGGGATGATGGTAGCACAAGAGACTTCAAGCCTGATTGCCCGCGCCCTCGGTATCAATGCCACGGCGGTTCAAGTCTGCTCAACCGGCGTAATCGGGGTGCAGATGCCGATGGAGCGTATCCGGACCGCCATCCCAGCCCTGGTTGAGGGTCTGTCCGCCGGTACTCTGGACGACATCGCCCAGGCCATCATGACCACTGATACTTTCCCCAAAATGGAAGCCCGCGGCGGGCAGGCCGGCGGGGTCAGTTACGCCGTAGCAGGCATCGCCAAGGGTGCCGGCATGATCATGCCCAACATGGCCACGATGCTTTCCTTCATCATCACCGACGCCGCTGTAGAGCCTACATTCCTGCAGCAGAGCTTCCGCCGTGCGGTGGACGGCTCCTTCAACGCCATCACCGTCGACGGCGACATGTCAACGAACGACACCTGTCTGATCATGGCCAACGGCATGTCGGGAAATCCGCTCATCACCGAAGGAACACCGGAAGGAGATTCCTTTGAGGCGCTGTTGAATGAGGTGCTGTTATCCCTGGCCAAACAGATCGTAAAGGATGGCGAAGGAGCAACGAAGTTTGTTGAAATACGGGTAGGCGGCGCCAGAGACGATGCCGATGCAAAACGTGCCGCCATGGCGATTGCCAACTCCAGCCTCGTCAAGACGGCTTTTTTCGGTCAGGACGCCAACTGGGGCCGGATCTTTGCCGCCGTCGGTTATTCCGGCGCTGAAGTCGATCAATCGCGGCTGTCACTGCGTTTCGATGATATTACCATGGCCAGAAACGGGGTATTTGCCGGGGAAGACGCCGAAGCCCGCGGCACGGAAGTTCTCAAACAGAAGAAATTTACCGTTTCGGTCGACCTTGGAATCGGGACCGGAACAGCAACCGTGTACACTTCGGATCTGACCCACGAATATGTCAGCATCAATGCCGATTACCGTTCCTGAAATTCTCAGGAACTTATTTTCACCCCTCGAGCCTCCGCATGCGGGGGCTTTTTTGTCGTAAAGTTGCACCACAGGGTGACCCAGTGATTTTTTTTCGTATAATTCTTACCGCCGTATTCCTTTCCTTTTCGGCCTCACTTTACGCCGCTGATGGTCTGTTGGATATCGGACGGGCCGTATCCATCGACGTTATGTTGGAAAACGCCATCCGCCGGGGCCTGATATCCGGCGGAGTTGTTGCTGTCGGCAACCATACCGGCCAACTTTACGGCACTGCACAGGGTAGACTTTATCCGGACCCCGGCGCGCCCATGCTTTCGGATCGGACGCTGTTCGACATAGCATCACTTACAAAGGTCATTGCCACGGCACCCGCCATCATGAAACTGCTTGAACAGGGGAAAATCAGCCTGCTCGATCCCCTGACCCGCTGGTTCCCTGAATTTGAAGGTTCGGATCGTGACGAAATCACTATTCTCAATCTATTGACTCATACTTCCGGGATGAATGATGTTGAAATAGCAACTGACGACCCGCTCGGAAACCTGATAGAAAAGGCCATCATACAAAACAGCAGCTCCACCCCCGGTAACCGTTTCCGATATGCCGACATCAACTTCATACTGTTGGGAGAGCTGGTCAAGCGCGTCACCCATGTACCTTTGGACAAATTTTGTACAGAAAACATCTACGCACCAATCGGCATGGCAGAGACATCTTTTTTGCCTCAGGCGGAACTTAGTGTAATTGCTCCCACCGAGTGCTACGACAACACTCTCAAAGCGGGAGTTGTCCAGGATAGCAATGCCAGGCGTTTCGGAGGAGTAGCGGGACATGCCGGCCTGTTCAGTACAGCCAGTGATTTGAACAGGTATGCAACCATGATTCTCAACAGGGGAAAATACAACGGAGTGCAGATATTCACGGAACGGGTCATAACCCAGATGACATCGCCATACTTTTATTCCAACGGCAAAGTCATCAGAGGGCTGGGCTGGGATATCAACTCACCGTTTTCGTCACCGCGCGGGAACTATTTTTCCGATATGTCTTTCGGCCACACCGGCTACAGCGGATCATCAATCTGGATTGACCCCGAACAGGATTTGTATGTAATCCTTTTGACCGTGCGTCTTAATTATGCAAATGTACGGCAATTTAACCAATTAAGAAGTGATATATCAAGTCTCGCAGTCTCCATATTTTCGACCCCGCGGATTGCTGCCGAGATCGTTAACAGCACTAAAATACCCTGAAACGCTAATACCTTGACACGATATTGCTCCTGTGTTAGTTGTCACGGGTACCATGTTTTTGCGTACCCACTCAACGAGGGAGGGATCGATGAGCATTAAAGTGCTGGTCGCCGACGACAGTATCACCATCCAGAAAGTTATCGGCATCATATTCGGAGGAGACGAATACTCTCTGACGGTCGTTGATAACGGCAAAGCCGCAGTTGAAAAGGCACGTGAAATTAATCCCGATATACTGCTGATTGATGCTCTTATGCCCGGAATGAGCGGTTATGAAGTGGCTGAAGCCGTGCGTTCAACACCGTCGCTGGCCGCCAAACCAATTTTAATCCTGACCGGATCATTTGAACCCTTTGACGAGGAAAAGGCAAAAAAAAGCGGCGCGGACGATTTTATTTCCAAACCGTTTGAATCGCAGCAAATCATCACCAAGGTAAAAGAGCTTCTGGAACTCGGGCGTTCAAGAGCTCAATCCGCCCCAATTCCGTCGTTGCAGCCTGCCCCTGAAACAATTCGCGAACAACCTCCCGTATCCCTGCAAGCGACTGCACCGGATGATATCTGGGGAGCCTTTACTCCGGAAGTTGAACCGCCGGTCGCAGCTCCAGTTGCTCCAGTTGCTCCAGTTGCGGTCGAACCGGATGTATTTGCAATCGTAAGCGAGGAAAATGATGCCCGACTCGTACAGCCCGCCTCATCTTCTCATACCGGCTCTCAATGGGTTCCGGTCGAGGAAAATACCTTTGAATTTGAAGAAGAGATAGTTACGGAGTCCCCGCAAGATGTTTTTGCGGAACAAACTCCCACGGCTCAGGAGCAAACATTTGGTGACGTTATTTTTGAGGATGAAATAGCGACTCCGGCACCTCCGGCTTTTTCAGCTGCTTCCGGACCTGTTTTCACCGCACCCTCCCCGGTATTTGCAGCGTCACCTGTCCCTGAAACGCCATTTGTAGAAGAAATGACGGCTCCGGCAGCAATTTCACCAACCATCAGCCTGACGGAGGGACAGTTGAAAGCCGCCATTACCGCCGCATCAAAAGATGTTATCGAGCGCATCGTATGGGAGGTAGTACCCGACCTGGCCGAAGTCCTGATCCAAGAAGCCATCCGGAGGATCAAGGAAGGGGTCTAGTTTTCCCCGCTTGTATAATTACCGTAAGGGGATGGCGACATCCCCTTTTTTCGTATGGAGGTACTTCAAATGATAAAAAAGGCCATAGCCAAGGCTGTCGAACGTGAAGATCTGACCGAGGGAGAGATGATCGAGGTCATGAACCAGATCATGTCCGGGGAGTGCACTCCGGCGCAGATCGGCGCCTTCATCACCGCCCTGCGTATGAAGGGTGAAACCGTCGAGGAGATCACCGGTGCGGCCCGCGTCATGCGCGAAAGGGCCACGCCGATCCGGGTAGGCAAAGGGGTACTGGACATCGACCGCGACGATATAAACATCGACCGGGAAACCATCCTGGATGTGGTCGGTACCGGCGGCGACGGAACCAACACCTTCAACATCTCCACCACTGTCTCTTTCGTGGTTTCGGCCTGCGGAGTCAAGGTTGCCAAACATGGCAACCGCTCGGTCTCTTCCGCCTGCGGCAGTGCCGACGTGCTGGAGAAGTTGGGCATCAATCTTGATGTCACACCGGAAACGGTAGAAAATTGCATAGACCAGATAGGAATAGGTTTCCTGTTTGCCCCTGCCCTGCACGGCGCCATGAAGCATGCCATCGGACCGCGCCGGGAGATCGGCATCCGCACCATTTTCAACATCCTGGGTCCCCTGACAAATCCCGCCAGTGCCGACTGCCAGGTGATGGGGGTATATCGCGCCGATCTGGTGGAAAAACTGGCCGGCGTGCTGCACAAGCTGGGTTGCCGCCACGGCTTCGTGGTGCATGGTTCGGACGGCATGGACGAGATGACCCTGACCGGTGACACCCTGGTAGCCGAAGTCACCCCGGCCGGGGTAACGCTTACAACCGTCACCCCCGAACAGCTGGGGCTTTCCCGCTGTGACATGTCGGCGCTCAAAGGTGGCGATGCCGTTGCCAACGCCGTAATCGTCAAGGCCGTACTGACCGGGGAACAGGGACCACGGAGGGACATCGTCCTCCTGAACGCCGCCTACGCCCTGGTGGCCGCCGGCAAGACAGCCACGGCGGCAGAGGGGATGGCTCTGGCCGCCGAGGCCATCGATTCCGGCCGGGCGCTGCGGCAGGTGGAGAAGCTGGCTGAGTTGACTAATCAGAGATGATTTCATAGTACAACGGGAGAAATATATGGATATTCGTTTTTCTCGCCATGCCAGGAGTCGTATGAAATTGTATGGCATTGATCAAGCGGACGTTGAGTTGACTATCAGTCATCCCGAGCAGTCACTGCCTGATGGCGACAACTTCATTGCAACCAGAGGATTTGAAAACAAATATTCCGGATATCCACTTAAGGCTGTATACTGCCAAAAAGATAGTGATATTCTTGTGGTGACAATATATCCGTTAAAGAAGAAAAGGGAGGAATCATGAAGGTAAGTTATGATCAGGAAGTGGACGTGGCCTATATCCAACTTTCTAACCACAAGCCGGATGGAGGCGTGGAACTTGCCAATGGGGTTATTCTGCATACAACTGCAACCGAAGAAATCGTTGGGATCGAGATACTCAATGCCAAAACCAGAATTTCTTTGAACTCGCTGTATCAGTATGAGCTTAAACAACCCATGGCTTCTGTGCCTCGTGCTATTTCAAAGAGACGCTCGGCCATTGCAGTTAGTAGATAACTTAACTAGCCTTTGCATATATGCTTGTTTGTTTGAAGGGATTGTGGATGCAGGAGTGTAGCTATCTGGCTGGAGACGAAACCGCTCACTTCGGCAGGGTGCCGATGGGGTGGTTTTTTTTGTTTTCATTCCGTGAATTAGTACCATTCCCTTTTAAACTCCTCGGGACAGGTTGAATGCGGAAAGTGGGAGATAAGACCCGGAGGAAAGGCGCCGTTTGGTTCCAGCCGGGGCGCTTACGAACTTGAGAAAGATTCTTGCATGATTATAACAATTGTGAAAAGGTTCTGGATTACCTATATATAGGGAAACCGTTGATTAACGGAATTATCACCAATAAAAAGGCCAATGACATATTCTGTCGCCAGTGTGTTGTAGCATGCTCTCTATAGGAGGGTATGCTATGAATATTCAAGAGTTTCGCAAACAGTTTCCCGATGAAAAGACCTGCCACCACTA
>WNGL01023544.1_pt1 | contig 12453 bp, 11 predicted proteins | sample 5400591 | NCBI WGS metagenome assembly WNGL01 (sample SAMN13153377, study PRJNA577476) | soil metagenome | isolation source: 80 cm soil or saprolite under Garry oak tree replicate 1 | place: USA:California | collected 2016-06-15
TTGAACAGTCTTGAGCAGGGTTGGTTGATAGTCAGTTGCGGACCGCGTTTCTCCGAACCAGCCAGCGCGTAGGAATGTCCGGCGGCGTAGCGGTCGAGGGTTGGCAGGGGTTGCCCCGAGAAGCGGAGTCTTCGCCGCAAAAGATGCAAAGAAACCGAACGAGCCACCCGTGGCCCTTGTGTTGCCTGCATCCGTATGGCATGCTGACAGCAGCATGAGCGCTCAGGAAATCATCGCGGAATTGCCAAAGCTTACCCAGCCTGAATTGGAGTGTGTAGATGCAAAGCTGCGCGAGTTGCTGCGCACCAACGGCGGTAATTCCTCGAGATCCTGGGGCGCAGCGCTTCTTGAAATCGCCGGAACCGCGGAAGGGCTGCCACCCGATTTTGCCCACAACCACGACCACTATTTGCACGGCACGACCCGGCGATGAAAGCGGTGTTCGCCGATACGGTGTACTTCGTGGCGTTGCTCAACCCGTCCGACCAATTCCACCGACAGGCGCGGGCGTTGAGCTTGCACCCGCCCGGCTCCATGCTCACCACCGAGTTCATTCTGATGGAAGTCGGAGATGGTTTAAGCCGCCCGGAAAATCGCTGGCGCTTCGCCCGTCTGCTGGAGTTGCTCCGAGCGCAGGCCGATGTGGAGATCGTCAGCGCCAGCAGCGAATTGTTCCGCCTTGGCTGCGAGATGCACGCACAGCGTTCCGATAAGGAATGGTCCCTCACTGACTGCACGTCGTTCGCGGTGATGAAGCTACGCAACCTCGAAGAGGCCTTGACTTCTGACCACCATTTCGAGCAAGCGGGATTTCGAGTGCTCATCAACGAATAATCCTCGTGCAGGACAATGCTACAGCCAAGTTGCGTGTCCGCCGCTGCCATTTCATTACATTTCAATTCAGCTAATTCTCGATTCGCAGGTGGGGCATCCGGGCGAAGTCGGTCAGGAGAGTGCCGTCGTGCATCCTCCGCAAATTGCCGGATTTTTAAATTTGAGACGGGACGGATTTATTCCTTGTCTTGCTGCGCTCGGGAGCTTAAGGAACATGCCATGAACCTGGTTACAGCTACGTTGCTCAGCATCGTCACGCTCGCATCAACTCTGGCTGATGCGGCAGAGTTGAAGTATTCAATCGCACCCAATTTCTTCGAGCAGAATCCGGGCGGACAGCGGCTGGGCCCCTGCCATGGCGGCGCGGTCATTGACAAGGCGGGCAACATTTACATCACCACAGATACCGACCGTGGTATCGTGGTCTTTTCCGCTGAGGGCAAGTTCCTGCGCGCAACCGGCCCGACGCGCCTTCACGGTCTGGAAGTGCGAGAGGAAAACGGCGCCGAATACATCTATGCCGCGCGACCTTCCGATCATGAGGTCGTCAAGCTCAAGTTGAACGGCGAGCGCGTATGGGCCATTGAATTCCCCAAGGAGGCGGCCATCTATAAAGACGCAGACGGATTCAAGCCCTGCGCCGTCACGGTCGCGCCGGATGGCTCGATTTTCGTCGCCGACGGCTACGGAGCCAACTATGTGCTCAAGTTCGATAAAGCGCGCAAGTTCGTGAAAGCCTTTGGCGGGCCGGGCGAGGAAGAAGGAAAGTTCAACACCTGTCACGGGATAGCACTCGACACCCGGCAAGGCAAACCGCTGTTGCTGGTTTGCGATCGTAACAACAATCGCGTGGAGTATTGGGACCTCGATGGGAATTTCGTCAAAGTCATTCAGAAGAACCTCCGGATGCCTGCCGCGGCGCATATCCGGGGCGATTACGCCGTGATTCCAGAGTTGCAAGGCCGAGTAACGGTCCTTGATAAAGAAGGCCAGATCGTTGCGCAAGTCGGGGACAATCCAGATGAGAAACAGCGAGCCAACTTCAAATTGCCACCCGAGCAATGGAAGGAGGGCATCTGTAACTCACCGCACGGCGCTTCGATTGACAAGGATGGCAGCCTGATTGTGACGGAGTGGAGTCAGTTTGGTCACCTTCACAAATTCGTCCGGATGAACTAGTACGACAACAAAGAAATTTCGTTACGTCTCCATGGTCCACTCCGAGTCCGAAGCAGGTAGGGCGCGTCACTCCGTGCGCGCCGTTCGGGGAGTAGAATCCAGTTTGCGGCGCGCACGGAGTGACGCGCCCTACCCGGCATGTATCGAAATTTCTTTGTCACAGCACTAGCGGTCCAGGAGGGATAGCAATCACGGCGAATACTGCCGGCCGCGGCGGCAGTACGAACCCAATCGCATTTTGAATGGCGATCACGTCGTGGCCCGGCAATCGCGGCGGTGATCGACTACAAGACCTGCTCAGACCATCATCGGCATTACTTCCAGCCTGCAAGCTGAGGCGCGCGAGTTATCGGGGCCAACCTGTCAATGTCTCAACGTCTCCGAATCCTCGCCTAACGGCGGCTGCCCCCGACAAGACGGCGCAAAATGCTGAGGATCCAAACACGTCGCCAAAAGAGAAAGGCGAGAGGACCGCAGAATACACGAAATACGCGGAAGTGTTCCATTTTTCCGCGTATTCCGCGTGTTCCGCGGTTTGAATCTTTTTCTTAGGCGTGGATTTGAGACGTCCTGGTTCCGTTGACCCGCAGGCGGCAGGCGGCTATAAAGTGCGCAGCCGGACTGCCTTGCCCTTGAAGTTGCTTGCGCGCCGGCCCGGTTTTGTGGCAGCCACTAGTCTTGCAGTTGAAACAATCGGTTTGACCCGCCGTTTCGGCGACGTTTGCGCGGTGGACGGCATCGAGCTGCGTGTGGAACGCGGCACTTTTTATGGTTTCCTGGGCCCCAACGGCGCGGGCAAATCTACCACGATCAAAATGCTCACCGGCCTGCTGGCGCCGACCTCAGGCGCCATGCGGCTGCTGGGCGAAGATTTGAGCGACCTGCAGCGGGCGCGCGAGGTCAAACGGCGCCTGGGCGTCGTGCCCGAGAACCTTGCCTTATTCGAGAACCTGACCGCGCGCGAATATCTAATTTTCATTGGCCGCATGTACCTGCTACCCGCCGCGATTGTCCGGGAGCGCACCGAGCAGTTGTTGACGATGATGGAGCTGGACCATGAAGATAAGAAGCTCGCCCTGGAGTTCTCGCACGGCATGAGGAAGAAGCTGGCCCTGGCCGCCGCCCTGCTCCCCAATCCTGAACTGCTCTTCCTGGACGAGCCTTTCGAAGGAGTGGACGCGGTGGCCTCGCGGGTGTTGCGCGATACCCTCAGACGGAGCGTCGAACGCGGCGCGACGGTGTTCCTCACTTCGCACGTGCTGGAAATCGTCGAAAAACTTTGCACTCACGTTGGTATCATTGCCCAGGGCAAACTGGTGCACCAGGAGTCCATGGCTGAATTGCGCAAGACCGGCTCGCTCGAAGAACGATTTCTGCAACTGGTCGGCGCGGGCCACGTCGAGCCGCAGAAACTGAGCTGGCTGGAGGGCGAACGATGAACTGGGAGCAGCTCCGGGCCATCTTGTGGCTACGCTGGCGGCTGACCAGGAACCAGTTCGCGCGGGCGGGGTCGCTTAATGTTGTGCTTTCCATTGTCCTTTTGGCGCTGCTGCTCCTGGGCGCCGCTGCCTTTGGGCTTGGCGGCGCTCTCCTGGGTGCGTTCGCCGCAGCCAAAGCGCCGCCGCGGGTGCTACTGTACATTTGGGACGGGGCGGTATTTGGTTTCCTGCTCTTCTGGCTCAGTGGGTTGATGGTCGAGCTACAACGCTCCGAGAGCATTGATTTGACCAAACTCTTGCACCTGCCGGTGACACTCAACCAGGTGTTCGTTTTTAATTACGCGGCGTCGCACTTCACTCCGAGCATCGTCTTGTTTTTGCCCGCGATGCTGGGCCTGTGCGCGGGGTTGATGCTGGGCGCAGGACCTGAGATGGCGCTGCTGGTCCCGCTGGTCCTGGGTTTTATTTTCATGGTCACCGCCTGGACCTACTGTCTGCGCGGCTGGCTGTCGGCGCTGATGGTCAACAAACGGCGGCGGCGCGCCATCCTCGTTTGGATTACCATCGCTCTCGTTCTCATCGGCCAACTCCCAAATCTGGTTTTCAACTCTTCCTATTTCCACAGGCACCGCCGGTCAAACCCGCAGGAAAACCAACAGTCCCCAAATGCTTCCGCGCAAGAGGCCAATAAACGCGATGGCCGAGCGCTGACGGAATTCGTCATGCAAGCGCACCTGGTCCTTCCGCCAGGCTGGGTCGGCTACGGCGCCATGCGGCTGAAAGAGCACAACCTCCTGCCCGCTCTGTGCGCTGCGTCGGCTGCCTGGGTCCTCGGCGCACTTGGCTTGCTGCGTGCCTATCGTCTTACGCTCCGTTTCTACCTGGGCGCGGAAAAACGAAGCGAGCTCAGGCCGGTCCTGCGAAACTCGTTGCAGCCACGCAGAAGGTTGCTGGTCGAGCGCCACCTGCGCTGGTTGCCGGATGACACGGCGGCGCTGGCGCTGGCGACCTTCCGCTGCTTGCTGCGGTCGCCGGAGTTGAAGATGGCTGCCGTCCTGCCGTTGGTGATCGGGGTCATGATGATGTCGGCCAACCTGACGCATCTCAAAGGTCCAGTGCCGCGCCCCTGGATGGCTTTCGCGGCGACCGCGGCCGCGGCCCTCGCCTCCTTTGCGTTTTCACAGACCATGTCCAACGCCTTCGGGCTTGACCGGAACGGCTTTCGTGCGCTGGTGCTGTTGCCCACCCGGCGCTACCACATTCTGCTGGCCAAGAACCTGGCTTTCTTTCCCTTTGTCGCAGCCGTCGCCGCCGTGCTGCTCATTCTAGCCAAATGGTTGCTTGGCATGCCCTGGGCAGTGTTCCTGACCGGCGTTTTGCAGGTGCCAACGGCTTTTCTTTTGTTCAGCCTGATGGCCAACCTTGCTTCCATCCTGGTGCCCTACCGGCTGGCCCAAGGAACTCTTAAGGCCAGGAAGCCAAAGCCGGTTGTGGTCGTGGCCTTGCTCCTTTCCTTCTTTTTGACCCCAGTCATCATGACGCCGATCTTGATTCCTCCCGCCTGCCAACTGTTGTTCTCCACCTTGGCTTGGGCGCCGTGGCTGCCTGTGAATTTCCTGGCCGCGCTTGTGATGCTGGCGGCGGTAAGCTGGCTCTACCGCAGCTTGCTGCCTTTGCAAGGCAGCCTCCTCCAGCGCCGCGAGCAAACCATTCTGCGCGAGGTTACTGAAGAAGTGGATTGATCGAACGTAGCTGTTTGGGTTGCCTCACCGACTGACCCGCGATCGCGTAGCCGCCGAGCGTCAGTCGGCGCTGATCTGACTCCCGATGTACAATTGCGCCGATCGACGTCGGCGGCTGCCTAAACAGTTGCATTTTGTAAACAGCAGGACCGGTCCGAGCTAGCGGGCAGGCGGGCCGACCACCCTGCGCGCAACTCCCGGACCCACTTCCCAATAATTGGTGTAACAGTTTGGCTGAGGCTCTTGACTCTCCATGATCCGCGCCGGATATTCCTCCAGCAACCTTTGACCCGAAACAAGCGAAATATCAAGCTCGCAGGTCAAAGCAACATGTTAATGGGCGCATCTTGACACTACCACCAGAGTACGAAACGCCGGAAGTCGCTGGAACACAGCGTCTTCGCTGCGAAAATGTGTTTCTGCCCATAGACACGCGCTTTTTTTCATTAGTGGCCTGACCCTGATCGATAAATCTGGCTGCGGGGGCGGCGTGCCATGGTGGTAGTGTCAAGATGCGCCCCATGTTAATCAATGGTTAGGCAACACCACGCACCATGCGTCACGTCATCACAGTCCTTTTGCTAGCGGAACTTCTTTTGAGCGCTGGCTGCGTCTCTCACCCAGGTGCTGCTCGCGTAGCGGGTAAGTTCGTGCATCAGGAGACGGGCACATACGCTGTCTTTCGAGACAATGGGCGCTTTTATTATTCATTTGCCTCCGCCAATCCGGCGCTAGGGAGTGATGGGTTGCCCCGGCGACTCGGATTTTACGGCTTTGAGCGCGGCACCGATACCACGCCGTATCTCACTCTGAATTCGTTCGACGCCTTGCAGTTCACCATCCGTTTTTCAGAGTCCCGAGAGAGGTTTTACCTGAGCTACCCCATTTTGTTCAGAGGCGAGCGGGTTTACGAGAGAATCCCCGAAAAATGACAGTGTTGCCGAACAAACGGCCTGGAGTGGACGCGGGATGGCCGCTCCTGTTTGCATTTTCACACGCTCGGCCCCGCGCCACTCAGGCCGTGCGTTCGTGCTAAGTTTTCACGACTAGCCAAATATGGAAAAGCCACGAGCCGAGGTCTTCGCAAACGCAGCAGACAAGCTTGAGGCGCGCAGCACAACAGCTTCCGACAAGGATGATCCTAAGTGGCTGCAGCGGAGCGCCAGGGTCTATCGGAAGTGGGCGGCTGCAAAAGAAAAAGTCTTTGAATACAAGCAACAGCAAAAAAAGCGCAAGAGGACATGACACGAACCAGGCGGCTCCACTGGACGGCGGGTGTCCCGTTCTGCTTGCATTTCGAGCTCAGTGGGCCGCCGCCAGTTAGCCGCAATGTTAGGCCGCTTCACGCGTATGCCAGTGAACATCTACCGACTGACTCCAGAGGGGCAGAAAAACGAGCGCATCGCGTGGTTGTGCGATGGTAATTGGCGGCTTCCGGACCAAGCGGAAGCACTCGAAGCGTGGCTCGCGGAGAACCGCACAACACTCAAGCCTGATGAGTATGTTGCGGACATTGGCTTCGCGCCGCGAGAGGATGCTTCGGCAATCGCTCCAGCCAACCTCGCCACTTGTGTCACACGTGATGAGAAATGCTGACGCTTGCTTCAAGTGGCGGGGTGACTGAGCTCGTTCTTGTCCGGCAGCGCAAGAAGCACCATGAGTTACAGAGTTCGCATCTACTGCCACAAGTCCTGGGAAACGGGCACCTGTGAACACGTGCCGGCACATCCGTTCACAGTGCCGATCACCTTCGAGTCCATCCGTGCGGCAAATGATCGCGGCGGTGAAATGGTAGCTTCATTAAAGGACGAAGAGATCGAATGGGAAGTCGTCGATGAGAATGGAGAATTGGTGTGTTGATTCCTCGGTAGTGCTCGACACCTACGCGCTCCAGGCAACAGCCGCCGCGCCGGGTAGTTGACCGTTTATGGAAAGTCGAACATCATCGTCGCAGGCCACGTCCCGCTCCGGCGGCCGTGCCTGAACTGATCGTCAGGCCAAATCGCTGATTACATTTGACAGAAACACACAGGAGGACCCATGACAAAAAAGATCCAATTCAGACCGGAAGGCTTCCACACGGTGAACCCGTATTTGGCCGTGAACGGGGCGGCTCAAGTGCTGGATTTTCTGATAAAGGCTTTTGGAGCCGTAGAAGTCGGTGAGCGTTTTAAAGGTCCGGACGGCGCGATTATGCACGCAGCAGTCCGAATCGGCGATTCGATGGTTGAGGTGTCGGACGCGCCCGGCGAACCGATGCCGGCGGCGCTTCACATGTACGTCGAGGACACCGATGCTGCTTATCGGCGCGCGATGGAAGCAGGCGGCACATCATTACGCCAGCCCATGACCACGTTCTACGGCGACCGGAGCGCGGGTGTGAAAGATCCCGGCGGCAACAGTTGGTGGATTGCCTGTCACGTCGAGGACGTTTCGCAAGAAGAGATGGTCCGACGTATGAAAGCCCAATCAAAAGAAGGCCACGGCGACTGAAGTGGCATTTCGCACAGATGACACGGTTGGAGTTTTGGGTTCTCGTTGCAGATGGAATTGATGAGATATGATACTGTGGTCTAACCGGATGCAGCGAACCCCGCGGTAGCGTCTCGGCTCCATGCCGAGCCTGACCGGCGCGCGGTCGCTGATCCGGAGCGTTACACCACGCTGCCTACAACTCACCAACCCAATCCACAAATAACGATTTAATTGATGGAGCCGCAAATTTTATCAATATCCCGCCGCCAAACATGTTGGTTTAGGTTGCCGGCATGAACGTGGAAACCCTTGCCCCGCAACCTTCGTCTCCATCCGATCAGCCGATCAGCCAAGCTCGCATCAACCTATCGGTTGCGACCGACGCGGACCGCGAAGCTTTGTATCGTTTGCGCCATGAGGTGTATGCCCGCGAACTGCGCCAACACCTGGTCAACTCCGCAGGTTGCCTGCGAGACGCTCTCGACGAGTCGAATATCTATCTCATCGCCAAGGTGGACGGCCAAATTGCCGGATTCATCAGCATCACCCCGCCGGGTCCGCATGGTTACTCGATTGATAAGTATGTGGCTCGTCAATCGCTGCCATTCGCGTGCGACCGGCGCCTTCATGAGATCCGCCTCCTTACCGTCCTCAGGCCGCATCGCGGACGGGAGTTGGCCACGCTGCTCATGTATGCCGCTTTTCGCTGGATCGAAGCGCGTGGCGGCACCCGCGTCATGGCGATTGGCCGCCGCCAGGTCGTGGACATGTATCTGCGTGGCGGGCTAGAGCCGGTCGGGGTTGCCATCCAATCCGGCGCGGTGACTTACGACCTCTTGCAAGCGCCCATCGTCGCGATTCGCCAGCGCATGAAACAGTTCGGCGGGCTACTGGAGCGGCTTGAAAGCAAAACCAACTGGCAAATGAATTTCCCTTTCCGCCAGCCGGCCCCCTGTTTCCATGGCGGCGCTTTCTTTGATGCCGTCGGACCGAAGTTTGATTCGCTGGAACGCAGCCGCGACATCATCAACGCCGACGTGCTCGATGCCTGGTTTCCGCCTTCGCCCAAAGTCACGGCCACCCTGCGGGAGTATCTGCCCTGGCTGCTCCGCACTTCACCGCCGACAGGCTGCGAGGGACTGATCAACACCATCGCCCAGGCGCGCGACGTCGCGCCCGAAAATGTTCTGCCCGGCGCTGGCTCCTCCGATCTGATCTTCCGCGCCCTCAGGCATTGGCTGACTCCCGCCTCGCACGCGCTGGTCCTGGACCCGACGTATGGCGAGTATGCACACGTGCTGGAACAGGTCATCGGTTGCGCCCTGGATAGACTCACCCTTTCCCACCGGAACCACTACGCCGTGGACCTTGGCCTGCTGGAAGCCGCGTTGGCCGACGACTATGACCTGGTCGTTCTCGTCAATCCGAACAGTCCGACGGGCCGCCATGTCCCACGCGCAGAAATGGAGCGCGTGCTCTCACGCGCCCCGGCCCGCACGCGCGTGTGGGTTGACGAAACCTACGTGGACTACGCCGGCACCGGCCAATCGCTCGAACCATTCGCCGCCAATTCGGAGAACGTCATCGTCTCCAGGGCGGCTTATCTGTGCGCCGGACCGCATCAACTGGAGGAACTGCGCGCCATCACTCCGCCCTGGGTAATCAGTTTGCCGGCCCAGGTTGCGGCCGTCCGCGCCCTCCAGGACCCGGGCTATTACGCAGCGCGCTATGCCGAAACCGCCGCCCTGCGGCAGCAACTCGTCGGACAACTGGGCTCGCTTGGGTTGGAGGTCCTTCCCAGCGTCGCCAACTTCCTCCTCTGCCACCTCCCGCCGGATGGACCGGATGCAGCCACGGTGGTCAAACGCTGCCGTCAGCGCGGTTTATTCCTGCGCGATGCCGCAGCGATGGGTTCACACCTCAGCAGTTACGCCCTGCGTATCGCCGTCAAAGACTCCGACACAAACCTGCGGATGGTCCAAATTTTGGCCGACGCACTGGTCTTCTGAACGGAGCCTACTCCGACAGTTTCCAACCTTCATCGAAGAATCCCGCGTCCACTACGTTGCTCGTGTCAGTATCGAAAATGGCGTAATCCGGCAGCTCAGGCACTTGAAGGGCATTGCTGGTCGGGGCAGCGTCGCTGAAGGTGAACCCGCTGTTGAGCACCACATAATGCTTCGGATTCAGCGGATTGGGATAAACCAGCACCGGAACATGATGCGGATAAGTCTTTGCCGCCAGATGCACGCCGGCCGAATCCCACCGAATCGGCAGCTTCCCCGAAATCCGCGAGAGCAATTTATTGCTCCGTGGGTCTCCCCAAAGCACCAGGTTGCTCGAAGCCATGTCCGAAGCTGTAATCCGGTTATCATCCTTCACTCTTGGCTCCGCGCGGAATTGCAGCCGCCATTCCTGCACCGCCTGCGCCATCGCCCTGGCGGTCCAGGCGCCAACCGTTTCATTGAGTGGTCTGCCCGTCGGACGAACCATAATGAAAGAATCCATGAACGCGTCGTCAATCGGTCCCTGCAATCCCTGCCGCTTCCGCAACCCGCCGTCGGCGCGGGATGGGGCCGCCTGCCAGCGCGAGGCAAGCTTCTGAAAATGGGCCGTCCAGGAACCGTCGTGTGCGACCGCCGGCGCTGCCAGTTCCTGGTTGTCCAGCAAGACGATTGGCCGCCTGGCCGTCGTCAACGGACACAACCCCGCCGGCATCGAAAAAGTCAGCGCCAAGACATTTGTCGTGGTCGCTTCGATGCAGTCTGCCCCGGCGATTTCGGCCTCAACGCGCGCGCGTTCCCAATGCCGCTCCAGCCCATCAACGGTGATCCAGGCCATCCGGTTGTAACGCAGCGTCCAGGTGGTGAACCGCACCTTTTTTGGCATTGGATTGCGGCCCTGCGCCATCAACGCATCCACGCGGCTGGCCACTTCTTCCTTGGCTTTCGGCTCGAATTTATGCGCTGTGTTCGGCCCGATGATGTGGACCAAATCCAGCCCTTCCGCGGCCATCGCCCGGCCCATGAGATCGGCCGCCTGCTTTTGCGGGTCGATCTCGCCGCTGTACGCGACCACTGGGCAGTTGAACAGATTTGCCGCGTAATCGGTGACATCATACAGATGCCACAGCTTTTTCTGATACCAGGGTGGCTGGTTTGTCCATAGCGAAACCTTCTGAAAAATGGCGGTATCCACGAAACCCGCGCCTGGAGAGGCCGCCGCCCACATCCAGGCATAATGCGCTGCCAGATGCCACGTTGCCGCTCCGCCCATTGAAAAACCGCGAACCGCAATGCGGTCCTCGTCAATTGGATAATGCTTGCGCACATTCTCCATGGCCTCCAACACATCCACCTCGCCGGCGAATTTGTTCGCGTTGCAGTAGCGGCCATACGGGTGCAACACGAAAGTGTCTTGCGGTGTGAATTCTCCGTTGCTTCTCTCCCGCTCGCTGATGAAGCTCAATTCGCTGAGCTTGTTGTTGCGGCCATGGAACCATAAATCGAGCCGATGCCGGCGCTGTGTGCCCCCCTGATAGGAAGCCGGCACCACCAGCCCGTAGGGTTGCACCGAAGCGTCAATCTTCGAGGTATAGCCGCGCACCACCAGGCCAGTCGCTTGGTTCCACGGCGCTTGCCCCTGGCGGAGCAACCGCGCCCGTTCCCTGCCGTCTCCAAGGAGCTTGCGGGCTGCGGCAAAATCATTGGTTTGATAAAAAATATCATCCTCCAGCGCATAGCGGATCGCATTGTGATAGGCCTGCACGTCCGGCAGCAGTTCCATCAACGACGGCTTTGACTTAAGGGATACCTTTAGGCCCTCAATGTCTCTGGTCAGGCCGGAAAGCAACTGTTCCAACTCGCTCCTGTTCGCCGGCGGGATGGGGATGCCGGGCGGCGGCATGCGGGAGACACTTCGGCTCTGACCTGGCGCTTCAGCCCCATGCCCGGGACGGACTGACAACGACCATACGATGATTAGCAGAGCGAGGCGGATCAAGGGCAAGAAGTACTTTGGCTCGCTCATTTATGGAAAACTTCGCGGGGCCGAATCTTCAAACTCCAAACCCCAAGCTTCAGGGAAACTCCAAGCAACAAGCCACATTTGCAGCTTGTGGCTTCCCTGGTGCTTGGAGTTTGAAGCTTGGAGTTTTGTTTCGTTCACATCAACCTCAACACATTCTCGATCAAATCCCGTGTCTCCTCAGTGATGCCGCCGCTCGTCACGCCAGCATGATAAACGCGCAGAAAAAGAACAGGATTTTTCTTGGCCGTCCCCATTTGGTTGCAGATCTGCCGCGCTAAGACAGTCGGCTGCGCGTCTTAGCTGAGGGCGCTCCCAGCAACAGCCGGAGACTGTTCATCACGACTACCACCGTGCTGCCTTCGTGGCCGACCACGCCCACCGTGAGGGGAATCCTGCCCAGCAAAGCAAACGAAACCAGAACCACAACCGTGCCCAGCGAGAGGATCAAATTTTGGCGGATGATGCGCCGCGCGCGCTGGCTAAGCCGAAACGCGGCGAGAAAATTCTCCAAACGATCGTGCATCAGCACCACGTCTGCCTGTTCAAGGGCGGCATCCGACCCCCGCGCGCCCATAGCCACGCCGATATGCGCCGCAGCCAGGCTTGGCGCGTCGTTGACGCCATCGCCCACCATGGCCACGAATTGCCCCTGCTCGGTCATTGAGCGGATCTCGGAAAGCTTTTGGTCAGGGTTCAACTCGGCCCGCACGTCATCGATCCGCAGTTCCTTCCGCAATTGCTCTGCTGTCGCTTTG
>WNGL01009045.1_pt1 | contig 12452 bp, 14 predicted proteins | sample 5400591 | NCBI WGS metagenome assembly WNGL01 (sample SAMN13153377, study PRJNA577476) | soil metagenome | isolation source: 80 cm soil or saprolite under Garry oak tree replicate 1 | place: USA:California | collected 2016-06-15
GGGCTTCACCACGCACGCCTTGGCGCGGGCCACCCAGTCGCGGCACGCGCGTTGTGCCCGCGTCGTCACCAAGGAGACGCTGACCCGGGAGCTCCCGGAGCTGCTCAAGAGCGGAGTGGTGGCATGACGGGCGAGGAGTTCGTTCGCGATCTCGACGCGCGCAACCAGACCGTCCTCAAGCGCCTGGATCCGGAGTCCACCCTCAAGCCCGAGGTCAAGGGGGAGCTGACCGTTCTCAGCCTGCTCAAGGTCGCTCTCAAGAACGAGATCGAGGCCACGGAGATCGCCTCGCGCTGGCTGGTGGCCACCGACGACGTCGAGGTGAAGATGGCCTTTGCCCGGCAGGCCGGCGACGAAGCCAAGCACTACCGGATGATCGCCGACCGGCTGCGCGACCTCGGCTTCGACGCTCGCACCTTCAATCCCGTGGCCAAGGGCTATGGTCCACTCTTCCAGTTTCTCGACCGGCTGACCACCACCGTCGAGCGGGTGGCCGCGGGACAGTTCACGCGCGAGGCCATCGCCGTGGTGAAGAACCGCCAGTTCATCGAATTCTGCGAGCGGGCGGGAGACAAGGTGACGGCCACGCTCTATCGGGACGTCATCGAGCCGGACGAGTATTTCCACCACCAGCTCGGGCGCTCGCTCCTCCTCCGCTTCGCCGTGACGGACGAGGCTCAGGAGCTGGCCCGACGGGCCTCCGCGCGCACCCTCGCCCTCGCGGAAGAGCTTCAGCAGGCCGCCCTCAAGACGGCCGGCATCCATCACGCTCCCGGCTGCTGATGGACCCCGACCCGTCGCTCCTCGAGCTCTCCGAGCTGGTCTCCCGGCCTGACGGCCGCATCGATCTGGCGAGGGCCGCCCTGTCCATCGCCCGCTGGGAGTATCCGCGGCTCGACGCCGACGCCTACCTGGAGAGGCTGGACGGTCTGGCCCGCGCGGTGGACGGCACGCGCCGCTCCACCGATGCCCTCGGGCGCCTGCACCGTCTTCGCGAATACCTCTTCGTGGAGCAGGACTTCATCGCGGGGGCGCGGCTCGATGACTCGCAGATCCTCCTCGACCCCTTCAACGGAGGCGCCCTCGTGACCCCGGAGGAATGCGAAGAGCTTGTGGGGCGCGTGGTGGGACGCCCGGTGACGCTCTTGCCCGAGCACTATGCGCCGGTGTCGGGCCGGCAGCTCCTGATGCGCATGCTCGGCAATCTCAAGGGCGCCTTCTGGCAGCGCCGGGAATGGGACCGCGTGGTGGGCGCCATCGACCGCCTGCTCGTGCTGGACCCGAAGGCCGCCACCGAGTGGCGCGACCGCGGCGTGGCCTGGAGCAATCTGGGCGAAGTCCGGCGCGGGCTCGGAGACTGGGAGCGCTATCTGACCGAATTCCCCGATGCCGAGGACCACGAGACGGTGAAGGGACATCTCCGCAGAGCGCGGCAAAAACTCGCCCAGCTGAACTAGCCCCATCGACCGCTACCCCTCGCCACCCCGAGGACACCGAAATGAAAGTGAGAGGCGGCCAGAACATCTACGGTTTCTCCGTGGGCATTCTCATGCTCGACACCCACTTCCCGCGCATTCCGGGCGACATGGGCAATGCCGCGACCTTTGATTTCCCCGTGCTCTACCACCGCGTGCGCGGTGCCTCGCCGGATCTCGTGGTGCGCCATGGCCAGCGGGCGCTGCTGCCCACCTTCATCGAAGGGGCGCGCGCCCTGGAGCGCGAGGGGGTGCGGGCCGTCACCACCAATTGCGGCTTTCTCGCCATGTACCAGGCCGACATGGCGGCCGCCGTGTCCATACCCGTCTTCACGTCGAGCCTCATGCTGGTACCCCTCGTCTATCGGATGCTGCCCCCGGGCAAGGCCGTCGGCATCATGACCGTGGATGCCTCGTCGCTCCGCCCCGATCACTTCGCGGGGGCCGGCATCACTCGCGACATCCCCACGGTGATGGCAGGCCTCGAGACGGAGAAGGAGTTCACGCGAGTGATGCTCGACAATCAACTGGAGCTGGACGTCGAGGTCGCCCGCCAGGAGCACCTGACGGTGGCGCGTCGCCTCGTGGAAACGCATCCGGAGATCGGCGCCATCGTGCTCGAGTGCACCAATATGCCGCCGTACCGCGCCGACATCCAGGCCGCCACCGGCCTGCCCGTGTTCGACATCACCACACTCGTCCGCATGGTTCACGACGCGGTGAGTCCGGGACTGCCGCCGAGGCCCGCCTGAGACGTCGCCCTGCGCGGGCAAGACTTCGGTAGCGGCATCATGGGCGGCCTGATCGCCGTCCACCTCCTCGAGCGCGACCGGCGTTCCGTATCGTCAGGAGCCGAATCTCGGCACGAGGCGGGCGTGTGCCAGTGTCAGGGACCCGACGCCGGGTATAGTGGGGAGCACTGAAGAGGGCCAGCCTTCGACGTCGCCTGCGACTTTTCTGGGCACGGCTTCATGGATTCGCCCGGCCTCGGCATCCTGTGACCGAGATGGTGCTTGACGGCCACGCGACCAGCATGGATATTGACGCATTGTCGCTGGGCCGGTTCCGGGCCGGGCGCGTCCACGCCGAAGCCAACATGTTCTCACACGGGGGCAACGCGATTCTCGACGAGACGCTCGCATGAAGATCGCCGCCGTGCGGGTGATCCAGGCCGACATCCCGGTGGAACGCCCCCACAAGATGTCCTTCACGACTCTCGAGGCGGTGAACTTCGTCCTCGTACGCCTCGAGACGGCGGGCGGGCACGTGGGGTGGGGCGAGGCGGCGTGCCTGGGCGGCCCCACGTGGAGTGAGGAGTCCTCGGAGTCCATCGCCGCCACCATCGAGCGCTACATCGCGCCGTGGCTCATCGGGCGCGATGCGGCGGGGATCGAAGGTCTCGCGCGCGAGATGGCGCGGCGGGTGCAGGGCAATCCCTTCGCGCGGGCCGCGGTGGAAATGGCGCTCTGGGATCTCAACGGCCGCGCGCTCGGCGTTCCCGTGCACCGCCTGCTCGGGGGCCGGGTGCGAGACCGTGTGCCGCTCTCCTGGTCGCTGGCCGTAGCCGATCCCGGGGCGGAGATCGAGGAGGCGCGGGCCAAGGTCGCGCGCGGGCATCGCATCTTCAAAATCAAGACGGCGGCCCGCCCCGTGGCGGACGATGTCGAGCGCGTGCGCCGGCTCCGCGAGGCGCTCGGCCCCGACATCTCCCTTCGCGTCGACGCCAATCAGGGCTGGGACCGGCCGACCGCGCTCAAGGCGATCCGGGCCCTCGAGCCGTACCACATCGATTTCGTCGAGCAGCCCGTCCCGCGGTGGGACCTGGACGGCATGGCCGAGATCGGCCGGCGCGTGGACGTGCCCATCATGGCCGACGAGTCGTGCTTTTCTCCCCAGGACGCCCTCGCCATCGCCCGCCTCGGCGGGGTGAGCATTCTCGGCCTCAAGCTGACGAAGTCCGCGGGCCTCACCGGCAGCATGACCATCGCCCGCATTGCCGAGGCCGCGGGCATGGGCTGCTATGTCGGCTGCATGATCGAGACGTCGCTCGGCACCGCCGCCTATCTCCACGTGGCCCTGGCGGCGGCACCCGTCACCTGGGGGTGCGAGCTCTTCGGGCCTCTGCTCCTGAAAGGTGACGTGGTCCGCGAGCCCGTCCGCTACGCCGACGGGGCCATCCTCGCTCTCGATGGCCCGGGCCTGGGTGTCGAAGTGGACGAAGAGGCGCTCAAGGAATGGGTGCGGAGATCATGAGCGCCGGGAGCTTCGTGCTGGAGACGCGGAAAATGACCAAGCGCTTTGGCGGGCTGGTGGCCGTCGACGACCTCTCGATGTCGGTGCCGCGCGGGCAGATCCGCGGACTCATCGGCCCCAACGGCTCGGGCAAGACCACGACGGTCAACGTGCTTTCCGGACTCTATCGTCCCGACGGTGGCGAGATTCATCTCTGCGGCCGACGGACCGACCGGCTTCGCCCCCACCAGATCACGGCCTGCGGCGTGGCGAGGACCTTCCAGATCTCCAAGCTCTTCGGCAATATGACCGTGCTCGAGAACGTGCTCTTGCCCGCCCTCGCCGCCCTCGATCGGGGAAGCCATAGGCCCTTGGCCGAGATCCGCGAGAAGGGGCGCCAGCTCCTCGACTTCGTGACGCTGGACCGCATGCGCCACGCCCAGGCGCGAGAGCTCTCGGGCGGGCAGAGCATGCTCGTGCAGATCGCGCGCGCCCTCATGATCCACCCCCTGCACCTGATCCTCATGGACGAGCCCTTCGCCGGGGTGCATCCGACCATCCGCGACATCATCATGGAAGCCATCATCCGGATGAATCGCGACGAGGGGGTGACCTTTCTCATCGTCTCTCACGAGATGGCCGAGCTGCGGCGACTGTGCCAGCAGGTGACGGTGATGGACGACGGTCGTCGCATCGCCGAAGGCACGCTGGAAGAGGTCGCGAACGATCCGGTCGTCCTCGAGGCCTACCTGGGCGGATAGATGGCGCGCCTCGAGCTCGAGCATGTCGCGGCCGGCTACGTCGAAGGAATAGACATCCTCGGTGATATCACGCTTCGCGTGGAGCCCGGCTCCATCACCGGCGTCATCGGGCCGAACGGGGCGGGGAAGTCGACGCTGCTCAAAACCATATTCGGCTTCCTTCACCCGCGGCGGGGCCGCATCACGCTCGACGGTCGCGCCATCGACGCCCGCGCGCCCTACGAGGTCAAGCGGCTGGGCATCAGCTACGTGCCGCAGGGTGCCAACATCTTTCCCCAGCTCACGGTGGAGGAGAATCTCCAGCTCGGGGCGTGGGTGATCAAGGGGGACCGGGCTCGGGTCGCGGCCAGGCTCGAGGGCGCCTACACGGCCTTCCCGCGCCTGCGGGAGAAGCGGCGCCGGCGCGCCACCACGCTCTCCGGCGGAGAGGCCAAGATGCTCTCCCTCGCCAAGGAGCTCGTGACCGAGCCCTCCCTCCTCCTCGTGGACGAGCCGTCGGCGGGACTGGCCCCCCGTATCGTCGAGCAGGTCTATGCCCAGCTCCTCGCGGTACGGGAGCAGGGGGTGACCATCCTGCTCGTGGACCAGAACATCAACAAGGCCGTTCAGGTCTCCGACTATCTCTACATGATCGAGCGCGGGGAAGTCCGGCGCGAAGGGCCGCGCCGGGATTTCGCCGATCAGCTCCACGCCATCGTGCGCGACGCGCTCCTGGGCGCCTGAGCGGATGTCCCCGCTCGCGCGTCGCATCGTCTGGTCGCTCCTGGCCTTCGGCGCCCTGTCGTGGCTGCCCTTCGCGGTGTCGGAGTATCACACCCACATCTTCATCATCAGCCTCTACTACGTCATCCTGGCCGCGAGCTGGAACCTGCTCGCGGGCTACGCGGGGCAGTTCTCGCTGGCTCACCACACGTTTGCCGGCATCGGGGCGTACACCTCGGCCCTCCTGAGCCTCTATGCCGGCGTGCCCATCCTGGTGGGCATCGGGGCGGGCGTAGTGGTGGCGGCCATCGTGGGCTACGGACTCGGCACGCTCTGTCTGCGCATGCGGGCGATCTACCTCGCCCTCGCCACATGGGCCTTCGCGGAATCGGTGCGCCTCCTCGTGGCCGTCGAGTATCCCATCACGCGCGGCGACCTCGGGCTCAAGACCACCCTTCTCTTCGGTACCGCGCAGCCCACGCCGTACTTCTACCTCTTCCTTGGGCTCACCCTCGCCTCGCTCCTCGTGATCTGGCAGATCGTCCACTCCCGGGTCGGCTCCTATCTGCGGGCCATCCGCGACGACGAGGAAGCGGCCACGGTGATGGGTCTCGACACCTTCAAGTGGAAGCGCGCGGCCTTCGTGATCTCCGCTGCCTTTGCCGCCGTCGCGGGCGGCTTCCAGGGGCACTACATCGGTCTGCTGTCGCCGACCCCCATGAAGTTCAACGAGATGGCCATGATCATCATCATGGTCATTGCCGGCGGCTTCCGGACCTTCAGCGGGCCCGTGCTGGGAGCGGTGTTCATCGAGCTCCTGTCGGAGGAGCTTCGGGCCTGGGGAGAGGTCCGGATGGTGTTGTTCGCCATCCTGGTCATCGTGGTGGCCCGCGCCTACCCGGCGGGTCTGCTCGGCCTCTGCATGACGGCAGGGAAAAGGCTGTCGCGCCTCGCTCCCGGCCTCACTCCGCTTCTCACGGCCCGGCGGCCGGAGGACTGAGCAGCCGGCTCAAACCGTTCGCTCACGCTCCCCGAAGAGGCCGGTGGGCCGGAAGGCGAGAAGACCGAGCAGGAGCACGAAGCCGTAGAGGTCCTTGTAGCCGGGGGAGAGGAAGACCGAGCCCAGCGCCTCGATGAGGCCCAGCAGGAGCCCGCCCACCACGCTGCCCATGAGCGAGCCCAGCCCGCCGATGACGATGATTTCGAATCCCTTGAAGGTGGAGATCGCTCCGTTCTCGGGGTAGACGAGGAAGTCCGGGGCGAGGAGCGCCCCGGCCGCCGCTGCGAGCGCCACGCCTACGCCGAAGGCCAGCATGTCGAGCCGGAGGACGTCCACGCCGGCGGTCTGTATGCCCACGCGATTTTGCGCGGCGCCGCGGAAAGCGCGACCCAGCCAGGTCTTCCTCGTCAGCACATAGAAGAGCAGCAGGAGCACGACGGTGCCCACCAGCGCAACCATGCGATTGCCGGAGATGGGCAGCGTCAGGAGGGAGGTGGCCCGCGCGTAGTCCTTCGGGGAGAACTGATTCGGCCCGCCCAGCACGATGGCGAGGTTCCGGAACAGGACCATCAGCGCGATGGTGATGATAGTCGCGTACTCGTCGCGGCGCTCGATGCCGCCCAGGTACATGGGCCGCAGGAGGAACCGCTGGACCACGATGCCCAGCAGGAAGACCGAGGCCATGGCGAGGGGCAGAGCCAGGTACCACAGATCCCAGCCGAGAACGGTGGCGAGGAGGGCGTACTGGACGTAGCTCCCGATCATGTAGAACTCGCCCATGGACCAGTTGATCATCTTCATGATGCCGTAGATGAAGGTGATGCCGATGGCCATCAGGCTGTAGATGAGCCCGATAACGAGGCCGGACAAGACGTACTGGGACAGCAGGTAGGCGTCCACGTCGCCCTGTCAGCCCGCCCCGCGCTCGGCCCGCGTCGCCCGGGCGTTCAGCGCTTGGGCGCCATCATCAGATCGCCGGTCTTGAGCTCCGGCGGGTAGACGATCTTGGCCTCGGTGAAGGGCTGCTCCGGCTTGGTGTACTGCAGGAAGAGCATCGGCGGCGTCCACTGCTGCCAGTAGGGACCGTCGCCCCGTGTGAAGGCGACGGTGCCGTTCCAACCGGTGAACTTGGTGCCGAGAAGGGCCTTCACGATGTCGTCGGGCTTGTCGCTCTTCGCGGCGTTGATCGCGTCGGCCAGCAGCATCACCTGGGCGTAGGCGTTGAGGCCGCCGTAGACGGGCTGCTCCTTGAACTGCTCGAGGTAGCGTGTCCGGAAGGCCTCGCCCCGCGGCGTCAGCTTCATGGTCGGGTGATAGTAGACGATGAACGTGGCGTACGTGCCCTTCTCGCCGAGGTTCTTCCAGTACTCCGGCCGGGCGGGGGCGTCGTAGGAGATCAGCATGGGGGTGGCCGGGATGAGACCCACGTCGTACGCCTGCTTGCTGATCAGGTACATCGGCGTGCCAATCCCGACATTGATGAACAGGTCGGGCTTCCAGTTCTTGATCTCGAGGAGCTGTGGCGTCAGGTCCACCACGGCCCGGTCGAAGATGATGGTCTTGAGCTCCGCCTTGACGTTCATCGAAGCGAACTGCTTCTTGGTTTCCTCGACCAGGCCCACGCCGTAGTCCGTGTTCTCCGCGAGGATGGCCACGCGCTTGAATCCCTGCTGCTGTATCCACTTGTTCCACAGGGTGACGCGGTCGGGATCGATCACGTGGGTGCGGAAGGTATAGGTCAGGTGTTTCTCGGTGAGCTTTTTGGCCGAGGCCTGCGTCAAGAAGACCGGCACCTTGAGCTGCTCGGCCAGGTCTTGAACGGCCTCCGTCACGGAGCTGTGGAACTGTCCGACAACCGCCACCACATGATCCTGGCTGACGAGCTTCCGCAGGCCGGCGGCGCCCTTCTCCGGCGTACCCGCGTCGTCCTCCACGATGAGCTCGATCTTGCGCCCCCCGAGGACACCGCCCTGCCCGTTGATCTCCTCCGCGGCCATCTTGGCGCCGCGGACGATGAACTGCCCCGCCGCCGCGTCACCGGGAGGCGAGAGCGGCGTGAGCACGCCGATCTTGATGGGCGCCTGGGCGAAGGCGGGCACGGCGAGCGTTGCTGCCGCGACGGCGGCGAGCAGGAAGGTTCTCAGCGCGTTGAGCATGGTGACTGTCCTCCAGTACGGGATCGTCGGACTCACTGGGTCCGCATCGTATGCGGGCGGGCGCGTCGCCGTCAAGGTGTCATCACCCACCCGCGAGGCGCTCGACGAGCCGGAGGTCGGCGGCCGGAAACCGGTAGCCAGGCAGCATCGCTGCCTCGACCCAGAGCATCTCCTGCCTCTCCTGCGGGCAGGGCTGGCCCTGCACGGTGCAGCGGAAGAAGAGGATCCGCACGGTTTTCTCCGGATAGGCCCACGTGACTGTCTCGATCAGCTCGCCTACCGACGCTTCGACTCCGAGCTCCTCCTTCACCTCTCGCCGGAGGGCATCCTCCGGCTTCTCCGCGGGCAGGATCTTGCCACCAGGAAACTCCCAGAGACCGGCCAGGTGCGTGCCCTCGAGTCTGCGGGTGATGAGGTAGCGACCGCCGCGCTGTATGACGGCCGCGACGACCTCGAGGGGGTCGGCCACCGCGCCCTAGGACGCGGTCCAGCCGCCGTCCACCGGGATGACCGCGCCGGTGACATAGCGTGAGTCGTCGGAGGCGAGGTAGAGACAGGCCTGGGCGATGTCGTCGACGTGGCCGGCGCGGCCGATGGGAATGCGGTGCTTGAGGAGATGCCGGCGGAACTCGGGCACGCCCATGCCGATCGCGGTGTCGATGGTACCCGGGGCGACCACGTTGACGCGGATCTCGTCCTGGATCAGCTCGACCGCCGCGGCCCGCGCGAGCTGGTGGAGGCCGCCCTTGGAGGCGACATACGGCGAGAAGTCGGGAGCCGCCACCGTGCCGAGGGCGGAGCCGATGTGAATGATGCTGCCGCGCCCGCGGTCGCGCATGAGGGGGGCCACGGTCTTGGTCAGGATGAAGGCGCCCACCAGGTTGATGCGGAGCACTTCGGCGAAGTCGGCCGCGCTGATGTCGAGGAGCGGAGAACGGAGGCGGACGGCGGCGGAATTGACGAGGACATCCACGCCACCGTGCTCGGTGCGAGCTTCGGCCACGAACCGGGTCACGTCCGCCTCGCTGCCCACGTCGCCGCTCACGGCCGAGGCGGTCCCGCCGGCCTTGCGGATGGCATCCACGGTTTCGGCCAGGGGCTCGGGTCGACGTCCGAAGATGACGACACTCGCGCCCTCCGCCGCGAACAGCTCCGCGGTGGCCCGGCCGATGCCGCTGCCGCCCCCCGCTACCAATGCCACCTTGCCCTCAAGCCTGGCCATGATCGTAGCTCCTGCAGAAGGCCTTCATGGGACAGCGCGGACACTTGGGCTTTCGCGCCGTGCACCGGGTGGCGCCGAAGTCCATGAGGGCCTGATTGTAGTCATAGGCGCGTCCGGCGGGTATGAGAGATTCCGCGAGGTCCCAGATCGCCTTCTCACCGCGCAGCCGCTTGAGCCGTCGCGGGCCGAGGAAGACTCGGCCGAGCACGCGCCGCACATTGGTGTCGACGAGGGCGGCATCTTTGCTGTGGGCGAAGGCGAGGATGGCGCCCGCCGTGTAGCGGCCGATGCCGCTCAAGCGCTGGAGGGCGGCGCCGTCATCAGGCAGGCGCCCGGCGTAGCGGGCCACCGTCTCGCGGGCGATGCCGTGCAGGCTTCTCGCGCGCCGATAATAGCCGAGGGGGCGCCACGTCTCCGTCACGTCGCGGGCGCGGGCCCGGGCGAGGTCCTCCAAGGTCGGATAGCGCGCGAGGAACTGCTGATATTTCGGGATGACGCGATCCACCTGCGTCTGCTGGAGCATGATCTCCGAGACGAGGACGCGGTAGGGCTCGCGCGTCCGGCGCCAGGGAAGGTCGCGGCCGTGGCGTGCGTACCAGGCGAGGAGGCGTCGCTGGAACACGCGCGCCGCCGTCTTGTCGGGGAGCTTCACGCAGGCCAGTGTGGCCGAGAGCGTGGCCGGGGGCAAGTTGACTTCCGCGAGAAGCACGTCAAAATGGTGCCGTGTCCAATCAGCTGGCCCTGAACGACGTGCACCGATCCGAGGGCGCCCGACTCCGGGAGATCTCTGGCTGGCTCGTGCCTGCCGACTATGGCGATATGGTGGCCGAGCACGGGGCGGTCATGACCGGCGCCGGTATGATCGATCGCTCCATGCTCGGCAAGGCGACGGTGACGGGGCGAGATCGCGCGGCATTCCTTCAGGGCATGCTCTCCAATGACGTGAAGGCGCTTCAGCCGGGGCAGGGATGTCCGGCCGCCTTTCTCGACGCCGTCGGGAAAGTCGTGTCGCTCCTCGTGGTCTACGCGCTCCCGGATCGCCTCCTCCTGGAGCTTCCGCCCGACTCGACGGAGAAATTCCTTCAGGCCATCGACAAGTTCCTGATCTCGGAGAAAGCGGAGTTCGAATCCTCCGACGACGCCTATGCGATTGTGTCGCTGCAAGGGCCGAAGGCCGGCGAAGTGCTGGCGCGCGCGTCGGGATCCGCGCTCGACCTGGCCCCGTACGCTCACGCCGAAGTGTTCGTCGGCGGCGCGACCGCTCGAGTCATGCGGCGCGCCGAGGCCGTCACGCCGGGCTTCCACTGTTGGGTCGCTCCCAAGGATGCGCCGGCATTGTGGAAGGCGCTTCGCCAATCGGGTGCGTGGCCGGTCGGCGCCGACGCCGCCGACGTGCTCCGCCTCGAGGCCGGCATTCCCGTCTATGGCGTGGACGTGGACGAGGGCGTCATCCTGCCCGAGACACGGCTCGATGCCCTCGTCTCGTACACCAAGGGCTGCTATATCGGCCAGGAGACGGTGGCCCGCGTGAAGTATCGCGGCCACATCAACCGCGGACTGTCGGGGGTGGTGCTCGACGGCGAGACGGTGCCGTCGCATGGCGAGGCCATCCTTGCCGAAGACAAGGAAGTCGGCCGCGTCACCTCTGCCCTCCGCTCCATCGCGCTCGGCAAGCCCATCGCCCTCGGCTATGTCCGCCGCGAGCACTTCGAGCCGGGCAGCGCGGTGTCGGTCAAGTCAGGGGAGAGGCTCATCTCCGCCCGCGTATCCGACCTGCCCTTCGTGCCGCCGGCCTGAGCTCCCTCGACCTCCCCGTGACCGAGCCCAAGCACACCAACCGCCTCGCGCAGGAGACAAGTCCCTACCTTCTCCAGCACCGACACAATCCGGTGGACTGGTATCCGTGGGGCCCGGAGGCCCTCGAGCGCGCGCGGGCCGACGACAAGCCGGTGCTGCTGTCCGTCGGCTACTCCGCCTGCCACTGGTGTCACGTCATGGAGCGCGAATCTTTCGAGAACGAAGACATCGCCGCGCTCATGAACCAGCTCTTCGTGAACATCAAGGTGGACCGCGAAGAGCGCCCCGACGTCGACCAGATCTACATGCAGGCCGTCCAGTCCATGACCGGGCACGGCGGTTGGCCTATGACCGTCTTCCTCACTCCCGACGGCGTGCCCTTCTACGGCGGTACGTACTTTCCCCCCGAGGACCGCCACGGCATGCCCGCCTTTCCCCGCCTGCTCCACGGCGTGGCGGAGGCCTATCGCGCGCGCCGCGGCGAAGTGGTCGAGGCGGGGCAGCAGCTCCTCGAGCAGATGCGGCAGAGCGAGCGCCTCCGGAGCTCGGCCTCGCTGCTCACGGACGGGATCCTGTTCTCGGCCTACCAGGCGCTCGCGGGCGAGTTCGACTCGCGAGAGGGCGGCATGGGGCGCGCGCCCAAGTTCCCCCAGCCCATGAACTGGGAATTTCTCCTCCGCTACTGGAAGCGCGCGGGCAGCGTGCCGGCGCAGGACATGGCGGATCTCACGCTGACGAAGATGGCCCGCGGGGGTATGTACGATCAGCTCGGGGGCGGCTTTCACCGCTATTCGGTGGACGGCCAGTGGCTGGTGCCGCACTTCGAGAAGATGCTCTACGACAATGCCCAGCTCGCCTCGCTCTACCTGCACGGCTGGCTGGCCACCGACGATGTCGAGTACCGCCGCGTGTGCGAGGAGACGCTCGACTACCTCCTGCGCGAGATGACGCATGCCTCCGGCGGCTTCTTCTCCGCCCAGGACGCCGACTCCGAAGGGGTGGAGGGCAAGTTCTTCGTCTGGTCCGAGGAAGAGATCAGGGCGGCCCTCGATGACGCCGAGATGACGCTCGCCGCCCTCGCCTACTGGGGCGCGGACAAGGGACCCA
>WNGL01007926.1_pt1 | contig 12448 bp, 13 predicted proteins | sample 5400591 | NCBI WGS metagenome assembly WNGL01 (sample SAMN13153377, study PRJNA577476) | soil metagenome | isolation source: 80 cm soil or saprolite under Garry oak tree replicate 1 | place: USA:California | collected 2016-06-15
CGTCGAGGTCGAGCTTGATGAAGCACGAGGCGTGCATCTGCTCGTAGAGCATGCCGTAGGGATTGATGAGGAAGGCGTTGTCCTCGCCGGGCACCCGGGTCGAGATATGGTTGGCGATCATCTCGTCCATGCCGTAGAGGTGGACCAGGCGGTACGCCGCGGCGAGATCGACGCGCTTCGCCCATTCCGCGGCGCTGACCTGCTCCTTGACCGATTTCTGCTTCCTGATGCGGGTGACGCTCATGGGGCGCTCCTCGTGCGCGAGTCCGATGCCGCATAGTTTAACTCCGACCACCCGCTGGCGGGCGTACTCTTTCGCTAGGTGGCACTACTCTCGAACCGGCGCCACCTTGAGAGTCCGCAATCGGCCAAAAGGAGACGGTCGAGCCTCGCTCTACGATCGCGCCGAAGCGGTCGTTCGCGAGCTGTCGCAAGGAGCTTTCACCGGCAGGCAGTAGTCAAATCACCGCCGCTCTAGTCTGAATCAGGAAGCTGCGGGCGCGGCGGCGCCCCTCTATTGCTGCGCTCAGGGCGCATTTCCTTGGGTCCAGTCTTGAAAGATTGCACCAAACGACTCAACGATTTCAATCGACGACTTGCCGAGCGCGACCAATGGTATGAACTCGGAAAAGTTAAGCTTGACTGAAAAATTCAAGCGAGGGTTCAGCAGTATGCCGGTTGTCCAATAGGAAAGGTCTTTCTCAAGACTTTCGATATATGCCAGTAACCAATAGATCAAGATCTGTCGATAGTCAGCGGTGGAAAATCGTTTACTTGAGCACTTGACTTCGATGATCGATTCGCTAGTAGCGAAGTCTCCTGCACCGCTTGCAATCCATCGATAACCAGCAATTCGTGGCTGTACGGTAATTGTGCTGCCTTCTGCAACGGATATCGCGCTTAACATTGCGAAGAGATTGTTGCCAACGAGCGATGCGATTTCTTTGTCGACCGATTCAAGATGGTCAGGAACTTCGGCGTCGTAATACCGCCTCTGCCTACCAGAGGCCTTCAGAAGGCATTTGTCCCAGTCCACGTTTGGCTCGCCGACAAGTAAAGATTCACCCACCGCTATTCCAAGCTCGAAGAGCATGGCCAGTTGCAGAGACGTTTGCGCTATGAGCTCCGAAGGTACGGGTTTGCAATTCTTGGTCGAATACGAATGCGTCCTGTTGAAATGCAGCACCACCCCGGGCACAAGTTGAGGAAATACCGATTCGATGACTCCGGCAACGTCGCGCGCAATTGTGCGTGGATCGTAAGCCAGTACCCGGTTACGTAACACTGGCAACCCAGCCTATATATAGTTTCGCAAAATCACTGCCGGTGCGACCACCGATTCCCGTCCCCCACGTATTCGATGCTGCCCTGCTGACCTGCTTCTGAAACTTTACGCCGTCGTCACCGAACACCGGCGCAGCTAGCCAAAGCATCCGCTGCTCTTCTTCACTTAGCGCTTCCCACTCATTCCTCAGGGATAAGAATCTGTCTCTGTCGTGCCAATGCCTCCAACAGTCGATGCACGCCCGCCGTACAGTGATGGGACTATTGCTTGAGTAAAGCGACAGGACAAATGTCGCGCGAGCGCTCGTCTTCCTAAACCTAATTGTTCGTAGAAAGTGCATAGCATTCGTGTCCACGTTGACTAAGTGAGGCGAATGCGCAGGCACGGCATCTAAGTGTTTGTCCAAGTGCTCGTGTATTTCTTTGTGACGGTCATCGTCCCGGATGAATGCAATTCCACGCATGATCGTCGACCAGTTCGCACGGAATGCATGAAGGTTTCGTTGCTCAAGCAACGTGGCGCAGATTCCCAGAGCGTTTGCGGGCTCCAGCAGTCTTAGGGCGCGACTGACTTGAGTTACAACAAAACTATCTGGCTGACCTTTGTCGAGTTCCACCGCAACCAGCTTAGCTATGTCTATTTGGCTCACGGTCTCGCGCAGCGCCTCGTATTCGTCGTCCGCGGTATCGGAGTACGGGTCAAAATGTAGATCAATCTCCTTAAGTCGTTGAGTTGCGCTGTCGGGCGCAGTCAATTGAGTCTGAACGTACTCACGGTAGTGCCGGCTGCTGAGGAAGGTGGTCTTCGACCGATTGAGGCTCAAACCGAGATCGCCGAGAGCGTGAGCGAGAACCCCAAGGGATCGATAGGCATCTCGTTGGGTCTCGCCGATCAGTACGAAGTCGTCCACGTACCGTCTCCAGCGAACGCTTGAAGCGTCAAGTGTGCGATCGATAGAGCCCATAAGAATTTCAGCCAAGATCCGCGAGAACTGCCCACCCACGGGAAGCCCGAATGAGCGTCCGCTCGCCAATTTTCGAAGCAGTACATCTATTTGCACTGCGTGGTTAGAGCCTGCGGGAAGAACGTCCCGGACGAAGTTTTCTAAACGATGGTGGTAGACATGCTCATAAAAGCTTGAGACGTCAGTCTGAACGACCAGTTCAGACGTGTTCTTCGGATCACAGTCGGAGATCGTCGCCTCCCGGAACGCTCTCCAAGATGCCGACTTATCGAATAGGGCTGGCCCCTTCGAGACAAATCGGTATGAATGAGCTCTGTTGCTCCTGACCGCTTCGTGTCTTTCCGCCAAAGCCACGCCGATACCGTTGAGGTAGATGTTCCAAAATGGATGAATCTTCGTGGCGATACGAAAGCCAGAAGAGCCGGCTGGCGCCAGCAATCGCTCCGAAAAGACTGTGATCGCATCGAGTGTTCCTATGCAGTCCGCTTGAGTCTTCTTTTCTAGGATTGCTCCAAGGTTGAACGCCAGGTTCGCGAGTTCCTCAGCCCGCTCTGCGATGAATCGCGTGTCTATATCAAATGGAAGGACATCGTTGTCGCCATGCTCAACGATGTCGGCGATAGCCCTTCGGAAATGATCGAGCGTCAAGATGGTCATTGGGAGCGCTATTACCGGTGCTGCTCTCAGTCCTCGTCAGGCCACCGCTGAACGATATACGCATCGCCGTCCTGAGAGTCGATGGGCCCTCCGTCTAGAAAGCTGGAATGGCTCCGCCGAGCGCGCACGTTGGGATCGCCCGCCCGGGCAGTTGGTCCTGTCCGTCGACGCGCCCAAGTCCCGAACAAGAATCTCTTCGCGCGGGTCATGGCGACATACAGCAGGCGACGCTGCTCTTCGAGATCAAGGTCGGACCGCGGTATTAGCCCCTCTTCCAGACCGCACATGATCGTAGCAGCTACGGTGAGTCCCTTCGCGCTGGCCATGGTCATGATTCGGACGCCCGAGTTGGAGTTTGCCTGAAGATCTTTCCCGAGTGGCGCGAGTTGACCGAGGAATCTTCCGAGACCTTCGTGTGTTTCCGCGAGGCTGTCGAGGGCAACTAGGAGCTCGCGGAGTTCGTCCGACGGAGCGGGCACAACGTTTCCTCCGGCCGTTTCGGTGATCCATTCACCCCAGTTGATGTCATCTTCGTCCGGCAGCTCCGTCGCCTGGATCCATCCGCAGACCCGACGCAAGAGTGCGCTCGCACGGCGACCGCTCCCTGCCGGCGCCTCGGGGAAGCCCTGCTCCGCGGCCGCGAACAATGCCGGGCCGAACTGAATATGTGCTTCTAGACCGCGTCGATACACATAGTCGAAAAAGGCTTCGCCGACGCCCGGCTCGAGCTCAAGTAGTGTGGCCCATGCCAGCGAATCCTCGTCGTTCAGAAGCAGCCGAAAGCAGGCGATCAAGCGACGGTTACTGGGCTCATCAAGCATTCTGTCGACAGCGTCAGGGTCGCAATAGGCGATACTCATGTCATCAAGCTGTGCCTTGATCGGATTGCTAAAGGCCCCCCTAGAGTCACTCCGCAACAGCACGAGGATTTCCGGCGGGTCAACGCCTTCGACCTTGATCAAGCTCTCGATGAGCCGGGCGACCCCGGCAGCTTCGGCCTCGTTGGTATCGAAAGCCAACAACGCCACCTCGCCCTCTGGGGACCCCTCCGCCGGGGTAAGAGGCTCCTTTGCAGGGCGGCCCGGATCCCCTTCGATGACGTGCAAGGCCCATTCGATGATGTGCTGGCCACATCTTTGAGTGATCGAGAGGCTGTAATCTGCGGCGTCATCGTAGTGCTCCAGGAAAGACCGTATGCCTTCCGGTGCCGCCTTGCGAAATGCGTAAATCGACTGGTCGTCGTCGCCAGCCGCGATGATCGAGCAGCCGCGATCGGCTATCCGCTTGATCACGTCGAGGTCGCACGCGTTGAGGTCTTGGTATTCATCGACCACAAGGAGGTCATAGTCCACACCTTCGAGGTCTGGGTGGTCGCGCAAGGCCGTGCGAAGGCCGAATGGCAGTTCGTGGAGTAGGGTGTAGCCATAGACCCGGCGGTGCGCGTTCCAGGCGCCCATGAATCGAGCCCGTAGCCCGGCTTCGATTCGCGGGTCGTACTCGGGGCGTAGAGATTCCCAGTTCGCAGCCATTTCACGGACGAGACGATCAACTAGGAGTACGCCAGTACCCACCAGGCGCGCCAGCGTAGGCCGCACGATCATCTCATATTCCCAGCCGTCAGCAATGCGAAGTGGAGCAGGTAGATTTGCGGCCCCCGGGTTCTGCATGAGCACCGAAATCGCGAATGAATGGATTGTGCTAGGTCTCTCCGCGGCGGCCGCTGGATGCTCGGAGACTTTCTTCGCCAGCTCACCGGTGGCCGCGCGTGTGAAAGTGAGAAGGCGCAGGCGCGGAGCATCGTCCGCGCCAAGAAGTTGATCGATTAGTGCAACAATCGTGGCGCTCTTGCCGGTTCCTGGCCCGGCGAGGACGCGCGCGTGCCGTGAAATGTCGTGATTAAGGATTTGTTGTTGTTGATCGGTAGGCTGGAACATCTGCGATGGATATTGTAAGGCCGCGCCGCGCAGCCAGCCGGGTCCGAATACCGCCGATGTGGGCAGTACAGGTCAGATCCGCGGATAGACTCGCCTATGCTTGGGGTGCTCCCGGTGGGCGCTTCCCCATCGGATAGCGAATCAATGGCAGCTATCTAAGAATCGTGTTCGGCCGGAATGGGTCGCTTACCGCCTGGTCGCCAAACGGCCAAAAGTAGACGTTCCCGTTTCATGCATTCACCTGCGCATCGCGACTGCGGGAATCAGCCCGATCCTTTTCCACTGTTCAGCCATCGACTTAAGGAAAGTTCTCTTGAGCAGGCTATGCTTCAGTTACCACCAAGTATTTTCGCCAGCTCATCTTTCATCGCACCAAGGTTGGTACTCACGAAGGTCGAGTAACGCGCATGATGCGGTATCCCGATAACGGTACACGCCAAGGGCTCTAACTTTTCTATCGGCAGTCGCGCTCGGAAGTACCTAATCAACGCATAGCTTCTGTTCCCTGGACCCGGGCGCGCTGCGCCGTCGCTCGCCGTAGCGTTAGATTTCGCCTTCAAAAAACTAAAAGCGCTTTTTCCGTCTTGGTAACCAAGGCACAAGATCGCTTCAGGCCTGACGATGGCAAGCAAGTATTGGTGAATAGGCCAACACTTTTCCCACAAGTCTGTACAGTTCTTGAGCGTATCGACTGTCTTCGAGGTGGCGAAAATCGCATTCGTAGAGAACACGGATTTAATGTCACCCCTGATACCCAGCATGGGCGCAAGCACGCAAACAACTTTTTTGATCATGACTTGGTCTCGCCTGTTTCCCTTCCGACACGGTGATCTGGGGCATTGCCTCTCGCCATCCAAAAAATGCTGGTGTACTCTGTTCTCGCATGTCGGGTACCAACATTCATTTTCATAGCTGCTGAAGCAATTGAAGTCCTCGGATAAATCAAAATCCGCGAATTGCTGCTCAATTGGGAGACCTCTGTCGGGGTCTCCCCCTGGGTTAAAGCCCATGATGCAGAGCTTGCCGGGAGCCAACGACGACTTGCCGCTCAAAAAAACGGCTCCCGGTTTGCTAGCGAGGCCTGAGCTTCGCAGCCGCCCAAGGATTTCCTCGCTGTGCCGTTTCCAATCTTTGTATTCGACGCTCAAAGCACGCAACCTCTACGCAAGTTACTCAAAGGGCCCCGACGGGATGCGGAACGTCCGCTAAGGGTCGCTTACCGCCTGGTCGCCAAACGGCCAATAGCGGTCATGCGCAAACCCTCGGAACACTAGCGCGGCAAGAACGGCTCCGTGATCGCGTCCATGTATTGCCTGATGCGCGCTCGTGTAGTGGAGTCCAGACGGCCCTTTTGCGAGCTTGCCACCCTCATGTTCTCCACGGACTTTAGGGCCGACTCGGCCTGGGGAGGCATGTCGCTCCTTCCGTAGAGGCTTCTCGAGCTGTCCTGCAGATACTTGAGTTCTTCCAGCAGCACCCGGTCCGAGGAGTCGGGGCGAAGCTCGACTTGAGGATGATCCAAATTCTCGAAGAGGAAAAATATGCTGCCGACGCTTCGCCCCGTCCACCAATAGCGGTGGAGCTCGGGACGATATTGATCCACGCATTGAGGAAAACGGTCGAGCTCCCCCAGGCGAAATTCCTTCGGACTGCCTCGCGCGCTCAATTCGGATTCGAGATCGAATACTGCTTGGAGCACGTTCTGCGGGCAGCGCAGAGCCCGGATGTGCCTTTCCATCGTGACCGACAGGCTGATCATCATTTCGCGGTCGCGCTCCTTCTGCTCGAGCGTCGAGGTCGCGAAGTTGGCGAGCGAGCGGCTGTAATAACGGAAAACCCGCCCATACACATAGCCTCCCAGGAAAAGATCGTGCGTAAGCGGAAGACGGTCGGCGCCCGACTGCGACGCGGCAGGGATGGCGACTCCGAAAGCCGCGGCGACCATCGTCGCCACGAGGATCAGCTCGACTATGGCGATGTGCGAGCGAGGCATACCAGTACAGGCCGGCTGTTCAGAGCCGTTGCAAGCTGACCGCCACGCTCCTGGTCTCGCCGGTATTCGCATTCACCGTGAATTCCATCTTGTTTGAATAGCCGTCCGCTTCGGCCTTGTAGACAAGAATACGCGCATCGGCCGAAGTCCGCTCCTCGTGCGGTTCACCGTAGCGCTCGATGACGCGGGCGAGGGTCAAGCCGTTTCCACGGGGGAGGGAAGCGACGAGGCTCGCATAGGGGCTGGAATTCGACTTTAACGCGATAAGGAGCGTAAGAGGAAAAGGCTGCCGCGGAAAAGCCACATCCGCGCTCGTCATCTGACCGCTCATGCGTAGACGAGCCTTGATCTCTTCTTCGATCCTGCTAGTTATCTCGGACTCGAGGACCGGGTCTCCCAGCTGGGCGTTGCAAAAAGGACGCGATCCATCCGATCCGCAACCGGCGCTGAACTCGATCGCGACATAGGTTCTCAAATGGACCGAGTTTTGCAGGAGTACCCTCACCGCCTCCTCGGGACGCAGCGCGGCAGCCCGGCGCAGGTACGGAAGGGTGTCGCCCCAGTCGAAGCGCTTCTTATAGTCGACCGGAGGCAAGGGCGCGTCCTTGGCTTCGTCTCCTGGCGGAAACAGCGCGAACAAGACTGCGGCGACGACGACAAAGCTCGCGAGGGCGAGCGCAAGCCATGAAAATCCCCGGCAGCTATTTCTCACGGCGCTCGCCGGGGTTTGCCGCGCTCAGCGCGCAACGGAAACCCACGTTCCCGTGCCGACTGGCCGGGCGGCTTTGCGCGCGGAAAGTCGTGCGCAAGGCCTTGGGCCCGGTCGTCCACGAGCCGCCGCGGATGACCCGTTGTTCGAAGTTGCCCAGCAAGGACGGAGCGCTTTTTTCCGAGACCGCAGGTCCCTTCGGGTTGGTTGCGGGACTACTCTTGTAGTAATCCGCTCGGTACCAGTCGGCTGTCCATTCGGACAGGTTGGTCGCCATGTCATGGACGCCGTAAGGGCTCTTTCCTTTCTCGAAGCTGCCCACCACGGCCAGCGTCCCGTATCCGCTCCACTTGCAGCATCGGTCGAAATTACCGTGCTCGCTCGTGGGCTCGTCGTTCCCCCACGGATACTTGCGGCCGTCCGTCCCGCGGGCTGCCTTCTCCCATTCGGCTTCGCTCGATAGGCGTTTTTCCAAGGACTCGCAATAGTCGCGCGCGTCTTCCCAGCTCACTCCGATAACGGGGCGCTCGCCGTCCCTGCGAAGATCCGCTTCGTTCCACTTGAAGGGCCTTGCTCGGCGGGAAGCCGAAAGAAACTTTGCATAGCGGGCGATAGTGACCTCGTATTTGTCGATGTAGAAGGCATCGACATAGACGACATGGACGGGCTTTTCATCCTCCTCGCCTTCATCGCTGCCCATCGAGAAACGGCCGCCGGGGACAAGCACCATCGGCGCGCCGTCCGAGGCGACGACCTCGGGGTCATAGCGCGGCGCCGGAGCGAACAGATACAGGCCAAGGGCAATGACGCAAAAGCTGCCGACTACCGCGAGGATGAGCTTCTGAGTGCCCGACATGCTGCTACGCCCGCTGCAAGATCCAGCTCAGCACCGGCTCGAAGTGTTCGGCTATCCAGTACAGAACGATCGGGACGGGCTTCAGGTTCACGGCAATCAGCGCGACAACGAGGGCCACAACGATCCGCGCGACGCTCAAGCGATGAGCGATCCAGACGGCGCAACCGTAGCAGTAGAGGAGGAAGCCGACGAGCCAGAGAAGAACCGTCGCACAGACCGCGACGGTGAGAATGTTGCCGGCGGTTCGCTCCAGAGCGCCACCGCTCGACACGTCAAAAGGCGGGAGCGCAGTCCACGGCAACCCAGTCATGAGCCTTACAAACAACGCGTTGAGAATGAGGACGAGCGCGCTCACGGGCCAGAGGAATCCTAGGGTAAAGGCGAAGCTGACGTAGGTTTGGCGCCAATTGCCGCTGCCCTTCAGCAAGAGCGCGACGCCGTGCACGATCGCGGCGTAACAAACGCAGCCCAGGACCATGGCGATGCCGGTGGTCTTTCCTGTAATAAGCTCGCGCGCGTGCTCGTCGGTTACGTAAGGAGAGAACTTGAGGTTGACGGCCGCCAGCGCGACCACCGCGGCTATTCCCGCCGCGAGGATCTTAGTCGAGCGGGTGAACGTTTCGGCAGCGCCGAGCCGCTGGCTCGCGAGAAACGTCCCGGGTCCGCGAAGATAGGCCCACCAGTCGGCGAAGTACTTGAATACCGCGAGGGGTTCGTTGTCCGACTCGCCGTTAGCCATCGTAGCCTCCCCTGAGCAACGAACCGTCGCCTTCGCTCTGCGCAATTCTCCGCCGCGGGAGACGCGCGGACAAGTGTTCCAAACGCGTTATCTTTCTGTGCGACTCATGTTCGGTCGGCTGCGCGAGGTCGCAGTCAGGAGCCTTGGGTCATGCGAGGGCATTGCGCGCGCGGGATCGCCCGATTCGCTACGCTCGTTGCCTCAGGCAGCGGGATTAAGGCGTAGCGAAATGACACCCGATGGGCGTGAGGGCGGCAGCGGGCGAGCCGCGAGCCTCGCACGGCGCTATGCGATGTCGAGAAGCGGGTGATCGCTCGGAAAAATGGCGCGGAGTTTTTACGTTGATGGTCCATGAGTGTCCGCTTCGGGTCGCAAGCCGACATTAGTCAATGTCGGTCAAATTTCGGCCGTATACGCTTTTCTGTTGGTAGGCTTAGCGGGGTGTGGAGAAGGCCCGCCCAAGCTTGTCCAGTGGCTGAACAAGTCGATCAAAGAGCGCTTTCGCATTCACGATATCAACCAATGGGACTCCGAAAGATGCAGCGCCAGCTGCCTTACAGTTATCGTCTGGCCAGTCCGTCGTTGGCTTACACGCTAAGACTGTCCCATCGTTACTTTTGCTTGCCACGTAATCCGGCATATAAATATGCCAACCAGCATACTCATACTCCCAGTCGTTTCCAATTTCTACTCCCTCTCCATAGTCGAAAACGATTCCGGTCACTAGAGGTTCGGCCACCCGTCTTTCACTACTTTCATCGTCGAGAATTACACTCATTGCGATCAGTTTCGAGGGGAACGACTTGTGCGTGTAAAAGCGAAATACCAAATAGGGAAGCCAATTCTTGGCGTAGTTCACGGTGAAAGACGATCCAGCGACACACGTGTTGCCAGCTTTCGGTTCCCACCCGCGCTCCTTCATTGACGATTCAACGGACTGAAGAACTAGGCCGACCTGCTCGAAGAGCCCTCGAACCTGACTGATTGCCTTCAGAATATCCTGACCTTCCGATGCGGTATTCATTTTGCAAAGCTCCACGAAAAGTCTGACATCGAAGGAATTCGGAAATTGAAGGTACTTATGCCTTGGTCGAAGCTCCAAGAAATCGGACGAGGTGTGATGAGTGATACTCCGCGAAAAAATACCAGGCCCAGGCGCTCCACTAAAGCCACCAAATCCGCCTGCATGAGGTCTTGGGCCTTTCCGAATGCGTCTGATAGATGCCTCCATGATAGCCAGGCACAGCAAAATGGCTGCTTGTCAGCAAGGTCTGGACGCTTGGAGGTGAATTCTTTCGCCGACTCACTCAAATCCTGCTTTGGGATTGATGTGTCGGCGGTCAAGTAGAGCATCAGTGGGATGGAGCCAGACTTAGCGCAGAGCCGCAATAGGTTGTCCCACTCCCTGGCTAACTGGTCAACTGGCACTGGTGCTTCTTCGAGCGCGAAGGAAGACTTCCCAGACCTGAATTTCGCTTCCACGAGTAGTGTGTAGTGCTTCCCAGCCTCATCAAGGATCTGAATAAGAACGTCTGGTTCGGCCCCTGGACAGTCATCGTCCTGCAACCAAGGCCAAAAGTCGTACTTCGTTGTTCCTAGTGAGAGGGTATGTTCCAGTAGCATTCGGCCATCAGGATATTGCGCCAACTGTAGGTACCGCAACAGCCCGTCATTGGCCGGCAAGTATCGAAGAACGCCGAAGACGCATGACGTCAAGAGATCTTCGAGGTTCTCCTGCTCTTTGGACAGCTTTCCTTTAAGAAATGCAGGAATCATGCGAACCGCGCGCGGCGATAAAGATCGACGAATACGCAGTGAAAGCACACAACGTTCGGTTAGGTCGCAAAATATCGATTTTGAAGATACTCAATGTAGCCTCTGGTCGGTTTGGGCACGATTTTCATGGCGGCGAACAAGTCCTGATACCGCAAAATGTGAAACTTTACCTCCGACGCTGCTTTGCACGCCATCATGGTTACAAGTCACAGGAACGGCGCAAGTAAACCGGCTAGGCGTATCACCTTGTCGGTGAGCCCCAGCACGGTATCCAGCCTCTTCACACCCTCCCATGCCCCCCGTATAACAGTGCGGTTCGGAGTTGGTTTAGCAAGCTGGCTCTGGATGCTGTCGATGTCAGCTACCGCGTCGAGTTTCTGCGCCTCAATGAGGGAAGCGGCTTGAAGTAAAGCTTGCTTGAGATCAACCAGCGCATCTGCCGCGTCCTTGTACTGAGCGTTGACCTGATTGCCATCCCCGACGGTGATGATGTTCTGTCCAGTGGCTTCAATCTTGATGCCCTTGAACTTGTCCATCGTGAATTCCCCTGGGCCCTCGATCTTGTCGATGCCAGCGGCGGTGATCTTGTAGTAGGACGTGGCTTGCGGGATGACCGTGCCGGAAGGAAGTGGGACACTCTTCTCGACTTGTTCCTCCGCAATCCAGCCCTGACTGATCAGATAGTTGAGATTGGCCACAACCTCCTGCTGGGTCAGCCCGTGACTGGCCTTCAGTTCCTTGCGGATATCGCTGATCTTGATCGAAAACCCTTTCCTGCCGCGCGCGCTAGTGGCGTTCGTGTTGCGGTCGTAGAAGTACTGCAGCATCAGCGCGCGGATTTCGTTGCTTGAGCGCGAAGCTACTTGTGCCTTCTGTTTGCGCCGTCCCGGCATTGGGTCTCCTCAGCGACGAACAACGACGTTTGGCTGCCTAAATCGTTCAATGATCTTCCGAAAAAAATCCATCACGACAGCCAGTTTAATCCTCATTCAAAAGAGCTTGTGGGAACACCGTCCAGCAACACCACGTTTCTCGGCTGGACGAGCGGCAGCTTTGGTCGAAAGCAGTATTCCTCTTTGAGGGGAACCCTTAGCGACTCGGCAGCAATCTAAAGTCACGGGATTTCCGCTTTCGAGGCTGTGTGGAAACTCGGATTTGTCGATGGGACGCAAGAACCCGACCGCACAGAACGGCCCATACTCGACGATCGGCGCTTCGGGAGACATTTTGTAACTCCCAAAAACTCGAGCGGTTGGAGTTTTCACACAGTCTCTTTCGCAGGAATGACATAAATTACGCCGCTTTGTTTCGCGCCTCGTGCAGCGCTCGCCACAGGCGGTCTGGCGTCACTGGCATCTCAAGGTCCGCGACGCCGGCGGACCGTACTGCGTTGAGAATCGCGTTCATGGTCGCGCCGAGCGCTCCCGATGTCCCCGATTCGCCCACGCCCTTGGCGCCGAGGGCGTTGGCTTTCGTGGGCACGGCGTGTTCGTCGCAGCGGATCGCGCGCATCCAGTCGGCGCGCGGCATCGGGT
>WNGL01011548.1_pt1 | contig 12448 bp, 13 predicted proteins | sample 5400591 | NCBI WGS metagenome assembly WNGL01 (sample SAMN13153377, study PRJNA577476) | soil metagenome | isolation source: 80 cm soil or saprolite under Garry oak tree replicate 1 | place: USA:California | collected 2016-06-15
CCGGAGATGCTGCCACAGGGAGGGCATTGAAAGTCGCCGAATTCTTCCAGCGTAACCTGTGCGTTGGCATTGCCGCGAACGTGCTTTGATTCGGCATCGCCTTCTCGAGAGACGCTCTTGTCTTCGGGGATGGTAAGCGGATGGGGCAGCTTTGCGCGATAGAGCATCGCTCCGCTCCCCAGCGTGGCGATCGCAACGACGGCAACAATAATAAAAGGCAGATAGCGTTTCATAAATTGGCGCGAGCGCGAGAAGTTTCAGCGCAACAAATGAGTCGTCAAGTCGTTCTGAGAACGCTGAAGCGTTGAAGCGGGCTCAATCCGGGGAGCGCACGCGGCCCGCGTGCTATTTTCGGCCGCTGGCCGAAGCCGCCGGATCACATCCACGTGTTCGACCCAAACAGTGACGTTTGCGCGGCGTTCGGCAATACCATTTGGCGAGCGGCCAAACGGAGCACGCCAGCGGCGTGCGCTCCCCGAAAATTTGCGTTATGGTTTTTGACCCGAAACCGATCTGGTGGGAATAATTTAAATAATGGCAATCGGAAAATTCCCAATCATTCTGGTGTTCCTGGTCATGGCTGCATGTTTCTCTTCAGGGCAAATACAATCCGGATCGGGAACGGGGATCGAAGGAGTGATTACGTTTAGCCCAACCCAGCCTGGACCAATCAGGGCGGACGCTCCTAGTTCGAAACCGCTGGCGAATACCACTTTCGTCGTAGAGAACGAAAAGGGAACGGAAGTCACATCCTTTACCACGAATGAGCAGGGACAATTTCGGGTTCCACTCCCGCCCGGACATTATATTGTATCCAAAAAGGGCAGGAAAGGCGGCATCGGGCACTACGGCCCGTTCGATGTTGATGTCCTCGCGGACAAGATGACCAGAGTCACGTGGGAATGCGATACGGGAATACGGTGAGGTGTTACGCATAAGCGTTGAAGCATCGGGCAAGGCCACTCGATTAGTTAAAACGTTACCCGCCTCATGCGGATTGCATCGTTGGTTCTCGAATTTGTAACTTTGATCTCTTTAACGATTTCCCTGACCTGCCGAAGCCTTTTGCCCCACCGCTTGCTCGCCAACGCTTTCGGAGTAGCCCAGGCGAGAGCTTCGATCCACCCGCTCAGACCGCAGGCATTCGCGAATTTCGCGAGTGCCTGGGCCCACCAAGGTGTTGCCGTTTTTGTCGAAAACTTTGAACGAGACGTTGACCGCTTCGACGTAATGATTCGGGCTCACGTCGCCGTCGGTGTCGGGCGATGCACAACCGCACGCGCTCTGGGGTTCGGCGATGCCCCTAAAGGTCAATAAAGGGGGCGGCATGGTGGGCACCGGGCGCCAAAGAGTTTTGAGCAGTGCCTGGGCGTACGCGAGGCCAGAAGTGCCGTACCCTTCTTGCGCTCCTGTCTGCCCTGTCCCGTGCGGATACAGCGTCAGGACTCTCTCTTCAAACTCCTCTTTTGGCGGGATGTAAGGGAGTTCTCGCAAGTCCTGGTTCAGCCGTTACGGGAAAAAGTGTTAACACTTTTTTGGAATTTTTGTCGAAAATTTTTGCGGGTCGGTCCCCGCTCTCTTTATGGATTCGGCGAAACGGACGGAGCCGACTTCGGTTTGTTAAAAATGTCCGGCAGCTTCGTTTCTTTGAAATCGCGTGGGACAGTGAACTCACCGTCGTTAATCGGGTCGTGGCTCACGGACGTAACAGTGCTCGTGATTTCCGTGCCGTGCCCGGACGGGCTCGCGCCGGGCTTGTCTGCGGGCATTTCTTTACTAAGGATCATCCGTGTGCGGATCGGCAGCCCGGGGAAATCGCGAAAGTCGGGCATCTTGGTGTTGGCTGCATCCCAGAATTCCGATTTGATGGATTGGAGCTGCGCCAGAATGGCAGCGCCGTCGGGGTAATCAGGCGCAATCCAGTAGATGGCCTTAAAACCGGGGCCGTCATAGGTGTATTGCTCGGTTTCGTAGCCGTTGACCGTTTCCTTCTGGCCCGTCGGCGTCAGCTTGGGTTTTTCCGGGGATGCTTTTTTGTCGCTGAACTTTTCCAGCATATCGGTAACGGCTTTCAGTTTGTCCGGCGAAATACGCACAACGGTCTTTTGGTCATTTAACAGGTTTATCACCTCGCCCGTTTTCCCATCGAAAATCGTCGTAAGCTGCGGCGAAGCATCGATGCGGGCCTTGTCGCCTTTAATCTTGATTGTCATGTTTGCGCCCGCTCGGGCGGGTTCGGCTGCCTCATCGTTTCCGGTCTTCGACGCCGGCGCGATTGTTGACGAATAGACAATCGTCAGGTCGGCGCGGGCAGAAAACAGGAACGAAACGCTCAGGACCAGCCAACAGAGTATAATTTTCATATTCGCAACACAGCTAAATGCCCGTTGCCAAAATGCAAAGGCATCGCATCGCCGTGCCCCTGCGCACGCCGCCTGATTTCTAGGAAGCCAAGAGACAATTGACGCAACCCTTCAGGCGCGAGGCAGAAGGCCGGCTGTCCGCTTAGGTGGGCTTTTGCGCTTTCAACAGCAGGTTGATGGCGTCGCGCAATTCCGCCGCGCGCTCGTAGAGTTCCTTTGCAATCGCGCTTTCCATTTCGCGTTGCATGATCTCCAACTTCGAGAGCGGACGTTTCGCTTTCACTTCTTCGAGCCAGTCTTCCAGAAATGCGATTTCCGAGCTTTTCGATACTAGCTCGGGGAAATTTGACTGCTGAAAAAAATCGGCGATGGCGTCGCGACCACGCTCGATTTCGGCCATGGCTTCGCCGAATTTGCCCTGGCCAAGAAAAATGGAGGCTTTGGCGCGCGTGCTCATCATGAGCACATAAGGCCGGAACTGTTGCACGCTCCAGGAAAGTTCTTCCCGATCGGTGTGCTCGGCGACAAAAGTAAAAAGATCGAGATTACGCTGTGTGTCGCGCACCACGCCGGCGAAATCGTTGATCTGAAACAGGCTCAAATAGCGATGATAATATTGGATGCCTTCCTGCTGGAGCTCGGCGCATTGTTCAGGCGTCAACTCGTAGGGCTGGCCTTTCTCCTCCGCCCGGGCCGCCCGCTTTTGATGATACTCCAGGAGAGACTCGCATTTGTGCGGGCGTTGACCATCGGGGCGCCCGCTCATTTCCATCTGCAACACGCCGAGATCGACGCGCAATTGCAACTTCTCGCGTCCATCGAGGCCGGTTATCTTGCGCACTTTAATGTTGCCGTTCTCGTGCGGCCAATCTTTCAGAATGGTATTCAGATCCAGGCTCATCTCAGGTGGAACATCGAACATTTAACCTTTCCTTGTCAATAAGGTCGCGCGAGAAGGGCAGCGAAGCTTCCATCGTCACTACCCATTTGTTAATCGCGCGATTGCCAAGACTTGGCCTTTCGCGGAATCTTTAACGGAATGGAACAGGCGATCGACTCGTTTATCCGCTTCCTCGCGGTCGAGCGCGGTTTGTCTGAAAATTATCAACTTTCTACCCAAAGGTCGTTGAGCGAATTCGCGCAATGGTGTCTCGCAAAGAAAAAAATCGACAACCCGCGTGCTGTGTCCCTGCCGCTCATCAGCGAATATCTCGCCGACCGGAAACGCTCCGGGCTTTCCGCCTCATCGATCAAATTGATTGTGGTCGCATTGAAGATTTTTTTTCGATTTTTGGCCGCCAAAGGCATGCTCGAGCGCGATCCGGCTGAGGCGCTGGCGCTCCCGCGCATTGAGCGTTATCTCCCTGAGACACTCAACGAATTGCAGGTCGAGCAGTTTCTGGAAAAGATCGATACGAAGGCCGCTCATGGATTGCGGGATCGGGCGATGATCGAGCTGCTTTACGCGAGCGGACTGCGCATTTCCGAGCTGGCAAACTCGCGGCTGGAGAATTTCAACTTCGAAGACCGGATTGTGCGCGTGACGGGCAAAGGAAATAAGACGCGCCTCGTGCCAGTCGGCCGCAAAGCGTGCGAAGCGCTGGCTGCGTACCTCTCCACCGAACGCCCGAAACTCGTCAAGCGTCGCAGCGGCAGCGAGATTTTCCTTTCGGAGCGCGGCACCAAATTAACGACCGTGCGCATCTGGCAGATCGTGAAAAAACATGCGCAGCACGCCGGATTGGAGAAGAACATTTATCCGCATCTTCTTCGGCACAGTTTTGCGACACATCTGCTGGGGAATGGCGCTGACCTGCGTATTATCCAGGAAATGCTCGGCCACGCGGATATTTCGACAACGCAAGTTTACACGCATGTCGATCAGCAGCGGCTTAAGGCTGTGCATCGACAGTTCCATCCGCGAGCATGATGATTCATTAGCGACGGTTATAGACCGCCGCTACAGTGGCTGCCCATGAAACGTCTAATTTTGCTCGTCGTCGTTGGCGCGGCGGCCGCGGTGGCGGGCTGGTACATCTGGAATCTTTCTCAAAGAACTTCGAGTGCGTACGTGAGTGTGCTTTTGCCGCGCGAGACAATTTTCCTGGCACACATGCCGGACTTCAATCGAACACGCGATCAATGGCGCCAGTCCGACATCTATACGCTCTACCGCGAGCCTGAGGTGCAGGATTTTCTTCGTAAGCCGCTGGCTGGCCTTTCGGAAACCCCGAAAGCTTTCGGGGCTCAAACCCTGCTGGAGTTCGAACAACTCGAGCCGAAGAATGTTTTTTTCGCGCTGACATCGCTCGACGATAACAGCCCAAAACTTGCGGGTGGTTTCCGTTTTCGAGGAAGCATCGCAGACGCAGAGCGAGTAATCGGCAAATGGCGGTCGAAGTTTTTGGAAAGAAATCCAGGTGCCAGGCGCGAGAAACTGCATTACGAACATCACGAAATCGAACTAGTTGCTGTTGCCCCATTTACGCTCGCGACGGCGTATGATCGCCCCTGGTTTTTCGCGGCCAATGATCTGAAGCAATTAAAGGCCCTTCTCGATCGCGCTGATCGCCGCGCTAAAGATCCAAACGAGACGCTCGACAACGACGAGGCGTATCGCGCGGCGATCTCTCACCGGCCATCGAATTACGCGCTGTTTTTTTATCTCCAACCGAAGACATTTGCCCAGCGGCTTGCCGCCCTCCGGGCCGCAATCCAGTCGTCGGCAGCGACCAAACAGCAGACCATCCTGGAACAGGTGCGAAGCATCTCTGGTGCGACATGGTTGGATGGCGGCAAAATCTACGACCTGCTCTTTGTGGGAATGCCGCGGTTGGAATCTCGCGATGGCGGGACGGCGCTCACGCGATCTTCGCTGACGCTGGGCACCAAAGAGACGTTTTTTTATCTTTCGATGCTGCTCAATCTCGGAGAAAGAATGGAGACGCTAAACCAGGCAGCAGGCTTCAGCGGCATGACGCAGAAACTGGCTCAGGCGTTCTCCGATAGCGGGGTTACAGCCGATGATTGGAAAGCTGCGTTCGGGCTCGAGCTAGGATCGTTAGCGGACTGGCCGTCGAGCGCCCATTGGCCAACTTTGCTTCTGACGCTGCCAGTATTGGATGTGGCCAAGGCCGGAAAGATCGTGGAGGCCGCCACGCGTGCCGGCGAAGACGCGATCTGGACCCGGGCGGAAAAGGATGGGGTGCGCTATTTTTCGATGCAATCGCCCGGAGCTCTTGTTGCAATCACCCCGACGATCGCATTGTCGGACCGGCTCCTCGTCGCCGGTTTCAATCCGGTTTCGGTGGAAGAGGCAGTAAAACGCAGCGGGAACGCCTCGTCAGAACTTGCGGATTCGCAAACCTACAAAAGCGCTGTGCGCCTGGTGCCGGCGCCGACAAATTTTTTTGCCTATATCGACACCCAACTTCTATACTCCCGGCTCGATGCTTCGCTTCGGCCAATGTTATTGTTGGCGGCGGCTTTTATGCCGGCGATAAGTAGTTCTGTTGATCTGAACAAGCTTCCATCGCCGGAGGTAATCACGAAGCATCTGAGTCCGATCGTTTCCTCGCAGCGATATGAGCGCGATGGTTACGTAGCTGAGTCGGTCGGTCCAATCACATTTAATCAATCGGTGATCGGCCTGGCTATTCTGAGCGGGGCTGGCGCGGCGGCACGCCAGAAAGCAAGCAGTAGTTTAAGCGGATTGGGTTCTCCTCCGCCGGGAAGCCCGCAGCCATCACCAAGTCCAAGCGGAACCCCATAGGTAGGGCGCGACCGCCGGGCGCGCCGGGCTATTATCTCGCACGCATCCAAAGTCCGACATTTAGAATCGAGACCCGATGCTACTAGTCGGCTGCGCCATTTCGGCACTGTCTCCGGTTCCAAAGAAAACTGATGCAACGTGCGAGAATTGTGCTATTGTCCTGGCCTTATGGCTATTCTAAAGAAAAATGCATTTTCCCGTCGAGTCCCGGACCTGGTGACGGAGGAGCTAGTGGCAGTGCTCTCCCGGCGTTCGTCCTTCGAGTTCAAACAACTGTTCGACATCGTGCACGAGAATCTTCGGGCCCGCAACGCCGCTAGCGGTGGCGAGGAAATGCTGCGCTTGCGAGCCTACGAGAAATTGCAAAACCTGGTGGCGCGGGGCGCGGTCAAGAAGAACGGCAAGAAATACAAGGGCTTGCCATCGGCTTTGGCCAGCGCGATTGCCCAACACAATGGCCATCTTGCCGGCGTAAGGTAATTGGAGCCGGACAACGAATTGGTTTCGGGAGAGTTCCCGGATGCTGCACGAATATTTGCCAATTCTCCTGCAAATCGTCGTAGCAATTCTGTTTGCCGCTTCGGCGCTGTTCGTTAGTGTGCTGGTAGGCAAAACCAGGAAACGCACACCAGCAAAAGATACTGCGTACGAATGCGGGATGATTCCTCAGGGCGAAGGACATCCGAGATTCAGTGTGAAGTTTTATCTCGTGGCGATGCTCTTTATCCTTTTCGATCTCGAAATTGTTTTCATGTATCCGTGGGCGGTGGTTTACAGAGACGCGATCAAACAAAGCAGCGTCATCTTCTGGAGCATGCTCAGTTTCATCACGATCTTGATGGTCGGCTACGTTTATGCGCTCAAAAAAGGCGCGCTCGATTTCAGGAGATAGCGCACGCCCGACGATCTGTAGCCGCCTCCCTGCCTGCCACCATTCGCCTGTCTGCTGTAGCGGGTCAATGGCCGGCCTGCCCGCGATGCCGGGCCATTGGGCAAGATTTTGCAAGAGGATCCAATTGCCACGAACAAAGAATTGACATGCATGCGCCGAGGATGTACACGGCTCGGCTTCGAATCATGTTATGGTGACTGCCGCGTTTAGGGTTCTTGGAAGGGACGTTGCAGACGCGGCATCTCGATCCATAGAGTAGTTCTCACTTATGCAAGACGTTTGACGTGCGCCGGACGCAAAGAGATTGCACTTTTACCTTTCAACCGCAGTCCAAGAGAGCGCTGAGGAGATAACCGCCGTGCTTGACGAAAAGAAAATTGTCGTAGTCATGCCGGCGTACAATGCCGCCAGGACACTGCGCCAAACATATGAAGAACTCCCCTTTGATATTGTTGACGAAGTGCTCCTTGTTGACGACAGCAGTTCGGACGAGACAGTGACTTTGGCGCGCAAACTCAACGTCACCACGTTCCAGCACAGAACGAACCTGGGTTACGGCAGGAATCAAAAAACTTGCTACCGTGAAGCTCTTAAGAGAGGTGCGGACATTGTGATCATGTTGCATCCTGATTACCAGTATTCGCCGAAGCTGGTGACTCCACTGGCTGGAATGATTGCCTCTGGCAATTACGACGTTGCCCTAGGCTCGCGTATTTTGGGTGTTGGTGCGCTAAAGGGAGGGATGCCGCGTTACAAGTATATTTCCAACAGATTTCTGACCGCCGTTCAGAATCTCCTGCTCGGCTATAAGCTGTCGGAGTACCACACGGGATTCCGTGCCTTCTCGCGCGAGGTCCTTGAGTCGTTGCCGACCGAGGAAAACAGCGACGATTTCTTGTTCGATAACGAAATACTCGCGCAAGCGATTTACTTCAATTATCGCATCGGCGAGATTTCCTGCCCAACGAAATATTTTGCGGAAGCATCCTCGATCAGCTTCAAACGGAGCGTGAAATATGGTCTAGGGGTGCTGTGGACATCTCTGAAGTTCAGGATGCAGAAGATGGGACTCGCGAAGTTTAGCCTTTTCGACGCGCAGAGAACCAAGCCCTTTCACAGTTATTATCACGAGTTGCGCAAATAGCTTTTGTCGCCGCTTACGCCGTTTGACTGTTGATTTAACAAATGCCGAACGCGCCGCGTCTTTTGCCGCTCACAGTTGCGATGGGCGTGCTGGTCTGGATTATTGCGACGAGCGGTGGTAAACACGTGCTCGTCAAAGAATGGCTCGGGGAAGCGTACGATTCACACGCGGAGCATTTTCTGCGTGGAGACGTGGGCGTCGACGCGGGGGCAATTAGCTCTGAAGCAATGATTGTGAACGGCAAAGTGCGCATGTACTTTGGGCCCTTCCCGGCGTTCGTGCGAATTCCGTTGAACTTCATTTACCCACTAGGACGCGGAAGGTGGTCTCGCGTTTCTGGCTTCTTAGCAGGGACGATTGGCCTGTTTGCCTTTTCAGGTCTCATTGCGAGCTCCTTGCTCAAATCTCCACTTTCGGTGCCGGCGCGCAGGTTGCTGGGAAATGCGTTGGTAGTGGGATTCGTCCTGGGTTCCCCTTTCCTTTTTCTTCTTGGAAATCTCTCCATCTATAATGAAGGGATTATCTGGGGACTAGGTTGGTCTCTTACGGCACTCTTTTTCGCCGGCCTTTCTAGAAATGCAGAAGGCCGTGCTTTGACCTATTCGCTGATCGCGTTCTCTCTCTCTTCGAGCTTCGCTTTGCTTTCGCGGGTCACATTCGGGGCTCCGCTTGTAATGATAGCCCCATTCCTTGCTCTGCGGATACGCCGTGAGGGTCGCCTGGCTGATTTTGCGGCGCTCTTTCTTCTTCTCGCTGCGGGACTCCTATTCTACCTCCTCCTCAACTACGCTAAGTTTGGGAGTTTCACCGGAGCAACCTACGATTTCTACATAAACCCGGTCCACCGAGAGTTCGCCCACAAGCACGGCATCTTCAACCTGACCCGCATTCCGTATAGCTTTGCGGATTATTTCAGTTTGGTTCCTCCATCGCTCCATCTTCATCCGCCTTTTCTTCGCGTAGATAGACATGCTCTTCCGAATTACGCACCTTTCTCGCTGCCACTTAGCGAGGTCTTCTTGTCGGTTCCATGGTGCTCGAGTTGGATTATTGTGGGGGCGATCATGGGAATTGTATGTCTCGTTCTACCGGGTCGAACGGATTACCTTCAGCGTTGGACTGCGCTCGCGCTCTTCGCTCAGTTCGTTTGTATCTTATCGTATTTTGCTTTGGCTCAGCGTTACGCCGCTGACCTATACCCGTTTCTGATTTTTTGTGTGGTAGTTTTTCTGGGCGCAGGTGGAATCGTTTTGCTTCGCCTGCGTTATTTGTTGGTCGGGCTAATCGCCGTTTCTATCATAATCAATTCGCTGGCTACCGCCTACTGGCTAGCATCTGATTCCAACCTTCCGCTGGAAACGCGAACCTTTTGGGGTATAATTGCCAGCAAACAGTCGCGCTCAATCAAATGAGCATGACGACCTCGATCACGCATTGGGTGGAAACCAGAAGCAGAACGGCATACAGGATTCCCTCTAATCTTCGCGCTATTTTCCTGTCGATAAATAGAAACGCCGCCAAGTAAAATGAGAGCAGAGCAGACAAAATAAGCCGCGGCGTCCAGTAGCCGAAGAGCGCACCGCCGTGAACGAACGGAATTGGCAGAAACATGAGCAAAAAATAGGCCGTACCCAGCAGAATTGTGATGTGTTCGTGCTCAAGGTCGCCTTTGGTAAGTCGGCAAAAAGCAGACACCAAAAGCCACGCTGTTCCGATCAAGGCTGACACCGTCCAAATTATCCCAAGAGACATTGATGCTGACATGACCGGCGTCTTCCAAGCGCGACGCGTCTTCTGATCAGGAATAAGAACCCTCCCGATATTTTGTGGGACAGAAAGGTCCTGAAACAGATTCATCGGATCAGTGAAAACGCCCATGTGCGACAAACCGAGATAGCTATATCGGTGCGGCAGAAGAATCTCGCGCTTGAAGTAAAACTGTGAATCGACAGCGCGCAGGGCACAGCCAGGCTAAGAACGCAAGTCGCAAAGAAGCGTCCAATTTTCCATCGACGCTTTGGCCAGAGGACAAAGAAAACAAGGAGCAGCGTCGGGATCAGCGCCATGAAACTGTATTTCACCCACACTGCTACTCCTAAAGCCAAACCGAGAAATGCCGTATTCGGAAGAGGCGAACGTTCGCTGAGCAAAACGCTGTCGAGAACAAAGAGCAGCAAAACAAACAGCGGAACTGTCATCGAATCCGGCCCGATTGTCGCGGCGTGGATGACTCGCACCGGTAAAAAGACCAGAAACAAGCAAAAGGCTGAATGAATTAGTGAGGACCTAAAGCACGGCTGCGTGTAACCAAAAAAAAACCAGAGCGCGACGAGATTAATTGCTACCTGGAGTATCGACAAGGTGATTGGGAAGTAATTGCTCGATCCGATAAGCAAGAAAAATGGGTGACCCAACAAGTAGTAAATCGGTGGGTTGGTGGCGGAAAAATCGAAAACCTTCGGCCACTGAATCAGCCGCGATAGATGCGTGTGATAGTCGGGCCCGATGTAGCCTCCGCGAAGCACTGCACGGATCGACAAAACAAACGCGAAGGCAAGTGCAAGGGCCCAGAGGATACGCGGCCCACGCGGATTCATGGATGAATGAGGTTCGTCCAAAGAAATTGATACGTCGCCGCGGCGTTAATCACGACCGACACAGCAAAGAGCGACAATTCAATCGTCGAAATTTTCGCTGGTCCATTGCTGACAATCAATAGGAACATCCACGGGAGCAAAACCATCGCGTAGCGATAAGAAAACTGCCAGCCACCGGGATTTCCGTGGCACCATAGCACGAACATTATCGCCCCAATGATCAGCCAAATAGCCGTCTTGAACTGTCCGCCTTCGCGAAAAAGAAGGACAAGAAACGGGCTGCTGAGAAAGATCGAGCACCCGAATGGGTAAAATCGAAAGAACGGGAAACGGGGATAATCATTGAAACCTTCGAACAAGCTTTTCTGCATGTTCCAAGGAATTGCGTGGATCGAGAACAGGCCGCGTTGATACCACGGTTCTCTCATCAGATTGGGGATGTGCGCGTATCCGAAATCGAAAATGGAATGGAAACGAGAAAAATTGTAAGCCGCTGTCAGCAGGCCAAGAATGACCGGGACGCTCAGGAACCAAACCAGCGCCGGCCAACTTTTCCGGAGACTACGCAAGAAATTTCCCCAATTCTGAGCATCGACACCGGCAGCGCCACGCCAGACAAAATAGAGATAGAATGGCAGCGTAAGCCCGAGCTCGGTGCGATTGCCGACTGCGAGCGCAAAAAATATGCCGGCCAAAAACGGCCGCGGCCGAACCAGGAGAAAGTAGAGCGACGCGACTTCTCCAAGCAATGCAAATCCGAGCGCGAGCTGCCACGCGCCGCCGAAGCCCAAATTGCACCACGCCCACGTACCGAAGATCGGGAACAGCGCAAAGAAGATTCGCCGAACGAGCGGTTGGCTCCGAATTTCTGTTAGGCGAAAAAAGAAATAAACCGAGCAGGCAACCAGGATGGTGGCCACCCAATGACCGCAAAAATTGTCGATCCATCCGGCGCGCTGCAAAATCGCGAGCGGGACCATGCTGAGCACGGCGCCCAGCGGGAAGACCGAGTAAAGGCGGCCGTCGCGCGGGACCATTTCGTTCAACCAAGATGGCGGACGCGTTTCCAAGCCGACGTGGCCGTGCAAGAGCGCGCCGGCGATTCGAAACGTGTAATCGAAATGCTGCTGCGTGGGCTTTGTGGACTCGAAGAACACCAGGGCTGCGATCAAGCCAAGAATAATGGCCACGACCAAATCGCGCCGTGCCGTTGCCGATCTCTCCGATTCGCTCATTGGGAAAAACGATGTCGATCTTATGCGGTCTCGAATCGCGATGGCGACTCAAGATGTCCGTGCAACAATGCCGAAGCAATCCGACCGGTATAGTCGAAGTTGTTCAGCGTCGCCTTGGTTGTGAAATAGAAGGCGACCGCCGCAAACAGCGACAGCCCGGCTGCAAACCAGAAATCCTTCGTCGCGTCCGATACGTTCTTCACAAGACGCCAAGATAAACTCTATCGAATCCTCATGCGCGTTTCTCCGAGAGTGGGCTAAAAGAGCCGACGAAACCGAAGTTGTTATTCAGCGCCCTGGCTCCACGGTGTCGAGCGAGGCGGCGGTATCGTGCGAGACGGCGCGCGAGGCCCTGGATTCGACCGAGACGGCGGTATCATGCTTGGGGGGTCGCCGTCGCAGTCGGCGTAGGTGATGGTGAAGGGGTAGGTGTCGGAACGGCAAA
>WNGL01020025.1_pt1 | contig 12448 bp, 9 predicted proteins | sample 5400591 | NCBI WGS metagenome assembly WNGL01 (sample SAMN13153377, study PRJNA577476) | soil metagenome | isolation source: 80 cm soil or saprolite under Garry oak tree replicate 1 | place: USA:California | collected 2016-06-15
GCGCGCCGCGGTTGCCGCCGCACCCGCACCTGTCGCGGCCGAGCTCATGAGGCAGCTTTACGCGCGAGCCGGCGGCACCCAGCCCGCGCTCTCTCGAGCGCACCTCACGGCGATGTTGAGGCTGGCCGAGCCCGGACGCGGAGGTCGGGGGTTGGACCTACCTGGCGGACTGCGTTTACGTATCGTGGGGGAGACCATGCAGGTCGTGTCCCGCGAAAGTCATCAGATTGCGGCCCCTCGACTCGACGTTTTCACGTGTAGCGGATGCGGCGATGTCACCGCGTCGCACCTCAGACCGGACCTCGAGCTCCACATCGGACACCGCCGGCCCGGTCTCAAGATGCGTCCCCTCGGCGGTCGGGGCACGCGCAAGCTGCAGGACATCTTCACCGACGCGCGCGTGCCTCGTGAAGAGAGGGACACGTGGCCGCTCGTGTTCGCGGGAGATTCGCTCGCCGTAGTACCAGGGATCGCAGTCTCTGAAGAGATGGTGGCTCGCGCGGGTGAGCCTTCGTTGCACGTAACAGTCAGTGGTATCCCAGCTAAAGTAGAATCGCTTAACAGCCTTCCAGGAGTACCCACTTGAGCCGCTTCCCCCGCTCCAGCCTGTTTTATTTCGCACTGGTCGTCGTACTCGGCCTGGTCCTCTGGTTCACGTGGCAATCGTTCCAGGGCAATCAGAGCTCGACTGATTGGACGTACTCCAACCTGCTGAACCAGGCTGCCGCCGGCAACGTCAAGGAAGTCGACATCAAGGGCACCGACGGCGTGGCGATCGAGCTCGACGGCAGGAGGCACCCCGTAACGCTGCCTGACTGCGGCGGCTCCGAGTGCGCGTTCTCGACCACGCTGGTCGCGGACAAGACCTCTGACGGCACGCCTGTGATCGTCAAGTACGAACAGGCCAACAGCGCGAACTACTTGCTCAGCGTGCTGGTCCCCAACATCATCCTCGTCGTCCTGATCGCGGCTTTCATGTGGTGGGTGTTGCGCCAGACGCAAAGCGGCAACAACCAGGCGATCTCGTTTGGACGCTCTCGCGCTCGCATGGTCGCCGGTGACAAGCCCGCGATCACTTTTGCGGATGTCGCGGGCGTGGACGAGGCCAAACAGGAGCTGACCGAGATCGTCGAGTTCCTCAAATACCCCGAGAAGTTCGTCGCCCTCGGCGCGCGTATCCCCAAGGGCGTGCTGCTCGTTGGGCCCCCAGGCACCGGCAAGACCCTGCTCAGCAAGGCGGTCGCGGGTGAGGCAGGAGTGCCGTTCTTCTCGATTTCGGGCTCGGAGTTCGTTGAGATGTTCGTCGGTGTCGGCGCGAGCCGCGTGCGCGACCTGTTCGACCAGGCCAAGAAGAACTCACCCTGCATCGTTTTCGTCGACGAGATCGACGCGGTCGGCCGCCAACGTGGCGCCGGCCTCGGCGGCGGGCATGACGAGCGCGAGCAAACCCTCAATCAGCTGCTGGTCGAGATGGATGGCTTCGACACCAACACGCACGTGATCATCATCGCGGCGACCAACCGCCCGGACGTGCTCGACCCCGCGTTGCTGCGGCCTGGCCGCTTCGACCGCCACGTGACGCTCGACCGCCCGGATATCAAGGGCCGCCGTTCAATCCTCGAAGTGCACGCGCGCAACAAGCCACTCGACTCGACCGTGGACCTCGAGGTACTTGCGCGACAGACGCCCGGCTTCAGCGGCGCCGACCTCGCGAACCTCATCAATGAGGCCGCCATCCTCGCCGCGCGAGGAAACAAGAAGGTGATCGGCATGGGCGAGCTCGAGGAAGGCATCGAGCGCGTGGTCGCCGGCCCGGAGAAGAAGAGCCGGCGCCTGTCGGAGCACGAGAAGGAGATCGTCGCGTACCACGAGGTTGGGCACGCGCTGGTCGCCAAGTCGCTGCCGAAATGCGACCCGGTGCACAAGGTGTCGATCATCTCCCGAGGGCAAGCGCTCGGTGTCACGTGGTACCTGCCGACAGAGGATCGCTACCTCACCAGCAAGGCCGAGCTGCTCGACAACGTCGCCGCCGCGATGGGCGGGCGCGTGGCGGAGGAGATCGTCTTCGGCGACGTGACCTCGGGCGCTGAGAACGACATTCAGAAGGTGACGCAGATCGCGCGCCGCATGGTGACGCAGTGGGGCATGAGCGAGAAGCTCGGCACGGTGACGATGGGACACAAGGAGGAGCTCGTGTTCCTCGGGCGCGATCTGGGCGAGCAGCGCAACTACTCCGAGGAGGTTGCCGCCGTCATCGATGAGGAGATCCGTGCCATCGTCAACCACGGCTACCAGACCGCGAAGGTCATCCTGACCGCGCAGCGGCACCAGATGGACGCCGTGGTCGAGCAGCTGAAGATGGTCGAGACCCTCACCTCACAGCAGCTCGATGAGATCCTCGCTCGCGAGGATGAGCCGGCAGCGGCCGCCTCTTCGGGCGCTTCAGCTTCCTAGGCCCCTAAACCAACGGACCTCGTCCTCGCGGGCCGGGGCAACCTCGGCCGGAGCCTGGCCCGTGCGTGGCGGCGCGCCGGGCATCGTGTGCGGTTGGTCCAGGCGCGAGGCGGCGTGCCATCGCTGGTACGCGGTCTTCGCTCTCGCCCTGGTTCGACCGTTTTCCTGACCGTCCCGGACGCCGCCATCGCGACGCTTGCGCGCGACATCTCCAGGGCTGATGCACTGCCGCCAAGCGTGGCCTTCGTGCACTGCAGCGGCGCCCTTGGGCTGGGCGTGCTCGGTCCGTTGGGGTTGGGGCATGCCATCGGCTCGTTCCATCCCCTGCAGTCGTTCCCAAGGCCGAGACCGCCGGAGGCGTTCCGGGGCAGCCTGGTTGGTATCGACGCCAGCACGGTGCCGCTCCGACGGCGGCTGGAGCGGCTTGCCCGAGACCTCGGCGCCAAACCGCGAAGCGTCGCCGAGACAGAGCGCGTCATCTACCACGCGGCCGCGGTGTTCGCATCCAATTACCTCGTCGCTCTCGCGGGGGTCGCGGTCGAGATGCTGGAATCGATCGGCTGGAGCGAGGGCGATGCGGTTGCGGGGCTCGTTCCGCTCATGGAAGGGGCGCTGGCGGAGGTGGCGCGGCGCGGTCCTGTTGGAGCCCTCACAGGTCCGATACGGCGTGGCGACGTGGAGACCGTCACACGCCACCTCGAGGCACTGGGCGGCCGGCGGCGCACGGCCGACCTTTATCGTATGCTCGGCGCGACCGCGCTCGAGATCGCGACCGAAGCGGGCCTGGAGCCCGTGGCGGCGGGGCGGGTCAAAAGGGCGCTGACCCGAAACGTGGCAGCGACCCGAAGGAGACGTCAGGGATGACGACCGTACTGGATGTCCAACGGTTCAAGGAAGAAGGCCAGCGTTTTGCTGTGCTCACCGCCTACGACTACCTCAGCGCGAAGATCCTCGACGAAGCCGGCATCCCTGTCCTTCTGGTGGGCGACAGCCTCGGCATGGTGATGCTCGGCTATCCGACCACACTGCCGGTGACGATGGATGAGATGGTCCATCACGCGAAGGCGGTGTCGCGGGGCGCGCACCAGGCGTTGCTGGTGGGTGATTTGCCTTTCATGTCGTATCACGCGTCCATCGAGCAGGCGATCACCAGTGCAGGGCGATTCATTCAAGAAGCCGGCATGCACGCGGTAAAGCTCGAGGGCGGCGGCCGCGTCGTCGAGATCGTCGAGCGGCTGAGCGGTATGGGCATACCGGTGATGGGACATCTCGGCCTCACCCCACAGTTCGTCCATCAGATGGGCGGATTCAAAGTCCAGGGCAAGAGCGACAAGCAGGCGACGCGGATCATGGCGGACGCCAAGGCGCTCGAGCAGGCGGGAGCTTTCAGCATCGTCCTCGAAGGCGTGCCGTCGGAGCTCGCCACACGGGTGACCAAGGCCCTACGCATTCCGACCATCGGCATCGGAGCGGGATCGGGAACCGACGGCCAGGTGCTCGTCTTGCACGACATGCTCGGCCTGACCACGGGCAAGGCGCCGAAGTTCGTGAAGCGCTATGCGAACCTCGCCGAGGAGATCACTCGGGCGGCCCAAACCTACGCGCACGAGGTCGGCGACGGGACGTTCCCGGGTCCTGAGCACTCGTACTCAGCCAACGGATCCGCAGCCCCCGCCAAGGTCAAGCTCGATGAGGTCAAGTACGGCTCGAGCGTCTAGCCCTCGGCCGCCGATCGCGATCGCGACGCCGGCGTTCATGCGCGACATCGCCCGCGGCTGGCGCATTGACGGCTCCACGATCGGGCTGGTTCCGACCATGGGCGCTCTGCATGCCGGGCACATGAGCCTGGTCGAGGCGGCGTGCCGCGAGAACGACCGGGTGGTTGTCAGCTTGTTCGTGAATCCGATTCAGTTCGGGCCGGGCGAGGACCTGGCCCGATATCCACGCAGCCCCGAGCGCGACCTGACGATGCTCAGAGCCGCCGGGGTGGATGCGATCTACAAGCCGTCGGTCGCGGACATGTACCCGGCCGGCGCCGGCACGCGGGTGATCGTTCATGGGGTCGCGGACTCGCTCGAGGGGGCCGCCCGCCCTGGGCATTTCGAAGGCGTGGCGACTGTCGTCACGAAGCTGCTCACCGCCACGTCCGCCGATCGCGCCTACTTCGGCCAGAAGGATGCTCAGCAGGTCGCCGTCGTCCGGCGCCTGGCGTCGGACTTCGATTCAGGGGTGGAGATCCGTGTCTGCCCGACGGTTCGGGAGGACGACGGTCTGGCGCTGAGCTCGCGAAACGCTTACCTCAGCGGGCCCGAACGGATGGCCGCGGTTTGCCTGAGCCGCGCCCTCGGCCATGGTGCCGAGGCTTACGGGCGGGGGGAGCGGAATCCCGATCGGCTTCGTTCGATCCTGCGCAACGCCATCGAATCCGAGCCGCTGGCGCAGCTCGAGTACGCGGAGGTGGTCGATCCGGAGACGTTCTCGACGCCTGGTACCCTGGCGGTTCTCGCAGTTCGAATCGGCAAGACCCGGCTCATCGACAACCACGACCTGAGGCTGCCGTATCCTGGATAAACCGGGGTTCTGACGTACAATGTCACTCCGTTTGGCGTAGGCCGTTAATGACGACCAAGAACCACACCAATAATCCTTAGGGGGTACACGTATTTGTCCACAGAGTCCGGTGTCGTCCTGAAAGAACAAGAGGAGGCGACCGAACAGGACTCGTCAGCGGCGATGACCATGGAGGACTACCTCCATTACGACCAGGAAGCCTTCAAGACCCCCAACCACGGGGACATCGTCGATGGAATCGTGGTGCGCGTCGACCCCGACGAGGTGCTGGTCGACATCGGCGCCAAGGCGGAAGGGGTCATCTCGAGCAAGGAGCTTGGCCTGCGCGGAGAGGTCGAATCGATCGGCCTCGAGCCGGGCGATATCATCAAGGTCTATGTGCTGCAGCCCGAAAACGAAGAGGGCAACGTCGTCCTCAGCCTGCGGCGGGCACGTGCGGAGACCACCTGGCTGGTGGCCGCCGAGAAGCAGACCGATGGTTCGGTCATCGAAGCTGACGTCCGCGAGCAGAACAAAGGCGGCCTCATCGTCAACGTGCTCGGGCTTCGGGGCTTTCTGCCCTCGAGCCAGGTTGCGCGGGCTTACGCCGGCAGCCTGGAGTCGCTGGTTGGACAGCGCATCCCGGTCAAGATCCTCGAGGTCAACCGCAAGCGCAACCGGCTGATCGTCAGTCAGAAGGCGGCGGAAGACGAGGATCGCGCCCGTAAGCGCGAGGAGCTGTTCAGCCGCCTGCAGATGGGCGCGACGGTCAAGGGCACCGTCTCCGGCATCACCTCGTACGGCGCGTTCGTCGACATCGGCGGCGCGGATGGATTGATCCATATCTCTGAGCTGTCCTGGGATCGAGTGTCCAAGGTCACCGACGTATTGCAGCTCGGCGAAGAGGTGACGGTCAAGGTCATCAAGCTCGACCCTGAGCAGACGCGGATCTCGCTGTCGCTGCGTCAGCTGCAGCAGGACCCGTGGGAGAAGCTGGTGCAGTCGATGCCGATAGGATCGATCGTCGAAGGCCAGGTCACGAAGACCAAGAAGTACGGCGCGTTCCTCCAGATCATGGTCGGGATCGAGGGCCTGCTGCACATCTCGGAGCTGTCGTGGGACCATGTCGAGCGGACTGAGGACGTGCTCAAGGTGGGCGAGACGCTGCAGGTGAAGGTGATCGGGATCGACACGGCAAGGCGCCGGATCTCGCTGAGCCTCAAGCAGCTGTCGGCGCCGCCGGCGAACCTTGCCGCGAGCCGGGGCGACCGCCGCCAGGACGAGTACGACGACATGAGGGACGAGTCCTAGCCGGTCCGGTTCTGCTGGTTCGTTCCTCCGCGCTTCGTAACCGCACCGCTGGCGCCAAACGTGCGCCATGCACTCTCGCGTTGCGTGCTTCTGGCGCCAGGCATGCCTGATCGAGCTGGGCCGGGCGTTCTGGGCTCTTAACAGGCTGGGTTGCAGCCCGTCTGTTCGGCTGATTTACTGGCTCGTGGCAGGTCTGGGTCGGCTCGGGGGAGGGGAGGGCCCCGCCAGGGGCTCTAGATTTTTGGTCAGGCGCCGAGCTCGCCGAGGCGCTGGCGTGCAGGCGCGAAGAACGGATCGATGATCAGCGCTTGCTGGTAGGCGCGCCGAGCCGCGGCCACGTCGCCAACCTTCCGTTCTGCATCGCCAAGGTCGACATAGAGCTGCGGCTCGGTTTCGCCGAAGTCGGCGGCTCGTTGCAGTTCCGCGACACCTGCTCGGGGGTCACCGGAGGCGGCGAGGCTCAGCCCCAGGTCCCATCGGTAGCGCGCCTGGAGCGGGTCGAGAGGGACCGCCAGGTCCGGCCGAGCTTGCGAATATCTGGCGTCGGCAACCACGGGCAACACACCCAAACCGACCGCCGCAAGCGCGAGCGCAACCGCGCCGACCGAGCGCCACGCGGTGCGCTGCACGGCATCGGTCGCTGCCGGTGCCGGGGTGGATCCCGTCTCGGCGGCGCGCACAGCTGACCACGCAGTCCCTGCCAGCAGCCAGAAGGCTCCTGTTGCCGGCGCCCAATCGAAGTTGAAGATCACCCAGACGGTGTAACCGACACACGCCGCGCCGAGGGCCGCGACGGAATCGCTGAATCGATGGCGCCAGACGCCGCGGAAGAGGGTCACCAGAACCCAGGCCAGCGCAACGAAGCCGATGATGCCCTGCGTCGCCGCGATCTCGAGAAGGCCGGAGTGCGTGCGGTCGTACGTGATCCCCGGCGCCCAATCCGCGCTCAAGAACCGACCGAACGCCAGTCCGGTGGCATCCTCGCCCCACCCGGTCAGCGGCCGGGCCGCGATCATGCGCAGGGCGTCGGGCCACAGCTGGAGCCGGCTCCGAGCCGGCTCCAGCTGTGGCCCGACGCCCTGCAGGGCCGAGATCCCGACCCACAGCCTCCGGCGAAACGCCAAGACAAGCAGCGCCAGGCAGCCTGCGAAGGCTCCGAGCCCACCGCTTCGAGACGTCGAAGCCACGAGACCGCCCGCCATCACGGCAACACCGATCCACCAGGCGATGAAGAAGCGATCGCGCCGGAACCCGCGAGCAACCGCGAGCGGAAACGCCGTCGCAATCAACGCGCCCAGGAGGTTGGCGTTTCCGACGTTTCCGTCCGGCCGAAAGGTCACGCCGCCTGCAGCCTGAAGCACGGCCTCCAGGCTGGCGACAGAGGTGCCGAACACGAAAGCCCCAACAGCCAGCTCGCGCGAGCGCTCGTCTCGTAGCAGCCAGACCGGCACCGCCAGCAGGCCGAGATAGCTGAGCCGTATCGGCAGGGAGTCGTATCGTGTGTAAGCCCCTGCAAGGCTCAGCGGCCATGACACCGAAAACGCAAAGGCAAGGAGGGCCGCCGCGACGGCCGCCAGCAGTGGCAGTCGAAGGCGTCCCAACCCGGGCCCTCGCGCCAGCAGGAGTGCCAGCCCCGTACCTATACCGGCGCCGACGATCACGATCGCTGCACGAGGCAAGACGTATGAGTCGATCAAAGTGGGAATAAAGACAGTCGGCAGGGCGACCAGGATGGCCGCCGGCAGGTAGGTGCCGAGGCGCTCAAGAATCGGCTTCATTGCGCCTCCGCCTAAAAGAAATCCGACCGCTGAGTTGGACGCTATATTAGAAGCGAGGTGCCTCGAGGCACCTCAACCAAGAGATCGAGAGGAGGTGCTGGCCCCACCTAGGTAACCCGGAGTCCAGGAGGAAGAAGGATCTTGTATCCGTTTGAACGATTTACTGAGCGAGCGAAGAAGGTTCTGACCCTCGCTCAAGAAGAAGCAGAACGATCGCACCACAGCTACATCGGAACTGAGCACTTGCTCCTGGGCCTGCTCCGCGAAGGTGAAGGCCTGGCCGCCAAGGTCCTCAACAACCTTGGGGTCGAGATCGGCAAGGTTCGCCAGACGATCGAGTCCGTGCTCGGTCGCAACGAGCGGATCATCATCCAGCAGATCATCCCGACGTCGCGTGTCAAGAAGGTCATCGAGATCTCATTCGAAGAAGCGCGGCGGATGGGTCACAACTACGTCGGCACCGAGCACCTCTTGCTTGGACTCCTCATCGAAGGTGAGGGCATTGCCGCGCACGTGCTCGAAGACCTCGGCGCGACGCTGGAGAAGGTGCGCTCAGAGATCGAGCGCCTGCTCCACGACTCGAGCGCTGAGACCGAGGCAGAGCCGGCACCGAAGAAACCTTCCAAGACCCCGCTCCTGGATCAGTTCGGCCGTGACCTGACCGAGCTCGCCAGGCGGAATCAGCTCGATCCCGTGATCGGTCGTGAGACCGAGATCGAACGTGTCATCCAGATCCTCAGCCGGCGCACGAAGAACAACCCGGCTCTGATCGGCGAGCCTGGTGTTGGCAAGACCGCCATCGCGGAAGGGCTCGCGCAGCAGATCAATTTCGGCAACGTGCCCGAGTCACTGCAGCACAAGCGCGTACTCACGCTCGACATGGGCGCTCTGGTCGCAGGAACGAAATACCGCGGCGAGTTCGAGGAGCGCCTGAAGAAGATCCTCGACGAGATCCGCTCGAGTCGCGAGGTCGTGCTATTCATCGACGAGCTGCACACCCTGGTAGGTGCCGGCGCCGCTGAAGGCGCCATCGACGCGGCTAACATCCTGAAGCCCGCGCTGGCGCGCGGTGAGATTCAGTGCATCGGCGCGACCACGCTCAACGAGTACCGCAAGTACATCGAGAAAGACGCCGCGCTCGAGCGCCGGTTCCAACCCGTGTATGTCGACCAGCCGACGCTGGCGGAGACGATCGACATCCTCAATGGCGTGAAGTCGCTGTACGAGAAGCACCACCGCGTGACGATCACCGACTCCGCGGTTCACTCGGCCGCGGTGTTGAGCGACCGCTACGTGAGCGATCGCGCCCTCCCCGACAAGGCCATCGACTTGATCGACGAGGCTTCAGCGCGCGTGCGCATGAAGCTGACGACGACGCCCGACGAGCTCAAGGAGCTCCAGAAGGAGATCAAAAAGCAGCGCTCTGACCAGGACGAGTCTGTGAACAAGCAGGACTTCGAGGCCGCGGCCAGCGTCCGCGACAAGGTCAAGAAGCTGCAGGACAAGCTCGCCCTCAAAGAAGCGGCGTGGCGCGACAAGCTCGGGGAGACCGTCCCCGAGGTCAGTGAGGAGGACATCGCGCAGATCGTTGCCGCATGGACCGGGGTTCCGGTTTCGCGGCTGGTCGAGGAAGAGACGTCGCGTTTGCTGCGAATGGAAGACGAGCTGCACAAGCGGATGGTCGGCCAGGACGAGGCGATCAAGACCGTCTCGCAGGCAGTCCGCCGGGCGCGCGCGGGGCTCAAGGATCCGCGTCGCCCGATCGGATCATTCATATTCCTCGGCCCGACTGGAATCGGAAAGACCGAGCTTGCGCGCGCGCTTGCCGAGTACCTCTTCGATTCAGAGGACTCGTTGATCAAGCTCGACATGTCGGAGTTCATGGAGCGCCACACGACCGCGCGATTGGTCGGTTCACCTCCTGGCTATGTCGGCTACGACGAGGGCGGCCAGCTCACGGAAGCAGTGCGCCGGCGCCCTTACTCGGTGATCCTCTTCGACGAGATCGAGAAGGCCCATCCCGAAGTGTTCAACATGCTGTTGCAGATCCTCGAGGATGGGCGGCTCAGTGACGCTAAGGGCAAGGTCGTCAACTTCGCGAACACCGTGATCATCATGACCTCCAACCTGGGCATCCGCGATGTCAACCAGGCAGGAACCTCGCTCGGTTTCCAGCCCGCGGTCGTGGACGAGTCGGAAGAGGTCGAGCGGCGCCACAAGAACACAAAGGAAAAGATCGACGAAGAGCTGAAGCGGATGTTCCGCCCCGAGTTCTTGAACCGGGTCGATGCCGTGGTGGTCTTCAAGAGCCTCACGACGGGCCAGATCCGCCAGATCGTGGACCTGCAGCTCGCAAAGCTCGGGAAGCACCTGGTGGAGCAGCAGATCACCATCGAGGTGACCGACGCCGCCAAGGACCTGCTCGCGAAGGAGGGCTACGACCGGGTCTACGGTGCGCGTCCTCTACGACGCGTGATCACGAACCGGATCGAAGACCAGCTGTCCGAGCATTTGCTCCGCGGCAAGATCGCTCGCGGCGACACCGTGCAGATCGACGTCGAAGGCGAGGACGGCCTCAAGTTCACGCCGACCAAGCACCGTCACAAGGAACCCGCCGGCACCGCCGCCACCAAGCCTTAGCCGGTCGCGCTTTGACGTAACGGTCTTAACAACCGAGGTTGGCGACGCCGGGCGCCTCGATTACCTTGATCACGTCAGGCGTGGTTGGGCTCGGGGGAGGGGAGGGCCCCGCAAGGGGGCCGGGCGGTTTTGGGGCCTAGTCTTTCAGCCAGCCTTCCATGCCGCGCGAGAGGTGGGCGGGCGTCGTTTGCGTCTTGATCAGGTAGTCGAGAGCCCCCAGCCGGAGGCCGCGATCGATCAGCTCCCGCTCGCTGTAGTTGGACAGAATCACAACCGGCAGACGCTCCGTCTTCGGATCCTTGCGCAGCGCCTCGAGAACCCCAAAACCATCTAGTTTCGGCAGGCGTATGTCGAGGAAGACGATGTCAGGCACGGTGTTCCGCGCGGCATCGACAGCCTTCTCGCCGTCGGACACCACGTCGACGTCGTAACCGTCCAGCTCGAGCTTCAGCTTGTACATCTGCGCCACCGACGGATCGTCTTCTACGAACAAAACCCGTACGCGGTCGCGGCCCGCGCGAGATTCATCGCCCACCTCGCCCACGACCTTGAGCGTACGCCTAGGGTCGCTATCAAGGCGCGCGCCACGGCAAAATGGACCCACATGTGAGCGCCCCGGTACCTCTCCGCCTGCGCCCGCTCGAGGTCGGCGACGTGCTCGACGAAACGTTTCGCATCTATCGACGCCACTTCTTCCTCTTCGCCGGCATCTCGCTGATCCTGGCCATCCCCGTCGCCGGGCTGCAGGGTTACGGTTTCTTCTCGCTCTTCAACAGCTTCTTCAAGACTGTGAACCCCGGACAGACTTTCGACTTCAACAGCCTGCTGCCCACCCTGGGCGTCCTTGCCGTCGGCTACGTAATCAACCTCCTCCTGTCGCCATTCATCTACGGCGCGGTGATCTACGCCGTCTGCGAATCAGCCCAGGGGAGACCGGTGACGTTCTGGGGCGCGCTCGCGGGAGTCTGGCGGCGCTATTTCCCCATTCTCGGTTATGTATTCCTCTTCGACTTGATGGTCTTGTTCTTTTGCCTCTTCCCGCTATGGACATGGATCGCCGTGAGTTGGATCGCCGTGCTGCCGGTGATGTTCGTCGAGAACGTCGGGCTGGGTGCGGCGATGGGGCGCAGCTGGCGCCTGGTCGAAGGCCGCTGGTGGCGCACCTTCCTGATCCTGTTCCTGGTGATCCTGGTCTGGTACTTCGCGCGCATAGCACTCGAAGCTTTCGTCGGTCTCGCCGACCTTTTGGTCGGCGTCGTGGCATCCAGCTATCTGGTGCTCGCCGTTTCTCAGGGCGCCGGTCTGCTCATAGCCGCCCTTGTGAACCCCATCATCCAGATCGCCATCGTGCTGATTTATTTCGACCTCCGCGTGCGGCGCGAAGCCCTGGATCTGTTTCAGCTCGCGCAGCATGTGTCCTCGACACAACCGGCGTGAGATCCAGCTGAAAGCGCGCGTCGCCATCAAGGCGCTTGCACCACTGCTGCTTGCCATCGGGTTCGCCTGGCCGGTGATAGTCGCTGCCGATCCCACGCCGACACCTACATACCGGCAGGCGGTCGAGGACGCGCTGAACATCGTCAGCGCCGCGCACACAGGTGATGCCGCGGCTGCGCAGAAAGCATTGGCCGCGCTGGAAGCAGGCACCGGTCGCAGCCAACCTGAGATCGTGGCCGACCTGGCGATGCGCCCCCCTGACTTCGAGGACGCGGGAA
>WNGL01007928.1_pt1 | contig 12446 bp, 6 predicted proteins | sample 5400591 | NCBI WGS metagenome assembly WNGL01 (sample SAMN13153377, study PRJNA577476) | soil metagenome | isolation source: 80 cm soil or saprolite under Garry oak tree replicate 1 | place: USA:California | collected 2016-06-15
ACCTCATCTACGTCGCCGCCGACGGCCAGACGGTGATCACCTTGGCGAAAATCCTCCAGCACCTCGGTGCGGTGCAGGCGATGGAGTTCGACATCAACCCTGAGTGGCACACCTTGATCACCTATACCCACGGCGCTAATGGTCCCGTCCCGACCATGGTCGGGCCCAACCCGATGCAAGCGCCCACCCGCTACCTCGTCCGCGACGACCGTGACTTCTTCGCCGTCTACCAACCCGTGCCCGGTCCGGTCACCGTCCCCTTCGGGTAGGGATCCCGCCGCCTCCGGCGCGCAAATCGTCACCAGCATCGCGACCCGGGCCACCGGATGGCAGTCTCCGGGGTCCGCATGACCGCCGACGACGACAAGATCATCCAGGTGTTCCAGATCCCCAAAGCCGAACGCCCAGCGGACGCAGCCACCAGCGACGCCAGCTCACCGGACCCGATTCGCGCAATGCGTCATTCGCCTGCACGAACGCGCAGGTCAGCTGATGGGTGGACCGGAGGTTACAGCATACGAACCGCTGTGCAACGGCTGTGACCTGTGGTTTCTTGCTCCCGCTGGCCCGCGAGCGCCGTGCACCGTCCCATTTCGACCTGGAATGCCGAGACTGAGGAAGTCACGATCGTCGATGCATAGGTGGGTGGTGGTCAGCTTGCCAGAGCCGCCGTCGCACCGATCATGAGCGGCTTACATTCGGTTCATCTTGCGTGTGAGACGGCGATGATCCGGTGTAGCGGGACACGGACCGTCGGGCAGCCGGGCAGGTTCCACGGCGCGTAGATCAGGCACTCGCCGTTGGCGCTGGCGTCGACCGTCTGCGGGTAGACGAGCATCACCAGCGTCCGGCTCTCACCCACACGTAGAGCGTCGACCAGCCGGTCCAGCACATCGCACTCGGTGCGCCGGCCTATCTGCCCTGTCGCGCGTCCTCGGACGGGAAGGTACCGCCGCCTGCCCGACATCGGTGCTACCGGTGGTCACCCCCGGCTGCCGCGCCGGACAGCGACAAGCCGACGCTGCAGCCCTGGACCCGTTGATCGTCTACGGCAGTTTCATCATGTTGGGCATCGCGTTGTCGATCGCACTGGTGCTCTATGCCCACCAGCGCTTCGGCGCGTTACTGCGCGGGACTTGGCCTGTCCATCGTCCAGGCGATCGCCGCGCCATCGACAACCGCCCACGACGCTACGGTTCAGGCCCACCCACGTCCAGCGGGCGGTATGGAGATGACGGGGACCTTTCCGGGGATCGGGATCGGCCACCGCCCGGCGCTCGCGGCCGGATCTCGGACCTGATCGCAGGTCTATTTCGGGTACGCCCAAGGAATTGGACATAATCCGGCCACCAGCCGGCGGCTCACGCGGCCCTGAGTCAGGCGATGCCGCTCCCGCGCGGCACAGACCAACCCGGCGAGCGCCGTCCTCGGACAGCGGCTCATCTCCTTCTGGCTCATCCTCCCCATCGGCCTCGCCACCTACCTTGCACTACGACGCCGTAACGGTGAGTCACACGCGAGCCGCCCCGACAGTCCAACCGGAGGGACCCCGGATCCCTGCCTGACCTCGGCCGACCAACCCGACACGGCACCCGCGCTTGTTCGCTAGGCCCCAAGCCAACACCGACCGGCAGACGGCCGCCTCCCGCAGGCGGGCGCCAGCGCGGCCAGGCGCCGGCCGACAGCGAGGGCGGCACGGTCTCGGGGGAACTCGCCACACCCCCAGGAACCGGGGTGTGGACGCCAGCGCCCCACGTGAGCGGGGCACCGACACCAAGACGGTGATGATCTGGCAACTCTGGGGAGCCGAGTCCTGCAAAGTGGCCGCGAGCTGGGCGACTGCGAATCGAACAGCCGATGGACGTTCACCCTGTTCCGGGGCGAGGACCTTGGCTTGCGGGTGGCGAGCTGGAGTTTGGCGAACCCGTCTGCCGGCCGCGTGCCGCCGCATCACCGCGGCCAAGCCACATCAAAGATTTTTATTTGGAATTGGGACCCGTCGATGCCCGTGATCCCATGAATCCAGGACGACACATGCGGTGGCGATGCCGCCGGTGATTCACAGGTTTGGTACGGGGGAGACATGGATCCGACGCGTACACGCAAGGCAAACGTCGACAACTACCAGGGACGCCGGCCGGCGTCGGACGGCAGGGGACGGCTGCCGTACGGGTACCGGCTCATCGAGACGGTGACGGACGAACCGGGTCCGCTGTTACAGCCGGACGCGGTCACCGCTCCGGTGGTTCGCCGAATCTTCTCAGATTATGCGGAGGGCAAGGGTCTGCAGGCCATCGCCGAGTCGTTGACGTCGGACGGCATTCTCTGCCCGTCCGCGTACGACCGGGTCCGTAACCCGCACTTCAGCGGCGTGGCGTGGTCCAAGGGCACAGTACGGGCCATCCTGGTCAACACCCGCTACGCCGAATGGGGCGGCATCCGCTCGAAGCCGCCCGGTTTCGAACCGATCATCGACGGTGAACTGTCCAGCCGGGTACAGGAGGCATTCGCCGTCAAGCGCGCCCCTCGGGGCGCACCGAGCTCCACCGAACGGGTCTACCGGTTCCGGGGCCTACTGCGGTGCGGACACTGCAACCGCGCCATGCAGGGTAGCTGGAACAACGGCGAGGCCTACTACCGTTGCCGGTTCCCGGAGCAGTACGCCGATGCGAACGGCATCTCCCATCCGCGCAACGTCTACCTGCGGGAACGCCGGTTGGTCGAGCCGCTGTACCGCTGGCTGGCAACGGTGTGTCCGCAGCAGCCGGATCCCCGGCGCGACGAGCGGGCCGGTGCGGGGCCGGCGCCCGGCACGGTCGCGACACGACAGCCGCAGGTCGCCGGCGACGATCCCGCCGAGCACGTCCAGCTCTACCAGCGGCTCGGGCTAAAGCTGACCTACCAGTCGGCCGAGTCGGCCATCCGTACCAAGATCGTGGTGGAACGCAACATCGCGGTACGTGGCGTGCTCCTACTCTGACCGACCGGCCCGGCCCGGACGACGTGGCGGATCTCCCCAGGAGGTCCGCCACGTCGTCACCGGGACAACTCGGTACGCAGGTCGCCGTCGGCGGCGACGGGATGTCGGAGGTGGGGTCGTCGCCGTCGGCGTCCAGCACCGGGCCCAGCGATCGCAGCCGGGCCTGCCGCTCCTTGAGCACCACCTCGATGGATTCCTCGAGCAGTTCCGCGAGGTGCCGGGCGACGGCCTCCCGGACAGCGGCGACGGTCGTACCGGGCGACTCGTGGGCCCCACCTGGGGGCTCCGGAATGACCTCGTCGACCAGCCCGGCCGTCGCCAGGTCGGGCGCGGTCAGCCGCAGGGCCCGGGCGGCCTGGGGCGCGCGGGATGCGTCACCGAACAGGATCGTGGCGCAGCCCTCCGGGCTGATCACCGAGAACGTCGCGTTCTGCAGCATGAGCAGCCGATCGCCGACGGCCAGCGCCAGTGCCCCACCGCTGCCGCCCTCGCCGACCACCACGCACACGACGGGCGTGCGCAGGCCGGCCAGCACAGCCAGGTTGGCGGCGATCGCGCCGCTCTGGTTCTCCTGCTCGGCGCGCAGCCCCGGATAGGCGCCGGCCGTGTCCACCAGCGTGACGAGCGGCAGCGAGAACCGTTCGGCGTACTCGTAGAGCCGGCGGGCCTTGCGGTAGCCGGACGGGTGCGGCATGCCGAAGTTGCGGGCCACCGCCTGCGCCGTGCCACGTCCCTTGCGGTGCGCCACGACGACCACCGGCACGCCCGCCAGGACGGCGAGCCCCCCGACGAGCGCCGGGTCGTCGGCCGTGCTGCGGTCACCGCGCAGCTCGACGAAACTGTCGAAGACACCGTCGAGGTAGTCGTCGGTCAGCGGCCGGTGCGGGTGCCGGGCCAGGCCCACCGTCTCCCAGGCGTCGCGGACCGCCGGCGCCGGTGCCTGCTCCGCCACCGACGACGGGGCGGTACGGTTGGCACCGGTCTCGGCGGCTTGGTGGATGGCGACGATGCGGGCGACGTTCTGGTGCAGTGCGCCGCGCGGCACCACCGCGTCGATGTGGCCGTGCTCCAGCAGGAACTCCGCCGTCTGGAAGCCTTCCGGCAGGCGCCGACGGATCGTCTGCTCGATGATCTGCGGTCCGGCGAAACCGGCCCGGGCGCCCGGTTCGGCCAGGATGACGTCGGCGAGCGAGGCGAACGAGGCGCTCACTCCCCCGTACACCGGGTCGGTGAGGATCGAGATGTGTGGCACGCCGCCGTCGGACAGCCGTCGCAGCACGGCGGCCGTCTTGGCCATCTGCATGAGTGAGTGGATCCCCTCCTGCATCCGCGCGCCGCCCGAACCGGAGCATGTGACCAGCGGGACCCGCAGGCGCAGGGCCAGCTCGGCGGCCCGGGCGATCTTCTCGCCGACCACCGTGCCCATGCTGCCGCCCATGAAGCCGAAGTCCACCAGCGCCAGGACGATCCGACGGCCGCCGACCGTCGCGGTGCCGTAGTGCGCAGCGTCGACGGAGCCGGTGCGTGCCTCGGCCTCGGCCCGCCGCTGCCGGTACGGCCGGCTGTCGGTGAACTGCAACGGGTCGGCGCTGGCGAGCCCTTCATCGAGGGGCTGGAAGGAGCCGGCGTCGACGAGCACGGCCAGCCGCTGCTCCGGGGTCAGCCGCAGGTGCCAGGAGCAGTGTGGGCACACGCCGTGCAGGCGCCGCAGCTTCGGCTGGTACAGCGTCGCGGCGCAGCGCAGGCAGCGCTGCCAGGTCCCCTTCGGAATGGCGTCGAGCCCTTCCAGCACCGAGCGCCCGCTCGATTCGGTCATGACCATTCCTTCCGGTCCCGGCGCGTCGCGAGCCGGTCGTCGAAGCGGGCGGCGAGTGCCGCGATGTGACCGGGCTCGCGCAGCATCGAGTAGTGGCTGCCCGGTGTACGGATCGCCGTGACCACCCCGTCGACGTGCTCCTGCCAGCTCTCCGGCGGCTGCGGCCGGATCTTCACCGCGGCCAGGAAGTCGGCGTTCCAGTCCTCCTCGGCAGCGAACACGGTCACGTCACCGCGCAGCCGGGCCACCGGGCGGTGTGACCGCAGGGCGTTCTGGTTCACCATCCAGATGCTCAGGAACCTGAGGAACTCCTCCTCGGTGTAGCGGGTCCAGCCCGGCTGGCGGGCCTGGCGCACCGCCTCGACGAGGGAGGTCGGCGGTGGCGTCCCGGCCGGCGGCGGCGGGCTGCCCAGCGCCGTCTCCATGAGCAGCGGCAGGCTCTCGAGGACCCCGGCGTCGGAGAGCTCCGGACCGGCGTACGACGCCGGGGAGAGCGCGTCGAACATGACGAGGTCGGAGACGGTCTCGCCGTTCTGCTGCAACTGCAGCGCCATCTCGAACGCCACGTTCCCGCCGAACGAGTAACCGCCCAGGGCGTAGGGCCCGTACGGACGGACCCGGCGGATCTCGGCGAGATAGTGCCGGGCCACGTCGGGCACGCTCACCAGGTCGTCGATCCGAGAGTACGGGAACGACAGCGCGTACACGGCCGCGGTGTCCCGGCTCTGCCGGACCAGCTCCTGGTAGCAGAACGTCGTGCCACCGGCGGGGTGCACCAGGAACAGTTCGTCGCCGGTCGTCCCGGCCTTGATCTGGCTGACCACCCGGTCGGTGGGGACCTGGGCGGTCGCCCGGGCCGTGGGGAACTGGGCGGTGGCCACGGCTGGCGGCGGGACAGGTTCGGCGGCGGTGACCGGCGGGCCGGCGGCGGGCGACGCGGTCTCCAGTTGGAGCCGGATTCCCGCCGCCATCGCCGTGGCGGTCCGCGCCTCCTCGAACTCCGGCATCGACAGGGTGACGCCGAACCGCTCCCGGAAGGCACTCACGATCTCGACGGCGGTGAGCGAATCGCCGCCGATCTCGAAGTAGTCGTCGGCGGCGTCCAGGTCGTTGATGTTGAGCTGCCGGCGCAGGATCGCCAGCACCTCGGCGTCGACGTCGGTGATCGGCCCGGGGGCGGCTACCGCGTGCCGGAGCCCGGTGCCCGGACCGGCCGGTGCCGCGGGCTCGATCCAGTGCCGGTCCCGCCGCAGCGGATACGCCGGCAGGGAGACCTTGCGGGCCAAGGTGAAGTCACCGAAGTCTTCGACCGGCAACTCCGTCTCGGCCTCGAGCCACAGCTGCGCCAGCGGATGCGCCGAGGCCGGTCGGCCGGCCAGGAAGTCCAACAACACCTGGCGTACGCCGTCCAGGTCGCGGGCCGTGAACGCCAGCTGGCGCTCGCGCCGGGGGCGACCGGCGAGCAATGTGTACGAGAGGTCGTCGAGTCGTGGAGGGCGGGCCGCGGCGAGCCGGCCGAGCAGGGCCGCTGCCATGTCGCGCAGCGCCTCGTCGTCGCGGGCCGACAACGCGATCAGGTACTCGGGTTCTCGGGGCGGCAGCGGCGGTGCCGGCATCAGCACGCAGTGCGCGTTGGCGCCACCGATGCCGAACGAGCTGACCGCGGCGGCCCGCAGGCCGGCGTCGGGTCGCGGCTCGGTCAGCACGACGAACGGCGTCTGTGACAGCTTCAGCTCGGGGTTCGGCCGGTTGAAGTTGATCTGCGGCGGGATGACCTGGTGCTTGAGGATGAGAGCGGCCTTCAGCACCCCGGTGACACCGGCCGCGGCGTCGAGGTGGCCGACGTTGGCCTTCACGCTGCCGATCGCGCACTCGGTCGGCGGGTCCTCGCGGTACGCCTCCGCCAGCGCGTGGATCTCGATCGGGTCACCCAGGTAGGTGCCGGTTCCGTGGGTTTCCACGTAGCCGATGTCCGCGGCCGGGAGCCCGGCGAACGCGAGCGCCTCCCGGATCACCTGGACCTGCCCGGCGGCGCTCGGCGCGGTGAAGCCCATCTTGGCCGAGCCGTCGTTGTTGATCGCGGTGGCCCGGATGACGGCGTAGATGTTGTCGCGGTCGGCCAGCGCGTCGGCCAGCCGCTTGAGCACGATCACCACGCACCCGTTGCCCTTGACGGTGCCGCCGGCGTCGGCGTCGAACGGCCGGCAGTGACCGTCGCGGGAGAGGATCCCGCCCTCCTGGTACGGGTATCCGGCCGTCTGCGGCACGGTGACGCTGACGCCACCGGCCAAGACGACGTCGCTCTCGTTCTCCAGCAGCGACTGGCAGGCCAGGTGGATGGCGGCAAGCGAGCTGGAGCACGCGGTCTGCACGGTCATCGCCGGCCCGGAGAGGTTGAGCCGGTACGCCACCCGGGTCGCCAGGAAGTCCTTGTCGTTGCCGATCAGCGTGGGGAACGACACCAGCGGCCCGGTGGTGCCGAAATCGGTGCTCCGCAGCAGGTTGTTCAGCAGGTAGGAGCTGATGGTCGTGCTGGCGAACACCCCGATCCGGCGGTCACCGTCGCCGGTCCGGACGGCGGCGTCGTCGAGCGCCGCGTGCGCGCACTCCAGAAAGATCCGGTGCTGCGGATCGGTGATCCGCGCCTCCTGCGGGGTCAGGCCGAAGAACCCGGCGTCGAACGTCTCGACGTCCGGCAGTTCGGTGCCGGCCCGGACGTAGTCGTCGCGCTGCAGGTGCTCCTCCGGTACCCCGGCGGCACGTACCTCGTCGGCGGTGAACTCCCGGACGGCCTCCCGGCCCTCGACGAGCAGCTCCCAGAACTCCTCCACCCCGGGCGCACCGGGTAGGCGTCCGGCCACGCCGACGATGGCCAATCCGCCGGTCGGCGGCTCGCTGAACTCGTTCTCGCTCATGTGCCCCTCCCCTGCTGCGCGACGCACCACGGCGGTGCGGAGACATCTCCGGCCGGCCGTTCGGCATGTACGCACAAAGCAGCCGCCGACCGGATACGGCTGGTGGAAATCACGGATCACTACGATTGCCGTGGTCACTGAATGCGCTGTCCGGCGGCAGCAACATTACGTCCTGAGGTACCCCGGCAGATATGCCGTACAGGTGTCTGACCACCCATCACGGACCATTTACGAACGACACCAAAATGGCGTGATCGGCACATGAGGTGAACCCCGATGAATTGCTGGCGTCCGGCCGCCGGGTGACTACCGTTACGGCGTTGAATCGGATTGCGGCAGGACAAGGGAGAGGCATCATGACGGACGCGCAGCCGAACGGGCTCGATGTCACCGAGGTGTCCTGTTGCATCGCGGGCGGTGGACCGGCGGGGCTGGCCCTGGGCCTCATGCTGGCCCGGGCCGGGGTCAAGGTCCTCGTTCTGGAGAAGCACACCGACTTCCTGCGGGACTTCCGCGGTGACACGGTGCAGACCTCGACGTTGTCGGTTCTCGAGGAGCTGGGGCTGCTGGACCGGTTCCTGGCACTGCCGCACGAGAAGTCCAGCGCCCTCACCGTGGTCACCGACGCCGGCGAAACCACCGTCGCGGACTTCAGCGCACTGCCCGGCCAGCTCAAGTACATCGCCTACGTGCCCCAGTGGGAACTGCTCAACATGCTGGCCGAGGCGGCGCAGCAGTATCCGATGTTCGAGCTGCGCATGTCCGCCGAGGCGTTCGACGTGTGCACCGAGAACGACGCGGTACGGGGGGTCCGGTACCGCGACACCGCGGGCCGGGTCCACGAGGTACGGGCCCCGCTGACCGTCGCGGCCGACGGGCGGCACTCGCAGATCCGCGACGCCGCGGGCATGCAGCCGGCGGCGTTCGACGCACCGATGGACGTGCTGTGGTTCCGGCTGAGCCGGGTACCCACCGATCCGACGAAGTCACACGCGCAGAGCATTGGCGGCCGGTTGCTCGCCCTGATCAACCGGGGCGAGCACTGGCAGATCGGCTGGATGATCCCCAAGGAGTCGCCGACCGACCCGCGGGACAACGGCATCGACGGCTTCTGCAAGGAACTGGCCACGCTGCTGCCGCATCTCGCCGACCGGGTCGAGGAGATCCGCGACTGGGACGACGTCAAGGTCCTCAACGTGCGGGTCGATCGGCTGAAGCGGTGGTACCGGGACGGTTTCCTGGTCATCGGGGACGCGGCGCACGCGATGTCGCCGGTCGGCGCTGTCGGCGTCAACCTCGCGGTGCAGGACGCCGTGGCGACCGCGAACCTGCTCGCGGACGGACTTCGGCACGGCCGGGTGCGCACCCGTGACCTGGCCCGGGTGCAGCGCCGCCGGCGGCCCGCTGCCGCCTTCCTGCAGCGGCTCCAGCTGGTGATTCAGCGCCGGATGCTGGCCCCAGTGCTGGCCGGCGACACGAACCGGGCGCCGTCCGGGCCCGCGAAGATGCTGCAGGACTCGGCGCGCATGCGACGGATCATGGCTCGCGTGTTCACCTACGGCATCCGGCACGAGCACGTGAAGACGAAGCAGGTCGCCGGCACGCAGCCAGCCAGACAAGCCGTGCGCTGACCGCGGTCAGCGCACGGCTTCTCCAGACCTCGGATCAGTCGACCACGGCCCAGCGCTCCGGCGCCCGGCCGTGGCGCTCAGCCCGTGCATCAGTACGTCTGCTAGGTCGTCGACGAACGCCGGACTCAGGTCGTCGTGGTAGATGTGCACGATCGCGTACACCGGGCCGAGCAGCAGCGCGTGCACCAGGGCCGGATCGGGCCGGCTGAAGAGGTCGCCGCGAGCGAGTCCACGGTCGATCACCTCGTTCAGGCATTCGCGCTGCCGGGCCAGGTACGTCTGGCGGAACCGCTCCCGCAGCTCCTCGCCGCCGCTGCTGATGTCAGCCATCAGACCGGCGAGGACCCGCCGGGCGATCGGCGCGGTGAGCTCGGCGACGAGCCGGCGCAGGATGGCCGTGAGGTCGCCGCGGAACGAGCCGGAGTCAGGCGGGGCGGTGATCTCGAGATCGTGGACGACGTGCGCGAACACGACATCGGCCTTGGCCGGCCAGCGCCGGTAGATCGCCGCCTTGCTGACCCCCGCCTGCCTCGCGATCTCCTCGACGGTGGTGCGGACGTAGCCCTGCGTCGCGAGGACCTCAAGGGTGGCCCGCCGCACCGCCTCGTCGACCCGCGGCGAGCGGGGCCTACCCTTCGTCGGCTGCGGTTGCATGCCGCTCACCGTAGCCCGACCCGGAGTCGCCTCTGGGCGCGAAGACGGCGCACAGCACCGCGCCGACCACCAGGATCGCACTGCCGGTGTAGAGCGCGAACTGGTAACCGTCGTAGAACGCCGCCCGGGCGGCCGCGGCCAGCGCGGTGCCGGGACCGCCGCCGATCTGCTCGGCGACCTTGAGAGCGCTGTTCACGCCCTCGCTGCCGGATGCGGCGGCATCGGCCGGCAGGCCCTGGACGAAGCCCCCGGCACGGTGCTGGTAGACCGAGTTCAGCACCGTGGCGAGCACCGCAATGCCGATCGCGCCGCCCACCTCGCGGGAGACGTCGTTGACGGCGGACGCGAGCGTCCGGCGGTCTTCGGGCAGTCCGACGATGATCATCGTGGTGGCCGGCGTGGTGGCCAGCCCGAACCCGGTGCCGAAGAGTACCAGACCGAGTGCCAGCCACCAGTACGACGCGTCCTGAGGCAATGCGGCGATCATGGCGTAGCCACCGGCGGCGACTCCCATTCCGACCGTGACGACGGCCCGGCCGCCGAAGCGCGCGGCCAGGCCCGGGCCGAGTTGACTCGCCGGCATCATGCCGAGGGCGACCGGCAACAGCCGGACCGCGGCCTCCAGGGGAGAGAACCCGTGCACCGACTGGAGCTGCTGCGGGATGAAGATGATCAGCCCGAGAACGGCCGAGAACTGCAGGAACACCATGCCTGAGCCGACCGCGAGTCCGCGGTAGCGGAACAGTCGCACGTCGAGCATGGGCCGCCGCACGTTCAGCTCCACCGCCACGAACGCGGCCACGCCGAGGATTCCCACGGTGAACCCCGTGACGGTCACCCACGACGTCCAGCCCCGCTCCGGGGCCTCGATCAGGGCGTACGTCAACGCGCCCAACGCGACCACGGCGCAGAGCGCCCCGGGCGGATCGAGGTGCAGGTCGCGATTGCGGTACGGCGGGACCAGCACCACGCATGCGGCGATCAGCAGCACCGCCACGACGCCGGAGATCAGCAGGACCGAACCCCACCAGAACCACCGGAGCAGCAGGCCGCCGGCGAGCAGGCCGAGCAGGACCCCGGCGCCGGAGACGCCGGCCCACACGCTGACTGCGAACGCCCGGCGCTCGGCCGGGTACGCGTCGGTGAGCACGCTCAACGTGGCCGGCATCACGAACGCGGCGCCCACGCCGGCCACCACCCGCAGCAGGATGAGCCACTCCGGGGAGTCCACGTAGGCCGACAGGATGCTGCTGAGGCCGAACAGTGCCAGACCCAGCGCGAGGGTCGGTCGCCGGCCGAACCGGTCCGCGGCGATCCCGGCGGGCAGCAACAGGGCGGCGAACAGGATCGCGTAGCCGTTGATCACCCAGGTCAGGTCGGCCTGGCTGGCGCCGAGGTCACGGGCGATCTCCGGCAGAGCCACCGTGAGGGACGCGTTGGCCGCCAGGACCAGCCCAAGAGCCCCGCACATCAAGACCAGCAGGGCCGTCAGGCGGCGCGCTGAGAGCTGTGGCGGGGGCGAGACCGGCGGGGTGTCCACGCCGTGGACGACGGGGTTGGCGGTCATGGTCGCTCCAGACTGACGGACCGGATAGCTGCGAAACGATACGTATTGTATCGTATGTATACCGGCTCGGGTAGGGACGTCATCAGAGCATCACGCAATGCGTGGAGTCGGGGGTCCGCATAGGGGTTGAGAGAGTTTTCGGGGCGAATGAACGGAGCACCGCTGGATAAACTTTTCGTGCCGGCCGAAGTGTCGTGAGCGCATCCGCGCCGACTGATCTGCCGGGTGACCTGTCGAAATATTCGACCGACTCGAAAATGGTGGGAAACGTCGTGGAAAAGGTCCTCATCACCGGACTGGGCGCGGTGTCGCGGCTCGGCCTGTCCGTGGCGGACCTGTGGGACGGGCTGTGTGACGCGAAGGCCGGACCGACACCGGTCGCAGACGATTTCGGCGTCATCCGCGAGGCCTATCAGGTCCCGCGCGGGCACGATCCGATGCCCGGCGGCCGCGCCACCGCGTACGCGTCGACCGCGGCCACGGCGGCCCTTGCCGACGCGGGTCTCGCCGACGCCGACCTGTCGGCCGCCGGGGTCCTGGTCGGCACCACCCTGGGCGACATCGACGAGCTGGAACGGGCGTATGCCGCCGGGGCCGCACCGGGACCGTCGCCGTACGGGGTCACCGCGGCACTGGCCACCTGGCTGGGCACCCACGGCCCCACCCGCAGCATCAGCACGGGCTGCTCTGCCGGGCTATACGCGGTCGGCCTGGCCGCCGAGCTGATTCGGTCCGGCGAAGCCGACCTGATGGTGGCCGGCGGCGCGGAGACGCTGTCCCGGGTCGCCTACGGCAGCCTCGACCGGCTCGGCCTGCTGGATCCGGTGCACTGCCGCCCGTTCGACACCGACCGGCAGGGCATGGTGCCCGGCGAGGGCGCGGC
>WNGL01014693.1_pt1 | contig 12445 bp, 14 predicted proteins | sample 5400591 | NCBI WGS metagenome assembly WNGL01 (sample SAMN13153377, study PRJNA577476) | soil metagenome | isolation source: 80 cm soil or saprolite under Garry oak tree replicate 1 | place: USA:California | collected 2016-06-15
ACCGCACACCCACGATGGTGGTGTGCGCCGGAATGACCTCAATCTCCGGACCGGTCAGCGGACCAACCAGCTGGGGATGGCCACCGATCGGAAAGTGGATCTCGACCCCGCCCGTGGGCAGGTGCCGTTGCACGTACGCGGCCTCACCGGTGCGCTGGATCCAGACTGTCCGCACCATCCCCGCCAATCCCGGCAAGGGCGGGCGCTCAACGTAAGACTCCATCACGGTCATCCTCGCACGGAGCGCCCGGGCGGGATCGACGTCAAGGCCCTCCGGCCGCTGGCGCGGCCGGGCCGTAAGCTCGGCGCGATCAGCGCGGCGATCGAGCGGGCCCGGGCTTGGGATGTCACGGTTTCCTCGTCGGCGTGGGCGGGCAAGCTGGCGACGGCGTGGAAGCCTGCGGCCAGGCCGCCTAGCTGGATGCTGGGGGCGTGGGTGCGGAGCGCGCGGACCAGCGTGTCGCGGCGGGCAGGCGATCCAGCCGAGGCGCCAGGGCGGGGGCCAGGGATTTGCTGACGCTGCCGAGCAATGCCACCCGGTCGGGAGCCAGGCCCTGGAGTGTGCCGATGGGTTCGCGGTCGTAGCGGAACTCGGAGTCGCTGTCGGCCTGGGCCAGTGCCCGGAGCTGGATGAGGCAGGTGGGCGGCTGCTCGCCGACCGTGATCTCGTCCGAATCAGCCATCTTGACAAGTATTTACCAATATGACAAGCTCTTGTCATGATCGTCCAGCAGACCCGGACCGCCGAAGGGGGGGCAGCGACAGAGGTCGTCCTGGAGACCTTCCGCGTCAACGGGCTGCTGCTCGCCGCCGGCAACCGGCTCGCGGCGCGGGAGAGGCTCACACCGGCGCGCTGGCAGGTGCTGGGAGCCGTGGCGCTGGCCGGGCGGCCGCTCACGGTGCCCCAGATCGCGCGGCGGATGGGCCTGACCCGGCAGGCAGTCCAGGCATCGGTCAACCGGCTGCTCGCCGAGGCGCTGGTCGAAGCCTGCGACAACCTTGATCACCGGCGGTCACCGCTGATCGCGCTCACCGAGCGCGGCAGCCAGAAGTACGCGGCAGTCGACCAGCGGCAGGTCCGCTGGATCAACGAGCTCTCCGCCGGGCTGAAGATCACAGACCTCGCGGCCGCGGTACGCGCGCTGCGTGAGCTCGGCGACAGGCTCGAAACAAACGAACGACCAGGCCCCGGAGGGAAGGAACGCAATGACACTCCGTGAGATGGACGACCACGTCACGTACCTGCAGCAGCTCCAGGAGGACAACGGCCCGGTGGTCCTCATCAACCAGTTCAACGTGGCGCCCGAAGACGCCGCGCGCTTCATCGAGGCGTGGACAGATGACGCCGCGCTCATGAAGCAGCAACCCGGCTTCATCTCCACCCAGCTCCACCAGGGCACCGCCGGCAGCGCGACCTTCGTCAACGTCGCCGTCTGGGAGTCCGCCCGGGCGCTGGGACGGGCCTTCAGCTCACCGGAGTTCCAGGCCCGCGTCGCGCGCTACCCCGACGGCACGGTCGCTGCCCCGCACGTCTTCAAGAAGGTCGCCGTCCCCGGCATCTGCGTTGCCTAGCGCAGCGGCAGCCATTCGCAGGGGCTTCTCGGTGGTCGCATTCCGTATGCCGTGCACGGGGCCTGCTGGGCCCAGGTGGCCGATGAGGGCGCGCAACGCGCACACGTCCGCGTAGCACCGAACCCCGTGTTTGGAGCGCGCCCAAAGGTGCGCTCGGCACTCACGCGTCAGCAGTGCCGCGCTGCGCGGCAGCGAGGGCCGCATCGGTGTCAGCGATGGCCAGATCGGCATTCATATGCGCGCCGGCCAGAGCGCCCGCCGCGGCGGACGCGCCGACCTGGGCGGTCAGGTCGGTGGCGTTGCCCGCCACCCACACACCCGGGACCTCGGTGGTGCCGGCCATGCCGGTGACGAAGTGGCGGCCCATGCCGCCCGGCAGGTCCTGCATCGCAAGCTCAAGTCCGCCCAGGCCCTCGGTGCGGGCCTGCATGGTGGTCGCGACCGCGAGGACGCGGCGGGCCACGAACTGCCCGTCGTCCAGGCGCACGCCCGCGATTCCGCCGTCCTCGGTGGATTCGGCCGCGGTCACCGGGGTGTCCACGACCCGGATCTTGCGGGCGGCAAAACGCGCCCGGGTGTCCTCGTCCAGGTCGGTGCCGCGGGTGAAGTAGACCAGATCCTCGGTCAACTGGCGGAACAGCAGCGCGTGGTGGACGGAGGCCGGGCCCACGGCCAGGATGCCGATGGGTTCGTCGCGCACCTCCCAGCCGTGGCAATACGGGCAGTGCACCACGCTGTGTCCCCAGTGCTGCGCCAGCCCAGGAACGTCGGGCAGGACGTCACGCAGTCCGGTGGCGATCAGCAGGCGGCGCGACTTCAGGGTGCTGCCGTCGGCCAGGGTGACAGTGAAGCGCGGATCGTCCTCGGGGCTCGGGGCGGTCGGGGCCGCGGAGGTCACCTCTCCGGTCACGACCTGGCCGCCATAGCGGCGCACCTCCTCCCGGCCGGCGCGCAGCAGCTCGGCCGGCGGCGTGCCGTCCAGGCCAAGCAGGCCGTGCACGCCCTCGGCAGGTGCGTTGCGGGGAGTGCCGCTGTCGATCACAACGACCGACCGGCGGGAGCGGGCGAGCATCAGCGCACCGTTCAAGCCCGCGGCGCCACCGCCGATCACCACGGCGTCAACGGTCTCACCAGGCAGCGCGTCGGTTGCGTACTCAGCAGTCACAGGCATGGGCGTACCTTCCTCACGGTGAGCCGGCCCGGGACGGCCCCTACGCGTTCACACTAAGCGGGCTTTGCGCAAAGGGCATACGATGTTGCCTATGACGCAAGACAATGGTGAGCTCGACAGCCTCGTACGCAAACGGATCCGCGCTCTGCGCGTGGCGCAGGGCTGGTCCCTGGACGAGCTGGCCACCCGCGCCAAGCTCAGTCCTTCCACGCTCAGCCGTATCGAGAACGGCCAGCGCCGCCTCGCGCTGGACCAGCTCGTCACCCTCGCCCGAGCCCTGGACACCTCGCTCGACCAGCTGGTCGAGACCGCCACCGACAACGTCGTCTCCAGCCCGATGATCGATGCGGCCCACCAGTTGATGCGGTGGCCCATCCGCGCGGATCCGGGCATGACGGTCGTGCGCCAGCGCATGACGAAGCCTCCCCCCGACAGCCCCTCGCGCATGCGCGCCCATCCGGGCCGCGAATGGCTCGTCGTTCTCTCCGGCACGGCGGTCCTGCTGCTGGGCAACCGGCGCTTTCGCGTGGAGACCAACCAAGCCGCCGAGTTCCCCACGATGCTGCCGCACGCCATCGGGGCCGAGGGCGGACCGTGCGAGATCCTGGGCATCTTCGACCGCGACGCCCGCCGCGGCCACCAACGCAACGACGGCAACGGGGACCCGCGCCCGGCGCAGTGATGCGAGCGGCATGCATCGGCTCCTCCGCCGCAGGCCAAAGGGCGCTTGCGCAACCAGCAGGCCAGGCGGCCATCGTCTTGCTCTTTCAGGAAGCGGCCGTGCCCCACGGTCATGATCCTCTTAGCGTGGGCGGCATGACACATGATTCCGCGCCCGCAGCGCACGACCACGGCGCGCACTCGGTCCACCAGCCCGGACCGGATCACGACGCCGACGGCCAGGCCGAGATCCTCGACCTGGACGCGGAAGTGCTCGCCGAGCACATCGCCTCAATCACCGCATGGCTGCCCGTCACAGCCAGCCCCCGCCACATCGTGGACCTGGGCTGCGGGACCGGGGCCGGCACGTTCGCACTACTCAAGCGGTTTCCCGAGGCCGAGGTGACCGCCGTCGACACCTCGGCCAGCCACCTGCACCGCCTGCTGGAGAAGTCCAAGGCAGAACGTCTGGCCAACCGGGTGCACACCGTCCGGGCCGACCTCGACGCGGCCTGGCCCGACCTCGGCACGCCGGAACTGGTGTGGGCTTCAGCCTCCATGCATCACATGGCCGACCCCGATCGCACGCTGCGCCAGGTCCACGACACACTCGCGCCGGGCGGCCTGTTTGCCGTCGTCGAGCTGGCTGGCTTCCCGCGGTTCCTGCGCGAAGATGCCCCAGAAGGGTGTCCGGGCCTCGAGGAACGCTGCCACGCCGCACTCGACCAGCATCACGCCGAGCACATGCCCCACCGCGGCGCCGACTGGGGACCCAGGCTGACCGCCGCCGGCTTCACCATCGAGGGCGAACGCACCATCACCGTGAACATCGGCCCGCCCCACACCGAGGCCGTCGGTTGCTACGCACTCAGCAGCCTGCGCCGCATGCGCGGCAGCGTCGACCAAGTCCTGACAGCAGAAGACCTCACGGCGCTCGACCAGCTGCTCGACACTGACAGCCCCCACAGCATCCTGCGCCACGACGACCTGACGGTACGCACTAAGCGCACAGTGTGGGCCGCACGCCGCACCTGAACCGCCGGATCATCCAGGCCGCAGGAATCTTCTGGCTGTCATCGGGCAGCTGCGGAGCCAGCGATACTCAGCTCCCAATAGGCGAACGCCAAGTTTGCCGCCGCCGCCGCCAGGAACGCCATCGTCCACCCGTACGTCTTCCAGTCGTTCCCACCGAAGGAGAGCGTAACGACGCCAAGGCCGGCCAGGACGATACCACCGGCAATGCGCACGCTTGCCGAGGCACGGAGGTGGCGGTACTCCCATGGCGAGATTATGCGTCGCATGCCCGCTCGCGGGGGAGATGTCCACCACCCGCGCAGGCCTTTCGGAGCGGTGTTGTCATTGGATGCGTTCATCGGGATGCCTCCTGTGACCTGCGGTGTCCGGCCGCTCCGGTCCACTATCAAAATGATATCACTTTGATAGTGGATGGTCAACGGTGGCACGACCGGAACCTGTCTAGGCCCTTGGTTGCATACCATGAAAACAGCGCCCTAACGGGGCGGGTGCGCAGGTCCCTTCAGGCCGGTAGCAGGGGGCACGATGGCATCACTGCAGGACAGTGATCCACGCCATGTTGCTGCATACCGTCTAGTCGAACGGCTTGCCGTCGGCGGGATGGGGATCGTCTACCTGGGGGAATCGCCCAGCGGCCGACTCGTGGCCGTCAAGCTGATCCGCCCCGACCTGGCCAGCGACCCGGAGTTCCGGGCGCGGTTCCAGCGCGAGGTCGAGGCCGCCCGTTTGGTCAGTGGCTTCCACACGGCCGCCGTCGTCGACGCCGACCTGGACGCGGACCCGCCGTGGATGGTCACGCAGTACATCCCGGGCCCGTCCTTGGATGCCAGGGTCAAGCGCGATGGCCCCCTCGGCCCGGCGGCGGTGCATCAGCTAGCTGCCGCGCTCGCCGAGGGCCTGCAGGACATTCACTCCCGTGGCCTGGTTCACCGGGACCTCAAGCCGCTCAACATCATCATGGCCGACGACGGCCCCCGGATCATCGACTTCGGCATCGCGAAGGCCGCGGGAGCGACCGGCGATCCTCGGCTGACCGCCACCGGGACCGTCGTCGGCACTCCCGCGTTCCTGTCCCCTGAGCAGCTCGACGGCAGCCCTGTTGGCCCTGCCAGCGACATCTTCTCTCTCGGCAGCGTGGTCGCCTTCGCCGCGGCCGGCCGTGCCCCGTTCGACGCCCGCACCTTCACCGCGACCAGTTACGCCATCGTCAACAAGCCCTCCGACCTGCGCCCCCTCACCGGCCCCCTGCTCGACATCATCACCGCCTGCCTGGCTAAGGACACGGCCAGCCGCCCCACCGCCTCCGCCCTTCTCACTTATCTGTCCAGGACGCGCCCGTCTGCTTCTCCCGGCCCGCCCCCTCGCGCCGCTGCTGACGCCGGCGAAGCCGCTGTCCCCGTAGCCGCCGCCCTTCCGGATCCGGCCCGCTCAGTCCCGCAGAGCCCGGCCCTCGCAATCCCTGTACCCGTAGCCCAGGCTCCGGCGAGACCTGGCCTCGTGCGCGCTGCGGTCAGGCGTGGCGCCCTGGTGCGCCGTGCCTCAGTCCGCCGCGTCCCAGTTCCCCGGCCCGCGGGGACTCCGGCTCTCTTCCCGCAGCCCGTGCCGTCCCGGGTGCAGGTGCGGCCCGCGCGCTGCGGATGGCGGCTGGTCACGGCCGGCGCGGATGGCCGCTGGCTCGCCTCCGCGAACGGGGACGGGATCATCACGGCGTGGCTGGCCGGGTCCGGCCTGCCGGTGCGGTCCTGGTCCGCCGGGGCACGGGTGCGCGCCATGGCCGCCGGCCCCGGTAACCTGCTGATTGTCGCGACGGACGACGGGCGCGTCACGGCCTGGGACGTCGCGGCCGGGGCCGCCTGCCCCTACCTGCCCGGGATCGTTCCCGGCCTCACCGGCCCGGAAGTCCGGGTCCGCTGCCTCGCCCTCGACCCCTCCGGCACCTGGCTGGCGGCCAGCGTTGAGGGCCGGCTCCTGCTCTGGGATGCGGCTGACCCGAGCGAGCCGGTGCTTGCCGCCGGGCTGCCGTGCCCCGCCGAGGTGACGGCTCTGGCGTTCGACGGCGCGGGCTGGCGGCTGGCCACCGGCGACGAGGACGGCAAGGTCCGCGTCTGGGACCTGGCGGAGCTCGCGGATGTCGCACCCGTGAACGCGGCACCTGAGGCCGCGTCATTCGGCGCAGTGCCGCTGGAAACGGCATGGGTCGGCCCGCCCGGCACACTGCCGGATGCGAGCCGGCCGCATTCCGGGCGGGTGCTGGCACTGGCCTGGGATGACGCGCGTGATCGCTGGCTCAGCGCCGGCCCGGCCGGCCCGCACGGCTGGCCCGACGGTGCCGCGGCGGAGGGCACCGGGATCGCGGATGTTCCGCTCCGGGCGGCCGCGCTCAGCCCCGATGGCGGCTTCGCGGCGATGATCGATGATGCCAGGGGCCGCCTGTACCTCGCCGGCCTTGACCACCCCGCGGGCCCGCGCGTCCTGGACGGGACCGACCTGATCATCACCGGCGTCGCGTTCACCGGCTCCGGGATGCTCGCGCTGGGCGGCAGCGACGGCTCGCTTCGCCTGTGGCACACCTCCCGGCACGCCATGGATGTGATTATGGCTGCAGGCAGTCCGGTGACCGCTCTTGCCGCCTCCCCAGACGGCGCTCGGCTGGTGGTCAGCGACAGGCGTTGCAGGCTGAGGTCCTTTAACGCGGTGAACGGGTCGCTCGAGCCGGGCTGGGCTGCGGACTCCCCCGAGCCTGCGCAGTGCGTGGCCTTCCGGGCAGACGGGACGCGGCTGGCGACCGTCGGGGACGCGGTGCGGATCTGGAACGGGGCGGACGGGACGCTGGCTGGGATCCTGCCGGGGCGGACCGGGCGCGCCCGGGCGGTCGCGGCTGACCGTGACGGCAGGCGGGTCGCGGCCGCGTGGGCGGAGACGGTCGTCACCGTCTGGGAGGACAGGAGGCTGCTGTGGGAGCTGACCGGTCACAAGGGCGCGGTCCTCACGGTCGCGTTCGGCCCGCGTCCCGGCCTGCTGGTGTCGGCCGGCGACGACGAGACTATCCGGACCTGGGACCTGACCACCGGTAAGGAAGCGGCGTGCCACTTCCCGCTCGGATACCGCGCCACGGTCCTGGCCGCGAGTCCGTCCGGCACGACGCTCGCGGCCGGCTGCGCCGACGGCACCGTCCGGCTGTACGAGGCAGGCACACGGGGGACGCTGCCCGACTGGGCGGACGCCCCCGTGCTGGCCGGCCACGTACACGGGATCACCGCGATGAGCTTCGACATCAGCGGCCGTTTCCTGGCCACGGGGAGCCGGGACGGGACCGCGCGCATCTGGGACCTGGCCACCCGCTCGGCCAGGGCCGTGCTCCTGCCCGGGGCGGCGGCCGTAGTGTCCCCCGACGGGACCTGGCGCGGCCTCGGCGAGAGCGGCGGGCTGATCTGGCAGGCGGCCGGCCTGACCCGCGTGCCCCTCCCCACCTTGGAGGCAGTCACTTGACCGGTGATCCCCCATCGGAGATATCGGGCTTCCGCTCGGAGATAAGGAGCGTCAAGTCGGAGATCTCGGACTTGCAGCGCCAGGTCAGCAGGGTCTCCGGGCTTAGCGACCGGCTGCGCCGGATCGAGGAGACCGTGCCGCCCGCCTTGGACGACCTGGCGCGCAAGCAGGAGGCGACGCAGGACTCGCTGAACAGCCTGCGCGAGATGTACGAGCGGGATCGCATCGTGGCGACCGCCTATAGCGAGCTCGCCGTCGCCGAGCGGCAGTGGCAGGCGAAGTTCGGCCGGTACGAGGAGGCTCGCAACATGGCGGCGAGCATCATCGACGTGGTCGCCAGCGGCCATATCAACCGGTCCGTCATCCTGGACGTCACCGAGCGGCTCGCGATCCAGACGCCCCGCTACTGGGTGGCGCAGGCGACCCTCGCGGTCGCCGCCTGGCTCAACGACAACCCGCGGCAGCACCACGAGGCCCTCGGCTACGCGCTGGCCCTGGACTACGAGAAGACGTCCCTGTTCATGGCGCTCCTGCTGCGTGACCAGGACCGCGACGAGGTCCTGCAGGAATGGCTCGCCGCCTATCTGTCCCGGCTCACGCCGGTGAACCTGCCCCGCCACTTCCAGGTCGTCATCGACGCCGCGACCGGAAACGCGCTTGGCGGCGGCGCGGCGCCGCGGCTGGTGAAGCAGTTGGGCGAGTGGTACGCCGAGGAGCGTGCCCGCCAGGACATCTTCGACGCCGCGGTCAGCGAGTGGAAGCGGCGGCTGCTCAGCCTGGGCGCGCGGTACGGGGAACACCCGGATTTCTCGCTGCTCGCCGCTAACGAGGAGGCCTGGAAGGTTCTGTCTCCCCGGCATGAGGCCAGCCAGGCCATCGAGCAGGCCTCCCGGTACTTCCGGCAGCGCTTCGAGACAAGAGGAGCAACTCCTCAGCGCGGTGCGCGAGAACCGGGCCATCACGCTGGCCAAGGGGGACCTCAACGCCGCGCGGGCGATGGTCGTCGCCGACGAGGAAGCACGCAAGACGACGCTGAACATCGTGGGTATGGTAAGCCAGGCGGCTCTCCCGGCGCCCGATGACGGCCAGCCGCCGGCCCCGACCGTGACCGAGCTTCTGGCGATCATGCTGAGCCAGAGCCTCATCGTCACGGCGGCAGACGAGCTGCGCGACGACCTCCCCAGTGCCGGCACCGTCGAGATCACCGTCGGGGAGCCGCCGTGGGAGTGCCGGTTCGCCTGCGACAATGAGGCAAGCACCACCCGGCCGGCGCTGCGTGCCCAAGCCGAGGAGCAAGCGGGGAAGATCTGCGCCCAGATCCAGAAAGACGCCGACCGGCGCCAGGGCACGCTCCGGTGGCTCAGGAAGTGGGGCTGCCCCAGCGGGCTCGCCACCGCCGTCGGGCTGGGCGGCGCCACGTTCATCCCGGCCGCTCCCCCGGAGCTGATGATTCCGGCCGTCATTGTCGCGCTTCCGTCCATCCTGGGGATGAACCGGCTGCCCAAGGCGGCCAGGCGCGCCAAGGACCAGACCGAGGCGGAAAAGCGCGCCGTCACCGGCCAGATCAACAAGGCGGCCGACCAGCTCGCCGACCTGTGGGACGCCGACCGCCGCAGCACCGGGATCCACCTCCCGGACCTGCGCGGCTACCTGAGCGGCCTGACCGGGGACAGCGTCAGCGCGGCTACCCGCCCCCTGGAGGCCATCCCCCTCCCAAGGACACGCGAGTTCCCGCCCTGGACCCCCCGCCCGCCCCGGCGCCACCCCGCGATCGAGGCCGAGGACGACCTGCCCTCCCTTCAGCGCGATGGCGGTGCTGCGTGACACAGTGCCGGAGTACGGCGTGGACGTGTAGCGGCCTCATCCCCGGTGCGGGAGGTGAACTGAGCATGGTGGCGGTCGCTCTGGTCGGGACCCTGGACACCAAGGGCCAGGACTTCGCGTTCCTAGCCGACCGGTTGCGCGCGGCCGGCGCCGAGGTAATCACGGTCGACGTCGGCACCGGCGAGCCGAACGGACTGACCCCGGACATTGACGGTGAGGCGGTCGCGGCCGCAGCCGGGACCACCCGGGCCGAGCTGCGCGAGGCCGCGGACCGCGGCCGGGCGGTGACTGCGATGGGCCGCGGCGCGGCCTCGGTGATCGCGGACCTGGTCGCGCAGGACCGGGTAGGCGGGGTACTGGCGGCCGGCGGTTCGGGGGGTTCGTCGATCGCGGCGCAGGTCATGGCGGCACTGCCGGTGGGGCTACCCAAGCTGCTCGTGTCCACCATGGCCTCCGGTGACGTGTCGCCGTACATGGGGGCCAAGGATGTCTGCATCATGTACTCGGTGGTGGATGTGGCCGGTATCAACCGGATCTCCCGGCTGGTCCTCGGCAACGCGGCGGCGGCCATGGCCGGCATGGTCGCGGCCAGGGAGCAGGCTGCGCCGGCCGCCGACGACCGCCCGCTGGTCGCGGCGAGCATGTTCGGCGTGACCACCCCGGCGGTGGAGGCCGCGCGGGCCCGGCTGGCCGAACTCGGCTACGAGGTGCTGGTTTTCCACGCCACCGGGGCCGGCGGCCGGGCGCTTGAGGCGCTGGCCGAGGAGCGGCTGGTCAGCGGGGTACTGGACTTGACCACGACCGAATTGGCCGACGACCTGGTAGGCGGCGTGCTCTCGGCCGGGCCGGGCCGGCTCACAGCGGCCGGCGCTGCCGGGCTGCCGCAGGTGATCGCGCCGGGCGCACTGGACATGGTGAACTTCGGTCCCCCTTCGACGGTGCCGGATCAGTTCAGCGGGCGGCTATTTTTCGAGCACAACCCGACCGTCACCCTGATGCGGACCACGGCGGAGGAGATGGCCGAGCTGGGCGGCAGGATCGGCCGGAAGGCGGCTGCCGCGACCGGGCCGACCGAGGTGTTCTGGCCGGACCGCGGGGTCAGCGCGCTGGACGCGGACGGGCAGCCGTTCCGCGACCCGGCCGCCGACGAGGCCTGCCGCGAGGCGCTGGACCGCGAGCTGACCGCGGCCGGGCGGACGCTGCGCCGGATCGGCGCGCACATCAACGACCCGGCGTTCGCCACCGCGATGGCCGACCGGCTGCACCAGATGATCACCGACGGGAGCTGAGCATGGGACGCGACGAGCTGATGGCCCGGCTGCGGGCCAAGGCTAAGGAAGGAAGGCCAGTCATCGGCGCGGGGGCGGGGACCGGGCTGTCCGCTAAGTGCGCCGAGGCCGGCGGCGCGGACCTGATCATCATCTACAACTCGGGCCGGTACCGGATGGCCGGGCGCGGGTCGCTGGCCGGGCTGATGCCTTACGGGGACGCGAACGCGATCGTGGTGGAGATGGCCGGCGAGGTACTCCCGGTGGTACGGGAGGCGCCGGTGCTGGCCGGCGTGTGCGGCACTGACCCGTTCCGGCTGATGCCCCGCTTCCTGGACGAGCTGGCCATGATCGGCTTCGCCGGGGTGCAGAACTTCCCCACGGTCGGACTCATCGACGGCATGTTCCGGCAGAACCTGGAAGAGACCGGAATGAGCTTCGACGCCGAGGTCGAGATGATCCGGCTGGCCGCGGAGCGCGGGCTGGTTACCTGCCCGTACGTATTTGACCCGGGGCAGGCCGAGCAGATGGCGCGCGCCGGCGCCGACGTCCTGGTCTCGCACATGGGGCTGACCACCTCAGGCACGATCGGGGCGCAGACCGCGCTGACTCTGGACGAAGCGGTCGGCCGCGTGCAAGCCATGCGAGATGCAGCGGTTGCGGTCAATCCGGATCTCCTGGTGCTCTGCCACGGCGGCCCGATCGCCGAGCCCGAGGATGCGGGTTACGTGCTCGCGCGCACCACCGGAGTCTGCGGCTTCTTTGGCGCCTCGTCGATGGAGCGGCTGCCTGTCGAGCGTGCGCTCACCGACCAGGTGCGCGCGTTCACCGAACTGTCCATCGGCTGATCGAAGGAGGAGGAGGACCAGACATGACCGTGACGCACATCAAGCCCGCAGAGGTAGAGACGTTCAGCTTGGACTGGGGGACAATGAAGTGGTTCGTGTCCCCGGTGACGATCCCCGGAGCGGCCAACTCCCAGGGCGAGGTGATCGTCAATCCCGGCCAGGGACACTCCCGGCACCTGCACGAGCACGCCGACGAACTGATCTACGTGATCTCCGGGACAGGCACCCAGACTGTCGGGGACGAGGAGTTCCCGATCACCGAGGGCGACACGGTCTATATCCCGATGGGGACACTGCACTCCACCATGAACACCGGCTGGCGGACGCTTCGGCTGATCGTCACCTACACCCCGGGTGGTGAGGAGCAGGCGCTGACCATGTTGCCCGACTTCGCCCGGCACCCGGCCGGCGAGATCGTCGGATGGGAGCGGACCGACGGTTGACTACTCCCCGCCCTGAAGGACGGGGATTCCGGCCCTCACGGGCCGGGGTTCCTGTTTCACGGCCGACCGCACCCGGGAGGACCCGGAATGTCTGACATCAGCTCCGCAGGCATCGGCGCCATCGCTGGCACCTAC
>WNGL01007931.1_pt1 | contig 12444 bp, 13 predicted proteins | sample 5400591 | NCBI WGS metagenome assembly WNGL01 (sample SAMN13153377, study PRJNA577476) | soil metagenome | isolation source: 80 cm soil or saprolite under Garry oak tree replicate 1 | place: USA:California | collected 2016-06-15
GTGACCTGACCCTGATCAGGATGACGCCGGACCTGATCTACGACCAGCTCATCGGCGCGGGCTGCGCGCGCAAGCTGATCTTCTCCTGGGGCGGCAACCCCGGCGTCGGCTCGCTGCACAGGTTCCGCGACGCGGTGGAGCATTCCTGGCCGGTCCCGCTGGAGATAGAGGAGCACAGCCACGCGGGCATGGCCAACCGCTACGTGGCCGGCGCGTCCGGGCTGCCGTTCGCCGTCCTGCGCGGATACAACGGGACCGGGCTGGAAATGCTCAACGGCGGGCCGAGGGCGGCGCCCACGATCAAGCCGATCATCTGCCCGTTCACCGGCGAGACGCTGACCGCGGTGTCGGCCATCCGGCCCGACGTGGCCGTCATCCACGCCCAGCGCGCCGACCGCTCGGGGAACGTCCAGCTCTGGGGCATCACCGGCGTGCAGAAGGAGGCCGTGCTGGCGTCGCGGCGCTCGGTGGTCACGGTGGAGGAAATCGTCGACGACCTCGACCCCCGCCCGGGGGCGGTGGTCCTGCCCAGCTGGACGGTGAGGTTCGTGGCACGGGCGCCCGGCGGCGCGCACCCCTCCTACGCGCTCGGCTACTCGGCCCGTGACAACGACTACTACGTGGCCTGGGACGCCATCGCCAGGGAGCGCGCCACCTTCACCCAGTGGCTGGAGGAGCAGGTTTACGCGGTTCCGGCGGGGCAGTTATGACATCCCAGGTGAGCGACCAAGTGAGCGACGTTACCTACTCGGCCGACGAGATGATGACCGTGTCCGCGGCCCGGGCGCTGCGCGACGGCATGACCTGTTTCGTCGGGATCGGGCTGCCCAGCTCGGCGGCTAACCTGGCGCGCGCCACGCACGCGCCGTCGCTGGTGCTGATCTACGAGTCGGGCACCATCGGGGCCAAGCCGGGCCAGCTGCCGCTCTCGATCGGCGACGGGATGCTGGCCGAGACGGCGGACGCGGTGGTGAGCGTCCCGGAGATCTTCAACTACTGGCTGCAGCCCGGCCGCATCGACGTCGGCTTCCTCGGCGCCGCCCAGATCGACAAGTTCGGCAACATCAACACGACCGCCATCGGCGGGGACTACCGTCACCCCAAGGTGCGGCTGCCCGGCGCGGGCGGCGCGCCGGAGATCGCCGCCTCCTGCCGTGAGGTCATCGTCGTGGTGAGGCAGAGCCGCCACTCGTTCGTCGAGCGGGTGGACTTCGTCACCTCAGTCGGCTACGGGTCGGGACCGGGGGACAGGGAGCGGCTCGGGCTCACCGGCGCCGGGCCGAAGAAGATCATCACCGACCTGGGCGTCCTGGAGCCCGATCCGGAGACGCTCGAGTTCACCCTGACCGGCCTCTACCGGGGTGTGCCTGCCTCGGCCGCGAAGGAGCGCACCGGCTGGGACCTGGCGATCGCGGCGGATCCCGAGATCATCGCCGCGCCCACGCCGGCCGAGCTGAACGCGCTCCGCGCGTTCCGCGGCACGTAAGCAAGGAGTAGTCACCATGACCGCTGACGTATCGACGTTTCTGGCCGTGCCGGGGACCGGCAAGCTAGTCCTGCCGTCGTACGAGCGTCCGGCGGGCCTGCACCCGCCGCTGGACTTCGAGGGGTACCGGTCGACCGCGCTGCGCCACCCGAAGCAGCCGCTCGTGCTGCTGCCGCACCGGCTCACCGAGGTGACCGGGCCGCTGCTCGGCGACGACCTGATCACGCCCACGGATGCCGACCTGACCACGCGGCACGCCGGCGAGCCGCTGGGGCAGCGGATCATCGTGACCGGGCGGGTGATGGACTCCGGCGGGCGGCCGGTGCCGGACACGCTGATCGAGATCTGGCAGACGAACGCGGCCGGGCGCTACCGGCACTCGCGCGAGCATCATCCCGCGCCGCTCGACCCGAACTTCGACGGGATCGGGCGCGCCATCACCGACTCGGCCGGCCGGTACCGGTTCGTCACCATCGCGCCGGGCGCCTACCCGTGGGGCAACCACTACAACGCCTGGCGCCCGGCGCACATCCACTTCTCGTTGTTCGGCCGGGCGTTCACCCAGCGGCTAGTCACCCAGATGTACTTCCCCGGCGACCCGCTGCTGCCGCTCGACCCGATCTTCAACTCGGTGCCCGACGAGAGGGCCAGGCAGCGGATGATCGCCGCCTTCGACATCGAGCTGACCCAGCCCGAATGGGCCCTCGGCTACCAGTGGGACATCGTCCTGCGCGGCCGCGACGCCGCCATGTTCGAGTAAGCCTGTTCGAGTAAGCAGGCTTCGAGTGACCAGGAAGGACCGGACGACGTGCCAGGGATGACTCCCTCTCAGACGGTGGGCCCGTACTTCGCGATGCGGCTGCCGTGGCCCGACGGCCCGTTCGTGGTGCCCGAGCGCACCCCGGACGCGATCACGATCATCGGGCGGCTCTACGACGGCGCAGGGAACGTCATCCCGGACGGGCTGATCGAGACGTGGCAGGCCGGACCGGACGGGCGCTTCGCGCATCCCGACGACCCGCGCGGCGCGACCCCGGGCGGATACCGGAGCTTCCGCGGCTTCGGGCGGTGCCCGACCGCGCCGGACGGGTCGTACCGCATCGTCACGCTCAAGCCCGGGCCGCTGCCGACCCCCGACGGCGGCATCGAGGCGCCGCACCTGGACGTGTCGGTCTTCGCGCGCGGCCTGCTCGACCGCGTGGTCACGAGGATGTACTTCCCCGACGAGATGGCCGCCAATGCCGCCGACCCTGTGCTGTGCTCCATCGGCGAGCAGGCGCGCCGGGCCACGCTCCTCGCGGTGCCCGAGCCCGAAGGAGAGCTCAGGTTCGACATCCGCCTGCAGGGCGACCGCGAGACGGTCTTCTTCGATGTCTGAAGTTCGTCTGGCCGCCTCCCTCGAGGGGCCGGACGGCGCGCCGGTGGCCATCCTGGCCAACCCGATCGGCACCACCAGGGCGATCTGGGACGCCCAGGCCCGGGTGCTGCGCCGGGACTTCCGGCTGCTCAGGTTCGAGCTCCGCGGGCACGGGGCGCCCGGCGCGCGGTCCGAAGCGCCGCCCGGGCCCTACTCCATCGCCGAGCTCGGCACGGACGTGCTCGGCCTCATGCGCGAGCACGGCGTCACGTCGGCGGCCTACTGCGGCATCTCCATCGGCGGGATGATCGGGCTGTGGCTCGCCGCCAACGCGCCGGAACGCATCGGGAGCCTGGTGGTGTGCTGCGCGGCGCTTACCCCGATGCCGTCGCGGCAGGCTTGGCTGGACCGGGCCGCGCTGGTGCGCTCAGGCGGGATGACGGCGATCAGCGAGATGGTCCCGCCGCGCTGGTTCACCCCGGATTTCATCGCCCGCCGGCCCGCCGCCGTCGCGTTCGTCATGGACATGCTGCACGGCACCGACCCTGAGGGCTACGCGGGCTGCGGCGAGGCCATCGCCGGCCTGGACCTGCGTCCCGCGCTCGGCGCGATCAAGGCTCCCACCCTGGTCATCGCGGGGGCCGAGGACCCGGCCGCGCCGCCCTGGCAGGGTGCGATGACCGCCGCCGGCATCGCGGACTCCCGGCTCCGGGTCATCCGCGGCGCCTCGCACCTGGCCCCCTACCAGATGCCTGGTCCCGTCACCGCCGCGATCCGCGCTCACCTAGGCTAGGAGCCGTGCTGCCCTGGTCCGCCGATCTCGCCGGCCGAATCGACGAGCAGGTCATCAGCAGCGAGTGACTGATGACCTGGTACATTTCGAGCTCTTCGAGGCCGGGCACGGTGGCATCGACTATCGTTACCCGATGTCTCTCGCCTGGCTCTGCGGCCGGATCACTAAGTAGCGGCTAAGAAGCCGCGAGCGGACCCGGCAGTCTGGTACGTTTCCGGCGTATTGGGATTGGGGTCACATCTGAAGAGACCCTGGGCTCCCAAACGAACCACTGAACCTTGAATGGAGAGTCGTTATGCGTAAGAGCGGGTGGGCAGCAACTGCGGGGTTCGGCTCGCTACTGTTGCTGCTGACCGCGTGCGGGGGATCGTCGGGCACGTCGAGCACCTCGGGCTCGACTTCGACTGCTCAGCCGGGCGGCCAGCCGTCCAGCGCCGCGCTAGCGCCCCCTGGGTCGCAGGTGATTATCGTGCAGAGGTCCGCCATCGGCTTCGTGCTCGCGCTGGCCAACGGGCAGGTTGTCTACACGAATACCAAGGACACCAAGGGCGGCACGCCGACGTGCAGCGGCTCCTGCGCCTCGCTCTGGCCGCCCGTGACGGGCAACCCGGTGGCGAGTTCCGCCACCAAGGGCCTGGCCACGCTCGGCACGGTCTCGGACGCGAACGGCGCCAAGCAGATCACCTACAACGGCATGCCCCTGTACACCTACAAGGGCGCGAAGGCGCTGTCCACCAGCGGCAACGGCATTGGCGGCATGTGGCATGTGATCAAGATGTCCGCCAGCAACATCACCGGGGCCTAATCATCTCCGGCCGAAGGCTTGAGCGTTCCCGGGCCGGTCGCCACGACGGCCCGGGAGCGTTTTGTTTCCGCCTCGCCCCAGCGGGACCCGGGCCTGGACGGGCTTCCCTGGCAGCGAGTCATCCTTGCGAAATGGAGAAACATTATGCGTAAGAGCGGGTGGGCCGCAGCAACAGGGCTCGGATCACTGGTGCTGCTGCTAGCCGCGTGCGGGGGATCATCGAGCCCGACCGGGGCCACGGGCGCCGGCTCGAGCTCAGTCCAGACCGGCAGCGGGTCGTCCGGTCCGGCCGCGCCCGCGTCGTCGGTGTCGGCGGCGAGCACCGCCACCAAGAACGGATCGTCGCCGACCTCGCCGGGGTCCGCCACGCCGCACCACACGGCTGGACCGCAGCCAAGCGCGGGCATTTCGTCCATCCCGCCGATCGGCACGACCGTCATGATCGTGCAGCACTCCGCCATCGGTTTCGTGATGGCCAAGGCCGGCGGCCAGGTGGTCTACACCTACTCCAAGGACAAGAAGGGCGGCGCGCCCACCTGCACCGGCACCTGCGCGCAGACCTGGCTGCCGGTCACGGGGACGCCCCAGGCCGGGCCCGCTGATACCTTCCCCGGCACGTTCGCCGTGGTCAAGAACGCGAGCGGCGTCTACCAGGTCACCTACAACGGCCTGCCGCTCTACACCCTCAAGGGCGCGAAGCCGTACGCGGTGACGGGCAACAACATGGGCGGCGTCTGGCACGTGATCCCGCTCTCCGCGAGCGATATCCACACCTGATTGCCTGCCCGGAGTCCGGGTATCACGCGTTCGTGACCAGCCAGGCAACGAGCCAGACCGGAAGCCAGCAGCCCGCGCCGCAGCGCGGGCTGCTGGTCATCTACTCCGCGCTGATGCTGGCCATGCTGCTGGCCGCGCTCGACCAGACGATCGTCGCCACCGCGCTGCCCACCATCGTCAGCGACCTGGGCGGCCTCAGCCACCTGTCCTGGGTGGTCACCTCCTACATCCTCGCCACCACGGCGACCACTCAGGTCTGGGGCAAACTGGGCGACCAGTACGGCCGGAAGTACCTGTTCATCGCCTCGATCGTCATCTTCCTTGTCGGCTCGGCGCTGTCCGGGCTGTCCAGCAGCATGACCGAGCTGATCGCGTTCCGCGCGCTCCAGGGCATCGGCGGCGGCGGCCTGCTCGTGCTGGCCCAGGCCATCATCGGCGACGTCGTGCCGCCCCGCGAGCGCGGCAAGTACCAGGGCGCGTTCGGTGCCGTCTTCGGGGTCGCGAGCGTCATCGGACCGCTGCTCGGCGGGTTCTTCGTCGACAACCTGTCCTGGCGGTGGGTGTTCTACATCAACCTGCCGATCGGGGCCATCGCGCTCGTCGCGGTGACCGTGGTGCTGCCCGCGACCTCGACGCGGCGCAAGCACAAGATCGACTACCTCGGCGCCACGCTGCTGGCCGGCTTCGCCACCTGCGTGGTGCTCGCGACCTCCTGGGGCGGCACCACCTACGCGTGGGGGTCGACCGTGATCATCGCGCTGTTCGCCGGCGCGGTCGTGCTCATCGGGGGCTGGTGGCTCTCGGCCCGGTACGCGGCCGAGCCGGTGCTGTCGTTGCGGCTGTTCCAGAACCCCGTGTTCAGCGTCAGCGCGGCGATCAGCCTCGCGGCCGGGTTCGCGATGTTCGGATCGATCTCCTACCTGCCGCTGTTCCTGCAGGTGGTACACGGCGTCTCGCCCACCATTTCCGGCGTCTACCTGCTGCCGATGGTGGGCGGCCTGCTGATCACCTCGATCGGCAGCGGCCAGCTCATCGCCAGGACCGGGCGGTACAAGATCTACCCGATCGTCGGCACGGCGGTGCTCTGCGTCGCGCTCTTCCTGCTGTCCCGGCTGGACGAGCACACCTCGACCGCGCTCACGTCCGTCGATTTCTTCGTGCTCGGAGTCTCCCTCGGGCTGATCATCCAGGTGCTCGTCATCGCCGTGCAGAACTCGGCCGACTACGCCGACCTGGGCGCCGCCACGTCGGGGGCGACGTTTTTCCGCAGCATCGGCGGCTCCTTCGGGGTGTCGGTCTTCGGCGCGATCTTCTCCAATCGGCTGGCCGGCGAGCTGGCCGCGGCGCTGCGCGGGGTGACGCTGCCGCGCGGGTTCAAGGTCGCGAGCGCCGCGGCCAATCCGGCGCTGCTGAAGAGGCTGCCCGCCGCGATCAGGGCCGACGTGCAGCACGCGTACTCGCTGGCGCTGCATCCCGTGTTCCTGTGGGCCATCCCCGTCGCGCTGATCGCGTTCGTGCTCTCCTGGTTCCTGCGCGAGGTGCCGCTGCGTGCCACCAGCTCGGTCGGCATCGGCGAGGGCCTCGGGGCGACCCCGCCGGCGCGCTCCTCGGTCGACGAGGTGGAGCGGTCGCTGGCCCGGCTCGCGAGCACGGACCTCAGGCGGCGCGGCTACGAGCGGCTGACCGCGCTGGCCGGCCTGGACCTGCCCGCCGGAAGCAGCTGGATCCTCACCCGGCTGGCCAAGCAGGGCGTGGTCGCGGGAGAGGAACTGGCCAGGCAGGCCAGCGTGACGATGGACTACGGCCGGCCCTTCGTGGACCGGCTGGTCTCCGAGGGCATGGTGGTGCGGTCCGACGGGACGCTGGTGCTCACCGACGCCGGACACGAGGCCGCCGACCGGCTGTTCGCCGCGCGCCGCGAGGGCCTGCGCGAACTGCTCGCCGACTGGTCGCCGGACGAGTACGCCGAGCTCGGCGAGCTGCTCACCCGGCTGTCCCGGGCCCTGCTCGGCGAGGACGCCGACCGCCATCTCATCTCCGCCCAACCCTCCGTCACCTCCTCCACCGAAAGCTAACGAGGTTCTTAAGCCGCGCCCGTAATGCGAACTGGCGCGGCGGAAGGCGCGTACCCCTGGCTGAGGGAGCGGGACTGACCATCCCCGATCAGGCGAAGGAGAGCCTCATGCGCACATCTGTGCTAGCGGCGTCCGCCGTGCTCGGTACCCTTCTGCTGGCCGGCTGCGGGACCACGACCGCGCCGGGCTCCGCCTACAGCGGCAGCACCGCGACCGCGACGTCCAGCACGGCCGCGTCGTCCGGGTCGATGCCCCGGGCGATGCTCACGGTCAAGAAGACCAAGATCGGCTACGTGCTCGCCGACGCGAACGGCTACACGGTCTACTGGTTCGCCAGGGATCATAGGGGCAGCTCGCATCCCGCCTGTGCGGGCCAGTGCGTGCAGGCCTGGCCCCCGGTGAAGGGCACGGCGGTGGCGGCGAAGGGCGTCACGCTCGACGCCAGGCTCGGCTGCATCACCAGGACCAGCGGGGTGATGCAGGCTACCTACAACGGGTATCCGCTGTACACGTTCGCCAGCGACAGCGCCCCGGGCATGACCAGCGGCAACGGCAGCGGCGGTGTCTGGCACATCATCAAGGAGAAGGCGCCAGCCAGCGGTTCGGCCTCCTACAGTTCGGGCTCCGGCTGGTAACAGGAGGCGCACGTGCGTCAGGGGCGCGCTAGGCCGTAGACGGCGCGCAAGCGGGCGGCGGCGGCGGGGGGCGCCTTCACGTCGTCCAGGCCGAGCAGGGCCGCGCCGGCCACCGGCGGGACGTCGATCACGCGGACCACGGCGGCCGGGGCGGCCGCGGCAAGCTGCCGGGTGATGCCGTCCATCAGCAGCGGGTTCCGCGCGGTGATGACGCCGCCGCCCAGCACCACCGGGGTGGCCAGGGCGGTCAGGCCGAGGCGCCGCATCGCGGTGATAGCCATGACCGCGATCTCGTCGGCGAGGCGGCTGACTACGGTCCGGGCCACCGGGTCGCCTTCGTCCGCCGCGCGCAGCAGCATGGGCGCCAGGCCGATCAGGTCACTGTCACCGATCTTGCCCTTGTGGACGCCGATCGTGATCTCCTCGACCCGCTCCACGCCGAAATAGCTGGTCAGGTACCCGGTCAGCGCGGTGTCCCGGCCGCGGCCGTCTTCCGCGCGCATGGCGTGCCAGAGCACCTCCAGGCCCAGGCCGTAGCCGCCGCCCCAGTCGCCTGAGATCGTGCCGAGGGCCAGGTACCTGGTGACCCGGCCGTCCGGGGCGACGCCGACGCAGTTGATGCCCGCGCCGCAGACCACCGCGACGCCCCAGTGCGATTCCGACCCTTCGGTCCTGTCCGGGAGGCCGGCGCGCAAGATGGCGAAGGTGTCGTTGACCACCGTGGCGGTGGCACTCCACCCCTGGGCCTGCACCGCCGTGGCGTGTTCGGCCTCCTCTTCCGGCAGGTCGGCGTTGGCCAGGCAGGCCACGGTATGCTGCGCGACCCAGCCGGACCGCGAACGGTAACGCCGGTCGAGCTGGGCCGCGGCCTGCTTGACCACCGCGTCGAGGATCAGCACCGTCTGGTCGACGCCGACTTCGTGGGCGTTGATGCCGGGGCCGCGCGCGGAGGCGAGCACCTCGCCGTCGCTGGCCACCAGGGCCACGTCGGTCTTGCTGTTGCCCCCGTCGATGGCCAGCACCGCGGGCCGCAGGGCCCGGGGCGCGGGCCGGGGCAGCAGCGGACTGTCAGCCAAGGCCAGCCCCGCCCAGGGCGAAGGCCAGCAGCGAGTTCGCGGTGTAGTCGTTGGCGGGCTCGACCGAGGGCCAGGAGACCACGTTGTCCTCGTAGGCGGCGGTCTTGGTGTCGTACGGCGCGAAGTTGCCCGCGCTGCAGGCCCGCATCCCGGAGACCGTGCCCAGGCCGACGAAGTTCGCCGGGTCGCTGGGCCCGTCGGTGACCGCGCCCAGCTGGATCTGGCCCGCGCCGGACAGCGAGCCCGCCAGGTTGGCGATCTCAGTTGAAATTATTTTAATATGGTACATGTAGTCCCTCTATATGGATTGTTAGGACAGTATCCTAACTATCTCAAGGCTGGTGGTGAAAGCGTGAAGCCGATCGACATCTATGCCCGTGTCAGCTACCTCAAGCGTGATGAGAAACGTGAGCTGTCGACCGAGGGCCAGATAGCGGTCTGCCGTGCCAGGCTCGCTGACCTTGGCCTGCCCGTAGGGAAGGTCCTGGTCGACCTTGACCGGTCGGCATGGAACCCGAACGTCAAGCGCGAGGCGTGGGATGAGCTGATAGACCGGCTGGAGAGCGGTATCTCCGGCGGGGCGATCATGTTCGACCTCGAACGGCTCACCCGGCAGCCGAAGGACGGCGAGCGGATCATCGACCTGGCCGACCGCGGGCTGCTGATCCTGGACAGCGAGAGCGAGTACGACCTGACCACCCCGAAGGGCAAGAAGGCGTTCCGCGACGCCATTAACGCCGCTGCGTACTACTCTGACCGGCTGTCAACCAGGGTCCGCCGTGGCTTGCGCATGAGGGCCATGTCAGGTCTGCCTACCGGTCCGTCCCGTCGATTCGGATTCGAGGAAGACCGGATTACCATCCGGGAAGACGAGGCTGAGATCATCCGTGAGACGACACGGCGGATGCTCGCCGGGGAGATACAGGAGCGACTGCTTGATGACCTCAATACACGCGGCATCCTGACCAGAGACGGGCATCAATGGGGGAGGACCACACTTCGGCAACTCCTTACCCGATCTATCAACTGCGGCAAGATCACCAAAATTGATCGCAAGACTGGGGAAGCGGTGCTGCTGGGCCGCCTGCCCGGCGAGCCAATCGTCAATGAAGAGGACTTCGACCGTTTGTGTGCGCTTTACGCATCGCATCGCCGCGGCCGGCCGAACTCGCTCACGTACCTGTGCTCGGGCATTGCCGTGTGCGGGGCACCAGGCTGCAGCAATCCGCTACATGGTCGGCTCCGAAAAGACCTGAAAGTATACCCGGATGGGTCGGTGCGTCGTAATTATTGGTGTAGCGTCGCCAACAAAGGATGCGGGAAGACCCAAATAGATCAGAGGGCACTGGATGAGGCTGCAAGAGCGCTGGTGATCGAGATTCTCTCGGACCCGCGCAATACGGCTGCGATAGAGATTGCAGCCCGCGAGACCGCCAGCGAGACCGCCCGACTCGACCTAGCGATTGCCGAGGCTGAGAAGGTCGCGGAAGCCCTCGCGGATCGCTTGGGACGAGGCGAGATCAAGCTCTCCCGCTACGACGTGGCTATCCGGCCGCTCGACGCACGCATAGAGAAACTTAGGGCCGAGCGCGCGGCGCTCTCCGCTTCCCGTCCTGCCCCGGTGCCGCCGCGACTACTGGAGGCCAGCCGCGAACAATGGCGGCGGCGTTGGGACGCCGCCGATCACAAGGAGCGGCGAGACCTGCTCAAAATGGCACTCGGTGGCAAGCACCTGGTGATCGGCCCTGTCGAGCACGGCCCAGGGTCCACTGAACAAACTGACATCATCCGCCGCATCGAAATCAAGTAACCGAGCCTCACGCCGCTCGGGCCTGGCTGTGATGTGCACCGCCGGGCTGGTCGCCGCACACGACGTCGAGCCTGGCTACGGCATTGACCTGGACGACCTGGGCGGCGACCACAGCCTCGCCTGGGATCCGGAGGTGACCCGGCTGCGCACCGCCGCCGCGGCGCTGGGTGAGGACCTATGTATCGTGGTCCGGCTGCCGGGCGGCTACGAAGGCGACAATGAGCTGCCCGATGCCGCGACGGCGATCAGCCGGTGCACCACCGTCGTGCTGCACCCCGACGAGTTCGGGTGGCTGCGCGAGGCCCTGGCCCTCAACGCCGCCGGACGGGAAGACGGCGACGAGTAAGCAAGCGTGTCACTAACCCCAAACGAACGTGAGTGCGCTAGTCAGACCGGGAAGTCACCAATGGTGTCGTGGTAGTGGTTTTGCTGGGCGTCGGCGAGGCCAAGCGGGAGTAGCCGGGACTGACCCGCTGGGCGCCTTACTTGCCAGACCGGGCACTGGCGCTTCGTTACCCACGGTGACAGCTCGGCCGACGAGCGACGTGCGATATCCGCCAATCTGGAAGGCATCTGGCGCGTGTGGCTCTTCCCGCACTCGCGTGATTGAATGGATGTTCTGCTCGCCGACGGCAGGGCAGTTCGTTAGTGTCGCCCCTGAAGAGAGCTGCAGGCACCAGTCGGTCCTGCCTCCAGCAGAGAAAATCGCGGCCGCCAGTTTCGGAAGGAGGCTATCGATGCCTTTCCGCCGACCCCGCGACATCCAGCTTGAACCAGAGGCCCGGGAAGAGTTGGTCATCGCGATCGCGCAAATGTACGACAACGAGGAGGCCGCCAGAAGCCTGCTGCGGTCGGTCGGCGTCCCTGTTGGCGCCATCCCGGCGTGGATTCCCGGCACCGACGCGGAAAGGTATTGGGATCAGGTCTTCGCCGATCTCGAAGCTGGCCGGGTTTCCCTCGAAGCTGGGCGGCGTCCCGAACCGTTTCGGCGGTTGCTCGAACTGGCTGCGACCACGTACAACGGTAACGAGCGACTGCATGACCTGTACGCGCATCACATCAATCCGGGCCTAATGTTCGAAGATGAAGATGAGGCGTGGGATAACTGCCGTGTGATTGTGCAGGCAGAAACGGACGAGGAGCGAACGGCCGCGCTGGAGATCCTCCGCAGGCTCAATCTTGATCCAAGGGAAGAGCTGTCCACCTGGCTAGTCACCTTGTTTTCGGTGTCATCAAGCGACCAGGGGATGGTCCGTGCGCTGCTCAAGAACACTGGGCTCGGCTGGACAGTAACGTCCGCGGACGGCGCGCGTTCCCTGCTGTACGCGTTGTACGGTCCCGGGAATCTCCGTGAGGAGTCCGATTCTGGGATCCTCACGGACGTCGAGGTCGCGAAGGCTATCGCTAAGCCGACGAGTCTGGCCGGGCACGCCTTCATCTCGTATGTACACGAAGACTCATCTCAGGTCTCAAAGCTGCAGAGGATACTCCGGGGTGCCTCTTTCTGAAAGGCACCTCATTTCTGGGTGTTTCGGGTCATGCGGCGAGGTTGAGTCGCTCGATGGTGTCCTCGTCGTAGCGGGCGAGGTGGTGCTCGCCGCAGTAGCGCTGCTTGTAGTAGCGCATGTAG